>WNFZ01006980.1_pt1 | contig 16100 bp, 10 predicted proteins | sample 5400081 | NCBI WGS metagenome assembly WNFZ01 (sample SAMN13153365, study PRJNA577476) | soil metagenome | isolation source: 80 cm soil or saprolite under grassland replicate 1 | place: USA:California | collected 2016-06-15 | reverse complement strand
ACTGACCGCCGCCGGCCGGAAACAACTGTCGGCGGAGACCGAGACCTGGAGACGATTCACCGGGGCGGTAGAACTGATTCTGAAAACGTCTTGAGCGGGAGGGTATGGCCATGCTCAACAAGCTGAGACTGCGATTACGCGCGCTCTTCTTCAAGTCTAAAATGGAAGACGAACTGCAAGCGCGTCAATGTTTCTCCTTATGCCCCGCAACCGAACTGGGCCACGATTGTTGGTGTCGTCGGTGACGTCAAACATTTCGGTTTGGATGCGACTCAGACGCTCGATATGTACTGGCATGGTTTCTGGACGAGATATTTGATCGTACGCATGAGCCACGACCCTTTGCCATTGGCGGCCGCAATTCAAAACGAGATTCACTCGGTTGATAAGACTTTGCCCATCGCAAAAATCAAGACGATGGAGCAGCGCCTGGCCGAGTCGGTTGCGCCGCGCCGTTTCTCGATGTCATTGCTGCTGCTGTTTGCGGCCATGGGGCTGCTACTGTCGGCCGTGGGAATTTACGGTGTGATCTCTTTTTCTGTCACGCAGCGCACGCACGAGATCGGCGTGCGGATGGCTTTAGGCGCGCAAAAATCCGATGTGCTCAAGTTCGTGATCGGGCGCGGCATGCTGCTGACCTTAACGGGCTTGGCGATTGGCTTGATGGGCGCGGGCGGTTTGACGCGCTTGATGTCGAGTTTGCTCTTCGGCGTGAGCGCCAACGACCCGATGACGTATTCGGCAGTCGCGGTTGTTCTCGGCGTTGTCTCGCTGCTGGCTTGTTATCTCCCCGCGCGGCGGGCGACGAAAGTAGATCCGCTGGTCGCGCTGCGGTGTGAATGAGCCGCGCTATTCTGCGCGTTCAACGGTTGACGCAACGAAAAGGCCGGGCGATTGACCCGGCCTTTTGCGTTTCCTGCAATACCAATATAGGGAAAGTTATTGTCTGGTTAAAAACAAGCTATCAGAATAGACAGGATTGTCAGATGTCAGATGTCAGATGTCAGTTAAGAGCAATCCCCGAAACTTGAAATCTGAAACCTGGAATCTGACATCTGACATCTGACATCTGACATCTGACATCTGGCGGGGGCTACGTTTCCATTTTGATAAGCGCCCTGCGCAGGGCGAGTTGGTTTTCGAAGAGCAGTCCGAGGCCGCGGATTACGGCGCGCTGCGGGCTTTCTGTCAAGCGCACAGAGAGGTCGGTATCTCTAGAAAGCCGCTCGTCGAAGCCGGCCAGCAGCGACGCGCCTCCGGCCAGGATCATTCCGCGGTCGTAAATGTCGCCGGAGGCTTCGGGCGGCAGCGCCTCGAGCGCGTCCTGGACCGCGCGGACGATGCGATTGACGACGGTTTCGATGGCGTCATGAATTTCGAGGCTGTTGACGATGGCCATTTCGGGGTTGCCGGCGATGGCGCTGCGGCCCTTGACCATGGTGGTGTTCTCCTGGTCGAGCGGGACGGCGCAGCCGAGTTCGATCTTGACGCGCTCGGCGGTGCGCGGGCCGACCAGCAGGCTGTGGTTCTGTTTGATCATGTCGATCAGCGCGACGTCCATGTCGTTGCCGCCGAGTCGCAGCGTGCGGGTGAAGATCAGGTGGTTGTGAACCATCGAGGCGATGGTGGTCGTGCCCGCGCCGACGTCGACGACGAGCGTCGCGCGCTGGTCGTCGGGGTCGATGCCGGCGCCGAGGATCGCCACGTAACCTTTGTTGACGAAATGGACGTTGGCGACGCTGGCCTCTTTGGCCGCGTAGCGCAGCGCGTAACGTTCGATGTCGCTGGCGTCGGCGGCGATCGAGATCAGCACGCGCCGCGACAGCGAGCGCCCGTCGCGGGCCTTGCGGATATAAAATTCGAGCAGTTTGCCCGCGAAGGTCGAGTCGGCCACGACGCCGTCCTGCAGCGGGCTGATGATCTGTATGTCTTCAGAAGCGCGCCCTTCGAGTTCGAGCGCTTCCAGACCGACGGCGACGACCTCGCTCGACGGAGAGTCGTACGCCAGCAGTGAAGGCTCATTGACCACGATGCCTCGCCCGCGCGCGAAGACCCGCGTGCGCGAAGTTCCGAGGTCGACCGCCAGGTCGTCGGTCATTAGATTGAAAATCGAGGGCAGCTTCATAAGTTTATGGTTTGATCGCCTCAAGTGATATTTTCCGTGTCAGGATAAACTTAGATTATCAGGCTCGCCACATATGTTAAGCAGCCGCGAGTCGCTTCAGCAAGTGGTCAAACGCTGAATTCATTCGTGGCTCTCGCCAGAGTCAGAACGTTGACGCTGCGGGCGGCGCCGTCGAGCAGGGCGCGGGCGAGCTCATCGGCCGTGCTTCCGGTCGTCATCACGTCGTCGACGAGGAGCGTGACGCGGCCCCCCACCAGACGCGGCGCCCGGACGCGAAACGCCTTCTCCAGCGAGCGGGCGCGATCCCTCGCGCCCATCCCGGCCCGGTGGCGTTCGGTCTTTTTGACGCGGATCACGGCCGTCGAATCCACCCGCAACCCGGTCAGCGCGGCCAACTCGTGCGCGATGACCTCGGCCTGATTAAAGCCGCGCTCCGCAAGCCTCTCCGGGTGAAGCGGCGTGGGAATGATCGAATCGATCAGGTCGGAATCGGGCAGCGCGTCGAAGGCCCGCCGCAGCGCGCCCCGCAAACGCTGTGGAATGTGAGGCGTCACTTTCAGCCGCAAAACGGCCTCGCGCATCGCCCCGCGGTAAGGCCCGCAGGAGCGAACGACGTCGAAGGCGAAGTGGTCGCAGCGTCCGCACGCGCGGGCGCCGGCTTCGGCGCGTGGCGCGAGGGTCAGCGGCGTCCAACACTTCACGCAGAAATCGGCGGCCTCATGTTCGACCTCATGCCAGCACGCCGAGCAGGCCACGCCGTCGCGCCACGATTCGATCACGGCGCCGCAGACGCGACAGGCGCCCGGATAGAGCGTCGCCACCGCCGCGTCGCCGAGCGTGGCCGAGACGCGCGAGGCATTGTCAAAAAATTTACGCAGGCTGTTAATCATCTGATCTGATTTATGCGGGACCTTCAACCTAGGGCGGATTGCAATCGCCTGTAGGGGACTCCGGGCCCAAGTTGTTTACTCGCGCCTGTTGACCTGTTTGACCACAAAAACACAAAGAAGAACACAAAAGGCACAAAGTAAATAGAAATGAGAGATCCGCAGTCCCAAAGAGTTTCTGTGAATTTTGGGCTCTTCTTTGTGTTTTTGTGGTCAAAACCGTACACGCATTTGCAATCCGCAATAATCCCGCCACCGGCAGGCGGGATTGGCGAGGCGCGCGGGCGCCAATCCTCAGACTCTCTCTACGAATCTGGGCGAACTGTAAGATTCATCACGATTATATCGGCCTGCCGTTCAACTAGAAAATTTTTGGTCTGTAGCGCAGAATGAAACTTCACGCGAGCGCGGTTCGTTTGCATTATTTCACACAACCAGAATTTCCACTCTATGATCGGCGAAACCATCTCTCATTACCGCATCATCAAGCGCCTCGGATCGGGCGGGATGGGCGAAGTTTATCAGGCTGAAGACACGCGGCTGCGTCGCCCCGTCGCGCTGAAGATGATGCTCGACGACGGCGATCACAACGCGCAGGCGCGGACGCGATTCCTGCGCGAGGCCCAGGCGTCTTCCGCGCTCAATCACCCCAACATCGTCACGATCTACGAGATCGACGAGGTCGAACGCGACGGCGCGCGCTACAGCTTCATCGTCATGGAATACGTCGAGGGGCGGACGCTCAAGGAGGTTGCGGGCGGATGCTCCATCGAGGAGGCCGTAGACATCATCATGCAGATCGCCGACGCGCTGGCCCAGGCCCACGAGCGCGGCATCGTTCACCGCGACATCAAGCCGTCGAACGTGATCGTCACCCCCCAGAACCGCGCCAAAGTGCTCGATTTCGGCGTCGCAAAATTCGACCCGGCGCCGTTGGATAATGACGAGACGGCCAGCCTCTTCTCGACCGAATTCGTCAAGACCACGCCCGGCGCGGTCATCGGCACGTTCGCCTACATGTCGCCGGAGCAGGCCCTGGCCAAAGACGTGGATCACCGCAGCGACATCTTCAGCCTGGGCGTCGTGGCTTACGAGTTGGTCGCCGGCCACCCGGCGTTCACCGGCAATTCGTCGCTCGCGGTCGTCGACGCGATCCTCCATTCGGACCCGCCGCCGATAGCGCGGTTCAATCTGCAGACGCCGCCCGAACTCGAGGCGATCGTCAGGCGGATGCTGGAGAAGTCGCCGGAGCTGCGTTATCAGAGCCTGCGCGACGTTCGCGCCGACCTGGACGCTTTGAAGCGTGAGAGTTTGACGCGGTTGTTGCCCGGCCCGAGTTACGAGACCAACCCCGGCTACGCCACTCAGATCTTGTCCTCCGGGAGCGGATCGGGCCAAAGCGGGTCGGCCAGGAGCGGATCAGGGGGCTTCGGCGCGCGACCATTCAGCCCGCGCGCGGAGAAGAGCGTCGCCGTGCTGCGTTTCAACAACGTCACCAAAAGCCCTGAAGACGACTGGCTCGGCGTCGGCATAGCCGAGACTGTGACCGCCGATTTGAAGAATGTCGAGGGGATGACTGTCATCGGGCGCGAGCTGATTTACGAAGCTCTGCGCCGGTGGAACGCCGAAAACTACACGGACTTCGACGAGAAGTTCGCCACGCGCGTCGGCCGCGAGGTCGGCGCCCGCTGGATCATCGGGGGCGGCTACCAGCGCATCGGCGAGATGCTGCGCATCACCGCCCGTTTTGTCGAGGTCGCCACGGGCGAAGTGCTCAAGACCGTGAAGATCGACGGGCGGATGAGCGAGGTCTTCGACCTGCAGGACAAGATCGTTCACGACTTGTCGCGCAACCTAGACATGGACAGCGGCGAGCTGAAAGCCGCCGCCCGGCGGGAGACCGATGTGATCGAAGCCTACGAGGCTTGCACCCGCGCCAGAATGGAGTTGTTCAGCGGCAGCCGCGCAGGTCTGGACGATGCGGTCCGGCTCCTCGAAAAGGCCATTGCGCTCGACCCTAATTACGCGCAGGCTTACGCCTTCATGGGCTACGCGTTCTCGCTCAAGGCGCAGTTTCTGCCGAATCCCCCGCTGCTCGATCGCGCGGTGGAGTATCTGCAAAAGGCGATCGAGTTGCGCCCGATGCTCTCGGACAGCTACAGCGCGCTGGGAATGACCTTCATCGCCATGGACCGCGTGGACGACGCCATCGGAGCGCTCAACCGCGCGCTCACGTTCGCCCCTCACGACAGTTTCGTTCACGCCGCTCTGGGCCGCGCATACTACATCGGCAAAGGGTTGTTCCGCGAAGCCGCCTACGAGTACGAGCAGGCGGTCAATGACGCGCAGGAAGGCAGTTGGGTCGCGCCAGCCCTGTCGCATTGCCTGACCTATCTGGGCGAATACGAACGGGCCGAACAGATGGCCCGCCGGGCGATCGAGGCGCAGGAGCAATACCTGCGAGGCCACGAAGGTGTGCAGATCATCGGCGCCTACGCGCGGCTCGGCCACGTCTATTATCTGCAAGGCCGCTACGACGACGCGATCGCGGAGTATTACCGCGAGGTAGTCTTCGCCCGCCAGAGCGACCACGTGCTCAAAGAACGGGTACTGATCGAAGTCTATCAGAAGCTGACCAGCGCCTACGCGCGGCAGGGGAGCATGGACGACGCCCGCGAGGCCTTCGGCCATGTCACGGCGGGTTTCCTGGAGCGCCTGGCCAAAGGCGCCGACGACCCGTTCACGCGGTATTACGTCGCCTGCGCGCACGCGATGATGGGCGACAAGGCGGGCGCGCTCGAACACTTGCGGAAAGCGATCGAAGGCCGCCGCAATTTCAACACCGCGCGCGCCCGGCTCGAGATCGATTTCGAAAGCCTGCGCGACGACCCCGGATTTCAAGAGATGGTCAAACCCTGACCCGTTCCGATCTGTCACGTCCGTCCAAATCCGTGGTAAATCTTGACGGACATAGTGAGACGGGAGGAAAGTCTCCAACGAGTTTTGGGTCATCTTTTTTTCCGAGTTCAAATTTTTCCGCAGGCTCCGAGTTCGAAATCGTTCAAGGAAAAGAACTTCAGCCACGAATGAACACGAATGGACTTGAATCTTTTTCTTGATTTTCTGTTTTTTTTCGCCCTTGCCGCCATTCATGAATATTCGTGTTCATTCGCGGCTGAAATTCTTTCACTTAAATGATATAAATAGCGGCGTCCCGTTGATTCCCGAGTACATCGCGCCATCTACCCTTTGATGGTGTGGGGACGTCAGACAGTACAGTACGGGGAGCGTCAGCGACCTGAGCCTCGGTCTAGAGGCCTCTAGACCGAGGCTCAGGTCGCTGACGCTCCCCGTACTGTACCGTTCACTCAACCCTCAACGTATTCATAGCGGCCTGTACTAAGATGACTGTTGTCGCCGGAACAAGATTCGACCGTTACGAGATCATTTCGCCGCTGGGCGCCGGCGGGATGGGAGAGGTTTATCTGGCCCGCGACATGCGGCTCGAACGAAAGGTCGCGCTCAAGTTGCTGCTCGACGAACGAACGAGGGACGACCAGCGGTTGCTCAGATTCGAGCAGGAGGCGCGCGCGGCCAGCGCGCTCAACCACCCGAACATCATCACCATTTACGAGATCGGCGATTACGGCTCGACGCATTTCATCGCCACCGAATTCATCGAAGGGCTGACGCTGCGAAAAATTCTGGCCGACGGGAAGATGCCGGTGATAGCCGCGCTCGACGTCGCCATCCAGGTCGCATCGGCGCTCTCGGCGGCGCACGAGGCCGGGATCATCCATCGGGACATCAAGCCAGAAAACGTCATGCTGCGCCGCGACGGCATAGTTAAGGTGCTCGATTTCGGGTTGGCGAAGTTGATTGAAACGGGAGTGGGGGAGCGGGAGAGCGGTGGAGCGGGGGGGAGAGAGAGAGGGCGCAGCGGGGACGAGGAGAATTTAAATCCTCCGCTCTCTCGCTCTCTCGCTCTCCCGCTCTCTCCCTCTCCCTCACTCCAAACCGATCCGGGGACGGTCATGGGCACGGCGACTTATATGGCGCCCGAACAGGCGCGCGGTTGGCGGGTGGACGCGCGCGCCGACATCTTCAGCCTGGGCGTGGTGCTTTACGAGATGATCGCGGGGCGCGCGCCGTTCGACGGCCCCACGCCGATCGACGTGATGACGCAGGTGCTCGACCGCGACCCTCGCCCCCTCACCTCGTTCTCTTACGGCGCGCCGGTCGAATTGCAGCGCATCGTCGCCAAGGCCATGCGCAAGGACCGCGAAGAGCGCTACCAGACGGTCAAGGACCTGCTGCTCGACCTGAAGACCCTCAAACGCGAGCTCGAAGCCACGACGACGCTGAGTTACGCCGCCAGCGTGGAGACTTCCAGCGGGTCGAGAATCGCGATGGCGTCCTCAACCGCGCCGCCGTCCGAGCCTATGGTTGTCCGCGCGATTTCGAGCGCGGAATACATCGTCGGCGAAATCAAACGTCACAAGCGCGGCTTCCTGCTCACGCTCGTCGCGCTATCGCTGGTCGTCTTCGCGTCCCTGACGTTCTTCATCAACCGCGATCACCCGATCGAATCGATCGCGGTTCTGCCGTTCGTCACTCAGAATGACGACCAGCAGGCCGGGTCGGACACCGCAATGCTCGGCGACGCGATCGCAGACAGCATCATCAACAATTTAACGCAACTGCCGAACCTCGACGTCAAACCGCGCGGCGCCGTGCTGGCTTACAGAGGCCGCGAGGTCGACCCGCGAGAGGTGGGAAACGCCCTGGACGTCCACGCCGTGCTGACAGGGCGAATAATCCGGCGCGGCGACACCCTGCAGGTCATCGTCTCGCTCGCAGACACGCGCGACAATCGCAACCTGTGGGGCGAACAGTACAACCGCAAAATCTCCGACCTGCTCCTGATCCAGCAGGAGATCGCCAGCAGCGTCTCGGACAACCTGCGCCTGAAACTGAGCGGCCAGGAGAAGCGCCTCCTCGAAGCGCGACAGCTCTATCTGAAAGGCCGCAACGCCTGGAACAAGCGCACCCCCGACAGCATTCTGGAGGGCGTCAAATTCCTCGAGCAGGCGATCCAGATCGATCCGAGTTACGCGGAGGCTTACGCCGGATTGGCCGATTCCTACAACATGCTGGTCAATTACAGCGTGTTGCCGCCAAACGAGGCTTTCCCGAAGGCGAAAGAGGCCGCCGAGAAGGCGCTGGAACTCAACGGAGACCTGGCCGAAGCCCATACGGCCAGGGCGTTCATTTACTTCATGTGGGAATGGAACTGGGCTGACGCCGGAAGCGAATACAGACGCGCCATCGAATTGAAGCCCAATTACAGCTCGGCCCGACAGTGGTATTCCAGCCTGCTCGCCGCGACCGGCCGAACCGACGAGGCGCTCGCGGAGGTGAAACAGGCGCGCGACCTCGATCCTTTCTCTCTTTCCATCGCCGCGCACCCCGGCTGGATCAACTACCTCTCGCGCAACGCCGAGGCTACTGTCCGGGAGGCCAGACATGCGCTCAAACTCGACCCGAACTTCTTACCGGCGCGGCGTTACCTGGCGCTGGGCTACGATCTGCAAGGCAAATACAACGAGTCCGTCCCGGAGTTTCAAAAAGCCCTTTCACTCTCGCCCGGGAGCACGCTGATCAAAGCCGAACTCGGATACGCCTTCGCCAAATCGGGCAAGCGCGAGGACGCCTTGCGGGTGCTCGACGAATTGCAGCGGTCGCCGGGGCAGCGGCGCGCCTCTCCATTCCATCTCGCCCTAGTGCACATAGGCCTGGGCGAAAATGACCGCGCGATCGAACTGCTCGAGAACGCCTACAACGAGCGCGCGGAGCGCATGGTCTGGATCCGCGCCGATCCGCGCTTCGATCCGCTGCGCCTGGACGCGCGATTTAACGAGATCCTGAGAGGAATGGGATTGGCGCGCTGATATAAATGGCGCGGCGTTGTATCAGTTACGCCAGGACCTCCTCGATCACGCGCCCGTGGACGTCGGTCAGCCGCATGTCGCGCCCGTTGAAACGATAGGTCAGCTTCTCGTGATCGAGTCCGAGCAGGCGCAAAATGGTCGCGTGTAATTCATAAATTGACCTCCTGTTCTCGACCGCGCGGTATCCATACTCGTCCGTCGCGCCGACGACGGTTCCCCCCTTGACTCCGCCGCCGGCCAGCCAGACGCTGAAGCCGTTCCCGTTGTGATCGCGCCCGTCCATGCGCTCCGAGATAGGCAAGCGCCCGAATTCGCCATGCCAGATGATCAGGGTCGAATCGAAGAGTCCGCGCCCCTTGAGGTCTTTGATCAACCCGGCGATGGGCTTGTCGGTCTCGGCGCAGTGCAATCCGTGATTGCCTTTCAAATCCCAATGCGCGTCCCAGCTCGGTTCGAAGTTCCCGCCGCCGGAGAATATCTGCACGAAGCGCACGCCGCGTTCGACCAACCGCCGCGCCATCAGAGCCTGTCTGCCGAAGTAATCGGTCGGCTTCTCGTCCACGCCGTAAAGTTTCCGCGTCGCAGCCGACTCTTTGCTGATGTCAATCGCGTCGCCGGCGTGAGTCTGCATGCGGAAGGCCAGTTCGTAGGAATAAATTCGCGCCGAAAGCTCGCTGTCTTCCGGGTTATGGTCCAGATGTTTTTCATTCAGCTCGCGCAATAGCCGCAGCCACTCCCGCTGTCGCTCCGGCGTGCGGCTTGCGGGAGGATGAAGGTCGACAACCGGGTCGCCGCTGTCGCGGAACGGAGTTCCTTGATAGGCCGCGGGCATATAGCCGGCGCCCCAGTTCGGCGCGCCGTTGATCGGCCCGCCGCGATAATCGGTGAAGACGATGAAGCCCGGCAGACGGCGTGTTCGCCCACATGCGGAAACAGCTCGGATATCTCCATCCCGCATTGGCCGTGTTTGCGAAACGTCCATGGCGAGGGCATCAGGCCGCCGGGCGTCCCCATCGTCGGGCGCACTTCCCCCACGCCCGTCATTTGTTCGCCCTGCCGTTCGAGCAGCAACGGCTTGGGATCGAAGGTGTCAACCTGGCTTACGCCGCCGTAACAGAAAATCGAAATCACCGCTTTCGCCTTGGTTGGGAAGTGCGGCGGTTTTGGCGCGAGCGGCGATTTGGATTGCGCCAGTAGCCCGTTGCGATTGAGCAGGTCGGCGAACGCGACGCCAGCTATGCCGCCGCCCAGTCTTGATAGAAGCTCTCTCCGTGAAAAGCAAAATGAATTCATAATCCTATTGGTAGATGGCGCCTTGCGGCGACGATGTACCGTAGGTTGTCTAAGGCGGCGGAGGACTTGGCTACTCAGGAATTGAGATAGGACAGACGCCTCTCACCATTGCGCAAATTCCCCTTGATATTCTGACAACCACGCCCCCCGCCGCCTTAGACAACCTACGGTACACTCAGCCTATTGCCTGTAAACAAATTCATTCAGGTTGAATAACGCATGGCAGAACTCGGCTAGTCCGTCAGGACCGCTCCGAATGAATTCCGCCGTCTTCGCCAGCTCGAACGCCGTCGGAGCGCGCCCCAGCGCCAGGCGGTAAGCCTTCTGCGCCTGCGCCCGCGCGTCGTCGCCCGCCTCGCGGCGCAAACGTTCGGCGAAATATTTGGCCTCCGTCAGAACGAAGTTGTTGTTCATCAACAGCAGGGCCTGCGGCGCAATGGTCGAGCTGTTGCGGCGGTCGCATGAATTGATCAGGTTCGGCTGATCGAAGGCCTCGAACAGCGGATAGCGGATGCTGCGCTTTGAATAGACGTACAGACTGCGCCGCCAGGTCGAAGGGTCGTCATCCGGCTTGCCCGGCCAGGTGCGCTTGGTGCTGGACTGGAAGAGCTTCGGATCGATGTGTGGGTAGACGCATGGCCCTCCCAGCGTGCGATCCAGATTGCCGGCCACGGCCAATATCTGGTCGCGAATGATCTCGGCCTCCAACCGCGCGCGCGGCATGCGCCAGAGTAACCTGTTTTCAGGATCAATGGCCACGTCCGCGGCGATGTCGTCGCTCGCCATTTGATAAGCCTGCGAAGTCATCATCAGGCGATGCATCCGCTTGAGGCTCCAACCATTTGATTGCGGATTGCGGATTGCGGATTGCGGATTGCCCCCATCTCCTTGTCTCCTTGTCTCCCTGTCTCCCACTCTCCCGCTCTCCCGCTCCCCCGCTCCCCCGCTCATAAACTCCATGGCCAGCCAATCAAGCAATTCGGGATGCGTGGGCGGTTCGCCCAACTTGCCGACCCAGGCTCCGGGCGAGGAGTCTTTGACGAACGCCTCGACCTCATCCGGGCTGGGCGGCAATCCCGTCAGGTCAAGATAGGCGCGGCGGATGAGCGTGCGGCGATCCGCTCGAGGCGAGGGCTTGAGACCTTTAGCCTTCATCTTCGCCAGCAGGAAAGCGTCAATAGGATTGGCGCCCCAGCCCGGATGTGACACGCGCGGCTCCGGCAAGCGGCGCGGCGGCTGGAAGGCCCAGAAGCCGCGCTCCTCCGGCGTGATCGGGCGCTCAACGATTTTCGCCGGCTCGTCATCCTTCCTGGCCACTTCCTTCTCGAACCCATCGAAGGAAGCGCCCGCTTCGATCCATCGCCGCAGAGTCTCGATCGCGTCGTCGGGAATTTTCTTGCCAGGCGGCATCGTCGGCTTCGCCTGATGCGTAATGAATTGATAGAGCCGGCTCGCGCCTGCGTCGAAAGGCTCGATGACCTTGCCGTTATCGCCGCCCGCGAGGGCCGATTCGGCCGTCCGCAGGTCCAGCCCCGACATCTTCCCCGCGCCATGACAACCGAAGCAGTTCTGTCTCAGGATGGCGTATGCCTGTCGCGAAAGTTCCTGCGCGGATTCTTGCGGAAGCCCGGCGCTCGCTCCCGGCAGGAAGAAAAACGCTATCAGGTAGAAGACGCTCGCCAATGCGACAAGATTGCGATATTTGCGGATGACCATCTGATTCCTCCTCCAATATCATTTTCCATTTTCCATATTACGTTTGTCATTTGTCATTGCCTCTTGCCGCGCGATTCCGGCAATGACAAATGACAAACGTAATATGGAAAATGGAAAATGATATTTGTCGCAAAACTTTTGTCTCACCGCTACTATCGAATCACCTTTCCCTTGACCAACGCCTGCGCCGCCACCAGGTTGTTGCCGAAATTCGTGAAATCCTTGAACGTCCAGACGACCTTCTTGTCGCGCGTGACTTCGATGAGCTGCGGGTTTTCCGGGCCCGCGTGCGTGTTGCCGAAGATCAGATCGCCGTTCGGCAGCAGTTCGAGCGTCGTCACCCACGCGAGCGTGATGCCCGGCAATTCTTTTTGATCAATGCTCCAGACGATCTTGCCCGCGGGCGTCACCTCGAGTACGCGGTTGTTGTTGCCGCCGGCGATCATAGTGTTGCCGTTCGGCAGCCTGATGGCGCCGAAGACCGCGACGCCGTGACCTTCAGGTCCGTGGCCGGGCGAAGCCGGGCGACCGTTCAAATCCATCTCGTAAGTCCAAACCACTTTTCCGGCGCCGTCATATTCGCGCAGCTTGCCGTCGCCCTCGTGACAGACAAGGTAATGGCCGTTGTCGAGCTTGCGTACCATGCGCGTGTCCCGGTGGGCGTTTGGATGATCAACCGTGAGCGCGATCTCCTTGACGATCTGACCTTTCTTGTCTACTTCAAGAAGTCGGGCGTTACCGCTCTCGGCGATCAACGTCAACCCGTTCTTCAAACGCTGATACGAATGAATCTCGATGCGACCGGTGTAACCTTCTTTCGGCTCCGCTTCGTACCTCCAGACGACCTGCTTATCGCGGTTCATTTCGACGACGGTCGTGTAACCGGTCTGAAAGAGCACATTGCCGTCGGGCAGCATTTGGATGTCGTGAATCTCGCGCGCGTCATTATTGGGAGCCGACCATTCGATCTCGCCTTTGGCGTTCACGATCGCGACTTGCTTGTTGTCGGCTCCGAGCACGCGATAGTCGCGTGCGTTATCAATGGTCTTCTCGGCTTTCGTTTGCGCCGAAAGATCGGCCGGAGTAAAGAGCGCGCAGAGCAGCGCGCAACCGAGAGCGGTTTTAGACAGTGATGTTTTCAATCAGACCTCCTGGGGAAATCCCTGGGTACGCATCGCTTCCAGCGTGCAGTCTCGGCGAAAGACCTATTGATCGGAATCAGACGCCCCCGAACTAGAAGCGATTCGTATATAGGTCTGGTTCCTATCAATTCATCTTTCGCCGAGACTGCACGCTGGAAGCGATGCGTACCCAGGGACGATTCTCATTCTTTCAAGGCTCGGCGCCGCTGGCGGCAAGTATCCGAGCCTTCTGCGTAAGCTGCTTTTCGCCTATCCGAAGCGTCACCAGATATTCGCCGGCCGCCGCTACACGAAGCTCTCCGCCTGGCGGGCGAAATCCTCCACCTGGGCCGCCCTGCGGACGGTCGGAGTCGCTCAAATCCCAGACGACGCGATTGATCCCCGCTTTCGCTGTCCCATTCAGCGTGCGAATGATCTTGCCGCTCGCGTCGGCCACTGTGAGCGTGACTTTTTCCTTGGCGCCCTCTCTCAGAAAGTAAGAGAAGGTCAGGCCGTTCGGCTCGTTCTGCGTCACGGCTAGGCGGTCCCCGTAGAGACGATAGTTGCCCAGCGCGCCTTCACGCCACCAAGCTCTCGGCCTCACGGCGAAAAAATGCGCGTCTCCGGAGAGCAGAGTTTCATTCATCTCGCGCAGCGGCGTGATGTCAGTGACCCAGATTCCGCGACCGTAGGTTCCTACAACCAGATCGCCTTCGCGGGGATGAACTACCAGGTCGTGAACGGCCACGAGCGGCATGTCGCCTTTCAGCGCCGACCAATGTTTGCCGCCGTCCAACGATACGTAGACCCCCATGTCATTACCGACGAAAAGCAGGTCTGGATTCTGTCGATCTTCAAAAACGACGTTGATTGCCCGCTCAGGAAGTCCGGCGGCGATGGAGGTCCAGGTCGCGCCGAAATCAGAGGTCTTGTAGAGAAAGGGACGGAAGTCGTCCTGGCGATGGCGCGATTTGGCGACGTAGGCCACCGCCGCCCGACCAACCGTTGCTCGGCCCCTTCCACGATTCGTGATCCTGCAACCCCGCGTAGATGTTGTAGGGGTTCTCCATATCCACGGTCAGCGCGTAGACCTCGCCCAGAGGCAAATTGGCCAGATGGTCGCAGGTCTTGCCGCCGTCGTAGGAGATAAAAACGCCGCCGTCGGAACCGGCGATGACCCGGTCGGAGTTCTGCGGATCGATCCAGACGGTTCGGAAATCGCCGAACGCCCGGCGGAATGGCCGCGATTGCGACCGTCCCGCGCCAGTCCAGGTCTTGCCGCCGTCTTCGGAACCGCTCAGATTCGCGCCGGTGATGAGGAGCCGGTCTGGATTGTTCTGATCAACGCGGAGTTGATTGAACGCGTAACTGGTCTTGCTGCTCATATCGCCGCCGTCCGCGCTCACTTTTCGCCAGGTCACGCCCGCATCGTCGGTGCGATAGACCTCGCCGCCCACCGCGCGTTCGCGCATCGGGGCGCCGCGTTCGCGCGCCTGTCTGATCTCTTCTTCGGTCGCGGCGCGCTTGTTGCGGTTGTCAACGAGCGCATAAAGCGTCTTCGGGTCTTTTTGATAGACGTCTATTCCGATTCGCCCGATCTCGCCGTTGGGAAGACCGCCTTCCAGCCTCTTCCAATTCTCGGCGCCGTCGGTGGTTTTGTATATGCCCGTGCCCGGGCCTCCGTCCTGCAATCGCCACGGATAGCGCAAACAATCGTAGGTCGCCGCGTAAAGCATGTTCGGATCGCTGCGGTTGATGACCAGATCGATCGCGCCCGTGTGATCGTTGACGTAAAGAACCTTTTTCCACGTCTTCCCGCCGTCTGCGGTTTTAAAGACGCCGCGCTCTTCATTGGTCGAGAAAAGATGGCCCATAGCCGAGACGTAAACAATGTCGGGATTCGACGGATGAATCACGATGCGGGCGATGTGATGCGAGTCGCCCAATCCCATGCGCCGCCATGTCTTCGCGCCGTCGGTTGATTTGTAGACGCCGTCGCCCCAGTAAGCGCTGCGCGCGCACGAAGCGTCGCCCGTCCCGACCCAGACGATGTTCTCGTCCGAAGGGGCGATGGCCAGCGCGCCGATCGAGGCCACATTCTGGTTGTCGAAGACCGGCTCGAAAGTCGTCCCGTTGTTGGTGGTCTTCCAGACGCCCCCGCTGCGCGCCGCCACGTAGAAAGTGTAGAGATGCGATTTCATCGGCGCCTCGGGGACGGCGATGTCGGAAACCCACGAGCCGGCGCGGAACGGCCCAAGGTTGCGATACTGAAAGCCGTCGCGCAGCGCGTCATCGATGCGTTGCCGGCTGCCGGCCGCCAGGGGCAGTCCGAAGAATAATGACAATGACAGCAAGAGAATCAGTCGTCGCATGTATTTTCCTCAGTACAGGGCGCCTTTTCGATTCTTCTGCCGCGGAGCGGCAGGAGAATTATGCTGTATCATCGCTCAACAACTGTGGCGCGGATGATGTAATCGAGCCGCGGAAAGTTGCGCTCGAGATAAGCGTTGCCGCCTTCGAAGAGCGGGCCTTGTTTACCGGCCCGGATGCCGCCGCCAGCCGATTCGCCATACTCGGCGTTGAGCTTGTCCGCCACGTCCATGCCTTCGATAACACGGCCGAAAGGCGCAAACGGCTCCGCGTCATGCGTCGCTGAATTGTCCCGCAGATTGATGAAGACCTGTGTCGTTCTGCCGTTCGCCACGGCGAAGGCGTATGCGACCGTTCCGCGCACGTTCGATTCGCGGCGCGGGTCGTCCGGGATCGTCCGCGCGCGCCAGATGTTCGATACCTTCGGGTCGCCGTTGACGCCGAACTGCGCCCATTTGCCTTCGATGACGCGATGGAAGCGCATTTGATCGTAATAGCCCGCGCGGACGAGGTTGTAAAAACGATCAACGCCGTTCGGCGCCCAATCGCGATGAATCTCGATCAAGATGACGCCCTTGCTCGTTTCGAGCCGCGCGTTGAAACGATCCGGCGCGCGGCGGTTCATCTCCGGCGCATC
>WNFZ01002919.1_pt1 | contig 16106 bp, 9 predicted proteins | sample 5400081 | NCBI WGS metagenome assembly WNFZ01 (sample SAMN13153365, study PRJNA577476) | soil metagenome | isolation source: 80 cm soil or saprolite under grassland replicate 1 | place: USA:California | collected 2016-06-15 | reverse complement strand
TAGATGCCGTTTGTGTTACTCATAAGTTCGTGAAGTTCAAGCAAAATCTCACTGCCCGATTCATAATTCTTGATGGAGGACTGACACGATTGATTCATCAACTGCCCGAACCATTCCAGATTCGATTCTTTCCAAGCCTGCGCGCCCTGTTGAACGCGTTCCGTTTCCGTGAAGAAGTGTTCGGCGCGTTTGCGAAGATTTTCTGGCAAGTTCATTTTCTCTTCTTCAAATACTGCACGCGGCACGTCCGAGAGAATCTGCGCTCCATCCTTTAACAACGTCGCGGCTTGACGGCATTCCTCCACGCGGACGTTGAATCCGCTTTTGGTAAGCTCACGTGAGATGCCCGAATACCCGATAATCCAGGCGCTGTCGCTGGATGCTGAATCCAAGATCGGAGTAGAGGAAGCGGTAACAGTGTCCATGAAAAGAAGAGCATCTCGTCGTCCATTGACAATCGTCAACGGGTCGAGAAGCCCAATTTGGAGGCCGAGCAAGTCATGTTCCAGTTCAAATTCCAATTGCACAAGCTGTTCATCCGATAGTTCAATGGTATTTACATCTGCTAGCGCCTTGAGAAAGGCTAACCCCACCGAAGCGGAGGAACTCAACCCCGATCCGATGAGCGAACCGCTGACATGTGCCTTCATACCGCGCGTTACATGCAAGAGACACGCCGCAGCTTGTGCATAACGGGCCCAGTGATCTTTATTAAGCTCACCGCTCCGAAAATTTGCTTCACCGAATTGATCACTCATAATGTGAATCTTGTTTGCGCTGAGAGGCTCATAATCCAGCATAGTACCAAGGCTGATCGTGCGTCCTAAAACCACGCCGCCTTGATGATCCACATGTGCGCCGATGGGACAAATTCGATATGGAGAAAAGATTCGCTTGGTCAATCGCTCGCACTCTACGGTTAATTTCTCATCGCATCTCGAATCGCTCGATAGCCAATGATCTTGATATCTTCACTTTCGAGAATCTTCTTCATATCATCACTCATGAAGGCATTGTAGTTTGCAACTCGTGCCTGCCAATCGGGAGCAATCGCACGCAGTTCTGGCGTGTCAATGGACGGATGAAAAAGTAAATGCGTAATCCCAACTGGCACTTCCCCAAACAGTTTCCTCGCTGCGCCGATATGGTCATCACTGTGATTCAACGGCATAAAGAGAATCGCGTCCACCATAGGCACGCCCATCGACTCGAGAATACCCATCATGGGTACATATTGTGCTTGCTGTTCCGCATTCATGCCCATCGTTGTCATGACCTGCTCGTTTAGGCGCGGCAACATGTTCGGCAGTAATCTGCTGGAGGCCGCCTGCACATAAGATTGAATGAACATTGGATTCATAATTGTGCCCATGTGTGAATCGACGTGTGTAATGTCAATCCCTGCCGCAAGTGCTTTTTCAATCTGGGCGTTGACTTCCTTCTCGACCGCTTCGGATTTTGCATTTTCATACACACCGGGATGCCATTGGTGGAAGTAGCCCGATTCATCCAGTAAGCCGGAGGCTCTATCCGTGGTAGACACTGGTCCCCAGCGATAGCTTTCCCATTCCGCATTCAACGTCGCGTGGACTCCCATATCCATATCGGGATTCTCGCGACACATCTGCGCCACTGCGGGGAACCATGGACAGGGAACCATTGTCGCGCCTGAGGAAATCGTACCGAACGCCCATAAGTCCTTGAACGCTTGCACGGAGGCGTGACACATGCCAATATCATCAGTATGAATGATGACGGCTCGATCATTATCGGAAAAGCCCAGCTTTTTGAGAAAGGGGTTGGTTGTCATTGGTTATCCTTTTGCATGATGAGTGAAACAGGATGAGGGATGATTTGCATCATTTTAGATTCCATAATTGCAAAAAAAGTTTTTGGAGGCGCCGGATGATTCAATGTCAATTAATATTTACAACCTTTCCAGTTTTTGAACTTTCATACACCGCGTCGAGAACTCTCATGTTCATTAAACCTTCAAATCCACCTGGATTCGGTATTTGTTTCTCCTCGATGCACTCCATAAAATATTTCATCTGAGCGTCATACAAACTTTGGGGAGCATGAGACGTACGCGGGAACGCAAAGCCTGAATCAATTACATCGATTCTTTGTTGCTGCACATTAGGAATTTCCAATTTTGTCGGAAATATCTGACCAAATCCCTGCGTGCCATAGAGTTGTGTCGTGGCTTCGGGTCCATCTGCGTGCGGCTGCCACCAACCTGATTCAATGTACGATATGGCACCGTTGTCCCATTCAATCATGATCACGCCCGTATCATCCACATCGAAATCTTTATAATAAGTTCCAATCTTTGCATATACGGCGACAGGTTTTGGATCGCCAAGCAAGAACCGCGCCGTATCTACGGCATGAATGCCCATATCTGCCATTGCGCCGCCGCCGGCAAATTCCTGTTGTGTGAACCAGCCGGAAGGTCCCCAATGTGTATGCACTCCGATGCCTTTTGTGCGAATAATCTTGCCTAATCTGAAAGATTGCTCTTTCAGCCACAGTACCTCGGGATCAAAACGCCAGCAGTGAGCGACCATGAGGAGCGCGCCTGATTGGTCTGCGGCTTCGCACATTTGCTCGGCTTCTTGAGCATTCATGGACATTGGCTTTTCGACCATCACATGGATGCCTGCATGCAGCGCAGCAATAGTTTGTGGCGCGTGCAGGTAATTCGGTGTGGATACCACCAGCGCATCGATACCACCATCATTAAGCATGGCTTCTGTGGTTTCATATTGACGCGGAATTCCAAATTCCTTGGCGAAATCCAGCATGGATTCGGCTCTGTGATTGATCACTGCCGTCAACTCCGCCTCACAGTGTTGGGCAGCGCGGGCATGGATTTTGTTGATATAGCCTGTCCCAGCAAATGCAATTTTCATGACTTGTCCTTTAATCGGATTGTCATGATTTGATAAGGTCTTAGATTCAAATGAATCGAATTGTTTTCCACACGCAAAGCAGATTCGTTTTCCTCGAGCAGATTCGTAACCCAAGCGGAATCAACCGCGAATCCAAATCGGACCTGAACCTGCCCGCGCTTTCTCTGGCTTTCATACAAGCGGATGATGATTCCGTCGCCGTCTTCGGCGCGTTTCACTGTTTCGATGATCACATTTGGTGATGAAACAGAAACTAGAGATGGGAGACTTGAGATCTGTGCCTCTGACTTTTGACTTTCAAGTTTCGACTTGTAAACCAGTATTGGATCATTCAACAAATAGGCTTCGCATTGTGTCCCTTCATTCCATGAACCGGAATGGGGATACAAGCTATATTTGAAATCATGCTCGCCAAAATCTGCCATGGGGTCCGGCATGCTGGACGAACGAAGCAATGTAATTCGCATTAGGTTGTTGTGGATGTCATGACCATATTTGCAATCGTTCAGTAGACTAACACCGTAGTTGCCTTCACTCAAATCCACCCATTTATGGGCGCAGGTTTCGAAGCGTGCCCAATCCCAGCTTGTGTTGCGGTGAGTGGGTCTCTGCACATTGCCCCATTGAATTTCATACGTCGCGTGAGGGGAAAGAACGTCAACGGGGAATGCGACTTTGAGCATCGTGTGGCGATCCTTCCAGTCGATGTGGGTGTCAAAGTCTAGCCGCGCTGAATTGTGATTGAGGGAGATGCGCTGCGTATATTCGTTATTCAAAATGCGACGCTGGATTTCAATCGTCTGACGCAGTTCACCGGATTCGACAACTTTGATGGATGTGGCAGGTTCTGCCAACCAGAGTTTGTCATCATAGAATATCTCCACATCCCAGGCATCCCAAGATTTTGGTCTGTCTTCAAAGGCTTGGAATTGATTGGCAATCGAATTTGGGGCAAGTACTTCACGGTTTGCTTGTTTATCGAAGAGGCGAGTGATGTCGCCATCTGGATTGAATTCGACTCGGATAAAGTTGTTTTCAAGAGTGACTGTAGATGGTCGATGATCGACCACGATCTTCGGCCCGCTGTCCACGGTCATTCGCAAAGCAATCACGCTGTACGGCTCGATCTCGCCAGCATCTACCCAAAGACCGGAGTCTGTTGGTTGAACGGGGAGAGGCTGCTCATCCCGCGTGAAGCGCAGAAATGCGTCGCCTGGAATGTGGACCAAGCCGCGTTGGGTGAATGAGGTTGCATTGACCAGGAGCACGTCTCCATCCAATTGATTCGCAATTGACTGTAATCCTTCCTCTCGAATTTGAGTCACATCCTGCGTGAGTTGTGCGTATTGCTGCTGCGACTCTTCGTATACCGCACCAATGCTTGAACCGGGGATAATATCGTGGAATTGATTGAGGCAGACCATGCGCCACGCGTTTTGAAAAGCGGTAATTGGATATTCATAATTCGTAATTAGAGATGCGTACATGGCGATGAATTCGCTATCATGTAACAGGAACTCACTCTTGCGATTGGCGCGTTTGTTGCGCGCTTGCGTGGTGTATGTGCCGCGATGATATTCAAGATATAGCTCGCCATTCCAGACCGGCATCAATTTTGAATTGCTAAGTGGCGCAATGGATTCGAAAAACTGTTTCACGCTGGATTGCTTGACCTGCGGCAGCGCTGGGAATTGCTTCATCACTTCGATGTTCTCGAGCATTTCGCGCGTGGGTCCACCACCACCATCGCCAAAGCCGTACGCCATCAATAAATCTTTTTGCAATTCCTTTTGCTGAAAGTTTTGCCACGTGCCCAGCGCTTCTTTGGCATTTGCCATTGAGTTATATGTGCTCGCATATTCACTACCAAATTCCTTGACCGTACTGAAGTGCGTCAGGATTTGCGTGCCATCAATGCCCTGCCACATAAAAGTATCGTAGGGTAAGCGATTATATTGACTCCAGCCAATCTTGATTGTCATGAAATATTTCAAGCCTGCTTGTTGAATCAATTGCGGTAGTGCCCACGCATATCCGAATACATCAGGCAGCCATAATATAGGACTCTCTGCATCCTTGCCGAAATGCTCCCGGAAGAATGTACGACCGAGTAGGAATTGTCTTGCGAGCGACTCCGCCCCGCTGAGATTGCAATCTGCTTCCACCCACATGCCGCCCATTGGTTCCCAGCGACCTTCTTTGATTCTTTGTTTAATGGTATCAAATAAAGCGGGCTGATCTTCCTTGATGAATTGATACACCTGTGGTTGGGATTGGGAAAAGTGGTAATTGGGAATTTGTTCCATCAGGCGAATCACGTTATGGAACGTGCGCTCCGCTTTGCGGCGGGTCTGCCCAAGAGTCCACAGCCATGCAATGTCAATGTGTGCGTGACCCGTGGCATGAATGATTATGTCCATTGGCATGCCCGCCTTTTCGATACCCGATTTAAGGACTTGGGTGGCCGCGTCAACACTTCCATAAAACACACCGCAATCCAAAGGATCGCGCGTATCGAGAGCAATAAATGCCTCATTCAATGCATTTAGTAATCCATAACGCCCCGGATTATTCTCATCCAAGCTTTGTGCGGTCTCCCAGGCGATGCGGGCAAGAACAAGGAAGTCGCGTGTTTGTTGATGGATCTGTACAACTGCGCATGGATGCATGTAAAGTTTAGTAAATACCTCGCTGTTTGCAAAGCCACCCAGACCCGTCCAGCCGTGCAGCGCGAGCAAGTGAGAGTTTCCATCTGCCCACTCCGGTTTTAACAAAATCTCTTGGTGATGACGGTCACACGCGGCAAATGGAATTCCGTCGATATAGGCAAGTGCTTCGGGATGACTGAAATCACCTGCCTCGCCTAATGGCAGATATAGGGCAATTGATTGAGTCTTGTCCCAACCTTCGGGGATTGTGAATGTTGTTCGCAAAACAAAGTTTTGCATCCATGAACCCCAATACTCGTTTGGGTAGATTTCTTGCCATTCCGAATCGTCCACATCCATGCCAATAGGTGCGGACGCGAGCGCGCTTTCCAATTCTCGAAAGGAGAAAGAGGGAATCGATTTTCTTTTGATATAAACCAGCGGGGAGATCAACTCCAGTCGTTGCCTGATTTTTTCAGGCGTCCAGCGAGTGCGGTGATACATGTTGAATTATCCTCTAACCGAAATGCTCAAATGATACATTGTTATCTCTTGCAATGTATGGAGACAATATCGGGACATATTATAAAGTTGTATCTCTATTTGAAATTATGGTGCAGGCGGTTATTCCTTCGAGCCAGTCAGTTTGATACCCTGGATAAATGTTTTCTGCGCGAAGAAAAAGGCAATGACAATGGGTATGGTAAATACCGTCGAGGCAGCCATCAATTGATTCCATACCATTGTGCGCTGACCTTGAAAGTCGCGTAAGCCAAGTGCCATCGTAAATTTATCGGGACTGCTTAGGAAGAGCAAAGGTCCGGTGAAGTCATTCCAAGCATAAAGGAACGTGAACACTGTAACGGCCGCAAGCACCGGTACAGACAGAGGCAGCACGATACGCGTGAAGATCTGCCATTCAGACGCTCCGTCTACTCGGGCAGCATCACACATTTCCTCTGGAATCGTTCGGAAGAACTGGCGCAACAAGAAGATGTCCCAGGCGTTTGCAAAGAACGCTGGAATCAGAAGTGGCAGGAATGTGTTGCCCCAATGCAAATAATCATTGAAGAAAAGATAAAGGGGGATAATGGTTACTTGGTATGGAAGCATCAATGTAGCCAGAACAATGATGAAGAGGACATCACGGCCCGGGAAATTTATCCGCGCAAACGCGTAAGCGACTGGTGTATTCGATAACAATGTGCCAATGATCGTAACGAAAGCAATGATCAAACTGTTTTTGAAGTATACCCAAAAACTCGCGCCCACCCGGGGTCGGCTGCCGCGCGTCATCGCATCCGTGAAGTTTCGCCAACGGAATGAGATGTGCATGATTGGCTCGGCGATTTTGGTCGTGCCTTGCTGGATTTCGTACGGCGATTCCTGGGTTGGGTTTTGTGGATCTACGAACGTTCCCACACCCTCCACGATTTTAATCAGCGCCAATTGTTTGACACCAGTCTCTGTCTTTACATTGTAAAGTGGTAATTGCTGTCCATTCATAGTGACCGTAACGTTATCGTAGGGTAGCCAACGCGGTGGCGTGTGGAACACATCCTGGTCCGATTTGACCGATGTCACCAGCATCCAGACAAATGGGATCAGAAAGAACAATCCGACGAGATTGATGAGCGTATGGCTGAACAAGCCTTGGAAGAAATCGCGAATCTTTTTGCGCCGAAGGCTGGCGCGGCGCTCTTCATTGAGCACCGCAGGAACATTTTTGGAGGAAGTAACTGTTGTAGCCATTTCGTTAGCCTGCATAGTAAGTAAATCGTTCACTTACCCTTAATAACAAAACCGTACAAACCAAAATGATGAGAAACAAAACCCATGCCATCGCGGAAGCATAGCCAATCTTCAAATATTGAAAGCCTGCTTGGAAAAGATAGACACTATAAAACAAGGTTGAATGGAGAGGGTATCCCATGCCTTGCGTGCCGCGAAAGATGTAGGCTTGAGCAAAGTATTGGAACATAAAGATCATTCCGGTGATGAGATTGAACAACGTGATTGGAGAGACCATTGGGATCGTGATATAGCGCAAGCGTTGCAACCAGTTAGCACCGTCTAATTCTGCAGCTTCCAGCAGGCTCGTCGGTACATCTTGTAAACCGGAAAGATATATGACGATCGTGCTACCCATGCCCCACATTCCTAGCAAAATCAAGGATGGCTTGGACCATGTGGGATCGCTCAGCCAGTTGGGGCCCGGAATACCGAAATGACCCAACAGGCTGTTCATCAACCCGGCTTGTGGATTCAAGATCCACAACCAGAGCAAAGTGCTTGCTACTGTGGGGACTATGGAAGGCAGAAAATAGATGACACGGTAAATGGATTGTCCACTGACTTTCAAGTTGAGCAGAACCGCGCAAAGAAACGAGGTAATCAATGTGATCGGAACGGCAAAGATCACCATATATAAAGTATTCCACAACGAGGTCCAAAATAGTTTATCGCTGAACATCGTCTTGTAGTTCTCGAGCCCAACCCAGACTAAAGGTCGTCGGCTGTGATACTCCGAGAAGCTATAAATGAATGACGCTGCGAGTGGATAGAAAGTAAACAATACAAATCCAATGAACCACGGTGCAAGGAATAGCATGCCAATCCAAAACGTCTGACGCGTACGCTTGCTCCACTTTTTTCCGAAACTCCATTTTTGCTTTGCCAGATCTTTGATTTCAAGTAATTGTGCCATCTCAGTCTCCTTCCAGAGAAGAGGAGACGGTCCGTCTCCTCTTCTCTTTTACATGCGCTTATTTAATGGCTGCTTCAAGTTTCGGTTCAAACTCCGTCTGTAATTGATCTAATTCTGTTTTGGGATCAGCACCCGTATGAAGTATTTTTTCCTCAACGGTTCCGTAGGCATCGTTGAATTCCAGAGAGATCGGGGTCGTGACCACGTATGAGGAGTTGGGGCTTCCCATCAAATCCACAAAGACCTTGAATTTGGGGTTATCCGTAAAACATTTATCCTGCGCGGCTTTCTTGCTGGTGGGAAGATTGGCGTTATAGCACATCTCTTCGGCGATGATTTCAGGAGACATCATCCATGCGAGCAGCTTAGCTGACGCATCCTGATTTTTTGCATTTGCGGGAATTACTACAACAGTTCCTGCCACCATGCCTGAGTTGGCCGTTTCAGGATGATCCGCAGGCGGGGGCAACGGTGCAACGCCATAATTTAACTCGGGCTTGAATTTAGCAATGAAGTTTGGTCCCGTCTGCCACTCACCATCTACCATCATCGCCAGCTTGCCGGTATAGAAGGGATAGTCGGGCGACATATATTGATCGCCAAAGCCGGTTGCAAATGCCATAACGTTATCGAAGCCATACTTCTTGTAGAATTGTTGCTGCCACGTCAACGAATCAATCATCGGCTGGCTGTTCGCGGTCACTTTGGTGCCATCCTGGTTATACCAGAAGCCACCAAACATATGCGAATAAAGATCGGTATGGCCCCAAGCTTGATCGGGGATGAAGCCAATCTGCTCCACTTTGCCATCAGCACCGACTTTGGTCAGTTTATCTGCGTAGTCTGCTAATTCCTCCAAGGTTTTCGGTGGGGTGTTCGGATCCAGTCCTGCGGCTTCGAACAAATCTTTATTCCAATACAACGCGTAGATGTCGGTGCCCCACGGTAGACAAAGGATTTTATCGCCATCTTTGCATTGTGATAGCGGCGCAGGGAAGATATCGTTCAAGTCAATGCCGCCGGTCTTGATCGCGTCGGAAAGTTCAACGACTAATCCTTCCTTAGCATAAGACTTTACGAGATCACCACCGCCGAGGATCAAAATATCCGGTGGTTCCGAACCTGTTAATGCTGGCAGGACTTTATCATCTTCGACAGGTGCGGTCACAATAACCTTGATGTTATTTGCTGTTCCGTATTTATCGAAAAGCGCCTGGAGTTGTTGTGGATTATCGCCCCATGTGATCCATACATTCAACTCCTTGGGCGCGGGTGCTGCGGCGGGTTGTCCGCCACCACACGCAGCTAACAGCATGGAAGCCATCACGAGCACAGTCATTAATTTGAAAAGGTTGTGTTTCATTTACTCCTCCGAAAATGTTGAATTCGATTTGGACTCACACAAAAGGATTTTATTCTGTTGCGTTTCACCTCCTTGTAGATGTAAGAAACTCATCCTGCAAATTTATGGGCGATGATAAGCATCCGCATGATTCGCGGATGACGAGTTCAGTGCGCATCAGAGTCAACGGCTGAGCTTGCTGGCCATTCATTAGGCGTGCCAGCTGGCGGACAGCTTCGCGTCCGATCTCCTCGATGGGTGCGCGGACTGTGGTCAGCGCAGGGGAGAGGTAGCGGGCGAAGGGGACATCGTCGAATCCCACAACAGCCACATCTCCGGGAATAAGCCGTCCCGCGGTTTTGATGGCACGCATTGCACCGATCGCTGAATCATCATCTCCTGCAAAGACTGCGTCAAACTCGCTTCCATCGTGAAGCATTTTTTGAATGGAAACAAACGCTTCCTCTTCATCGAACTGTCCAGATGCAATGAGCTCCGGTCTGAATTGGATATCATGTGCTTCCAACGCTTCGCGATAGCCACGCTCGCGCCACACGGAATCTTCATGACCTTCGGGTCCGCGCAAAAAAACAATTTGGCGCCGATCATGCATCTCAATCAGGTGATTGACCAGCATAGCGGCGCCATCTTTATTTTCAACGGTGATCACAGGGATATTCAGCAAATCGGGCGAGGCTTGGTGCAACAGCACAATTGGGAAATTCATATTGTGCAAGCGATGTAGTTCACGATGATCTAGGCTGTCGGTGAAAACCAACAATCCATCTGTGTTGTGCTCACCGAGTGGACGACGCGAAGGCCCTTCCTTCTTTGTGGAGTGGATCAGTAAATCATAGCCCGCCTCATGCGCTCCTGCTTCAATCCCCTTCAGCATGGGCGGAAAAAATGCGCCGCTGATTTCAGACATTACCAAACCAATGGTGTTTGTTCGTCTGCTCGCCAGCACACGCGCCGCGTGACGAGGCACGAACTGGAGTTCATCCATCGCCAGGCGGACTCGATCGGCTTTTTCTGCTTGGACGGGGGTTGTCGCATTCAGTACGCGGCTCACCGTGGCTATTGAAACCCCTGCATGGCGGGCAACATCAGAAATCGTGGACGGACGGCTTTTGAACGTCATGTACTCATTATTTGAAAGCGTTTTCTGAAAGCGTTTTCAAGAGTATATAGACAATCACAAAATCCGTCAAGGCAGTGAAAGAATCACCTAGTCATGGAAACCAACAAAATGCTTAAATTCCTGCAAAAAGCGCTCTTTTCCAAACCGCTTGGCGTTTTGCACGATCTCGTTCACATCCCAGCACAGATAGCATTTCTCAAATTCCTGAACCGCCGCCATCACACTTTCAATGGATTGATCAGCGAAAAATAGCCCTGTACAGTTATTGATCACACTCTCTAGCGCACCACCGCTTCTGTAAGCGATCACGGGACATCCGGCTGCCTGCGCCTCTACAATCGCGATGCCAAAATCCTCCTCCGCCGCACAAATGAAGCCCCGCGCCGTCGAAAGCAATTGCTCGACCTTTTCATCGGATTGATATCCCAGGAATTGGATGCAGGAACTTGCTAAAGACTTAAGATATGGAAGTTCGGGACCGTCGCCAACCACGAGTAGCGGCAGTTTGAGCTGTGAGAATGCCTGAACCAATAAATCAATTCGTTTATGCGGTACCAGTCTTGACACCGTGATGTAATACTGTCCACGTTCTTTTTGGGCGGAGAAGCGATCCGTTTCCACAGGCGGATAGATGAGACCGGCATCCCGTCCCCAGGCCAATTTGATTCGTTCTGTAACCGCTTGTGAAATGGCCGCAAACTCATGGACGCGCGCTGCGGCCAACACATCCCATTTGCGAAACGCATTCATGACTTGATCGACGATGAAATTCTGTTGCGTACGCGTTCCGTCCAAGTTGACGTTGGTCCACGCGTAGCGCATCGGTGTGTACGTATACGCGATATGACGAACTCCGTTCGAATTGCGAACTCCATGTGCTACTGCGTAATTGAAGGAAACAATTCCATCATATTTACGAAGATCAAATAACTCAATCGCAAGAGGCATGAGTGGCAGCAAAAGCCTGTGATATCTTTGTGCAAAAGGAATCATGTTCAAATAGGAGGTTTGGATCTTTCGCTGTGCAAGGAGACTTCCTTCGAAGACCTTTCTGTTATATATCAGCGTGAACACATCCGCGTGTGGATACGCTTCCAGCGCGGTAAAAAGAACTTTTTCAGCCCCTCCGAGCGAGGGCAATGCATCAAGGATGAAGGCCAGGCGAGGTTCAGATTTCATTAAGTGTTTTCCAGATCACATCGGCAGTCTTCTGCCATGAAAAAGATTTTGCTCTTGCTATTCCTTTTTCCTTCAACGATAAGCGCAAAGAATTATTTGCCAAACATTCCGCGATTGCATTCGATAAACTATTTCGTTGCGATAGATCAAAAATTAAACCAGAATCTCCAACGATTTCGCACAATGCGCCTACATTCGAAACAAGCACAGGTGTGCCACAAGCCATCGCCTCGAGCGCGGGCAATCCAAATCCTTCATCGAAGGATGGTAGCACAAAGAACATTGCCCTTGCATAAAGTCCAGGCAAGTCTTCCTCCTCCACATAGCCGAGAAAATGTACGCGTTCAACTTGTTTGGTCAGTCGCAATGGACTGAATATCTTTCCGTACGTCCCTGCGACGATCAGCGAAACGTCTGCAAAGTCGCTTTCAATTTGCATCCATGCTTGCAATAGTCCATCCAAATTCTTACGAGACTCAAGAGTTCCCACAAATAGAATATATTTTTGGGGCAGATCATATTTGTTTTGTTGTGCAGATGGATGAAAGAGAGTACCGTTCACTCCATTAGGCGTCACAATCACACGACTAACGCCAAATCGTGCGCGTATTTTCCTCTTGACATACTCCGATGGCGCAAAAATCACTGCAACGCGCTTTGCCAGGATCGGCAAAAACAGACGATACCATGTGGCGAAGCTTTTGCGAAACCATTCAGGATGTTCAAGTGGACTCAAATCATGGATAGTCAATGCTTGATTTCGAATCACAAGAGGTCCCGTATTCGCGGGCGACCATAGAATGGATTGTGGACTGATCTTGCTCGGCAGAATGAATTGTTCCCAGACATGACCGCGCAATCCATTCCCCCACGTCTTTTCCAGCCGACATCTGTCACCGATTAAGGAAAGGACTTCACGCCCATAACGCTCCACGCCGGTGACACGACGAGAGAGAAAGCGTCCGTTGACTACAACTTTAGGCGGCATCCTGATATACCTGTCCGGCCCACAATCCTAATACAAGTCCAAGCATAAGTCGTCCCGGAGCGATGGACCACAAATAATGATCGAAAAGGCTAATCACACCCAGTCCCGCTAACGCTCCGCTTGCGAGGATTGCTTGTGGAGTTCGAACTTTAATGATTTGCAAGGCAATTGCGACAAGCAGACTGATCAGCGCGAGCAAGCCGATGATCCCCAATTCTGCACTAATGAGCAGAAATAGATTATGAACCGGTTCGATGATCGCACCTTCGACAGCATGTTTTGAAAGTTCCAAGATAAATGAACCAATTCCAACTCCCGTGAGGGGATGTTCGTGGATTACACCGATTGCTTGATCTGTCAGCCATGAACGTCCTAGCGCGGAAATCTGTTCTGTTTGAATGGATGAATTACTAATGCGTGTGAATAACAAATCGCGCAGAGGATATAGTGTAAGAATGATTGTTGCTATGCTTGTTGCTATTAACAGGAATAATTTTTTACGATCCAGATGTTTTGAGCTCCATAACAGCACGACGAGGAACGCAACCAGTCCCAACCATGCGGAGCGTGAAAATGTTAATCCGGTCAAAATGATTCCTAGCACAAATAAAATAAGTGCCGCGTAATTGGTCTTTCGGTTCGCCAGGAAGAGACTCGCGGGTCCTAGCAAGGAGATCAGCGTAAAGCCCCCAAGAATGTTTGGATGAGGTAATGTTCCATAAGCGCGCAGGATTCGCAATCCATTTTGGAGTTGGACAACGCTGGTGCCGCGCATCGATGCATCTACTATCCCCGGCCACTTCATATCGAATGGTGCAAGAAATAAAGTAGATTGCAGGGCAAAACCTGCAAACCCTGTGATGATTTGGATTGTCAATGCCGCACACAAACCCAGCATAGCTGACTTCCAAACTTCCTTCCAATCATTCATGGACAGAATCAGCAGGAAAACTAGCCAGAGATGAAGCGAGACATAGAGTGATGTGCGCCAATCCGATGACCAGGATACGCTGATGGTGGAAAAGAGAACAAGGGTAAGAAGTGAAAGGATGAAGAGTGAAGAATAAATTGGTACCTGGTAATGGGTAATTCGTAGTTGATCTGAGTGAGCGATTTTCACAGAGATCCAAAGGATTACAGCCAATAGTGCAAGCGCATCACCCACAAAGAAAAGTGCATGATCGTATGTGAAATACACCCGTGCATGTGAAAACTCTCCGATGGTTCGGTAATACCAGAAACATAAAGCGACAGGAATCAAACCCACAAGAAATGCATGCACCCCACGTAAGGCTTTTTCAGCTTGTAGCGGGTAAAGCCTTAGTGACGCAAGTGATAAGGTTGTGATGAACGAGATAAGAGGAAACGTTCCCCAAGCAAATGACGCCCATGGGCTTACAGGTGGCGATTTGGATGGTCCTGGCAAAACTGCATTCGGATTCTCCCAGACCTGAACTCCTCCTTTGAGCGTGAACAACTTTATCCAGCCATTCTTTTCCAGGATTGGAATATATTGTGGAATGTTGACGAATCCCCAGTGGACGCCGCGTTCGCTTGCTTTTTGCAGAATGGGGTCGAGGGCGGAAAGTCCGTTTGGGAGCCAGAACGCGGTATCTATTTGGGCGATGCCGCTCGAGCGGAGTTCAGGCAGAGACCGCGCGGTGTGGTAGCTGCCATCTATAGTGGTGGCAGTTGTAAGCGTGGAAAGAATCGCAAGCTGATCCCCAAATCCGAAAGTTAAGTAGCGCCACTGGGAATGATTATCCTGCCTTAAAAATTTCACGATTTGTGACATGTCCACTGCGCCAGGTTGAAGCGGTAGAAATACTGTTACCAATCCAACAATTAATGAAAAGACTGCAAGCGCTATAAAAAAATTTCGAACGATCTTTTTGGAATGTTTGCGCTGCCAAAAAATAACCATCATCCCGAAAAATGGAAGGAGGAACAGTGAAGCCCAAAACGCAAAGCGGTCATAGGTGAGCCATTCCCAGCTTTTGCCGAAGAAGAGATGAGGAAGTGATGTGGTCCCACCAAGACCTAAAAGAAAAAGGATTAGCAATGAAATTGCCAAGCCAATCAAATGCCGTTTGCGCGCTAGAGAGAAAGCGAAAGGAATGATAAGCATGAACGGACCATACATTGGCAGGAAGAAGAGAACGGCTGCCAATGGATCTTTGAAAAAATTATGACGAGAGGCATGGTCAATCGGCGTTTGGATCGACTGTGTGCGTCCCCACTCCCAAAAAGGAAAGACGACGAGCAGGCTGAATGTAACGGCAACAATGACAAATAAAACAAATCGCAAGATCAACTGCGCTTTATTAAATCTCTCCCTAGCTTCATTGCTGAAAAGTAATTGCGTTAGTACCGCGAACGCAAGAAAGGGTTGAACCAGCAAAACAGCATGATGCGCTGCCATGGTTGAAGTGATGAGAGCGATTGTCAGCGCGAAATTATGAAGTCCACCTTCCTTGAGGTACCGCTCCAGACTCGCTGCACCGAATAACGCGAGAACTGTTCCGAATAAAAACGGCAATTGTCCAAAAATATGAGCCGTCAGATAAACTGAAGGCAGCAGCGCCGCACCAAGAGACGCGTACCCTGCACTGGTTTTGCCGACGAAGATTCGGGCGAAAGAATACACAGAAAGAGGCAGAAGTGTAACTGTAATCCATAGAATGAATGCGAATGCTTTATCTAATCCGATGATGCGACTCAAAAGTGCGATGAGTTGATGAACCAAGGGCGGATACGACGTCACGAAAAAGCCGGTATACCAGCGCGCATCCCATAGTGACCACCAGTCTATGCGATAGTGATCAGCAAAGAACATGTGAACGTAAGCATCGTAGCTCATATGATAACGCGCTAAAAGAATCAACGCGCCATGAAACAGGAACGAAAACAGCGTGGCATAGCGCACAGCACGCGGCATCAACCTGCCTCCGATTGAAATTCTGGTATGAGGATTCTTTTCGTACTATTCCGTTTTTCGAGAGCACGATTGAACGCTCGAATATATTGTTTCCCCGTCTCTTGTGGTCTTGTGGGTAGAATGGATCGGAAATTATGTTCTGCCTGTAAGCGCCGTTTCATACATGAATCAAGCAAGCTTTGGATCGAGGTGCAAAGGCTGTCCGCATTTCCAGACTTGAAGAATTCGATCTGTAAATTATTTTCACT
>WNFZ01002633.1_pt2 | contig 16108 bp, 9 predicted proteins | sample 5400081 | NCBI WGS metagenome assembly WNFZ01 (sample SAMN13153365, study PRJNA577476) | soil metagenome | isolation source: 80 cm soil or saprolite under grassland replicate 1 | place: USA:California | collected 2016-06-15 | reverse complement strand
GGTCCCGCAACAGCCTCCGACGATGTTGAGCAACCCTTCCCGCGCCCACTCCCGCAGTTGCGGCGCCAGCGTCTCCGGCGTCTCGGGGAAACCGGTGGGCAGGAGCGGATTTGGCAATCCGGCGTTCGGGTAGGCGCTGACACAGATCGGCGCGATGCGCGACAGTTCCTCGACATGCGGGCGAAGTTCCTTCGGACCCAGCGCGCAATTCATCCCCACACTCAGGAGCGGCACATGCGAAATCGAATTCCAGAACGCCTCGACGGTCTGGCCGGTGACTCCGCGGTCACCCTCCTTCTGAATGAAGGTCACCGAGGCCATGATCGGCACGACGGCCTCGTCCGGCTCCGGCGCGCGCCCCCAGGGCAGGGGATGAAGGCCGCGCTCGTCGAACACTTGTTGGATGGCGAAGAACGCCGCTTTGGCGTTGAGCGTGTCAAAAATCGTCTCGACGAGCAGGAGGTCCACTCCGCCGTCCAGCAGGGCCCTCGCCTGCTCCCCATAGGCACGCACCAGTTCGTCCCAAGTGGTGCCCCGCGCCGACGCGTCGTTCACGTCGGTCGAGATCGAGGAGGTCTTCGTGGTCGGCCCAATGGCGCCCGCCACGAAACAAACCCGGCCAGGCTGACTCGCCATCACCGCGTCCGCGGCACGGCGGGCGCAGGCCGCTCCCGCCCGCGCCAGCTCGTAGGCCAGTGATTCCAGTCCGTAATCCGCCAACGAGATGAACTGGCTGTTGAACGTGTTCGTCTCGACAATGTCCGCCCCCGCCTCCAGGTAGCGGCGGTGAATCTCCTCGATGATCTGCGGTTGCGTCAGGTTGAGCAGTTCATTATTGCCCTTGAGTTCCTTGCCCGCCCAATCCCGGAACCGCTCGCCCCGGAACTGGGCCTCGCCCAGCTTGTATTGCTGGATCACGGTGCCCATCGCCCCGTCGATGATGACGATGCGTTCGTCCAGCAGACGTTGCAGTTGTCCGGCTCGAGTGCTCTTCATGCGTTTGGTCCGGCGGCGGATCGACTTGCGTCGATGCTGGCAAAGCCCAGCCGGAAAGCACTAGACAATAAGCCCAGCGGCTGGAGTATGTCAAATCATCAAATCTTGATTTGAAGATATGTCTTAATTCTCTCCACGGATGGAACACGGATGAAACACGGATTCATCCGCGATGGCCGGGCTATTTTTGCATTCGTCCGTGTTTCATCCGTGTTTCATCCGTGGCTAGTCCAAAAGCTCGCCCGCCGAACAACGGCGTGGCTGTAAAATCACCCGACGGTTTCTCTCCAATCGGCTGCATGTCTTGTTTCTGGAGGGCGCGCTGTACCAAACCGGATTCTAATGCCGAATGTCCAATGACCAATGGCCAGGCAGCCCACCCCAGCCGCTTCGGCTGCGTGAGTCGAGTCTTGGGCAGTGGAGCCTGGTCATTCATTGGTCATTGGTCATTGGTCATTAGAGCGCGACCGCCGGCCTGTTCTCCTGGTTTTGCCTTTTACCGTGGCCGCCCTGCGGGCATGCTCGTGGCATGTCAGGACTAGTTGCGATCGTCGGACGGCCAAATGTCGGAAAATCCGCGCTGTTCAACCGGATTGTGGGCAAGCGCATCGCGATTGTGCACGACCAACCGGGAGTGACGCGCGACCGCGTGAGCGCGGAGGCGGAGTGGGAGGGGCGCTCCTTCACCCTGGTGGATACCGGGGGAATAGGTTTGTTGCGGGGGGAGAAGGCCGACAACGTGATCCTCCAGGCGGCGCTGGAGCAGGTGCAAATCGCGATTGAGGCGGCGCACGTGATCATCCTGGTCGTGAATGTGCGGGAAGGCGTCGTGCCGCTGGACCGCGAAGTGTCCCAGCGCTTGCGCCGCAGCGGCAAGCCGGTGCTGGTGGCGGTGAACAAGGTGGACAGCGGCCGGGCCGAGGCGGGCCTGGCGGAGTTTACCGCACTGGGCTTCGACCAGCTATTTCCCGTGTCGGCGATCCACGGCGAAGGCATCGAGCCGCTGATGAACGCCGCCGTCAAATTGCTCCCGCTCCCGCCTCCGGCTTCCGCAGAGCAACCTGCCGAACCGGCCGAGGGCGGCGGAGAGGACGCGCCCTCCGTCAGCCCCTCGCCGCCGCTTAAATTGGCCATTATCGGCCGGCCGAATGTCGGCAAATCCTCGATCCTCAATGCCCTGACGCAGTCGGAGCGCGTGATTGTCAGCCCGATTCCGGGCACGACGCGCGACGCGGTGGATGTGCCGTTCGCCGTGGAGACCGAAGGGGGAGAGGAACGTTACGTGTTGATCGATACGGCGGGCCTGCGCAAAGCCCGCCGCATCGCGGATTCGGTGGAGTTCTTCAGTGTCAACCGGGCGGAAGAGTCGATCGCTCGCTGCGACATCGCGGTGCTGGTGCTGGACGCCGAATCCGGCATCACGGAGCAGGATAAGAAAGTCGGCGACCTCATCACCGAACATCACAAGGCGTGCATTGTGGTGGTCAACAAGTGGGACCTGGTCGAAGAGGCGGTGCGCAAGGCGCGCGAGGAGGAGATTGCGCGGCGCCAAAAGAAGGAGCGACGCGGCGGTCCCAAGCAGATGACCACTCTCGGCGAATTCGGCCAGTGGGTGCAGCAGCACTTGTTTTTCCTCGATTACGCGCCAGTGATTTTTACCTCCGCCAAGTCCGGCTTCCATCTCGATCGCCTGCTCGAGGCGGTGCGTTACGTCGCGGCCCAATTGCGGCAGAAAGTCCCGACGGCGATTCTCAATCGCGCGCTGCGCGATGCCATCGAGCGCCGCCAGCCGGTCAGCAGCCATGGGCATCGGCTCAAGTTTTTCTATGCCACCCAGGTCAGACAGGCGCCGCCGACGTTTCTCCTTTTCGTCAACGCGGAACAGCTCTTCTCCGACCAGTACAAGAAGTACCTGGCCGGCCAGCTGCGCCGCGCGTTTGGCTATGAAGGTTGTCCGATTCTGCTGGTGCCCAAGCCGCGTCCGAAGACGATCGAGCCGGTGCGGCGCGAGGCACGGACGAAGAGATCCGCGGTGCGTCGGTAAGCTCACCACGTCCTTGGCGCAATGATGGCGATGTTGAACGTACTCATTCTGGGAAACCAACAGTCTGAGGCGACCACGGATGTCACGGATCTCACGGATATCTACGCGTGCAACCCGTCAACCGGTGCTCGGGCCGACCGCAGCGAGGGCATCGCTTCGCTCAACCCTGTAGGCTGGGTTCTGACGGACCGTTGGGCCGCAAGGATGGGAGCTCTGATACCCACGGTGTCCAGCGGAAAAGATATGGGTAAAGATGAGATCGGTAAGGGGGCATCCGTAAAGATTCGGAAATATTTATTCCGTACCTGTACGGCGGGCAGCAGGGGTTGCCGGTTGTTCACAGGTGCGAACAACCGCAAGTAATACCGCTATTCCGCGGTGATTTTCCAGGTTGTGGGGGTGAATAAGTGGTGACCAACTAACTGGAATCTTTTTCTTGCATCCCCTACATATTGTAGTCATGATTGGCGCACTCCACCAGGGATGGGGTTTTCGATGCTGACGCGGTCAGTGCCGGCATCGAAAACCCGAACTTTGGTAGCGCGCGCCGGGCGCGTGCTGACGTGCAGAGGCGATAAAAAATGGTTAAGCTACTTAATGGTCACAGACCGCACGAAAGGCAACCCATGATCGAGGCAAAAGAACTGAATCCGTCGATTGCTTCCGGCAGGCGATCTCGCCGGGTGCGCGCGTCTCTTTCCCCTGGCGTCCGGCGATCTTCGGTCAACCCACCCCACTCGTTGCGCATTCCGCGCGTCTTCAGCGATGCCGACGTCAGCCCCTTTGAGCAGGTTGAATGGGAGAAGCGGACGGCCGAGATCACCGATGACGCGGGCAAGGTGATTTTCAAACAAGACAACGTCGAAGTGCCGAAGTCCTGGTCGGTGCTCGCGACCAAAGTGGTGGTGTCAAAGTATTTTTACGGGGAACAGAACACGAGTGAGCGGGAGACATCGGTCCGGCAATTGATCCACCGGGTCACGCGCACGATGGCGGATTGGGGGGTGCGGGACGGCTATTTCAGCAAGGAAGACGGCGAAGTGTTTTACGACGAGTTGACCTGGCTGTGTCTCAATCAATACGGCGCCTTCAACTCGCCGGTCTGGTTCAACGTTGGGCTCTACAGTCAGTACGGGGTGGGCAAGCACTCGGCGAAAGGCAACTGGTATTACAATCGCAAGACGGGCGTGGCCGAGCGGGCGGCGACCCAGTACGAATACCCGCAGGGCAGCGCCTGTTTCATCCAGTCGGTGGAAGACAACATGGAGAGCATCATGCACCTGGCCTACAGCGAAGCGATGCTCTTCAAGTATGGTTCAGGCACCGGCACGGACCTTTCGCCCCTCCGTTCGAGCAAGGAGAAACTCAGCGGCGGCGGCCGGCCGAGCGGGCCGATGAGTTTTCTCAAGGTTTACGACCAGGTGGCCAACGTGGTGAAGAGCGGCGGCAAGACCCGTCGGGCCGCGAAGATGAACACGTTGCGGGACTGGCACGGGGACATCGAAGAGTTCATCGACGCCAAACAGAAGGAAGAGAGGAAGGCCTGGGCCCTGATGGAGCAGGGTTACGATGGTTCCTACAATGGCGACGCCTACGGCAGCGTGATGTATCAGAACGAAAATCTGTCGGTGCGCGTCAGCGACGACTTCATGCGCGCCGCCCTGGAGGGCCGCGAGTGGTGGACGCGGGCCACGACGACGGGCCAGCCGCTGGAAAAAAAGGAAGCGAGCAAACTCCTCGACAAGATCGCGGAAGGCACCTGGATCTGTGGCGATCCCGGCCTGCAGTACGACGGGGCGATCCAGAAGTGGCACACCTGCAAGGGCACCGAGCCGATTCACTCGACCAACCCGTGCAGCGAATATGTCTTCCTGAACAACACGGCGTGCAACCTGGCCTCCTTGAACCTGATGAAGTTCAAGCGGGCGGACGGCGCATTCGACGTGGAGCGGTTCAAGGCGGCGGTGCGCATCTACATCACGGCGCAGGAAATCCTGGTGGACAACGCGAGTTATCCCACCCGGGAAATCGCGGAGAATTCGCACATCTTCCGCACGCTCGGCTTGGGTTACGCCAATCTCGGCTCCCTCATCATGAGCTACGGACTGCCCTACGATTCCGACGAAGGCCGCGCCCTGGCGGGCGCGATTACGGCCCTGATGACCGGTCACGCCTACAAGCAGTCGGCCGAGATGGCCGGGGTGATGGGGCCGTTTCAAGGCTATGGTGACGCCCGTTGCTCCCGGGTGGAGAAACCGGCGGCGAAAGACAACGTGGCTTCGATGCTCGGCGTGGTGCAATTGCACCGGGATGCGGTCGAAGAGATTCAACCCAGCCGCGAATTCAGCTATTTGAAGGACGAAGCCCGCCGGGTCTGGGACCGGGCGCTGGCGCGGGGCCGGCAGCAGGGGTTTCGGAACGCGCAGGTCACGGTGCTGGCCCCGACCGGCACGATCGCCTTCCTGATGGATTGTGACACGACCGGCGTGGAGCCGGACATCGCGCTGGTGAAGTACAAGCTGCTCGCGGGCGGCGGCATGCTCAAAATCGTCAACCGGACAGTGCCCGAGGCGCTGCGCCGGCTCGGCTACCGGGAGGAGGAAATTACGGGCATTGTGGCCTACGTCGAGCAGTATGACACGATTGAGGACATCGCCCGGGAGGACGGCTCCATCGTTGCCAGCGGGCTCAAGCCCGAGCATTTGCCGGTCTTTGATTGCGCCTTCAAGGCCTACCGAGGCAAGCGCAGCATCCATTACCTGGCTCATTTGAAAATGATGGCGGCCACGCAACCGTTCATCAGCGGAGCGATCTCCAAGACGGTCAACCTGCCGAACGAAGCCACCGTTCAGGACATTCGCGATGCTTACGTGCAGGCCTGGAAGATGGGCCTCAAATGTGTCGCCATCTACCGCGACGGCTCCAAGCGCAGCCAGCCGCTCAACACCAAGAAAACCAATGAAGGGGGCGACAAGAGCGGGACGATTTCCTCGGCCGAAGTGGCCGCGCTCCGGGTCAAGGAGCTGGAGGAGGAGATCACCCGGCTGCGCCAGCAAGCCGGCCTGCCGCTGCGCCGGCGCCTGCCGGAAACGCGCACAGCCGTCACCCACAAGTTCGACATTGCCGGTCATGAAGGTTATCTGACGGTGGGGTTGTTTGACGACGGCCAGCCGGGTGAATTGTTTGTCACGATGGCCAAGGAGGGATCCACGATCGGCGGGCTGATGGACAGTATCGGCGCCCTGACGAGCATGGCGTTGCAATACGGCGTGCCGCTGGAGGCGCTGGTCAAGAAGTTCGCCCATCAACGATTCGAGCCGAGCGGTTTCACCAAGAATCCTGAAATTCGCAACGCCAGCAGCATCACCGACTACGTCTTCCGTTGGATGGGGCTGCAATTCATCCCCGGCTATCGCGAGCTGAATGCTCCGCACCTCCAGCAGCCGGAACTGACGATGCCCGGCCTGCTGGAAGAGTTGAAAAAAAAAATAAACCGGCCGGTGCCGGACCTTCCGTTGTCTGAGGATACGGAGGTGATCGCGCGCAAGCCGGGCCACGATTCGGGCAATGGCGGCCGCAATGGAAGCGGTTCAGTCCATGGACGGGCGATTACAACCCTTAGTGACGCCATTGCCCACTTCCAGCAAGACGCTCCGATTTGCCCGAACTGCGGCCACGTCGCGGTGCGCAACGGGGCGTGTTACAAGTGCCTGAACTGCGGCGAGAGCCTGGGGTGCTCCTGAGGTCGCGCCGAGTCGGGAGGAACAGGCCGGGGAACTTCGGTTCCCCGGCTTTTTCATGTCTTGTTTTCCTTTGACTTTGTAGCCCGAAACCAGTGCCATCTTTTCAGAAACCCGGGCCATACTGGAATGAGTGCAAAACGCTATAACGTCGGCATCCTGGGTTATGGCTGGGTCAGCACCGCGCACATCGCGGCGATCAACGCCACCGCGCACGCGCAGGTCACGGCGATTTGTTCCTCCCGCCCGCTTGATCCCGGGCAGGTCAGCGCCCGGCACGGCGGGGTCATCAAGTGTTACAATCACCTGGAGGAAATGCTCAAGGATCCAGCGATCCAGGTGATCTCGATTTGCAGCTACCCGCAGGATCACGCCAAGCACGCCATCGCCTCGGCCAGGGCCGGCAAGCATCTGATCATCGAAAAGCCGCTCGCCATGAATTGGCAGGATTGCCTGGCCATCCAACAGGCGGTCCAGGATGCCGCGGTGATGACCTGTGTCTGTTTCGAGTGCCGTTTCTCCAGCCAGTTCCTGACCATCAAAGCGGTGCTCGACCGCGGGTTGCTTGGCCGGATTCACTACGGCGAAGTCGACTACTATCACGGCATTGGCCCCTGGTATGGGCAATTCCGTTGGAACACGCTCAAAAGCGCCGGGGGCAGCAGCCTTTTGTCCGCCGGTTGTCACGCCCTCGATGCCTTGCTGCTCTGCATGGGCCAGGACGTCGAGGTCGTCAGTTCCTATTCCACCCACTCGATCAACCGTGAGTTCGCCAAATATGAATATCCGACCACCAGCGTCACCATCCTGAAATTCAAGGATGGCCGGGTGGGAAAGGTGGCTTCGATCCTCGATTGTCTTCAGCCGTACTATTTCCACGTCCACCTGGTCGGCAGTGAAGGCAGTCTGCTGGACAACAAATTTTATTCCACGCAGTTGGGCGGACTGAACAAAGGAAAATGGAGCGAGTTGTCCATGAAGTTGCTCGACTCCGGCGATGTCTCCGATCATCCGTATCAAACGCAGTTTGAGGCCTTCTTTAATGCTCTGAATCTCGGGCAGGAGATGCCGCTGACGAGCCTGGCCCACGCCCTGCGCACCCACGAAGTCATTTTTGCCGCGGACAATTCGGCCGAGCGCCACGCCCACAAGCGTCACGCCCACTGAGCGCGCACCTCAAATTTGAAATCTTCGATCGCCATCGCCGCTCATCCGGACGACATCGAATTTTACATGGCTGGAACTCTGCTCCTGCTGAAAAAGGCGGGCTGGGAAATACATTATCTGAATCTGGCCAGCGGCCACTGTGGCAGCCTGAGCCGGAGTGCGGCGGCCACGCGGTTGCTCCGCCGCCGGGAAGCGGAACGCGCCGCCAGGCTGCTCGGTGCGCACTATCACCCCAGCCTGGTTGATGATCTGGAGATTCTCTATGAGCTCAAGACGCTGCGCCGTCTGGCGGCCGTCCTCCGCGAGGTCAAACCAACCATCGTGCTGACTCACTCTCCGCAAGATTACATGGAGGACCACACCAACGCCTGCCGGCTGGCGGTCACCGCGGCCTTCGCGCGCGGCATGCCAAACTTCAAAACGCTTCCGCCCCGCGCCGCCACGGCTGGCGACGTTCGGTCCACCAGGTGAAGCGCGCCGCCCTCGCCGCGCACGCCAGTCAAAAGGCCTGGCTCGATGCCAGTCAGGGCCTGGACTCGTATCTCCTGGCCCTGGATGAGTTGTCCCGGGCCGTCGGCCGAATGTCGCGCCGATTCCAACACGGCGAAGGTTGGCGACGACATCTTCACCTCGGCTTCAGCGCGACGGACAGCGATCCCCTCGCGCGCGCGCTGGGAAGCGACTACCTGCTCAACCGCGCCTACGAGCGCAGCCTCGCCGCCGATGCCTGCCCCCTGACCCCTGACCCCTGACCCCCGACCCCCGACCATGCCTCGCAAACTCAGTTCCATTGCTCCCGACTGGTGGGATTACACAACGCTGGACGACGATCTCCTCCAGGCCGCCGCCCGCCTCACCCCGGAAAAAATGCTCAAGCTGTCCCGGCCTGGCTTTAAAGTGCTCTTCTACGACACGCTCGAAGAATTTTACCTGGCGGAAGCGCTGGAATACATCTGCGCCTGGAAACAATCCAGCGAGGACAATCCGACCGGCATTTGCGGCCCGATCGGTCCGACGGAACAATTGCCGTTAGTGGCGCGGTTGGTCAACGAGTTGAACCTCAACGTCCGCTCCGCTCATTTTTGGGGGATGGATGAATGGTATCACGACGGACGCGAAGTGCCGGCGACGCATCCGCTCTCCTTCGAGCGGGCCGATCGGGAACTCTGCTTCAACCGGATTCGGGCGGAACTGCGGATGCGCGGGGCCAACCTGCACTTTCCCAAGGGGGATACCAGCGCTTATCGCCTGAGTTGGGAGGGGGTGCGTTGCGCGGTGATGCAGGGAGGGCAGGGGGATGTGAAGCATTGGGCTTTCAACGATCCCCTGCCGCGCGGAGGCCGTTGGCGCAACGCGCCGCCCACCCCGGCCGAATATCGCAAGCTGGCCACTCGCGTGGTCGATTTGCATCCGCTGACGATTGCGCAGAACGCGCGCACATCCGGAGGTGGCAATGTTGCGCTGGTCCCGACGAAAGCCATCAGCGTTGGCCCGGTGGAAACCTGGAAAGCGGAGAAGGTATCGATCTGGCACGCCGGCCGGCACGACAACCCGTTCGGCCAGCGATTGACCACCTGGATGATCGCGACTCGCACGGTGGACACCTCCGTGCCGATGTCATTGCTCGCCGACCATCCGAACGTGCAGTTCAATTTCTATCGGGAGGGCCTCGGAACCTGCGAGGTGCAGATGCACTGAGGAATGTATTCGACGAAGGAACGCTGGATTCGCCCGTCCTGGGCGGTGCAGACGAAGTAGCCCTTCTCCTTGGTGCCATCGTGGTTGTCCCGCTTCAACGCGCAGCAGCGGTTGGTGGTGAGCACGACGGCACCGGCTTGGCGCTCGGTGAACCCGTGGTAGTGGCCGCTGAAGACGGCCTGAAGATTGAACTGGCGAAACCGATCCAACAGGGCGTCGGCATTGAGCGGGCGATAAGGCACCCCGGCCCCTAGCGGGAAATGCGTGAAGATGATGGTCGGCTTCTTCTGATTCAGGCGCGGCAGGTAATCGTCGAGCCATTGCAGAGTGTCTGGATGAATGGTCGTTTTCTCGGAGTGTTGTCCTTCGCTGGTATCCAGCCCGACGAATTGCCAGCCCCGATGGTGGAAATAGTAGTTCAACCGCAGCGGGTAGGTCTGCAGGTAGGATTTGCGGTCGGTTTGTGTCAGATAATCGTGGTTGCCGATCACCGGATACATCGTGCCAGGCAAGGGAGCGAAGATCTCTTTGACTGCCTCGAAATATTGCCGATCCGCCTTGTCCGTCAGATCGCCGGCATGGAGGCAAAACTCGCTCTGTTCGCCTTTCATCTGGGCGACGACGCCTTCCAGGTAATGGCCGCACTCCTGGCTGGTGCAATGGGTGTCGTTGATCACCAGGAAACGAAAGGAACCGGCCGGCCTCTCGTTGTCGGCGCGGAGCGCGCCGGGCCACCAACCGAGGGCAAGCAAAGCGCCGGCGCTGAGCCGTTGCAACGCTTCGCGCCGGGTGAGGTTCAGCGTTTCAGGCTTCATGAATCGACTTGTCACTGGTAACTTGTCACTAGTAACTGGCGATTTGCTGAAGCTCGTCCCGAGCGTGACGCGGCTTTGAATTTCCAATTACCAGTTACCAGTTACCAGTTAGCAGTTGGTAGTGACAAGTCCAAAGACTCTCCCTGCGCCGATGGTTGATGGTCCCGGCTGGAGCCGGCCGGTGCCGCCTGAAGGCGCGACTACAAACGATTCTTGCGGATCAATCGCAAGGAATCCACTTCGAACCAGGCCCAGCCGCTGGCCGCGCGCAGTTCGCAGACAAGTTCCACGTCGGTGATGCCGGACACTTTGAAGTCATACGAAATCGGCGTCCACTCGGAGACGACCGGATGCATCGTGGCCGCGCGCTCCCCGGCCATGCGCAATGTCACTCCGCCGCGCGTCACGTTTCGACCCAGGACCAGGTCCTGGGTCTTGACCCTGCCTTCGAACCGGTATTCCCCCTCCTCGAGCAGGACGATGGTCCGCCACGAGCCGTACGCCTGGCCGCCGGAAGCGGTGATCTGCAATATGTCCCGCGGGATGTGGGTCCGGTCGAAACTCGGGTTGCCCGAGTCCCGATTGGATTCCCATTGCGTCAGTTTCGCTACGCCGGAACGGTCGAATGGCAGGGGTGCCGTCGCCACGGCCAACTGTTCCCGCACGCTGCGTTCGCGGCGCACGATGCGATCCCGCAACTGGGCCAGGGCCCGCTCCTGCCCGACGGCTTCGGCGGGCCTGGCGGCCAGGGCAGGGCGGATCCTGTCCGCCAGTTCGTTCACGCGGTTGGTCAGTACTTCGACCTTGAAGACGTTGGTCAACAATTGCGACATCCGGTTGAGAAAGCGTCGCCGTCCTTCCGGGGTTTGCACCACGGCTCTGGCCACGAGGCCCCTAAGTTGCGGGGTGATGGAACTCTCCGGCCTGGCCCGCCAGACGCCGAACATTTGATCCATCCCGTGCGGCAGGAACACGATGCGATCCGAATCCAGGTCGTGGAAGACCCGATAATTGTTTCGGTTCAGGGCATAGCCGTCCCAATGGGCCAGCATGACCTCCAGCGCAATGAAGGTGAGGAACCGATCCAGGTCGAGTGTCTTCTCCAGTTCGCCCCAACGTTGGGTCAGATCCGGCTGGTTGGCGGCCTTGACCAGGGCGTCCAGCGCCGAGCGGTCGTCGGGATGCTCGCCGGAGTTGAGTTCCAGCGGGGCTGTGATCTCCTTGGCGAACCCGCCGTCCCAGAGATTTCCCTTGGTGTTTTTGAAATGGCGTTTCAGGAACTGCTTGTTCCATCCCTCGACCAGCACGTAGAGGCCGAGGGCGCGTCCGTTGAGGACCACAGTGGCGTTGGCGGCGCGGGGAGTCGGCACGCCCGCCGCGAGAAACAGTTCCCGGGAAATCTGTTCGCAAAGATAGCTCGGATCCTGCACCGAGTTGTTGAGGTGAATCTTTTGCAAGCCATCAAACCGCTGGCCATCGGCGAACTTGTCAAAGTTGAGGGTCAAAGCCGGCTTTTGATCCACGGAACGGAAACTGCCCGCGCCGCCTTTGAGGTGAATGGCTACATTGGTGTAGACGCGGTTTCCCTCGCGCACGGTGCCCAGCACATTGGTCCGTGCCCAGCTATTCCCGCCCCACTCCCACTCATAGTTCCTCAGGACGGCGATGCCTTCCGGTGGAATCTCGATTTGGATGCGCGGCAGGGCGCGATTGGTAAACAGCGCGTCGGCGGAGCCGGGGGCCGGGGCCGAAGCCTCATCGGAGGCATGGACGGGAATGGCCCAGCGGAGAAGGGTGCAGACCAAGCCGACCAACGCGGCGAACCTTAAGGCGGATGGCGCAATTGTTCGCATCATTAGCTGAGGGCAACGTGCTGGAGCATTCACGCATCAAGCCGGGCGACGATCAACCCATTTGTGATTTGCGATTTGCGATTTGCGATTTGCGATTTTTGATTTGGAATCTGGGATGGGGGGATGCGGGATGCAGGATGCAGGATGGAGCAAGTGCGCTGCTTCGCGGTGAACTTGGATCGCGCGCCGCGTGTCGCGCATCGCCTATCCCGCATCCCCCAGCTTGCATCTTGCATCCGGCGTCCTCCATCCAAAATCGCAAATCGCAAATCGCAAATAACACAGATTGCGCTTGAGTTTTGCCGGCGGTTTTGGTAAACAAAAAGCCGGCGGGGCAGACGCCTCAGTCCAAGTACCGGTTTTGAGATCAAGCGTCCGGGGCGCGGACTTGCCTACGGCAGTTTTCCCGATGGGGGAGCGCCTATCTCGACTCGCGCTGCCCCGCCTTTTGCTTTTTTACCCTTTTGTGCCTCTCCCGCGCTCCATGCTCCCGGCCGTTGAGCCCCCGACTGCGCCTCAACGCGCCATGGTCCGGTAAAACCGCCATTGACCTTCGTTCGTCGTCTCAACTTGAAACAAACCCGCCGGTGAGACCACTCCGGAAGCGGCATCTTCCCAATCTGCCAAGGTCGGGGAGGCTTGCAGCTTGAAGGTCTGGCTGGGAACTCCCATGCCGCGAATCCGCAGCGTCGCTCCGTTGGATCGCGCGATCGAAAGGATGAAGAAGAAGTCGGGGGCAAACTCGAAGGCCCCGATGTCGCATGCCAGTCCGGCGGGGCGCGCGACGCCGCGCTGATCGGTGGGCGGACACTCAGCTTCATCACCCGCGTCGATGGCCGGGCTGCCGAACAAGAGCGCCATGGTCAGGGCGGTGCCGCCGTTGTTACCCAAGGGCGCCAGCTTCGGATCGACGTTGTTGCGACTGCCGGCGGCCGACAGGAGTGGCGTCTGGTCGGAACTCAAATTATGTCCGCCGTCGGTGATGGCGCCGAAGGCATTGCCGTGCGAGCCGTTGACGGTATTGCCCGACAGGATGGTGTTGTAAAGGATGAGCGAATCACCCCCCAGGTAGCAGCCTCCGCCCTGGGAAGCCCCCGTGTAGTTGTCACTCGCCGAATTGCTGGCGATGGTGCTGTAATTGATGATCAGACTCCCGCCGAAGTTAGCCACGCCGCCCCCGATGCCGGCGCTGCCGTCCGGAAATATGGCCTGGCCGCAGCGCGCCGTGTTGCCGGCAAACGTGCTGTTCAAGACGCTGACGGAGGCCCCGCCGAACCACGCGCCTCCCCGTCCGCTGCCGGCTGCGGCCGGCCCGGGTGCAGTGGACAAAAAGCCGTCGCCGCCCTGAGCGTGGTTGTTGACGAAAGCAGAGTTGACGATGCCGGCCGTTCCGCTCAGGACGCACACCGCACCACCCTCCGCTGCGCCGCCATTTCGGACCAGGCCGCGAAGAATAAACCCATCGGATCCAGTGGCGCTATTATTGGTGAACAGACACGCCACGATTTGGACCGAGTTGCTCGCGCTGAACAGCGCCCCACCGCGGCTCAGGGTGTCGGAAGAGGCGGCATTGCCGTCGAAGGTGCAGGAGGTTAGCCTCACGGCGCCTTGCTGATTGAGGATGGCGCCTCCCGCCGTGTTGGCCGCGTTCCCGCGCCAGAGGCCGTTGCTGGATACGAGGGCCCCGGTTTCCAGATAGAGAGCACCGCCCAGCGTGCCAGGAAAATCGCCGGCAAACATGCCCGTCCCGGGTAAGCCGCGATCCGTGCGATTGGCGACCAACGCGCATCTGTCCATCGCCACTTGACCTGAAGCGATGTAGATCGCCCCGCCCCGGCTGGCGCCGCCGATCCCGCCGAAACCGAACCCTCCCGAGGCAGCCGCGCCGCCTGAGCCACCCACGGCCAGGTTGCCTTGCATGGAGCAATTGCTCAAGAACACCGCGCCGGTGATCAGGGCAATGGCGCCGCCCTCGCCGATCCCGCCAGATCCGGGAGGGCCGAACAAGGCGTTGGAGGAGTCGCCGCCTGCGCCGCCCGTCGCGACATTGTCGGTGAAATGACAATCGAGCGCGATGACGGCGGCGTCCTGCACACGCATGGCCCCTCCCTGTCCCGGTCTACCCGGCTGGTAAGCCGCGCCGTCCATGCCGACCGCACGGCCATCGGCGAGCGTGAGATGGACGAGTGTCAGCGTCGCACTCGCCGACACATCGAATACTCGAACTGCGAGACCGCCGCTGAGGGTCACCTGATGGCCGCTGGCATCGAGCGTCAGGTCGCGCTGGACGACGAGCGTGTGCGTCAACGGGATCGTGCCATCGCATACGAAGGTCACCAAGCCCCCTTCGGCCACGGCGGCCGTTAAGCCAGTTTCATCGCAATGGTCGACGATGGCGGCTGGTAGGAGTCGCGCGGAGAACAAAGCCAAGGCGACGTGAAGTCCGAACACAATCCTGCTGCGACACGTTTTCCTGCGGTCTTCCGGTGGACGGCCACGTTTCATCGGTTCTCGAGGTGGGAACGGGAGAACTTGCATCAATTCTGGCACCCTGGCAAGACCAGCGGCGTGGTCAAACTTCAGAGGTTCATCCTTGCACGGCCCGTTGAAACGCAGTGAAAGCGCGGGAAAATGCCTTCCCCAGATGCAACGCCTGCGGTTTAATTCTCCCGCGCATGTCGAGCGAAGCCCAACTGACTCCGATGATGGCGCAGTATCGCCGGATCAAAGGCGAACTGCCCAAGGACGCACTGCTGCTTTTCCGTCTGGGCGATTTTTACGAGATGTTTTTCGAAGACGCCCAGGTCGGCGCGCAATTACTCAACGTCGCGTTGACCAAGCGGGGGCTGATCCCGATGTGCGGCATCCCCTTCCACGCCGCCCACGGCTATATCGCCCGCATCCTCAAGGCTGGACGCAAAGTCGCCATCTGCGACCAGATGGAGGAGGCGAAACCCGGCCAGCTCGTCAAACGCGAGATCACACAGATTCTCTCGCCTGGCACGCATTTCGAGGATCGGATGCTGGTCGCCGAGCGGAACAATTTCCTGGCCGCCGTTTGCAGGCACGGCCAAAGCATCGGACTGGCGTTGGTGGACCTCACCACCGGCAGTTTCAAGACGACGGAAGTCGAGTCCGATGCGGCGCTGCTCACGGAGTTGGAGCGGTTGCGGCCCGTCGAAATCATCTGCCCGGGCGAATCGACCGTTCGTTCCCTGTTGAGTGCGGGCGGTCCGGAAGAGATCGCCGGTTCGGAATCTTCTGCGGCCAGTCGCGTGCCCGCCCAGAGGGCTGGCGGCCCGGGCTGGATCGTCATCGCTTACGACGACTGGGTTTTCGCGCCGGAGACCGCTTGCTTCACCGTGCGCGAACATTTCAAGGTAGCCACGCTCGATGGCTTCGGGTTGAAGGATCGGTTGGCGGCGATCGGCGCGGCGGGTGCCGTGTTGCATTACCTCACGCAACATTTGCGCCGCGACTGCCAGCATCTGACCGCGCTCTCCTTTTATCAGCCGACTCAATTCCTGGCGCTCGACTCCATCACCCTCCGGCACCTGGAGATTCTGGAGCCGCTCCACCGCGACGCCCCGCGCACCGCTTCGCTCTATGGCGCGCTCAACCGCACGGTCACGCCGATGGGCGCGCGCCGCTTGCGGGACTGGCTCTCCCAGCCGCTGGCCCACGCCCAGGCCATCGACCAGCGTCAGGAAGCGGTTCAGGCGTTCCTGGACGACGCCGAAGGCCTCGGACGTTTCCGCGCGCAACTCGCCGAAGTGCGCGATCTGGAGCGGACCA
>WNFZ01008581.1_pt1 | contig 16110 bp, 14 predicted proteins | sample 5400081 | NCBI WGS metagenome assembly WNFZ01 (sample SAMN13153365, study PRJNA577476) | soil metagenome | isolation source: 80 cm soil or saprolite under grassland replicate 1 | place: USA:California | collected 2016-06-15 | reverse complement strand
TGATTGAAGTCAGGCTGACGGACCAGGGCCGGGAGCGATTCGCCGAGGTGACTCGGCAGAATATTAACCGGCGACTGGCGATCATCATTGACGGCCGGCTCTATTCGGCCCCGAGGATCATGCAGGAGATTCCTGGAGGAGTGGCGCAGATTTCTGGTGATTTTAGCGAGGATGAGGCAAGAGACCTCGCTCGGAGGATTAGTGAGGCCGTCGCCAAATGAGGAGGAATGCCGTCCGTGCGCTGCAGGATTCATGAGAACGAGGAAGGAATTACAAATGACGAATGACGAAATCCGAAAGAATGACGAAGCTCGAATGACGAAACAGCCCATACGTCAAGCAGGCGCGATTCGTGATTCGGGCTTCGGATTTCTTTCGTCATTCGTCATCCGGATTTCGTCATTCAACGACTCTCCTTGTTGAGTCCGGGCAGCCGCCTCTTCCAAAGCCGCGGCTTGCCTCTATACAGTCGTCCGGGCGTCTGGTATTCTTGCTTCGCTATGCCCATCGACGACATACTATTGGAAGCCGAAGACAAGATGCAGAAGACCGAGCACGTTGTGCAGCAGGAATTTGCCGGCGTGCGCACGGGCAAGGCCTCGCCCGGCCTGGTCGAAAATATCATGGTGGAAGTTTATGGTTCGCAAATGCGCATTCGCGAACTGGCTGGCATCACCACGCCGGAACCGCGCATGATCATGATCCAGCCGTGGGACGCGAGCACGGTTCATCCCATCGAGAAAGCCATCCAGAAAAGCAATCTCGGCTTGAATCCGGCCGTGGACAAAAAATTCATCCGCATCGTCCTCCCTGAACTCAGCCAGGAACGGCGCATTGAATTCACGAAGGTGGTCAAAAAAATGGCCGAGGACGGCCGTGTGGCTGTCCGGCACGTGCGGCGTGACGCCATCGAGCACCTGAAAAAAGAGGCCAAGGAAGGCCTGATCACCGAGGACGAATTGAAGCACGCGGAAAAAGAAGTGCAGAAGCTGACGGACCAGTACACTGCCAAAATCGACGAGCACCTGGCCCACAAGGAAAAGGAAATCATGACGGTGTGACGGCCGGCGGGGACGCAACTACCAGCCTCAGCGGGCGGTTGCGGAAGGAGCGCTGTTTGTCGCCGGCGCTTCGAAACGGATGACGGTTTCTCCGGTCCGGGCGTAACTCAGTTTCTCCCGCGCCAGCCTTTCGACGGTCCTGGGATCGCGCATGGCGTCGATGGAAGCTTTCAATCGCTTTTGGTTTTCCTCTTCTTTCTTGTTATCGGCGTCCAGAGCCAGATTGTCTTTGCGCATTCTTTCGTTGCGCTGTATGAGGGGAAGATACCAGAGCGCGATGCCGAACAGCGCGGCCAGCAGCAGGAGCAGGACGATCAGCCGGGTGAGCTTGTCCCAAATCCCAAGGTTGACATTCATCAGGCTCAGTTAAGCATCAAGCATCGGCTGACGGAAGCCAGAACTTCCCGGTCGTGAACATCGAACTCATCAACACGGGCAGTGAGTTACTGCTGGGCCGGGTCCTGAACACCCATCAGCAGTGGATTTGCCGGCAACTCGCCGACCGCGGCTATCTGGTGTCACGGCAGGTGACTGTCGCCGACATCGGTCCCGACATTCAACAGGTCGTGCGCGAGGCGTTGTCGCGCGCCGATCTGGTCATCACCACGGGCGGACTCGGCCCGACCTCGGATGACCTCACGCGCGAGTTGATTGCCGGACTGCTGGGCAAAAAGCTGCACGAAGACGCTGCGGTTCTCGCCAACGTGGAAAATTTCTTTGCCGCCCGCAAGCGCCCCGTGCCGGCGAAAACACGCGTGCAGGCGCTCGTGCCCGACGGCGCGACTGTGCTCCACAACCGGCAGGGCACCGCGCCGGGGCTGGCCATTGAAGTCCGTCCGAGTCCATTTCGCGAGGGCGGCGCCGCGAGTTGGCTCATCCTGCTGCCCGGTCCGCCCAGGGAATTGCTCCCCATGTTCCGGGAGCAGGTGATGCCGTTCATTCAGGAAAAGCTTCCGCTGGAGAATGCCTTCGTTTCGCGGACATTGAAAACAACCGGGCTCGGCGAGTCTGTCGTCGAAGAAGGCATTGCCGGTCCGCTGAAGCCGCTTACGGACGCCGGACTGGAAATCGGCTACTGCGCGCGCGCGGGTGAAGTGGATTTGCGCCTGGCCGCTTGCGGCGCCGGTGCCGGGGATAGGGTGAATGAGGCCGAACGACTCGTGCGCGGTCTCCTCGGCCGCCATATCTTCGGTGAAGACGACGACCTGCTGGAAACCGTCATCGTTCGCTTGCTGACTGAGCGGAAGCAAACGCTGGCGTTGGCCGAGTCCTGCACGGGCGGTTACCTCGCCAACCGGATCACCAATGTTCCCGGCGCTTCTGCCGTTTTTCTTGCCGGACTGGTGACTTACAGCAACGAAGCAAAACAAAAATTCCTCGGTGTCAGCGCGCAAACCCTCTCTCAACACGGCGCGGTGAGCGACGCGGCCGCCCGGGAAATGGCCGAAGGCGCGCGGCGGCAAACCGGAGCGGACATTGCGCTCTCGGTGACGGGCATCGCGGGTCCGGCCGGCGGCACGCCGGACAAACCGGTGGGCAGCGTTTTCATCGCCCTGGCCACCGGGGGCCGCACATTTGTGTTGAATCCCCTGAATCGCTACGACCGCGAGACGTTTAAATACGTCACTTCGCAGCAGGCCTTGGAACTCCTGCGGCGGACGTTGTTGAAGTTGTAGTGGGGAGCACGCGCGGACTGCGGAATGGAAGGAGGTGTCCGCGAATGACGAATGATGAATGACGAAGGAAATCCGAATGTCGAATGACGAAACCCGAAAGAAATCCGAATGACCAAATCCGAATGACCGAACAGCGAACCCGGCGGGACGACGGGGTGGTTTTCGAGCTTCGAGCTTCGACCTTCATTCGTCATTCGTCATTTTTCGGGACAAAAAAACCACAGGCGAGGATCGCCTGTGGCTTTCGGATTCTGTGCCGCTCAGCCCTGGTCCCCGTTGTCGCCGATGGCTTCGACCGGGCAACCTTCCTTGGCTTCCTTGCATTGCGCTTCTTCTTCGGGCGAACTCGGTTGGTTATAGACGAAGGAATAGCCGCCGTCGTCGTTGCGTTTGAAATTGTTCGGGGCGGTTTCGCGGCAGAGGTCGCAGTCGATGCACTGGTTGTCCACATAAAACTTGCCTGCCACGTTCTCAGGATACTTGTTTGCAATATCAGCCATAATTCAGATTGTTAAGCTTCACTCCTATATGCGGTTCGGCGCCCCAATATCAAGTCCCATTTCGTCGGATCCGATTTCCGGCGGAGAACAGGCCGGCAGCGCGCGTCTCTTTGAACCCGCCACCCCTTAATATACCCTTTCCATTCAGGCGCCTTTTCTTACGCTGGGTGCCGGCAGGTCAATACATGAGAAAGACCAAAATCATCGCCACGCTCGGCCCCGCGACGGACTCGCCCGAAATGATCCGCCAACTCATCGACGCCGGTGTGAACGTCTTCCGGTTGAACATGTCGCACGCGCCGCACGAATGGGTGGATCGCGTCGTCCATGACATCCGCGCCGCTGCGAGGGAACGAAACAGGTCCGTCGGCATCATGATGGATACGCAAGGCCCGGCCATTCGCACCGGCGATTTGCCGGCAGAGCTGGACCTCAAGCCCGGCCAGAAATTCACTCTGACGGTGCGTGGCGAACGCAGCGAAGAACTGCATTCCGTGGATGTCAACTACGAGAATTTCGTCAAGGACATCAGCATCGACGACGTCGTGCTGCTCGACAACGGGGCGATCCAGATGAAAGTTCTCGCCAAGGAGGGCAATAAGGTCGAATGCGAAGTCCTCACCGAAGGCACGCTCGGCAGCCGGCGTCATATCAATTTGCCGGGCGTCAAAGTCAGCCTGCCCGCGCTCACCGCCAAGGACCTTGCCGATGTCGAGGTTGGCCTGCAACTGGGCGTTGATTACATCGCGCTCTCGTTTGTTCGCGAAGCCAAGGACATTCAACAGTTGAAAGCGATCATCGAACGCGGGCAGCATCGTCCGCTCATCATCGGCAAGATCGAGGACCAGCAGGCCGTCAAGAATCTCATCGAAATTGTCGCCGAAGCCGATGCCATCATGGTGGCTCGCGGCGACCTGGGCATGGAGGTTCCCTACGAGGAACTGCCCATCATTCAGCGCAAGATTGTGAAGATCTGTCTGCGGGTCGGTCGGCCGGTCATCGTCGCCACGCACATGCTCGAAAGCATGATCGAAAGTCCCATGCCCACGCGCGCCGAGGTCACCGACGTGGCCAACGCCGTGTTCGAGCAGGCCGACGCGATCATGCTCAGCGGCGAAACGACCGTCGGAAAATATCCGGTGAAATGCGTTGAAGTCTTCGAGCGCATTTCGCAGCGCATCGAACGCAGCGGCGGCGCGAATTTTTACGAACACGCGGAACTGACCACCCCGCGCCAGAAAATGGTCAAGAGCGCCGTGGTCATGGCCAACGAACTGAAGGCCGACGCCATCATCGTTTTCACCATCCGGGGCAACATGGCCCGCCACACCGGTTGGATGCGACCGCGCTACTCCCCGATCTATGCCGTCTGTGAAAACTGGGGCGTCGCGAATGCGCTGGCCTTGAATTGGGGCGTCACGCCTGTGGTCACTTCCTTCAACCACGCGGATCCGGAAAGAACCATCGAACCGGCCCTGCAAACCCTCATCGCAAAGGGCATGCTGCACGAGGGCAACACGGTGGTCATCATCAGTTCCATCAGCGTCGGCGAACAGATCGTGGACGCGGTGCAGATGCGCGTCGTGTAGTAGAGTTAGACACTGATGGCGCTGACAGTGACTTGTCATGACGCACACCCCTTACGAAACTTTGTCACACGTGCGACAAGGTTTCGTAAAGGGTGTGCGCGAGGTCGATGAGCGTCCGGTTGAAGGTTTGGCGAGACTCCCGTCGGAGCCCGGCTCGCCGATGTCGGCATGGGACTTATCTGCCGGCAAACGGCGATGTCGGCGGGACGACGGCTGTTTGCGCGGCGGTCCCGAGAACCGCCACCGCCTTGTCGGCCGTGTCAACCACGGTGTTTGGGAAGAGTCCGAGAAAAAACATGCCCAAAATGCAGAACCAGAGTGAGGCCCTGATCGGTTGTGAAATCAGAATCGGAGACGTGTCCGCGGCATCGGCCGACCAGTAGATGGCGCGCACGACGCCAAAGTAGTAATAGAGCGAAATGACAATGCCGACGATGGCGACGGCGACGAGCCAGTAGTAAGCGTGGTTCGAGGCACCCTGTTCGACCGCTGCTTTGAGCAGCAGGAATTTTCCGAAGAAACCGGCCAGCGGCGGAATGCCGGCCAGCGAGACCATCGCCAGCGTCATCGTCGCGGCGAGGAAGGGGGAGCGTCGGCTCAATCCGGCCAGGGCGCTGATGTCCTCCCCTTCGACCTGTCGCATCACGAGGCAGATGACCAGGAATGCGGCGAGCACGGTGAAGAGATAGCCGCCGAGATAATAGAGCACCGCGGCCTGGCCCGCGTGGCTCAGTGCCGCCACTCCAAGCAACAGGTAGCCCGCGTTGGAAATGCTGGAGTAACCGAGCAGTCGTTTGAGATTTCGCTGTGGAATGGCACAGAGGTTCCCGTAAAGAATGGTGATGGCGGAAATAACCGCGAGCAGTTTCGTCCAATGCGCCGTGATGTCCGGCACCGCGCCGAACAACAGGCGCAGCAGCAACACAAAGCCGGCCGCCTTGGAACCGACGGCGAGAAACGCCGTCGTCGGCACGGGTGAACCTTGGTAAACGTCGGGCGCCCAGATTTGGAATGGAAACGCCGCGATCTTGAACCCCAGTCCCGCCAGCACCAGGAGCAAGCCGAGCAAAAAGATTTTGTTTGCCGGGAACTGCGACGCGGTTGCGGTCAGTTCGGTGAAATTCAATGTGCCGGTTGTCCCGAACACCAGGGCGATGCCGAAGACCAGGAACGCCGATGATAGCGCCCCTAATATCAGGTATTTGACGCCCGCTTCGAGCGACAGGAGCCGACTCCGTTGAAAGCCGGTGAGCACATAGAAAGTGACGGTGATCAGTTCGACCGACACGAACAGCAGACTGAAATCGTTGGCCGACGCCGCAAACATCATGCCTGACAGCGCGAACAGGATCAGCGCGTAGTACTCCGAAATCCCCGCCGGGATGCGGTCGGCGAATTCCACCGACATAATCAGCACAACGATCGCCGCGACGAGAGAGAACCGTTTGAAGAAGAGCGCCAGCCCGTCCTGCACGTACATGCCGCCAAACGCGGTGGCGGTCGCGCCGGAATCCACGAAGCTCGAAAAGCTGAACAGGAGCACAAAACCGAGCGCGGCGGCGGCGGCGTAACCGAGCTGGCGCCTGTGCTCGATTGGCGTCCACAGATCGAGCAGCAACAGCCCCAAGCCAATGGCGATCACCGCCATTTCCAGAATCGTCAATGAATAGTTCATCGGCGCTGCGCCAGGTTCAAAGCTTGAAGCTCAAAGTTCAAAAGAAGCTCCAGGTACCAATCCTCAATGTCCAAAGCTGTCCTCCTCACGCCGGCGCATTGGGCATTGGAGTTTGGAGTTTTTCTTGAGCTTTGAGCTTTGGATTTTGAGTTTCTCATCTCGCTTCCGTGGTTCCGGCCCGCACTACGATCACGCCGGAGGGCGATTTGTCCGGCCGGTTCTGAATTCCGCCGCCGGCCATTTCCACGATCCGCGCCGCGCTCGGCTTGATTTTTTCCGTCAACAGTCCCGGGAAAAAGCCAAACCCGAACAACGCCGCCAACAGGAGCAGGAATGGCACTTTGCGCCACGGTCCCGCGTCGGCCGCAGATTCGCATTGTTCGGCCACGGGGCCATGCAGAATGCTTCTGACCGCGCGCAGGGTATAGACCGCGCCGATAAGGAGTCCGCCCCAGGCGGCCATGGCGACGAGCGATTGCGCGCCGCCCAGCGCGCTTTTCCAGGTCCCGAACAACACCATCACTTCGCCCGCGAAGTTCGCGAAACCGGGCAGGCCGCAGGCGGCGAGCATCGCCATGACCATGGCCGCGCCGACGAAGGGGAGTCGTTGCAGCAGGCCGCCCAACTGCGTCATGTCGAGCGTGCGGGTCTGTTGATAGAGATAGCCGCTGAGCCCGAACAGGAGCGCCGCCAACAGGCCGTGCGCGATCATCACCACCACCGCGCCGGTCACGCCCACCAGGCTCAGACTCGCGATGCCGAGAAAGACAAAGCCCATATGCGCCACGCTCGAATTGCCGATGAGCAGGTTCAGGTCTTTTTGGCGCATGGCGACCCAGCCGCAGTAAAGGAGGTTGCCGAGGCAGAGCAGCGCCAGAAGGTTCAACCACCCTTTCGCGCCCTCCGGCATCAAGGGCAACGCCACGCGAATGAGGCCGTAAAGACCGAACTTTTTCAGCACGCCCGCGTGGAGCATCGCGGTCGCGGTGGGCGCCGAACCGTAACCGAGCGGCGCCCAGGTGTGGAACGGCCAAAGCGAGACGAGAATCCCGAAGCCGAACATCAGCAGCGGGAAGATGGAGCGCTGCGCACTGCCGGACATGGGATTGGCCAGGAAATAATTTGTAATTTCGCGGATGTCAAACGTGCGCTGGCCAGCCGGCAATTGCAGGTACAGGGCGATCAGGCCGATCAACGCGATGAGCGCGCCGAGGCTGAGGTAAAGCGTGATCTGGAACGTCGCGTAGTTTTTGTTTTCGCCGCGGCCCCAGACGCCGATCATGATGAAGGTCGGCACCAGCGCCAGCTCGTGGAAGAAGTAAAAGAAGAACAGGTCGAGCGACGCGAAAGCGCCGAGGATTCCGCCGGTCATGACGAGCAGCAGGATGTAGAACTCCTTTTCCCGTTCCTTGATTTCCCAGGAAACGCACGCCGCGGCGCACGCGACGATTGCGCCCATCAGAATCAATCCGACATTGATGCCGTCCACGCCGAGCCGGCACTGCATGCCCAGCGCGTCGGCCCCAAGCAGCGGAACGGTCGTGATGAATTGATAACCTTCGGCCCCGGCGTCGAACTTCCAGAACAGGCACAAAGCGAGAAAGGCCACGACCGCTGTCGTCGCCAGCGTCGCCATCCGCATGAAGAAGCGAAAATTCCCCGGCACGAACGCCAGGCCGATTGCGGCCGCAAACGGCAGAAGGATGATGAGAGTCAGCATGAGTCAGAGGGTGAGCGGCCGGGCGAAGTAGTGTTCGAAAATTTTGTTCGCCCAACGAACCGCGTAGCGCGGCCGTCCCGGCTGAGGGTCCTGGCGGCGTCTCGCCGCCCGGAGCAACACCGGGCGAGACGCCCTGTCAACCCGCAGGCGATGACGCCTGCGCTCCACGCGTCGCGCCGTTCAAGAGCACCGTGCGCAACCCATGGCCGGGGTGAGGGGGAAGCCAACGAAAATGCGTGCCGGCGGAATGAATTCATCTTGTTATTTTCCGATCGCGAACCAAAGCACCAGCGCCACGCCCAACACGAAAAAGAAGGCGTAGGTCTGCAGGTTGCCGCTCTGGACCAGCCGGAGCGCCCGGCCGGCAAGATCGGTCCCGCCGCGGACCAGGCCGATGCAGAATCCGTTGACCAACTGGCGGTCCACCCAGTCGGCGAGCGCCGCCATCGCGTCGTGCAGCCTGATGACTGTGTCCTGGTAAAATTCGTCGAAGTAAAACCGCTTGCGCATGGCTGTTGACAGCGCGCCGAGCTTCGCGGGCAGCGGGTCTTCCTTGGCCCGGGCATACCCCGCACGCGCGGCAAGGAAGCCGGCAATCACCGCGCCAATTCCGATGAGCGCCGCCGTCAACGAATGTTGGAACGGCTCGATCAATACCCAGGAGGCTGAACAGCGCCAGCAGGCGCAGCGGCCAGGTCATGACCGCGGGCGATTCATGCGCGTGTTTGGCAGCTTCAGTTTTCGGCGAGCCGAGAAACGCCAGGAAAAAAAGCCGGAACATGTAGAAAGTCGTCAGCACAGCCACGAGCGCGGCGGCCGCGAAGAGCGGGTAGCTGTGCTGCTCCAGTGTCTGCGCGAGGATGGCGTCTTTGCTGTAAAACCCGCTGAACGGCGGGACACCACACAGCGCCAGCGTGCCGAACAGGAACGTCCAAAAGGTCACCGGCATTTTATTTTTGAGCGCGCCCATTTTCCAGATGTCCTGCTCATGATGCAGGGCGTGAATGACCGAACCGGCGCCCAGAAAGAGCAGCGCCTTGAAGAACGCGTGCGTGGTGAGATGATACATCGCCGAAGTCGGGGCGGCCACACCCACGGCCATCACCATGTAGCCGAGCTGTGACAGTGTCGAGTAGGCCAGGATGCGTTTGATGTCGTTTTGCTGGACGGCGATCAGCGCGGCCATCAAGGCCGTGATGGCGCCGATCCATGCGATGACGTGCAACGCCGGGGTATTGAAGATGAAAAAGACGCGGCAGAGCATATAGACACCGGCGGCCACCATCGTCGCCGCGTGAATGAGCGCGCTGACCGGCGTCGGACCTTCCATCGCGTCCGGCAACCAGACATGCAAAGGGAATTGCGCCGACTTGCCGATCGCTCCGCAAAAAATCAGCAGGCCGGCGACCGTTGCCATCCGGCCGAACAACGCCGGGTCTTGTTTCAACTGGTCTTCGATGAGGGAAAAATTCAGTCCGCCGGCCATCGTCCAGACCATCAGGATGCCCAGCAGGAAACCGAAGTCGCCCAGGCGATTGGTGAGAAAGGCCTTTTTGGCCGCATCGGCAGCCGAGGGACGCTCGAACCAGTGGCCGATGAGCAAATAGCTGGAGACGCCGACCAATTCCCAGAAGATGAAGAGCATCAGAAAATTGTTGGCCAGCACGATGCCGAGCATGGAAAAGGTGAACAGGCTCAGGCAAGCGAAGTAGCGCGAGAACCCGCGGTCGTCGCGCATGTAGCCCCGGGAATAAACATGGATCGCGCCGCCGACGCCGGTGACGACGAGCAACATCAGCAGGCTGAGGGGATCCAGGCGCAGGCCGAAGTCCACTTGCAGATCGCCGACCTCCAGCCAGGTCACCAGCGTTTCCCTCTTCAGTGGCTTCCAGCCATTCGCGGCGATGAAGAGCACGCTCAACACGAAACCGGCGACAATCGCACCGATCGAGAGTTTGGCGCTCAGCTCGCGGTTTTTGTGCGTGAAAAGCGTGATGCCCGCCGCCGCGAGCAGCGGCAGAAACAGGATCAGCCACGGTAATACTTCCAACTTCATCAGGAGTCCGCTGTGAATAAACGCAGAAGGGTTACATCGTTACATCGTTCAACCGTTACAACGGGCATGCTCCTGCACAGTTCTTCCGATTCAACGATGTAACGTTTTAACGTTTTAACGACTATCGATTTACCTGTGTCCATTCCCTCCATTCGTGGTTCAAGATTTGTGTTGGCAGGTCACAGTTTCATCGTGGTGAGGTCTTCGACGTGCGCGGACTGGCGTTTGCGATAGAGCGCGACGATGAGCGCCAGGCCGACCGCGACCTCGGCCGCGGCGACGGTGATGATAAAGAAGACCATCACCTGACCATTGAGATGCCCATTGAAACGCGAGGAGGCGACCAGCGCCAGGTTCGCCGCGTTGAGCATCAATTCCAGCGACATGTAAATCACCAGCAGGTTGCGACGCACGACGACGCCGAGCAATCCGAGACAGAAGAGCAACGCGCTGACGACCAGGTAATGTTCCAGTCCCACGTTCATAACGCAGCGGAGCGATGGAGTAACGGAGTGCTGTCCCTCTTGCTCAGCAAAATCACGCCCACCATGGCCACCAGCAGCAGCACGGACAGGATTTCAAAGGGAAGCAGGTAATCGGTGAACAGCATCCTGCCCAGCGGTTGAGTGGCGCCTTCGAGAGCGGGTGCGGCGGCGCCGGTCGGCGGGCCGGTTTCCAGAATTGCTTTGAGGAAAATCGCGGCGACGGCGGCGACGGAAATCACGCCGGTGATCACGCCGAACACATTGAATTTGCGCCGTTGTTCCTCTTTGAGATCGAGCAGCATGATGACGAAGAGGAAGAGCACGATCACGGCGCCGGCATAAACCAGGACTTGCACGGCGGCGAGGAAGAACGCGTGCAGCAGCACGAACAGTCCGGCCATGGAAATGATGGTCAGCACGAGAAACATCGCGCTGGTGACCGGATTGCGGCTGAAGGGATTGGCCACGACCAGGAGGCCGCACAGCAACGTCAGCGCCGAGAAGAGGTAAAAGAAAATGTCCTGCATGACGTGCTAGAAGCTCAAAGGCCAAAGCTTAAAGTTCAAAAGAAATCCCAAACTCAATGTTCCAGAATCAACCCCAACCAACGGTGAGGATGGACGCGCTGGAGCTTGCGCCTTGGAGCTTCTCTTGAGCTTTGAGCTTTGAGCTTTAAGCTTCATTCGTGCTCCTTCACCGGAAACGTTTCCTGCTCCTGCGCCTCTTCCGCTTTCTGCTTCCACTTCTGGATTCCCGCGTGCACTCCGCCGAGCGTGAGCAATTTTTCCTTGTTGTAAATCATCTCTTCGCGGTTGGTGCCGGTGAGCGAGTAATCTTTCATCAGGAAGATCGCTTCCTCGGGACAGACTTCCTGGCAGAACCCGCAGAAAATGCAGCGGAGCATGTTAATCTCAAATTCCCTTGGCATTTTCTCCGAGTTCGGACGGTCGGCGGGCAGGCCATCCGGGCCGGGCGGGATGATTTTGATCGCCTTTGGCGGGCAGACAAACTCGCAAAGCTGGCAGGAGACGCATTTGGTGTTGCCGTCCTGGTCTTTGACGAGATAGGGCGCACCGCGATAACCCTCGGGCACGACCCATCTGTCTTCCGGATATTGCAGCGTCAGCTTCTTGCGGAAGAAATGAGGCAGCGTGACTTTGAGCCCGCCGATAATGGCCGGCAGGTAGAGCCGTTCCCACCAACTCAACGGTTTTCGTTTAACAATCATTTACTCGCATTCTGTGTTACGCATTACGCATCACAAATTACGCATCACGTTTGTGCCGGCATAGTCCGTAATGCGTAATTCGTAACTCGCTCAACTCTTCGCCCACAGCCAGAACGCGGTCACCAGAATATTGACCAGCGCCAGCGGAATGAACCGCCGCCACCCCAAATCCATCAACTGATCATATCGGAACCGCGGCAACATCCAACGCGCCCAGATGAACACCAGCATTAAGAACGATACTTTTCCGAGGAAAATGCCGAGGTGAAGCAGGCCCGTCAAAACGCCGGTGGCCGGCTGGTCCAATCCGAGGAACGGCAACGTCCAGCCGCCAAAAAACAGCGTCACCATCATCGCCGAGCCGGCGATCATGTTCGCGTATTCACCCATGAAGAACAACGCGAATTTCATGGAGCTGTATTCGGTGTTGTAGCCGGCGACCAGTTCGCTCTCGCACTCCGGCAGATCAAAGGGCAGCCGGTTGGTTTCCGCGAAGGCGGACACCAGAAAAATGAGGAAGGAAAGCGGCGTGTAACAGATCAGCCAGCGGTTTTGCGCCTGGTATTCGATGACCTTGCTCAGGTTCAGATTTCCCACAATCAAAAACAGCGGGATGACGCTCATGCCCATGGCGATCTCATACGAAATCATCTGGGCGCTCGAGCGGATGCCGCCCAGGAACGGATACTTGGAGTTCGCCGCGTAACCCGCCAGCACGATGCCGTACACACCCAGTGAAACGATGCCGAACGTGTAGAGGATGCCGACGTTCAGGTCGGCGATGACCATCCTGTTGTCTGGATTGCCCAGGGTGGACCCGAAGGGAATCACTGCCACGGTAAGAAACGACGGGGCGAGCGTTATGGCCGGGGCGAGCCAGAAGTAAACCTTGCGCACGTAGGACGGCGTGAAGTCCTCTTTCAAAATCGCTTTGAGGCCGTCGGCGATCGGTTGCCAGAATCCGAGCCGGGTCAGGAACGGACCAATAACCGGCACGCTGCCGATCAACGGCGGCGTGACGCGATTAGGCCCGACGCGATCCTGGATGAAGGCCGAAATCTTGCGTTCGGCCAGGACCGAGTAGGCAAACATCGTCAGCACTACCCCGATCACGCAGACGATCTTGACCAAAGTGAAGGCGATGAAATGCCAGTCCATCATATCGGAACGGTTACCCCAGTGTCACCGAGTCCTGCCCAGGTCAGCCCGTTGAACGCCGGCACTTCTTTTGCCATCCGGTTGAACAGACCTTCGATGGTCACGAAACCGTTCTGGCCGGTGACGCTGAACACCAATTCGTGCAGGAATTGCCATTCGGGCCGGGCGTCGCCGAGCGGCTCCACCGCCTTCATGAACCTCTGAACGCGTCCCTTGACGTTGGTGAAGGTGCCCCGCTTTTCCGCGTGTGCGCAGCCGGGCAACAGGTAATGCGCCAGGCCGGCTGTTGTGTTGGGCAAAATGTCACTGACGATGAGCCCCTCCAGTCGTCCCAGCAAATCCGCGTCGATCCCGTGTTCCGTCACGTCTTCGCCAAAGACAATCAGCGTTTTGATCCCGCCGTTCCGGATGCCCTCCGCAATCCGGGGCAGATTCGATCCCATCGCATTTGCGGCGACGCCGGTGAGGCGCGCGCCATTGCTGTTCGGGTTCTTGTCGGCGTTGACGAGCAGCTTGTCGCCTTCGCCGACGCGCGGGATGGAGTCGCTGAGGGCGCCCAGTTTCGTTTTCAATTTGCTGAGCAGCCAGAGTTCTTCATTGGTCTGGCGCGCTGAGGCGATGATTGCCACTGAACCGGAGACCGTTTTCCTGAGTTTATCCGCGATTTCATTCAACACAATCGTCCACGTGGTGTGAATCATTCCGCGTTCCGCATTCCGCATTCGGCATTCCAAAAGCCGGTCCGGGCGGCCAACCCATCGGTAATTCAACCGGCCGGCGTCGCACATCCAGCACGAGTTCACCGCATCGTTCTGCCGCGGTTCGAGGCGGTAAATCCTGCCCTCGCGCGATCCGATGACGATGTTGCAACCGGTGCCGCAGCTCGCGCAGATGCTCCTGGTCTCCTTGAGAAACCAGACGCGCATCTGAAAGCGAAAATCCTTCGACGTCAGTGCGCCGACCGGGCAGATATCGACGGTGTTGAGCGTGTAATTGTTGTCGAACGGTTTGCCGGGATAATGGGTGAGCGTGCTGTGGCTGCCGCGATTGATGCAGCCGAGCGCGTCGTCGCCGACGATATCCTTCGTGAATCGGACGCAACGCGAGCAGAGAATGCAGCGCTCATCATCGAGGACAATGCGAGGACCGAGATCGACCGTTTTCGGTTTGTGCACTTTGGTCTCGACGAAGCGGCTGGCCGACCGGCCGTAGTCCACCGAGTATTCCTGGAGTTTGCATTCGCCGGCCTGGTCGCAGATGGGGCAGTCGAGGGGATGATTGATGAGCAGCGATTCGAGCACCGCTTCGCGCATCTGTTTTGTGGCGGCCGACCCCGGATAAAGCTCCATGCCGGGCGAGATGGGCGTGGCGCAGGCAATCGCGCCGCGCGGTGTCGTTGGCTCGTAGGGCAAAACCTGTCTGGTGATCTTCGGCGTGCCCTCTTCGTTCAACACCGGCTTGCGGTCCGGTCCGATCAAGGGCAGTCCGAATTCGACGAGGCACATGCGGCAATTGCCGGCGACGGGGAGTTTGGGATGATAGCAATAGTGCGGCACCTCGAGGCCGGCGAGGGCGCAGGCCTGAAGCATGGTCGTGGGCTGCAGCCTGCCCTGCCAGTCCGGCATCAGCTTGGGCACCTCGATCTCCCGCCCATCCACCTTGATCTTGATCCTCTCGACCGGTGGCGGGGCGGGTTCGGTTGTTGCTGTGGGTGGCATGAAATTCGAGGTGATGCGGGTTTACGCTCAAATAAGTGACCCGCTTCACTTAACTTTTCGATAAGCCTCGCGGAGCACTTCAGCCGACTCACGTTCAGTGAGTTGGCCTTGATCCGAGGCATTGCACCGTTCGACGGCTTCCTGCTTCCAGGCGGCCTCGATCTCAGGGGAGCCAGCCTCTTTTTCCAGACTGGCGAGAAGTTTCTGTGCAAGTTCCGCTCGCGCTCGCGTCGGCAGCGACAGCGCGTCGATGAATACCTGTTCGGTTGTTGCGTTCATATATATATGTATGTCTTCACTTTGATTTCGCGCCCATCCACGTTGGTCTTCATCTTCTCGACCGGCGGCGGCACGGCTTTGGTTTCGGTTTTCGTCGTAATGCTCACTTGAATTTTATTTGTTCAACTGCAGTGAGAACTTTCGCAAACCACTCTAAATCGCCAGGCGAATGGTCTGCCTTGCAAAAGACGTTCAGGCTGGGGTCGTCATCTCGAAACTGTCTCTCTTCGCTTCTGGATTTACATTATTTAGCAGCTTGGGTCTGAATTTGATACCCCACAAACACTCTCAAGGAAGTGCGCCTTGAACTTATCATCGTGCTCAAGAGCAAAACCAATCATGCCAACAGCGAATCGCTCTTGTTGCTTCATGCGCTTCTCGCGAACCTCATCGTCTATGCCGAACCTTCGTCCTTGGCTCGAATACCTGCTGCGTTCGAAAAGAGTTGTGAAAGTCGCACTCACGCTCGGTCTGTGCCCGCAATCCTTGCGCATCCAATCCCGATTCTGGGATGCCCGCTGGCTTCCAAATGGAGATGGTAGCTCATAGGGCGAGGTCTTTCATTTAGCGGCTCCTAGTCGCTTTACAAAAGCAGCGTGTTCGGCGCTTTTAATACCCCGCTCCAACGTCCGCGAAACCTTTCCTTCGTCACCCGCGAGCAGGCCACGGACATCCAGCCATAGGCCCGGAAAGATGCGGCTGCGAATGACGCCGTCCGAGCGCGGCTTCAGTTCGACATAGTCGCCTTGTTCGAGGGCAAACCAATGAATCTCCGAATCCATGACTTGCCAGACAAAATACTCCGGCACGAGACAGCGTTGGTAAACGGCTTTCTTCTCGTGCAAATCGTATGCGGCGCTGCTGACGGCGATTTCCGCGACGAATTCGGGGCCTCCATCCAACAAACCGTCCGGCGCGACTTTCGAGTGGGCCAGTTTGCCCGATTCGATTCGCAACAGTGTGTC
>WNFZ01002918.1_pt1 | contig 16115 bp, 10 predicted proteins | sample 5400081 | NCBI WGS metagenome assembly WNFZ01 (sample SAMN13153365, study PRJNA577476) | soil metagenome | isolation source: 80 cm soil or saprolite under grassland replicate 1 | place: USA:California | collected 2016-06-15 | reverse complement strand
CCCTTGGCGGCCTGGTGCTCACGGTCGGCCGATGCCATGCGGCCATCGTGACCCGCTCGGTTCGACCAGTCGGCAGGCCACGGTGGAGCGGAAGCTGCGCAGCAGATTGGGCGCCGGGACTCCTCATCTGCTGTTCGCTGTCCCGATCGGCTTGGGATGCGCGTTGAAGAAGCGCCAGATGGTTTCCGTGGCGTCCAGTGCCGTGGATGGTCGATCGAGCTGCAGCGCCCGCGCGATCGCCGGGTTCGGACCCGGCTGGCCGGGCCACTGGTGCCCCGCACCGGCGATGGTGATCAACTCCACGCTTCGACCGTCGGGGCAGTTCGCGACCGACGTGGTGACCGGACCGGCGCTGCTGACCGAAGGCCGGGCGCAGCGGTCGATCCCGCGCCAGGTGCTGATCAGCGTGGGCACGGGTGGGCCGTCAATCCTGACCGGACCAGCGGCGCCGGCACCGCCGTTGTCCCGCTTGCCCATGCCCCCGGTGTAGGGGATGGTCTGGTCCGCGGTACCGTGGATGTGGATCACCGAGATCGGCGCGGGCGACGGGCAGGGGCCGAGCATGGTCATCTCGATCGGCGCCCGGCCACCCTGGGGAAAACCGTCGGTCGGATCGGTACGCAGGATCATCGGCTTCGCCGTCCCGAGGTCTGGGGTCGACCCGCTGGGGATCAGGTTGCACCACCGGATCGAACCCGGCTACCGCCGCCTGATGCCTCACCACCAGCAGGCAGGCGCCCCGGATCGGGCCAGCGTGCCTGGGCTGGGTCGCTCAGGCCAGTTCCTCGGCCACCGAGGGACGCCCTGCCTGCTGATCGGATCGACCAGGGAGCTGCGCGGCGCGGCGCGGCAGCACCCGGGCTGCATGCAGCTGCTGCTCCCCGCCCAGCCCGAGGAGATCGCTGATGGGGTGCGGCTGCTGATCGGCCCGCCATCGGCGGACAGGCTGCCCGATCTCGTCGATCTTGAGATCGTCAGGATCGACCTGCGAGCTCGCACCATCCAGGTGGAGGGCAAGCCCAAGGTGTTGCCACCCGCGGTAGTGTCCCTGGCGTCCACGCGGCCGTAACGATTCCGGGACGGTGACCAGCGATCCTCAGCGGTGAAACAGGGAATGTCGACGGCAGCCTCGAACGCCACAGGAGGTCGAGATGGCCACGCCTGCCGTTCCGCTCGAGGTCCAAGCCGTCTTCCGTGAGGTTCGCACCTGCGAGTTCACCACCCTGGCCAAGGACAACACGCCGATCACCTGGCCGACGGTGGCGCTGTACCAGCCCGCCCAGGCGCGGTTCGTCATCACCACCTCGATCGGCTTGCCCCACAAGGCCTACAACCTCCGGCGGACCCCTCGGGTGGCGATGCTGTATTCCGATCCGACCGGCAGCGGCTTGGCCGCGCCACCGGCGGTGCTGGTCCAAGGCGACGCCATCTGCCCCGACCAGATCGTGACCCGCAGCGACGAGCTGGACGAGCTCGGTCGCCTGATCATGGTCCGCCAGCCGGTCTCGGCCAGGTACTCGGCCAACCCACTGGCCCGCTACCTGTCGGACTGGTACCTCATGCGGCTGCTGATCTACATCACGCCCCGCCGGATCCGCTGGTGGCCGCGCGGTGACTTCTCGCGTCCGGCGGCAGAGCTGGAGATCGACCATGTGGGGTGAGATCGTCAAGCGCCTGCCACGCTTCCCGAGCGCGGTCCTGACCGGCCTGGACGCCAGCGGCGACGCGGTCAGCGTGCGCTGCCAGCCCACGGTGGACCACCAGGCACAGGTCCTGCGGGTGCTGGTGCCCGATGGGCTGGGGATCGTCCCCGGCCCGGCCGGGCTGCTCTGCCACCGGCACGACGACCAGCTCTGGGGGCTCAAGAGCTTCCTGCTCCGAGGCAGCCTGGAACCAGCCGACCACGACTGGGTGTTCCACCCGCATCAGCTCGTGCGTGGCTTGGACACCACACCGCTCAGCAACCTGCGACTGCTGCGCAACAGCCGTCGCACCGCCAAGCGCTACCTTGCCGCCCGCGGCCTGGCGCGCCCGACGATCCCATGGGAGCACTACGCCCAGCTCAAGAACCAGGCCCGTGTCGACGACGCGTGAGCCTGGTTCTGACCGACAGAACGCGGCCCATGTGGCGGGCGGCGGTCGCGACTGATCGACCTCGCCGCCGATTATCCGCCGGAGGCCTCGACCACCAGGTCGGTGGCGACTCCGAGCAGGAAGCCGGCCGCAAGGCCCCACAGGGTGATCTCCCACGACAGGCGCCGGCCGACCGGGAGGATCTCGCCGATGACGTACAGGATCGCCCCGGCGGCCAGGGCCAGGCAGCCGACATAGACGAACGCCGAATCGAACGAGGTGCCGACGATCGTGCCGAGGAATGTCGGGCCGCCGCCGATCAGCCCCGCCAGCCCCAGCCAGCCCCAGGAGGCCCGCACGCCGGCCGCGCCCAGCGGCCCGACGACGCCGAAGCCCTCGGTGGCGTTGTGGAGCCCAAAGCCGACGATCAGCAGCGTGGCCAGGGAGATCTCGCCGCTGTGGGCGGCCTGGCCGATGGCCAGCCCCTCGGAGAAGTTGTGCAGGCCGATGCCGGCGGCGATCGACATGCCGACCCGCAGCGCGGCAGCCTCCGCGGGCGGGCGGGTGGCCTCGGCGGCCGCCATCGCCCCCGGGCCGATGCTGGTGCCGGCCGGGCGCCCACGGCGGGGCCACGCCCGAGCGAGGTAGAACAGCGCCAGCAGGCCCACCCCGAAGCCGGCGATGTAGACGAGCCCGAGCCCGGCGAACCGCCCCCAGGGGCCCTCGCCGGCCTTGGCCGTGGTCATCGCGTCCTCGACCGGCTCGGTGGCGTGGGCGAGGATGTCAAACAGCAGGAACACCAGGATGCCGGCGGAGGCGGCGTTCAGGAACGCCTTGGCGCGCAACCGCTGGGTGCGCACGCGGCCGACGGGCAGGCCGAGGTAGATGGTGAAGCCGGCGATGGCGCCGAGCAGGACGGTCTGTGCCGTGGACATGGCATGGCTCCAGCCGAGATCGGGGACAGGACTTAGGCATGCCTAACTCAACGTTGGGGTAGCCTAAGTTGCTGCCGGCTGGAATGCAAGGGATGCCCGCTCTGCGCGCGAGTTGTCCGGCATGGCCGTAGACCCGGATGCATCGCGCGATGAATGGATCGAAGGACACCAGGTGCACGACGCGGCGGACGATGGACTATGAGGTGCGCGGCTCTGCTTCGTCGGCGGGTCGCAGGAGCCAGCGGTAGCCGATGCCTGGGTCGGTCGCGATGCGCTTTGGGCGTCCGGGGTCGGGCTCGAGCTTCTTGCGGAGCTGGCTGATGAAGACCCGCAGGACGTCGACATCGCCGGCGTAGCCGGGACCCCACACCCGTTCGAGCAGCCAGTGGTGCGTGAGCAGCTTCCCCGGGTGCTGGCAGAGCTCGGCCAGCAACGCCCACTCGGTCTTGGTCAGGCGCACCTCGACGCCTGATCGGGCGACCCGGTGGCTGTCGAGGTCGATCTCGAGATCGTCGGCGCGGAAGCGCACGGGCCTGGGTCCCCCTTGGGCGCTGGCGCGGCGCAGCAGGGCGCGGACTCGGGCTATGAGCTCGTCGATCCCGAACGGTTTGGTCAGGTAGTCGTCGGCGCCCAGGTCGAGCGCGGCGACCTTGTCGGGCTCCTCCTCGCGCACCGACAGCACCAGGATGGGCACCTGGCTCCAGCCCCGCAGCTGCCGGCAGACCTCCAGGCCGTCCAGGGCCGGGAGGTTCAGGTCGAGCACCACCAGGTCGGGCTGGAACGCCGCCGCCGCGGTGAGGGCCTCCTCGCCGTCGGTCGCCAGCTGCACCTGGTAGCCGCGGGCCGTCAGCGCGCGCCCGACCGCCCGTCGGATGCTCTGCTCGTCGTCGACGACGAGGACTCGGCCCTTGCTCATCGCCCGGTCGTGCCCGTTGGGAGGGAGCACGCGAAGGTCGCGCCACCGCCTGGTGTCTCCTCGACCCAGATCTGCCCGTGCATCAGCGTCAAGAAGCCCTTGCTGATCGCCAGGCCCAGCCCGGTGCCGAGGCGGGGTTGCCGCTGGCTCGGCTGGTAGAAGGGGTAGAAGAGCTGCTCGCGGAGGCTCTCGGGGACACCGTTGCCGTGATCGACGATGCGGACGGTCGTCTGGGTATCGGCCCCTTCGGCACGCACCTCGATCTGGTGGTTGCCGCTCCGGGCCGCTGCCTTGGCCGCGTTGTCCAGCAGGTTGGCCACCACGCGGTCCAGGAACATCGGGTCTGCCCGCACGAGGCACTCGGCCGCCTCGACGTTCAGGCGGACGGAAAGCTGTGGCCATTGGCGCTGGAGACGGTCCACGCACGGCGCGAGGACCTCGGCGAGATCGACGTTCTGCGGTCGTGCCTTGAGCATGCCGCCCTCGATGCGGGACATGTCCAGCAGGTTGGCGATCAGCGCAGCGAGCCGGTCCGCCTCCTTGTCGATGCTGTCGAGGGCGTCGCGCGCGTCGTCGGCACCACGCTGGACGTCCTGGCCGAGCAGGTCGGTGACGGACGCTTTGATCGCGGCCAGCGGGCTGCGCAAGTCATGAGAGACCGCCGCCAGCAGCGAGCGGCGGATGTGCTCGGTCCGCCGATAGGCTTCCGCCTCGGTCGCGGCGTGCAGCAGCCGGTCGCGTTCCAGCACGAGCGCGAACTGGTCGCAGAAGGCCCGCAGCACGCGGCGCTCGGTCTGGTCCAGGGGTGGCCGGTCGCCCCGCAACAGCAGCAGGCCGAGTGATTGCCCACCGGCCGACAGCGGCAGCCGCTCAGGCGGATGCGTCTCGGCGCCCGGGTCCGGCTCATTTGGCAGCCCGCCCGGCGCGGCGCCCACCGTGACCTGCTCGCGCAGCCCATCCTGATCGGGGTCGTGCACGTACAGGGCTCCGGCCACAAAACCGAACAGGCGGAGCAGCCGCGACAGGATGGCCTGGTAGGAGCCCGGTCCTGGGACCAGCGCGACCAGCTCAGCGCTGAGCGTCTGGAGGGTGCGCAGCTCCCGCTCGCGGGCCTCGGCGGCCTCGGCCCGCTCGGTGGCGCGAGCCAGCAGCGCGGAGATCAGGATCGACAGCCCAAGGAACACAAACAGGACCACGACGTCCTCGGCGCGGGCGATGACGAAGGTGCCGTAGGGGGGCAGAAAGAAGAAGTTGAAGGTCAACGACCCGAGCAGCGAGGCGAGGATGCCCGGCCCGAGCCCGCCGATCGCGGCGGCGGCGACCACCACGACCAGGAAACCGAACCCCTTGGACAGCGGCGTGGTGTGGTCGCGGAAGGCGAGCAATCCCAGGGTCAGCGCAATGGTTCCCACGGTCGCGACGGCGTAGCCGGCCGCGCGGCGCTGTGGGTGGCGCATGCCGAGCCGGGTCAGCAGCGGCCAAACCCGGACCCTGAGGTGCGGGGTGCGCAAAGGCCTGCGCCCACTCGGTGTCGTCGCGGTCATCTCCCCCAGAGTGTGCACCCTGGCCGGGCCACCAGGACCTCGCCCGGCCGGCGCGCCGTCCCATCCCCGCCGGCTGAATCCGAACATTTCCCATAGACGCCGCGGCGGTTTCCTCACAGATCCCTTAGGCCCCATCCCTACCGTTGGCCGCGGGCTTGGTCTGAAGGGAATGGTTGGCCGATCGTGAGTCGAACGCCCGTCATCAGCGAGCCAGCCTCGCGTCCCGTGGCGGATGCGCCACCCTCACCACGCGGTAACGGCTATCAGCCCGCCAGTGCGACCTGGCCGCTGTACCGGATGAAGCGGCTGGTGCTCGGCCCGCCGCTCCAGACCAAACGGCTGGTCCACGAGCGGCTGCGCAAGGTGGTCGCGCTGGCGGTGCTGGCGTCCGACAACATCTCCTCCAGCGCCTACGGCACCGAGCAGGTCATGCTGCCGCTGCTGGTCGCCGGGTCGGCGGCGGTCGCGCTGACGTTCCCGGTCTCGCTCGGCATCGTCGCCCTGCTCGCCATCCTGATCCTCTCCTACCGGCAGACGATCACCGCCTACCCGTCGGCTGGCGGCGCCTACGTGGTCACCAAGGACAACTTCGGTCTCCGGCTGGCGCAGGTCGCCGGCGCGGCGCTGCTGCTGGACTACGTGCTCACCGTGGCGGTCAGCGTGGCGGGTGGGATCGCGGCGGTGGTGACCGGCGCGCCGGCGCTGACCCCGTTCGTCGTGCCGCTGTCGGTCGCCTGCATCGCGCTGATCACCTGGGGGAACCTGCGCGGCGTGCGGGAGTCGGGCCGCCTGTTCGCGATCCCGACCTACGTGTACGTCGGCGCCCTCGGCCTGGTATTGATCCTTGGCGTGTTCCGGCATTTGACCGGGCACCTCCCGCCGATCTCCGCCAGCCAGACCGGCCAGCTGCCCAGGCAGACGGCCACGATCGGGCTGCTGCTGCTGATGCACGCCTACGCGTCGGGCTGCACCGCGCTGACCGGGGTGGAGGCGATCTCCAATGGGGTGCCGGCCTTCCAACGGCCCGAAGCCGTCAACGCCCGCCGGACCCTGATCGCCATGGGGACCATCCTCGGCTGCCTGTTCGTTGGGACCAGCTTCCTGGCGGTCACCACGCACGTGCTGCCCTACCCCAGCGGCAACCCCACCCTGGTTGGGCAGCTCGCCAGCTACGTCCTGGACGCCAAGACCTCCAACCTCGGCCATGCCGCGTTCGAGTTCGTCCAGGGTGCCACCCTGGTGATCCTGATCCTCGCGGCCAACACCTCGTTCGCCGACTTCCCCCGGTTGGCGTCGTTTGCGGCCGGGGATGCGTTCATGCCCCGCCAGTTCACGCGGCGCGGCCACAAGCTGGTGTTCTCCAACGGCATCCTCACCCTGGCCGGGGCGGCGACCGCGCTGCTGGTCGCCTTCCGCGCCAACATCAACAGCCTGATCCCGCTGTACGCGATCGGGGTGTTCATCTCCTTCACCCTGTCGCAGGCGGGGATGACCCGCCGGCACCTGCGGCTGCGCGAGCCCGGCTGGCGTTACGGGCTGGTGGTCAACGGGCTCGGCGCCCTTGTCACCTTCGTGGTGCTGCTGGATGTGATCTCGACCAAGTTCACCCCTGGCGCCTGGATGATCATGGTCGCCCTACCGATCCTGGTCGTGCTGCTGTACCGCACCAACCGCGCCTACTCGGGCGAGGTCGCGGAACTCAAGGTCGAGCTGTCGGAGACGCTCGCCCCGCCCAGGCCCCGCCACGAGGTGGTCGTACTGGTCGAAGGGCTGAACCGTGCCACGTTCGCCGCGGTGCAGTCCGCACGGCAGCTTCTGGCGCAGCGGGCGGTTGCCGTCCACGTCGCCGTCGATGCGCAGGCGGCGTGTGGGCTGCAGGCATTGTGGGCCAAGCTGCAGATCCCGCTGCCGCTGGAGGTGGTACGACCGGACGGGCTGGGGCTGGGGGCGACGGTGGCGCGGGTGGTCGCCGGTCGGGCACGGCCCGACACCGAGGTCACGGTGCTGCTGCCACGGCGCGCCTACGCCGGCCTGCTCGACCGGCTGCGGCGCGGCCGTCGCACCGACGCCCTGCTGGCGGCGCTCGGCGGCATGGAGGGAGTGCACGTGACGGCCGTGCCCCGTGTCGGGCCCCGCGACCAGCGACGCCATCGGCTGCTGCGCGCGGCGGGCAACGGCGACGGGCAGGCAGCCACCGCCCTGGACGAGCTTGTCGCCGAGGCCGCCCCGGCGCTGGCGTCCCCCAAGCCGCGCCACGAGGTGGTGGTGCTCGTCGAGGGGCTCGACCGCGCCTCGCTGGGGGCGTTGCAGTACGCCACCGAACTGCATCCGCTGTCGATCACCGCGGTGCACGTGGCAGTCGACCCCGACGCGGCCAGGCGGCTTGCCCAACTGTGGGCCAAGGTGCGCATCCCCATCCCGCTGGAGGTCGTCGACTGCCCTGACCGCAACCTGCTCGCCACGACCGAGCGGGACCTGCACGAGCGCATCCGCGACGACACCGAGCTCACCGTGCTGGTCCCGCGGCGCCGGTTCGCCCGACAATGGCACCAGCTCGTGCTCCACGACCGCACCTCCGCCGGCCTGGTTCGGGTGCTCGGCGAGCTCGACAACCTCAACGTCACCATTGTGCCGTTCCAGCTGGGCCGCAGCACCCACACCCGCCCGTCTGTCGGACCGGAACCGACGGCCAGCCAAGCGAGGGCCTGATGAGCAGGCGCGCGGCACCCTCTGGGCCCCCGAACACCTCTGTAACCTGCGGTAACAGCGCAGACTACGGCCTGCGGTTCACTACGGGGTCGTCGCGTCGCTGTGGTGACCGGGGGGCCAGGTTTCCACGCATGCCCACGCCTCGGCACGGACGGTGCCCTCCCTGGCGCCATCCGAGGACCCGGCCGTGGGGCTACCCCGCTCATTGCCGCACCCGGGCGGCGGCAGGTCCGACCGGATCACCTCCACCTGGTTGGCCGGAGGTGGGGTGACGTGGACGCCGACGCCGAAGTCGTACAGCTCCATCGTGGTCTCGACCGTCACCCGGACGGCGGCCGCTTCACCCGGCACGTTCATGGTCACCGCATAGTGGATCTTTCGCAGGCGGCCCTGCTGGTCGATCCAGACATCGGCCGGCGCGGCAAACCTCAGGCCCGACTCCTTGAAGAAAGCGCTGAGCTTCTCTGGGAGCTGGGCGGCCAGCCTGGCCGCATCGAAGGTGACCGCGTAGCGGGTGCTCGGCACGCCGCGGACCTGCTCCTGTCCGATGCGGTTGACCTTGCTGGCGGCGGCCTTCAGGTACTGGAGCGCCTCGGTCGGGCCGCCGGGACCCGCACCAGGCCCTGGGCCGAAGCTCGACCCGAACCCGTTGTAGCCGGCCAGCTCCTTGGGCAGCTCAAGCTTGCTCCAGGGCTTGTGGCGTTCCTGCGGGAACGGGGAGGGTGCGGGCCCGCCATCCGAAAGGTCCGGCGGCTCCGGCGGCTCCGGCAGCTTCATGTAGACGGCCGCGCCGATCACGAGCATGCGCTGGGCGAACCGGAACGGGATGCCCGCCGTCTTGACGGTCGTGTCCATCTGACCCTTGTGAGCGGCGTAGTCGTACACGCCCACGGTCGTCGCCGTGCCGGCCGGGACCTGTTCGCCGGCGAAGATGGTGCGGACGGTCATCGAGAACCTGGCGCTTCTGGCCTCGGTGACCTTGGCGGCGGCGCCTTGGACGCGCGCGAGGGAATCCTCCGGCGGGGCAGGGCGGTGCAGCACGGCGGCGTTCGCGCAGCCCGCGAGCACCAGACCGGCCAGTGCGGTACCGATCGCGACGACGCGGAGCCTGGTCCGTGCCCCCATGCGAGGCTCCTTCCCTGAGGCGATGCGCCGATGGGCCGGTTGGAGCGTGACAGGCGAAGTCTACTGTTTCGCGAACAGTGCAAGGAAGCCCCTCCAGGATCGATCGATCCCGGAGGGGCTGTCCATCCGCATGCCAGGATGGCGTTGCTGCTTACTGGAACTGGATGTCGAAGACGTGGAACTGGCCTCCGCTGACAGTGGCGGGCAGGGTGATGCTGGTCACGGTCTTGCCCGCGGTCAGGGTGGCGTTGAGGGCGAACACGTAGGTCTTCACGTTGTCGTGCACGCCGCACACGCAGTTGCGGTATGCCGTGGTGACCGCCGTGGTGTTGCCGAACGCGGGCCCGAACGCTCCCGCGCCCAGCGTCCAGTCACTGAAGCCCACGGTCACCGGCTGGCTGGTCCCGTCGCTGTAGTGGACGACCATCGTCCCCTGGGAGCCGCCGCTGCCGACGTTGGTCGCGCTGCCCAGCAGACCGACCCTGGTCTTCCCCGACGTGGGATTGAGCTGGATCGTCTGACCGCCGGCCTCGATGTTGTCGAGCTGGCCAGCCGGGAAGTCCGGCCACGTGTAGCTGAAGCCGTCCGCGTTCACGGTGCTGCCCGGCGTGACGCCGGCGGCCGCCAGCGCCTGGGCGGAGTACGAGAAGCCGACCCCGTCGTAGTTGGCCGCCGCCATGTCGGTGTCATCGGAGATGCCGCTGTTGTTGTAGTAGGGCCAGAGCGCACCGGGCCTGGCCACCGCCAGACCGAGGACCACGTCGCCGGTCTTCACCCCGGTCGACGAGGTGAGGTGGAAGGTCACGGTGCCGCGGCCCTCGGTGGTGCCCGCGGTGACCGTCACCGGCACGGTTCTCCGCCCGCCCTGGTTGACGACGAGGGAGCCGCTGCTGGGGCTGACGGAGACCCCATCGGACGGTGTCGCCGTCCAGTTGATCGTCTGTGGAGCGTCCCAGGTGGACTGGACCCCGAGGTTGGTCGCTGTCGTGGCGCCGGGGCTCACGATCGCCTGGCTGTCCGGGGAGACGAAGCCGATAGCGGCGACGTGCTGAGTTCCGTACGAGGGTGGCGTGTCCAGAGGGGACACTCCCCATGAGGTATTGGGGCTGGAGCCCATCGCGTAGTCGAGCGTGCCCCCGCTGGTGATGAGCGACGGGTCGAGCCACAGCCGGCTGGAGGGATGCCCGTTGAGCTCGAGCGACTGGATGTAGGGGCTGGTCGGCGAGGCGCCGGGGGCGTTGATGGTGATCGCGTTGCCGCTGGCCAGGTGGACGACCGCCAGCGGGAACGCCGGACCGTTGATCACCAGCTGGGCGCTTCCCGGGATCTCCGGATACATGCCCAGTGCCGACCAGACGTACATGGACGACAGCGCGCCGAGGTCGTCGTTGTTCCTCAACCCGGTCGGAGTGAGCTTGTAGTTCTCGTTCCGCATCCGGTTGACGACGGCCTGGGTCTTCCAGGGCTGGCGGGTGTAGTCGTACATCATCTGCACGCCGAGCTCGAACTCGTTGGCCAGGAAGGCGCCCGTGGGACTCGAGCCGTCGAGGGTCGTGAAGAAGCTGTCCAGCAGCGGGTTCACCACCTCGTTCCCGCCCAGCGCCGCGATCAGGCTCGCGTGATTGAAGGGAACCACCCAGCGGTACTGCGCGGCGGTACCCTCCACCATGCCCTGCGAGCTGTTCGGGCCGATGCCACTGACGAACTGGCCGTCCAGCAGCTTGGGCTGCATCAGGTTGGTGTTCGGGTTGAAGACGTTCTGCCAGTTCTGCGCCCGCTGGACCAGCATGGCGGCATCGGCGGTATCTCCCAAGGCGCTGGCGTACTGCGCCAAGGCGAAATCAGCCTGATTGTCCTCGAGCAGCGTGCCCACTGAGCCGTAGAAGTTGCAGCAGCCGTAGTGGCCGTCCTCTGGCAGGTAGCCAAACTGGTCTTCCAGCGCCTGCCCGGGACGCACGTTGTTGACTGTGGTGGCCTCCTTCATCATCACCTTGAGAGCGGTGGCGGTGTCGAAATTGCGCGCCCCGAAGGCGTAGTAGCCGGTGAGAAGGGCCGTGCCGGGGTCGCCGACCATGACGTAGTTGGCGCTGTTGGCGAAGCCCCATGGGGGAATCACGCCGTCGGGGGACTCGGCGGCGTCGTTGAGCAGCGACTGCGCCTGGTCGCTCGACTCCTCGGGGGCCAGCAGGGAGCTGAGCTGGACCTGGCTGTGATAGGTGTCCCAGCCGGAGAAGTTGGCGTACTGGGCCTTCTGCGGAGCTTTCACGGTGTGGATCTTCTGGTCGAAGCCGATGTACTCGCCGTTGGCGTCGCTCCAGACGTTGGGATGGAGGAGCACGCGATAGAGCATCGTGTAGAACAGTGCCTGCTCGTCCGTCGTGCCGCCGCCGACCTGGATCTTGGAGAGCAGGGTGTTCCAGGTGGCGTGCGCCGCTGACCGCACCGCGTCGAAGTCCCAGTTGGGATTGTCGGTCTCCCGGTTCAGCTTGGCGTTGGCCGCGCTGACGAAGGAGATGCCGACCTTCGCCTGGAGGACTTGGCTGGCGGTGGTGTCGAAGGTCAGGAAGACCGAGTTCGGGCCCGGCTGACCGGCCACGCGGATCACCTTCGATGCCGTGAACGGGTGGTCGAAAGTGATGTCGAAGAAGAGGTTGTACCGGTCGGGCGCGCCACAGAAGCCGCCGCTCCTGGCCATGCCCTGGACCTCGTTGCTGCCGACGATCTTCGCGTCGCTGGCCACCGTTCCGTTCTGGCTGTCCAGCAGCTTGAGCAGCACGTTGGCGTCGGTGGTGGCCGGGTACGTGAAGCGGCCCATGGCGCTGCGCAGCGTCGAGGTCAGTTCCGCGGTGATCGCGGGCGAGCCGACCTTCACCGAGTAGTAGCCGGCCGTGGCCACCTCACCGGTGTGGGTGAAGGACTCCATGAACGAGCCGGGGTCGCCGGCGGGCAGGCCGCCGGTCAGTGGCAGGATGGGGACGTCCTGGTAGGCGCCGCAACCCGGCCCGCTGATGTGGGTCAGGCTGAAGCCCCGCAGTTGGGTCTGGTCGAATCTGTAGCCGCCGCCGTCCGTGCGTCTGCGGGTGTCGGGACTCCACTGGATCATGCCGAACGGCACATCGGGGCCGGGGAAGACGTTGCCGCCGCCAGTCGTGGCAACCAGCGTGTTCACCAGCGACGCCGGATCGCTCACCAGCGGAGGGCTCGCGGCGGCGTGCGCCGGTGCGCTGGCCATGAGGCCGGTGGCGGCGAGGATGGCTGCGCTCACCGCAAGAAGAAGGATCGATGGCCTTCGCTTCACTGTCACGGGTTGCTCCTTTCGCCTTGGCCAGCCTGTGCCGCGATCCTGACGATGGCGGATGGCGGACACGTGCTCGGGCATCGCCGTGGGTGAACGCCGTAGCTTCCTGCAGGCTGAACGCGGCCTCTCTGAGCGCCTCGGCACCTTCGCGATCGCCTGAGTGGTGTGACAACGTTGTCAAGACCATGAGTGACCTTCATCACAAGTGTACTGACTTGTCAATTCTCTCTGATAAGTAGGTCAATAGCCTCTGAGGATGGGAAAGCCGGATTCGCACCGTGAACAGGCCATATGGTTCAGCGACTCGGCCGTATGTGCTGGGTCTCGCTCTGTCATGCGCAGGGTCGAGAATGTCCATCAGGCAGGGCGCGCCGTATCGCGTCGGCCCAGGGACGATCGGAGCGGGAGCGCGTGGATGGTGCAGCCGAACGGGCGCGAGCGCCGGGCGGCCAACGGGTTCGGTCTTGAGCTGCAGGCGCTGCGGGAGCAGGCCGGCCTGACCCAGGAGCGGCTCGCGGGGCGCGCTGGGCTGAGCGTGCGCACGATCCGTGCCCTGGAGCACGGCCAGGCCCGCCCGCGGACGGTGACCGCCCGTCTGCTCGGTGAGGCGCTCGGGCTGGACGGGCCGGCTCGCGCCCGGTTCGACGCCGCCGCCCACCACCCCGACCATGGCGCCGGACCGGTCCAGCCCGCGGCGGTGGCCTGGTCGGCGGCTGGCCTGGTGGTGCCCGCGCAACTGCCCGCCGACGTCGCCGGCTTCACCGGTCGTGGCCGGCAGCTGCGGGCGCTGGACGCGTTGCTGTGGCAGGCCGGCGATGGCCAGCCGCGGCGCGGGCGGGGCCGCGAGGTGGTGATCTCGGCGATCGCGGGGGCCGCCGGGGTCGGCAAGACCGCGTTGGCGGTCCATTGGGCGCACCGGGTCCGTGGCCGGTTCGACGGGCAGTTGTATGTTGACTTGCACGGGTATACGCCCGGCTCGCCGCTGAGCCCGTTGCAGGCGCTGGCGGGGTTGCTCGGCGCGTTGGGGGTGGCGGCCGACCGGATTCCCGTGGAGGTGGAGCAGGCTGCTGGGCTGTACCGGTCGTTGCTCGCTGAGCGGCGGGTGCTGGTGGTGTTGGACAACGCCCGCAGTGCCGAGCAGGTCCGCCCGTTGGTGCCGGGCAGTCCGGGTTGTGTGGTGGTGGTGACCAGCCGTGACCGGCTTGGTGGGTTGGTCGCCAGCCATGGCGCTCGGCGGCTCACGCTGGAGGTGCTGGCGCCGGAGGAGGCGGTCGGCCTGTTGGCGCAGATTGTCGGGCTGGACCGTGTCCGGGCTGAGCCTGAGGCGGCCGCGCGGCTTGCGGAGGTGTGTGGGTTGTTGCCGTTGGCGTTGCGGGTCGCCGCGGCCAACCTGACCGGCCAGCCGTCTGACCATCCGATCGCGGGGTATCTGGCGCGGCTGGGTGCTGGTGACCGGCTGGCCGAATTGGCGGTCGACGGTGATCCGCAGGCCGCGGTCCGGACTGCGTTCGACTGCTCCTATGGCGTGTTGGACGCTGACGCGCGGCGGCTGTTTGGGCTGTTGGGTCTGTTGCCGGGTCCGGATTTCACGTCGGAGGCCGCTGCCGCGCTTGCTGGGGTGCTGGTTGGGCGGGCGCGGGGGGTGTTGGAGCGGTTGGCGGGCGCGCATCTGGTGGAGCCGCGCGGGGCGGGTCGGTTCGGCTTGCATGATCTGCTGCGCTTGTACGCCCGCCAGCGTAGCGAGCAGGAGGAGGGGGTGCTGGAGCGGCGACAGGCCCTTGACCGGCTGCTGGGCTGGTACCTGCAGACAGCGGACGCGGCAGACCGGCTGGTGTCCCCAGAGATGCTGCGCCTTCCCCTTCCCACCGCGGACCCAGGGTTGCCACCAGCCAGCTTCGACCGGCGTGCCGACGCGCTCGGGTGGCTGGATGCCGAGCGGCCCAACCTGGTCTCCGCCACCCGGCACGCCGCAGCGCACGGGCCACGACCGGCGGCGTGGCTGCTGGCCGACGTGCTCCGCGGCTACTTCTGGGGGGGCCGGCACATGGTGGACTGGCTGGCGGTCGCCAACGCCGCCCTCTGCGCCGCCGACGCCGACGGCGACCCGCAAGCCCGAGCCGCCGCCCGGCGCAACCTCGGCCTGGCCTACTACTTTCTGGGCGACTACGTGCGCGCGGCTGAGCACCACACCAGCGCGCTGGCGTTGGCGCGGCAGGCCGGCTGGGTGGAGGGCGAGGCGGCAACCCTCGGCAACCTCGCGATGGTGCACACAGAGCTGGGCCATCTCCAGCAGGCCGCCGACCACCACGCCCGGGCGCTGGCCCTGAACCGGCAGATCGGCTCGAAGGCGGGCCAGGCCATCGCCCTGGGCAATCTGGGTCGCGCCAGCCTGCGGATGGGAACGCTCCAGCGGGCCGTCGACCAGCTGACCCAGGCGCTGGCCCTGGCGCGGGAGATCGCTAGCAAGGGCGGCCAAGCCACCGTTCTGGGTACGCTCGGCGAGGCCTACCGCGACCTCGGGCGGCTCGATGACGCCCGCGTGTGCCTCACCCAAGCGCTGGCCCTGGCACGGGCGGCGGGCTACCGCTACGAGGAGACCTCAGACCTGTACGTCCTTGCCACGGTGCACCGGGAAACCGGCCAGTTCACGCTCGCGCTGGAGCTGGCCAAGGCCGCCCTGGCCTTGGCACGCGAGATCGGCGACCCGCGGAAGGAGGCTGATGCCCTGAACACGCTGGGCAGCGTCCAGGCGTGCCTCGGCCATCACCGGCAGGCCACAGCGCACCACCACGCCGCGCTCGACCTCGCCCGCCGATCCGGCGCCCGCCAGCCCCAGGCCGAGGCGCTGCTCGGCCTGGCCGCCGTCCACCTCGACCTGGATCACGACGACGAGGCGGTCGGGCACGCCAGGCAGGCTGTGGCCCTCCACCGTGAGACCGGTCACCGGCTCGGCCATGCCCGCGCCCTGGTGGCGCTGGGCCACGGCCTGCACCGCGCCGGGGACGCCACCGCCGCCCGGTCGTGCTGGCAGGAGGCCCTTGCGCTGCTCGCCGACATCGGCGCTCCCGACGCCGCCCAGGTCCGCACCCTCCTCGACACGACATAGGCAGCTCCGACGTCCGTCTCGACGCCGCCCTGGCGCGCAAACGCTCGGGTTCCTTGCGCGAACGTGCTTGCAAATGTTATACGTGGGAGTGCAATAGTAAGCATCCCCTCTCCAGGGAGTGTCCAGATGGCAACCACCACAACCAAGAACAAGCCCGGCACCCGGCGTTCGCTGCCTGGGCTCCTCGTCGACTCCGCCTACGCCTCCGTCGGCCTCGGCGGCGCCTGGGTCGAGCTCGTGCGGTCGATCGAGCGCCTGCGCGTGCAAGCGCCGCGGCAGGCCCGCACCATCGCCGGCCAGGTCCCAAGGCAGCTCCGCGACACGCGTGACCGCAGCGTCACCAGCGTGCGGCACCTGGTCGACCAGAGCGTGCAGACCACTCGGGACCTGCCTGTCCGGGCCGGCCACG
>WNFZ01005352.1_pt1 | contig 16116 bp, 13 predicted proteins | sample 5400081 | NCBI WGS metagenome assembly WNFZ01 (sample SAMN13153365, study PRJNA577476) | soil metagenome | isolation source: 80 cm soil or saprolite under grassland replicate 1 | place: USA:California | collected 2016-06-15 | reverse complement strand
TTGATTACTGTAATACGCTGGCAAAATATCTTTTGCGTTCGGGTCAGCCAGCGCCAGAGAAGCAAGGTCAACGACTGAGAGTGAAAACTCACCTTCCACGGGCTGACCCTGATTATCGGTCACCTGCACATCGAATGTGACGCTATCGCGCGGTCCCGCTTCGGTGGGGTTGGATGTGACCTGCACCTTCAATGCTTTGTCATCGGGGGCAACCGGCAAATTGACGAGTCCGCTCCTAAAGTCATTACCCTGTCCCAACACAGTGACGCTCACATACACGTTTGGCGCGTCCGCTTCGGTGAGCGGAAGTGAATATTCCCTGCCGCTGCCGGATAGCGAGATCACTTCTGCTTGTGCGATGACGCCGCGTTCCACTGTCACCAGCGCGATGGAATTTACTGCGAATGGATTCGGAATAAAGATTTTTGCAGTATCGCCTGCTTTGTAGGAATCTTTATCGGCGGTGAGTTCGAATCGCTGATTGGGAAGATCGGGCCACGCCGCGGCACCCGCGCCACCCACCCAAATCATGGACTGTGTCTTCGCACCGTCGCCACTGACTTCGAGCATATACGTCCCTGCATCGGGTGGCACGAAGGAAAGCCGCGCCTTGCCATCCGGTCCGGTTGTAAGATTGCTGCTGCTCACCGGCGTATACACAGGGGTATAGGTTGGGAAGTTTGCGCTGTCCAGTTGCTTTTCCCAACGCACCTGTTTGAATTCCGCTGTCAACGTTTTATCGCTTGAGGCGTTCTTCGCCCAATCCACGGTGTAGACGTCAAAGCCGATCGGCGAATCAGCGCGACCGATCCATTGATCGGGATGGATGCCAACATAAAAATCCGCGGGATGGACTTTCATCTGTGCACGCGCGCTAATCGGCAAACCGGATTCATCCTGCGCGGTCACTTCTAATGTGACGATCTGTCCCGTCTCAGACTCGGGGATGGCTGGCAGCTCAATGGATAGGATTCCGTCGCGGGTCGTTAGACCGGTTCCCTCGCCGACGAGAGTCCCAAAGTAATCGGATGTGTTCGGCTGGCTCGTGTGGAACACATCCAGCCATGAAGTGTCTAATAAGCTGGTGTCATAATTCGGCAAGTAGAAGTAATCAGGCTTGGTGTACAGTGCCCAATGAACATCCACATTATTTGCCGGCGCGTCAAAGAAATAGCGCGCACCGACCTTGGCTTGCGCCGCGTCACCAAGTTTGATCTCACTGGAGGAAAACTCGACGCCTAAATTAATTTCAGGCTTGCGATATTCTGCCACCTGGAAGCTGAAGTACAGCTCGAGGGCGCTATTTTCAAACGTGTAATAACCTGGCGCAGCATCATCGGGAAGTCGATACTCTCCATTGAATGTGCCATACGGAGAAAGTTGCGCGTTGAGTGAAAGCAATTGTGTGCCGTTCACGTCGCGCAAAATGAGAGGTACATCGTTTGTCTGCGGCAATTCGTAACGCCCATTGAATGCCTGCCGCGCCACGCCACGAAAATATACAGTTTGACCGGGGCGATACATTGGGCGATCGGTATACATGTAAATTTCAGTGTGGGGTGGCTGCGCATTGAAACCATATCCGAAATCCCAGGCGCTGATGCCCATGTCCCAACTGCTGGCGGCGAGTGCAAAGTTATCGTCACCGGGCGCACCAAGAACAGCATATAACGATCCGTCACGTGCGCCAACTTCCCCCTTCCACAGACCATTCTTGTCGGTCGTGCCGGAGGTGACCTGATTCCCCGCATCATCGTAGATCGTGACCGGCATATTTGCGATCGGCGTTTGTGAGGGCAAATCTACTGCCCAAACCAGCGCTTCGGTCGCACCCAATTTGAATGTGAGATTGATGTGACTCGATGCAGCAAAATAAATACCCTTTGTAGCAGCCTCGGTTTGCGGCGAGAAGACACTCACATAATACAAACCTGGCAACAATTGAGTGTTCTGTTGAGCGAGGCGCAGTTTTACATCCTGTGTCTCACTAGGTTTCAAGTTGAACGTATGTGGATAGATAAACGCGTTGGATGATGGCACAAATGCCTGCTGGTTCTCGTAGGAATTTTGAAGTCGGAAAAAATCCTGTAAGGTCAGCGGCTCAACGGTTACATCTGCGCTTTGGATATTGACCGCTTTGGCGTGCAGCACCGGCTCATCGGGGCGAACAAACACGGTGGAGGAAGCGTAAGCAGTCACGTTTAACATGGCCGGCGCGGCTGCGGTGCGGAAATTGAAGATGAATGGATCACCCAACGATTGTCCCCAGCGATCTTTTAATTGCGCAGCAACTTCAATCGCGTAATTTGTCTCCGGTTGGAAATATCCATAAACTGCCAGGCTCAGCCCGTCATCCGATAAGCTCGTCGAAAAATAGTCAATCGAAGGAGTTACTTTTATAAAATTATCGTAATCTCCCTTAGATAAAGGCGCGCTGAATGTAAGAGTTGCTGAGCTGTAATCTGCTTTTGTGGAAGCAACTGCAAAATTGTCGAACGTATTCAACACCGCGCCATAATCATCGCCAAGTGTCATCCCACCTTTTGATTTTGCCGATGCACCCACGTTCAAGATATAACCAACGTTGCGCGCCAGTTCCTTTTCAGGCACAAACGTCAGCACGGTTCCATCATCGTTCCATGTAAAGGTTCCATCCCAGGCGCCATCCGTGCCGCTGAACGTGAAATTGGATTGGACACTCGCCGCGTCCATTGGCTGATTGAACGTCAACTTGATCTGCGGATCGAGTCCGATTTTCAGATCGCTGGCTGGCTCCAGAGAGACGACGCTTGGACGCGCGGAAGTAAATTTCCATTCAGATGTCCCGCCTGCTTCTAAGCCGACACCCATTTCCGTTTTCAGATCCGGGTTCAACTTGAGAGTGTATTCCATTCCCCCTGCCATCGCAGATTCAGGGTAAAAGACAAAGGTGCTGGTGTTGATCCACTCGCTATGTCCCTTTATAGAAGGCTGAAGGTTGAAAGCGGAAGGTAATGCAGAATTATCTGCTCCAAGTGATACAACCGGTTGATTAAAAGACACAGCGACTGCTGATTGCACATCCACATCTTTTGCATCTTGTTTAGGTAGCACATTTTCCGGGCGCAAGTAATCCGCGACGGAGAATGAAAGCTCATCAATTGGATCCTTCAGTCCAAATCCGTTTGCCGATTGAATGGAACTAGCAATCGTCAAGTTTAATTTGCTATTGACTTGATAGGGTTGTGTGGGTTTGAAAACAAGAGTTGCTTCATCGTTCCATGTAAACGTTCCCTGGGGCAACCCTCCAAATGCTGACTCCACCGATGATTTGTTCATCGCCTGATTGAAATAAAACGTGATTGGAGAGTCCTGTCCAATGACAGTATTCAGCGGTGGATCCGTTTCGACCAGATGAGGAGGCAATGCCTGCTGATAAGCTGTCGGTGTTGGAATGACAGGCGTCGGCGTGGCAAGACCAGGAATAGGGATTGGCAGTCCCGCACAGGAACTGAGTATCGCGGCGATGAAAATGGAGCAAAGGATGGAACGGAAATAGCGATGTTTCATTCGAAATCCTCAATGAAATTGTGTTTCCATTTTCATTATACACTTGTAAAGATGTGTCAAACAATAAGGGAATGAGAGTTGGATAAGCGAAAGAATGGAATCAAAAAGGACACGGATTGCCCGTGTCCTTTTTGCTGTTTACAGAGTGCCGCATAATTATCTAAACTCATGATTTGAATTTCAACCTATTGCTCAGCATCCCCGAGTGGAACGGAGGGGACAAAAGCATTTGAAAAGTTTAGTTACGCATGTTCAACATGCGTGAGACAAGCGGTAGATTTACTTCACACCCATTTCGTTGAGCGCCGCCTCGATCTTCTGTTGGAAGGTGGTAATCGGTTCTGCGCCATCAATTTTTTCGGTTTTTGTTTGACCGTTCACTGTATAGCTGAGGATAAAGCCTGGCGTTCCAGTGACACCCGCTGCTTGACCATCGCTGAGATCCTGTTGAACACGACTCGCGTATTTGCCGCTGTCGTAGCAACTGTTGAACTGATTTACATCCAGACCATCAACTTTTTCAGCGATGGTTTTAAGTCGCTTATCGGTGAAGGAACCGACATTTTCACCGATGACATTTCCGAAGAGATAGTCATGCATCTCCCAGTACTTGTTTTGTTCGCCCGCACAATAGGCTGCGAGCGCGGCATCCTGTGATTCGGTGTTGGCACCGCCGAGGTTGCCACTCACCCAGTTGCCCATCGAGCGAAGTGTGAACTGAACCTTGCCGGTATCAACGAAATGCTGTATCAGCAAAGATTCGGTCTCTTTATAGAAACGTTCACAAAACGGACATTGAAAATCAGAAAATTCCTCGATTTTGATCGGAGCGTTTGGGTCACCTAGGGAATTATCTTTTGCGTTCGGATAATTCCCCACATCGACAGTTTGAACGGCCGCAGCCGGCTTCAACATCTGATAGGCAATCGGAACAACGATGAGTATTGCCCCAAGAATGATAATTCCAATGGTGATTAGACGCTGGCGCTGAGAACGCTTTTGCATTTGTTCTCGGCGGGCTTGCCGCTTGCTTATTTCTTTTTCCGGGCTCATGAAGACTCCTTGATGAATTGAATTCTCTTGCCGCCTATCTCATACATAATAAATCTTTTACCTGGAATTGCAGGCTAAAATTCAATATTAAGTTTATAAAATTACGCGGCACTCGGTAAATTTTCCCATGCCCAAATTGTTTTGTCTAGGAAAAGGTTAGGATGTTCTTAAGAATACACTGAAGCGGACTTGCCGCTCGACTCATTAATTGCTAAACTTTGAGTGATTTGCGGCACTTTGTAATTACAAATGACGATCCAACCAGTCGATCATGAACTGGATGACTTGTTCCTTCTCAGGTTCATTGTGTACCTCGTGATACATACCATCCCATAATTTCAATGTTATATCCTGATTGTTTTTCGCGGCAAGTTTGGCAAAGTTTTCACTGCCATGAGGATAAGTGATTCGGTCGGCGCTGCCATGCATGATGAGAAGAGGCACAGAAAATTCCCCGGCGCGACTCCAGACATAATCTGTGGCATCCAACCCGGTTTTGCCAAAACCCAGGCTGATACGATCATGGACAAGCGGATCGTTGACGTAAACAGTAACCACATTTTGGTCGCGAGAAATTGCCGCTGTTTCCAATCCGCTAGCGATCTGGGCGGAGGGCGCGAGCGAGCCAAGTAACTTCGCCATCAATATCTTCATTTTTTGTTCATGGATTGGGGAACGCAATCCCGCTCCCGTAGCGATTACGCCTTTTAGACCGGTTTTATTTTTAAGGACATACGTGAGCACCAATAACCCTCCGAGGCTATGCCCATATAGGAACTGCGGAATATCGGGATAACGCTGTGTGAGAAAGATAAAGAAATCCTTGATATCCTGCATGACAGCCTCAAGCGAGGGGAAATGTCCGCGGATGCCGCTGGATTTGCCATGCCCGCGCAGGTCAAAGCCGGCAAACGCGTAGCCCGCGTCGGTCATCGCTTTGGCAACATGTTCATAACGACCCGTATGTTCGCCAAGTCCGTGCACGAGGACAATTAGTGCTTTGGGTTTATGATCAGGTTCCCAACCGCGCACGAAGAAATCGATCCCATCTTTGCTCTTCCAGTTTGCTTCGAAGGTTTTCATATTACCTTTCCGTAATGATTTTGAATTCGCAGTTTTTGTCACCACGTGCCTTGCAGGAGGTCTCTTCAACATCATGTCCCTGCCCGGTTGCCCAAACGAGACTCGCGCGGATCAAGCCCTGGGTCACGAAGCAGATTGGGGACGCGTCGTGGTAGCCATCCGTGGTGGGAGATGCATGATCGACGAGAAGCATATCAAGGTCCAAGGTGTGAAGCGTAATGTCGCCCGGTTGCATGCTGAGGAAACGGGATACCAATTCCAGTGTTGGTTTCCGTCGCGCATTGAGTGGAAGCCTCTTAACAACGGCAGCCTGTGCCCTGTTCCCAAGTGCTGAATCCTCCAATACTTGATTCCACAAACGTTGACCTACGCGCAGTAGAACGCCGCGTGCGCCTCGTCCAAAATATGTGCGCATCGCAGCCTGCAGGGACGCGTATGCCCTCGCCGATTCAACCGCCTCCATCTTGATAAAGGTTTCAGGCTTTGCCCACTCAGAGGGAAATTTTGACAAAGCCAGCATTGCACTAAACTGATCAAAGCCCAATTCCATCACAACGGTTTCGATGAAACGGCGAAGTATGCGACTGGAAAATTTCGGTTCACTCACGCGCGCACATCTCCCACTTCAAACCTGCAATATTCATCGCCTTTCGCAAGGCAATGCGTTTCGATGATCTCGTACTCCTTACCCGTTGCCCAGTGGACCGCCTCTGCGATGGAGCCTGCATAAAGATAGCAGATGGGCTGCGCACTTTGGCGACTATTACAGATCGCGCATGTGGATTCGATATAGGCGAGCTTATCATTACTTTCATCAACCCAGGCATTGACCTGCGGATTGCTTTTCTTCAGTGCATCCACCATCCCATTAAGTATGAATTTGATGCGCTGTTTCTCCGGTAATAATTTGAGAGCAACGCCTGCCACACCCAGTAGTGTGGATTGTTCGCGCACACCATATTGAAAGGAAGCTTTGCCGATGCGGCGCAACATGCCTTTTCCGCCACGTCCGTAAAATTGTTCAATGGCTTCATTCAACTTTGCATATTGTGAGGCTTGAATGGACGGCTCGAGATTATTCGGTGGGAAATTACCAATAAATCTCTCCAGACCGCACGTGCGTAATACTGCATTCAAACCATTGTCGCCCATCACTTCCTGCGCCGAAGTCAATGCCTGACGCACGAGTGAATTGATGATCACTGCATCTTCGCGGTTGGTCATGCTTCCTCCTGTAAAATGGCTGCCGTTTTGAAACTTACTTATAGAGTAGCGGGCACTTCAAAAGTATACACGGGATACTTCTCCCCTGTGCGGTTAAATCCCATTTTCTTATACAGGCTCAATGACGTTACATTATCACTTTGCGTATTTACGCTTAATCGCACGATTCCATTGTGCGTGACCTTTGTGAACAAATCGCTCAACAATGAGCGACCTACGCCCTGTCCCTGTGCTTCAGGGTGTACAGCCAGACGAGCGAGATGAGCACGCTGTCCATGACCTGTGCTGATTTGATAGCCAAAAATGCCGTGCGAATTTTCAGCCACCGTTGCAAACATTGCCTGTGAAAACGCCAGTTGAATCGTGTCAAACGAATTGTGCCAAAGCGGATGGAACGCGGCGTTATCCGTTTCGACGACTTGAGGCAGATCGGCTTCTGTCATTTTGCGGATGTGGATTCCGTTCGGTTCGCGCGCCACCCAGGGCTGATATTGCCACTCCAGCATCACAATCTGCTGACGGTTTTCGAAGCCGCTCGCGGCGAGTACCTGCTGGAACCAGGGCTGCATCGCAATCGCAGCGAGGGTTGCACCACCATGATGTGCGATCTCCCCTTTCGCTGTAGACCAAAGCAAGGCCCAGGCGTTATCTGGTGAGGCATGCCCTGCATAAACAAATAACCGCACCCAGGCGATTCCCTTTACTTCAGTGGGACAAGCCAGCGCGGCGGTAATGTTTCCGTGCTCCTCCAACGCCCAATAAAAAGGAGCGCCCAGCCACTCAAGCGGCGAGCGCCAATCCAGATGACGATGAATGTGAGTCTCAAAGAAGATCAGGTTCGATAACTGTTGATGATCATTGAGATCCACCGGGCGAACTAGGGAATTGATCACGGATTACCTAATTAGCTCCTTGTCATTGCGAGGGCAGTGATCGTCTGCCCGAAGCAATCTCCAGGGAAGGAGGAGATTGCTCACCTGCACTGCACCAAACGCACGATTTGCCATGAAATGCTAATGCATTTCAAAAATCGGGTGCAAGTGTCGTCGGGAAAATCCGCGAAGCGTCCTCGCAATGACAGGAAAAGTTTATTTTATCAATCCAATTTTCATCAGCCATTTCATGATGCGCTGGGTAAACGTTGGCTTTTCCACGAGACGTAATGAGTCATATACATCCATTTGCGAGTCGGCGACCCGTCCGCGTTTGAGATTAAGATTCGCCGCTGCTTTACGGACAATGGAGTGCATATCCCCTTCCCCCACTTGTTCAAACAGAGACGCGGCCCGGTCATATTCAGCAAGTGCTTCCTGCCATTTTTTGAGTCCTTCGAGCGCGGCAGCGCGGTTGCTCACGGCAATGCCCTGTCGTTTGATGTCGCCTGCTTTTTGAAAGATCGTTTCTGTCTCATCCGTGGCTTGCAAAGCTTCTTTTGCTTTTCCCGCCTGCAAGAGTGCAACACTCTCATTGTTCTTCATCTCCGCTGCGTTCAATTCATCCTGCGCGGACGCGTAGGCCTGCGCAGCTTGCGAGAAGAATCCTGCCGCCGCGTTGAAATTATTTTTTGCGTATTCTTTTTTGCCATCCTCGGCAAATGTGATTGGATTTATATTTTCCACGTTTCTAACTCGCTTTATACAAAACATCCCGAAGGCGCCGCCGTGGCGCTCTGGCGACATTTTCTGGAAAACGATTCGTGAACCGTTCCAGCCTTCGGGATGACGGATAAATTATTAGTAGGTAATATCGAGCAGGTCTTCAGCAACGGACCGCAATTTATCGCGCGACATGTTGCTCAATTTCATCGCCAGTTCCAAATATGGTCGGTTGACTGCCAGGGCAACAAATTCACGCAACTCTGCTGGCATTTCAAGGAATTGCTGTACGGCCTCTTCGCTCAACATCCACTGACCAACGGGACCGTTCCGATCGAAGAGGGATTCGATCCGTCCACCAAGGCTGGCGATCAATATCTCAAGTTCAGGCAATGGAATGGGGCGTTCGCCTAATTCGTATGCTTTGATGCGCGAACTTGCGATCCCGGTTTTCCCTGCAAGATTACGGATCGAGATGCTGGCGTTCATGCGTTCCTGTCGCAACAGCGCTCCAATTTTGCGCTGACGCAAAGCAAGTACTCGTGACACGTCAATCTTTTGATGCGGCGATGCGGCAGTGGATTTAATCTCTTTGCCCCAAAAGTGATCGAGAGGCAAATCGAGAAAGAAGACCAGCACTTCCAATTCAGGCAGGGAGGGAGACCGTACGCCTTCCTCATAAGAACGAAATACGCTGTTTCGGACGCCAAGGGCTTGCGCACATTCCTGCGCGTTTCTACGCGCCGAAAGACGCGCATCGCGGATCAAGACTCCAAGCTTCTTAGTGCGAATGGTAATCTGCGTTTTGGTATCCATGCATCCTCAGGAACCTCCGGTCACACTGACAAAGGTGTTCACTGATTATAGCAGAAGCACAATCGATTGCTATCGTTTCAAGTGACCAATCGGTGCCAGGAAGATATCTCCACTCAACTTGAAACCAGATGCCTCCAACCGCGGGCTGAAGAGCGGTCGGATACCGGTCGGTTTTAGCTCACCCAAAATCTTGCCACCTTCTCCCATGCCGGTTTGCTCGAACTTGAAGATATCGGTGAGAACCACAGTCTCACCTTCCATGCCGACAACTTCTGTAATGGCGGTCACTTTACGCGAGCCATCCTTTAAGCGTGTCTGTTGGATGATCAGGTCTACAGCAGATGAGACTTGCTGTCGCACGACTTTGAGGGGGAGATCCATGCCCGACATCAGAACCATTGTTTCGAGACGGGAAAGTGCATCGCGCGGGGTGTTGGCATGTAAAGTTGTCAACGAACCATCGTGACCCGTGTTCATGGCTTGCAGCATGTCCAGCGCCTCACCGCCGCGGCATTCACCGACGATGATTCGGTCGGGGCGCATACGCAGGGAATTCCGTACTAGATCGCGAATGGACACTGCTCCCTTGCCATCGACGTTGGAGACTTTCGTCTCCATGCGCAAAACGTGATCCTGTTGAAGTTGAAGTTCCGCGGCATCTTCAATTGTGATAATGCGTTCCTCTTCCTGGATGAAGCTGGAGAGAACGTTAAGAAGCGTTGTCTTGCCTGAACCTGTCCCTCCCGAAATTACAATATTCAAATGTGCCAGAACACAGGCTTTGATGAATTCACCCATGTTTGGAGTCAATGAGCCATACTGCACCAACTGCTCAATCGACAACTTATCCTTTTTAAACTTGCGGATCGTAATCGATGGCCCATCGATTGCTACAGGCTGGATTACGGCATTGACGCGCGATCCATCTGGCAGGCGCGCGTCAACCGTAGGACTGTCAGCATCCACGCGGCGACCCAGAGGCAGAATGATGCGGTCGATGATCCGCAAAACATGATCGTCATCGTCAAATGTGATCGGGCTTTTCATCAACTTCCCATTTTTTTCGATGAATACTTTTTTGGGTCCGTTTACCATTACTTCACTGATATCCGGGTCTTCCAACAATGGCTGGATCGGACCATAACCAGTGAGTTCGTCGAGGATCTCCTCAAAAATTTGCTTGCGAATGTCTTCAGGCAGGTTGACTTTTACCTGCGCGTACACTTCATTCAAGCGTTGCGTCATGAGCTCAGTTTTATCGCCCAGTTGCAGTTCCTGCCCCTCCATCGATCGACCTACATTCTCGATCAAGTAGCGCTTGAACTTGAGCAGGTCGGCTGAGGTGAGTTTTGTAAAGTTGGATGCGATTGGAGTTGTCATTAGGAATGTTGCTCCTCATCCCTGTTCTGCTCGGGCAGGACCCAGATGATATGGGCACGGTTTATGGCAAGGAATGGCGCCTGAAAGAGTATATGTCCATCGGGAGCCAGTACGTTCACATCGGTCACTGCCAGGAACTTTTCATCTGAGTCGAGTTCATCCTTGATGCGTTGATCGTGTCGGACGTGGATATGCCCGCGCATTAAATGCGTTGTCGTTTGAACGGTCGCATAAACAGAGCGTTTGGTGATAATGTCTGTAAATATCTTTCCCTTTTCATCATATTCTATCGTCATGTAACCTCTTGTTTCGGGCACGCCTGAGCGTTGCTATTTGCATCGCCCACTCAGCCATGAGAATAAAAATAGCGACACTCGAGTTTGGTCGCTATTCTGCCTGCCCGAATTACTTCGAAGTGTATCCGAAATAACCCGGACTGTGCTTTTCATTTTCCTTAAGCTGTTGAAGAGGAATGAGAAATATGCGCCGTTTTAACCATATCCACGGCCAGAGTCTTGATGATAATGGATGCCGTATCCATTGGATATTTAGTTGTGATAGGTTGGTTCAGGTTATTGGCGAGCGCAAAATTCGCGCCCATATAAAGCATCGTTGTTTTGATGGGCAAGCCAATAATCTCTTCTGCCTCCGCTTTTGTTGCCCCTTCCAGCCCCATTGCCCGATTTAGAATGGTATAGATTTTCTGATGATCAATACCTTGTGACTGTAAGTAGTTCCATATGATCTTTGTCAGTCTGACAGTGCTGTACTCCGTGGAAACGATCAGCGCAATAAGGTCTGCTTGTTGAATGAGAGGCAGGCTGATGTGGGAGAGGGAGCGCCCAAGGTCAAGGCAATGTTCAGATTCCCCTCATAGCCAACGATCTGACCAATCGAGCCAATCGGCAGGACGAGGTCTACGACAACGACGCGTGCTTCGGGCTGTCCCTGCTTGATATTCATGGCGATATTGGCGCAAAGTGACGAAGTACCTGTCCCGCCTTTAGCGCTTAAGAAAACGATGAGCAAGCCGGGCTCCTGCCCAGCTCTTTCACTTTCTTTTGTAGTTTGGGCGCTAAACGTGCGGGTCAGAATCTCTTCGAGAGAGGCAAGTGCGTGCGAAGACTTGACAAGGTATTCATCCACACCGGCATTGATGCAGGCTTCGCGACGGGTGGGACCCGGGTCGCCGGAAAGCGCGATCAACGGCATCTTTTTCGTGCGTGGATTGTTGCGCAGCTTGGCGATGAATTCATCGTCTTTGAGATCGCTAAGTACTGGGTCAAACAAGATAAGGTCAGGCTCATCGCGCCAGGCGACGATCAACCCCTCTTTACCAGAAGATGCTTCAAGAACGTTGAATTGCTTCTCTCGCAGGGTGTTGGATAAAAAACTACGGCTGGCTGTATTCTCATCTACGATGAGGATTTTTTTACCAACCACACTGACCTCCTAACCAACTCATTCTTCGATTGGCGGCATCAGATAGCCCAGACCGGAACGCGTCACAATGTGCTTTGGAGTATGCGCGTCGTCTTCCAGTTTTTGACGGAGACGGGCGATGCTGACCCACAGGATTTCCTTATCGGTGCGATACTCAGGACCCCAAACACTGGTCAACAAGTCCTCAGACGTCATGATCTTGCCGATATGGTGAGCGAATTGGAGTAGTAATCGATATTCCGTCGCGGACAGGGAAACAGGCGTTTCGCCCCGCCATACTTCCGCACGGGCAAAATCAATTTTCAAATTATCATGGGTGAAGAAGCGGGATTGTCCCACTTCGCTGGGAGGCTGGGCACGTCGTAGAACAGCGCGTACGCGTGCCAAAAGTTCGGTGGCTGAAAATGGCTTGACGAGATAGTCATCTGCTCCAAGGTCGAGTCCACGGACGCGGTCTTGTTCATCGCCTTTTGCCGTGAGAATAATAATCGGAATGCTGGAGAATTCGCGGATCCGTTGCGTGGCACCGAAACCATCCAGCTTTGGCATCATCACATCCATGAGCACCAGATCGATCGGCTGGTCAGAAAAAACGCTTACCGCCTGCATTCCATCCTGCGCGGTGACCACTTCATAGCCCTCGGTCCGCAGGTTGGCTTCGAGCAAACGCAGATAACGAGGCTCGTCGTCCACTATCAGAATGCGCTTTGCCATAGTTTCTCCTTCACGTTTTTACCGCAACCTATGGAATTGAATGCTGGTCATGACCATGACATCCCTGGATTGTTGCGGTGCTAGTTCGTTGAGTCGGTGGGCAATTCGATAAAGAACGTGGTTCCCTGACCGGGAGTGGATTCTGCCCAAATCTTACCACGATGTGCCTCAATTATTTGCTGGCAGATGTAAAGTCCCAAGCCTGTGCCGGTGACGCTTTTCTCGTTGCGCACGCGATAGAAACGGTCAAAAATAAAGGGCAGCGATTCCTTGGGAATGCCAGGACCGCGATCAATAAATGAAATAATTACTTTCTCCCCAATCTGTTCCAGCAAAATGGTGATCGGCGCGCCAGGTGCATATTTGAGGGCATTGATAAATAAATTCTCAAAAACCTGCGCGAGCCGCACGCCGTCCCCCTGGGTCGGAGGTACATACTTCAAATCCATGCTCACGTCCAGGTCTTTGTGACGGACGCGAATGCGGGTGATCACATCTCGTATCACGGCATCCAGCCGTAAGGGTTGGAAACGAAGCGGAAGCGTCCGGCTTTGCAGGCGCGCCGACTCCAACACATTCTCGATCAATAAGGAAAGTCGATCGGCTTCTTCGTCGATGATGTTGAGAAATTCCTTTTGTGTTTCCACATCCCAACTTGTATCTTCGCGCAGAAGACTCGTGCTATAGCCTTTGATGAATCCCAGGGGCGTTCGCAGCTCATGCGAGATCGTACTGACAAAATCTTCCTGCAATTGCATTTGACGTTTAAGGTCATGCAGTTCTGTATGCGTTTCATTCCAGGTGATGCGTTCAAATAAGGACGCGATGAGACTGGCGCCAAAGAACGCTATCTTAATGTGCATCTCTTCATAGGGCGGACCACCGAAGCGCACAAAGACCACCGCGCCCTGAATGGCTTCATTCATGCGCAAAGGCAAACCTAATAGATAGGCTTGATGCAGACGGTCATCGGGTTGTACTTCCGGACGAGGGTCTTGAAGAAGGACGCTGCCTTTTTTGACGACCTGACTGGCGAATGTTTCGCCCCAGGCAGCCTCGGCTTCCGCATTTTTCGCCCGACCAATGGCGCGGGCATAAATGACATCGAGAGCTCTGCCAGATTCGTCCTGCATGTAGATGGCTACATTATCGAAAACGAATTCCTTACGCAAGGCAGTCACAAGCTGCTCAAGCGTGTTGCGCGAATTTCCAGCCTGAGACGCAATCTGCATCAATTCCTGCAAGTAAGTGAGCGTGGAATTATCCATTGTTTTTATTTAGACTCTGCTACCGCCAGCAGTGGAAACTTAAACGTTGAGCCGCGTCCTTCGATTGATTCTACTTCAAGCATCGAGCCGTGCGCCTCTATAATTTGCCTCACCAGGGAAAGCCCGAGCCCTGTGCCGCCATATTTGCGTGTGGCGGACCCGTCCAGTTGATGGAACGGTTCGAAAACATCCTCCAAACGACTGGTCGGGATTCCGATGCCAGTATCCGTAATAGACACAATGACAAGGTTTTCGCCTTCACATTTGACGGATATGATTACGTTCCCTCCCGCAGGCGTGAATTTGATTCCATTGTCGATGAGTTGACCCAACACCCAGGCGATCTTCTGCGAGTCCGCTTGGACAAAGGGAACATTATCATCTACCACGGCGTGCAAATTGATGTCGCGTCCAAAGGCTGCGTCTGTGTAGGTTTTCACTGCCAGGTTGGCAAGACGCCGAATGTCTACATTTTCCTGTTTGATACTCAACTCACCACGCGAAGCCAGAGAGACCATAATGAGATCTTCAATCAAAGTCTCCAGCTTGTTGGTCGATTGCTGGCTGACCGTAAGGGCGTGACGTTGTTCCTCTGTGAGCGGTCCCAGCGACTGGGTAATCAATAGTTCAACATACCCTTTAATGTGTGTGAGAGGAGTTCTTAGCTCGTGGGAAATATTTGAAATAAAATTTGCTTTTAACTGACTGAGTTCTGAGACGCGTTCGAGTGCTTTTTGCAGTTCTTCGGTTCGTTCCTCTACGCGGCGCTCCAACGTGCGATTTGCTGCCTGCAAAGCAGAGCGTAACTGGAGGATTTGTTCGGTCACTGCCTGGTCAAGATCGGAACGTTCCAGATATTTTAGATCGATCAATGCCTGTCCAAGGAGAACGGTGTTGCCGCGTGCCATTTCCTCCTGCTGATGATTGAGGGCGTTCTGCAACTGTGCATCGGTGATCAATCCCTTTTGAACAAGATATTCCCCCATGCGCGGGACAAGCATTTCAGGTGTGAGGCGTTTTTGTTCGGGCATGAAAATTTCCTCGATATGGAGTGTGGCGGCTCGCCGCCGCTTTACAGGAGCAAGCTCCTGTACTCCAAAATTATTCCAACTGTAAAACCCATTCTCCATTCACCATTGTAGCGGAAGATTGAAGTGTAAGCAAATCATTCGGATCGCAGGTGAAAGGATCTTTATCGAGCACGATCAGGTCGGCGAGATGATTTGGGGCAAGGCGACCCAACCGGTTTTCCATGCCGGATGCATAAGCAGGACCTAGAGTGTAGCCTTCCCAGGCTTGTGTCATGGTCAATCGTTGTTCGGGGTACCAACCATTTGCGGAGGGAGAGCCATCGGCGCGTTGCCGTGTGACCGCGGCCTGCAATCCCCAAAACGGATTCGGCGATTCGACCGGTGCGTCCGACCCGAAGGCGAGGTGGGCACCATAATCCAATTGAGTCTTCCAGGCGTAGGCGAGGCGCGAGCGTTCGCCCCAGAACGCATCCGCCATCAACATATCGGATGTGGCATGAATCGGCTGCATCGAGGCAATGACATTTAATTTTGCGAGCCGCGGTGCATCGTCAGGATGCAGCACCTGCACATGCTCGATCCGATGACGGTAATGGGGAAGATGATTTTCAATTTCGTAGCTGCGTAATTGTTCGTAAGCATTAAGTACTTCATGATTGGCGCGATCCCCAATGGCGTGGACAGTTAATCCGAGCCCCACCTGTGCAGCTTTGCGCCCATGCTCGAAGAGTTCCTCACCATCCATATTGAGGATGCCGCGATTTTCCCCTTCGCCAATATAGGGCTGGAACATTGCGGCGGTATGGGGACCCAGGGCACCATCCATGAATACTTTGATGTTGCCAATATGCAGCATGTCATTGCCAAAACCGCCGCGCAATCCCAGCTCAAATGCCTGATCGAGCAAATCCACAGGCATATTCTTTAGCACGCGTGATTTCAATTTGCCCTGTGCCTGAA
>WNFZ01002917.1_pt1 | contig 16117 bp, 7 predicted proteins | sample 5400081 | NCBI WGS metagenome assembly WNFZ01 (sample SAMN13153365, study PRJNA577476) | soil metagenome | isolation source: 80 cm soil or saprolite under grassland replicate 1 | place: USA:California | collected 2016-06-15 | reverse complement strand
TCGGAACGCCTCCGGGAAGTCGCGGCGCTCGAGCAGGCGCCGGGCGAGGATCATGTTGTGCTCGTTGCTCTCGAGCCAGCTCTCCGCCCAGTGATCGCCGATTCCGGTCGCAGGAGGTGGGTGGTAGTGCCAGTAGAGCCCGTCCACCTCGACGGGCAGCGAGCGGACGTGGTCGTACGTGTCGTGGTAGGACGCGACACGGTTCTTCGGATTCGTGCGGAAGCCGGTGAAGTCGAGGACGAACCAGTTGAAGCGGTACGGGCCGCCGAAGCTGTCCGGGTGCGACTCACGGAAATCCGGCAGCGTGAGCTCCTCGAGCGATCGCTTGATGTCGCTCCAGTCGTCGAAGAACTCGTGGCTCCCGTCCGGCCGCCGGCGGGCGTCTCCACCGAGCGGTCCTTCGGCGTCGATCGCGTGGACGACGAGGACCTCGCTCACGGAAACAGCTCGGGTTCCAACGTCGCGAGCGTGAGCACGTCGCGGTATTCGTAGTCTGGCGCGACCTTCGCGAGGCGTCGCTCGACGTCGAGAAGCCGCCGGTAGTCGTGCTCCGTGTCGACGACGACCCGCACCGAGGAGAAGTTGCCGAATGCGCATGGGACGTTGACGAGGCGGAACTCATCCGGGCGGCGGTAGAAGTACGCGGTCACGTGCTCGCGCTCGTACGCGTCCGCGTCCGCGTCGGCCGCGGCGAGCAGCTGCGTCGTCCTGACGAGCTCCACATCGAGGCCGATGGGGAAGCTGCCGACGAGATTGTTGGCGAGGTAGTCCGGACGCCCGACTGCCTCGTAGACGTCGAGCAGTTCCTGCACGAGCACGGGACACGCGAACGCGCGGTCGGCGCACATCCGGACGACGACGTCGGGCACAGCCGGCATCGACTCGATGCAGCGTGCGAATCGATCGAGCACGTCCGCCTCCGACCCGCGGAAGACGCTCGCGGCGGCTTCTGCGCCGGCGGCGGCGACACGATCGTCCCGAGGATCGTCCGACGTCGCGAGCCAGACCGGAGGGCCGGTTCGCGCGAGGCGCCGGACGATGTAGCCCAGCAGGGTCGAACCGCCGAACGGCTTCAGCACCTTTTCGGGCAGCCGCGTCGACCCGGCGCGCGCCTGAACGATGATCGCGACGCTAGCCGCCAGACGGCGTGCCTCCGTCGAGCATGTCCCACTGGAGCGTCGTGTCATCGGGGATATCGCGGACGGCGCGACGACCGACGATCGCGTCGAGGTGACGTGGGTCGATGCCGGTCCCGGGCCGCTTCACATCGAGCATCGCGGCCTCGACGATCGCGCCCGCAGCGATGTCGCCGCGTGCGACGACGCTGCGGCGTGCGTGGAGGCGCGATGCCTCCTCGGCTTGCAGGACGACTTTCTCGGGACGGCCGAGGAGGAGCCGGAGCCGCCGGAGCTCGGCGACCAGTGACGCGAACTGCTGCGGCTCGAACGCGTGGTAGTGATCGTTCCCCGGAAGCGTGGCGTCGAGCGTGAAGTGCTTCTCGATCACGCGCGCCCCGAGCACGTAGGCGGCCGCGATCGCGCTGACGCTGTCGGCCGGCAGCGTGTGGTCCGAATAGCCGAGGACATGGTCCGGGAAGCGCTCGCGCAGCGCAATGAGCGACGCGACGGCAGCGTCCGCGGTCGCCGTGGGGTAGGAGAGCGTGCAATGGAGTAGCGCGACCTCGTTGGCGCCTGCGTCCTGCAGCACCGCCACCGCCTCCGCCACCTCGTCGAGCGTCGAAGCGCCGGTCGAGAGGGCGACGTCCTTGCCGGTTGCACCGACGCGGCGGAGCAGCGGTGCGTTCGTGACGTCGGCGGAGGCGATCTTCCAGAAGGGGACGAGTGGGTCGAGCCATGCAACCGCTCCGTCGTCGAACGGCGAACACACGAACGCGATCCCGCGCGCTTCGGCCTCCTCGGCAAGGGCACGGTAGTCGGGCTCGTCCAATGCGTCATATCGCGCGAAGAGCTCGTACTGCGAGCTGCTCGTCTCCTTCGTGCGGTCCCAGTACGCCTCGCTCGCGCGCGTCGCGAGCCGCCCCGCCTTGTACGTCTGGAACTTGATCGCGTCGACGCCGGCGGCCGAGGCGGCAACGACCATCTCGCGCGCGACGCCGAGGTCGCCGCCGTGGTTGACGCCGGCCTCCGCGATCACGTACGCCGGCGCATCCCACTCGCGAAGGGGGCCGAGCATCAGTCCTGACCGACGTGCTTCGCGTGCGCCCGGGCGCGGTGCTCCTCGTGCGCCTCGTCGTCCGCCGTCATGTTCTCGCCGTGCCACCGGTACCGGTACAGCGGCAGCTCGCAACGGTGCACCGGCCAATCGCTCTCGAAGCGGAGCCTGAGGTCGACGTCCTCGGCCATCAGAAACGACTCGTCGTACAGGCCGATCTCGATCAACCGTTCCTTGCGGAACATGATCCCGCAACCGATCGGCCGCTCGACAGCGTTCACGTGCTCGAGGTGCTCCTCGTGCTCGTTGACGCGGTAGTAGTCGCACGCGATCGCGTCCATGTGCGGGTTGAGCTCGAGGAAGAGGCGAAGGACGCGGATGAAATCGTGATGGACGTAGTCGTCTGCGTCGACCCGCACGACGAAACGGGCGTTCGCCTCGCGGATCGCGCGATTGATCGACGCCGGAAGCCCCAGCTGAACCTCGTTCCGGAAAAGGCGGATGTCGGGGAGAAACCGTTCCAGGACGCGGTGGGTCCCATCGCTCGAACCATCGTCGATAACGACGATTTCGTAGGCGTCGAACGGCTCGCTCTGCGCGAGCAACGACCGCAGCGCACGCTCGACGTACCTCTCCTCGTTGTGTGCGGTCATGACGACGGCGACCTCGGCCACGCGAGACAGAGTATTGACTTCCCCGCGGACCTCTAGGTGAAGCGTCAAGTCACTTCAGGAACCAGGCGAGGGTTCGCGAGCGACGCTCGAGGAAGCCGTCCGTGCGGCTCGGCAGAAAGCTGGTGCGCGGCTCGGCGCCCAACTCGCGCCACCAGTCTGGGTCGGCGAGCAGCGTCCGCAACTTGGCATCGGTGGCATCGTGGACGAACAGGATTCCCCCGTCGACGAGGGACGGCCAGGTTGCCGCCACCGCTTGGCGCGTCGATTCCGTGAGGTCGACGTCGACGAAAGCGACGCTCAACTCCTCATGGAAGTGGGCGAGGGTTTCGGAGAACCAGCCGGGAACGAATGTGCAGACCCCGAGCGAGCCGAACCGGCGAACGGCGCTGCGTACCTCCTCGAGAGAACCGGCGTAGTCGCCGCGGGCGAAACAGCGCCGGCGCTCGATCTGGTGCTCAGCGTCGTCCATCGCCGGCTCGGGCAACCCTTCGAAGCTGTCGAACACCCAAAGCCGCTTTCCCGCCAGCCGGCAGGCCGACGAAAGCTTCGCAGCCGACGATCCCTTGTACGCGCCCAACTCGATGACATCGCCCGGCTGGTCGCGCCGCTCGATGACCGCTGCGGCAACGAGTGTGAGTTCGGAAACGTAGTGCGGCGACGGAACGAAGCGATGTGTCAGCCGGTGCCTGGCGGCGAGCGCGAGTGCCGAACGGCGCGGCAGCCCGGCCGCTGCGAGCACCTTCGCCTCTGCGCCGATCTCCTCGGCGTATTGCGGCACGGCCCGAGCGAGCCGTGGCGACCGGGCGAGGAGCGTGAGGATCGTCATGGCGTCGCCGCCGCGATCGTACTTTCCCGGCGGCCGCGTATCATCGCGACATGCCGCCGGTGAGGCAGCAGGACCAGGACGAGATCCTGCGGCGGCTGGAGGGCGCGCCCCGGTACAACGCGTGGCTCTTCGAACGGATCCGTCCGCACGCGAGCGGCCGGGTACTCGACACCGGCGCCGGGATCGGCACGTTCACGACCCTGCTGGCGCGGCATGCCGACGAGGTCGTCGCCGCCGAACCCGACGACGCGTTCGCCGAGCTGCTGCGTGAGCGCACACGCGCAATGCCAAACGTCTCCGTCGTCGCCGCGACCGTCGCCCAACTGCCGGAGGAGCTACGCGACTTCGACACGGCGATCTGCATGAACGTCCTCGAGCACATCAGAGACGACATCGAGGCGCTTCGCTCGCTGCGCGACCGGCTGCGGCCCGGGGGAAGGCTGCTCCTGCTGGTGCCGGCCCACCCGTTCCTGTTCGGCGCGACCGACGAGGCGCTCGAGCACGGACGGCGGTACACACATCCGTCGCTCACCCGAGCGCTGCGCGAGGCGGGGTTCGCGGTCGAGACCGTGCGGCACGTGAACCCCGTCGGAAGCCTTGGCTGGCTGGTCTCCTCGCGTCTCCTGCGCCGCCGGCTGATCCCGGTCAGGCCGCTGCGCCTCTACGATGCGCTTGTTCCGGTCCTGCGGCGTCTCGACACGCTCCGGCTCCCGATCGGCCTCTCCCTATGGGCTGTGGCGCGCCGACCTTTGTAGTGCGGTCATTTCGTTACCTGCGCTGCCGCGCGTGTCGCGATTGTGGAGTGGCGATCGAGGATGCTGCCGGTTACCGACGGCGCACCGCCTCACAATCGCGGGCAACACGGTCGTAACGGTCGGCGACGACGCGGTCGCGGCCCGGGCCGCAAACGATCACGTCGCGCCCGCGGCCGCCGACGATCAGGTCGTTGCCGCGCCCGCCGGCCAGCCGGTCGTCGCCGGCCAGTCCGTAGAGCCGGTCGTCGCCGTCCAGGCCGTAGATTCGGTCAGCGTACGCCGTACCCCGTAAGTGATCGGCGTGCGCGGTACCACGCCGTGTCTTGCCGGCCGGCGGTGTGAGCGGTGCCCCAGCCGGGACTCTCAGCGTCGCGTCGTTGTCGGCGGCGTTCGCGTCGCCGTTGGCGTCGCGAACGGAGGCGCGCACGAGGAGGGCGCCCGCGGCGGCGACGCGGATGTCGATGCGTGCTGTCCGTGCGGCGCCGCCTTCGAGTGCGCCGAGCGCACAGATCAGCGTCCGCCCGGCGCAGCCGGGCGCGGCCAAGAGGCGGGTGTTGGTGGGCAGGCTGAAGGTCAGCTCGACGCGACTCGCCGCAGCCGCACTCCGGTTGGCCACGACGGCGCTCAGCGTCACCGTCTCGCCGACGCGCGAGGCGGAGGTGCTCGCCCGCAGGCTCACGACGAGGTCGGGCGGGGACGACCCGGTTCCGCTGCCGGGCGGAGGCGGAGGTGACGCCGCGCTGATGCTCCAACTCCAAGACGCCGGGGAGGGGTCGCCGTTGCCGGCCGGATCGACGGCACGCACCTCGAAGGTGTGGAAGGCGGAGCCGAGCCCGGCGTAGCTCTGCGGCGAGGTGCAGGCGTTCCACGGGCCGCCGTCGAGGCGGCAGGCGAAGGTCGAGGCGGGCTCGCTCGCCGAGAAGACGAACGTGGCGTTGGCGGAATCGGTTGACGCCGGTGGACCCGTGTCGATTGTGGTCTCGGGCGGCGTCGTGTCGGCTGCCGCGATCGTCCACGAGCGCACCGCCGGCGTCGGGTCGAGGTTGCCGATCATGTCGCGTGCGCGCACCTCGAAGGTGTGCGACCCGAGCGCGAGACCCGAGTACGACTTCGGTGAAGAACAGACGGCGAAAGCGGCTCCGTCGAGCGCGCACTCGAAGCTCGCGCCGGGCTCGCTCGAGAAGCTGAACCCCGCCTGCGTCGCGGTCGTAGCGCCGGCTGGGCTGGAGTCGATCGTCGTCTGCGGAGGAATCGTGTCGACCAGCCAGGCGAACGAAGCGGGCGTGGGGTCGACGTTGCCGGCGGTGTCGACCGCGGCGACCTCGAACGTGTGTGTGCCCTCGCTCAGGCCGCCGTAGGTCTGCGGACTCGTACAGGCCGCGAAGCTCGCGCCGTCGAGTCGGCAGCGGAAGATGGAGCCAGGCTCGTTCGAGGAGAAGGAGAAGGAGGCAGCGGTCGTGTTCGTCGAGTTGGAGGGCCGCGCGGTGATCGTCGTCTCGGGCGGAGTCGTGTCGGCTGCTTCGATTGTCCACGCGCGCGCAGCCGGCGTCGGGTCGAGGTTGCCGATCGTGTCGCGTGCGCGCACCTCGAACGTGTGCGAACCGAGCGCGAGTCCCGAATACTGCTTCGGCGAAGTGCACGCCGTGAAGGCGGTTCCGTCGAGCGCGCACTCGAAGCTCGCCCCCGCCTCGCTCGAGCTGAAGGCGAAGGATGCGCTCGTCGCCGACGTCGTTCCCGCGGGACCGGAGTCGATGTTCGTCTCGGGCGGCGTCGCATCGACGATCCACGACGCGGAGGCCGGCGTCGGATCGACGTTGCCGGCGCGGTCGCGGGCGCGCACGCGGAACGTGTGGGCGCCGTCCGCCAGACCCCAGTAAGTCTGGGGCGAGGCGCAGACGTCGAAGCTCCCGGCGTCGACGGCGCACTCGAAGCTGCTGCCGGCCTCGGACGAGTCGAACGCGAAGGTCGCAGTGCGGCTCGCAACGGTCCCGGACGGGCGCGTGGTGATCGCCGTCTCCGGCGGCGTCGTGTCCGGCGGGCTCCAGTTCAGCGTGAACACGCCCGAGGTGCCGTAGGCGCCGTCGACCGCGATGCGGTACGTCACGGCGGCGATCGCGTCGAAGCTGACGCGTGTCCACGTCCGGAGGTAACCGTCGTCGTAGACGACCGACGTGAGGCCGGTCAGCGTCGAGCCTGTGTAGACGGCGATGCCGTTGCGGAAGTCACCCGTCGTCTCGAAGGTGACGCGTCCGGTCGCGGGCGACTGCCACCCGTACCAGACCGACTTGCCACCGCTGTTGTAGGCGTGATTCGGCTCGCCGGACTGCCACGTCGCACCGATGTTCGTCCCCGTAACGCTGCCCGACGTCCCGCTCAGTGGAGTCGCGCCTTCGAAGTTGTCGTTGGCCGGCGCGGTGGCGGACGTGATCGTCCATATCCACGTCGCGGGCGTCGCGTCAGGCTGGCCGACGCCGTCGATCGCTCTGACCTGGAACGTATGCGTGCCGAGCGCGAGCGCCGAGTAGGTTTGCGGCGAAGAGCAGAACCACCACTCGGCCGCGTCGAGCTTGCACTCGAAGGACGCGGGCTCGCTTGCCGCGAACTCGAAGCGCGCGTTGGGATTGGTCGTGCTCGCTGCAGGCCCGGATGTGATCGTCGTTTGCGGCGGCTCGTTGTCGATCGTCACGCTTCGCGACGACGTCGCCGTCTTACCGGCAGTGTCGACGGCCCGCGCGGTCACCGTCGCCGGGCCGCTGGGGACGGTCGCCGAGTTCCAACTCACGCTGTACGGCTCGAACTCGTCACTGCCGACGACCGTGCCGTCGACGAGGAACTCGACGCGGGCGACGGCCACGTCGTCGGTAGCGGCGGCGCTCAGCGTCGCGGGCCCGTGGAGGACGGCGCCGGCCGCCGGTTCGGTGAGCGAAACCGTCGGGCTCTCCGTGTCGGGCGGGAGACCGCCCGTGCTCCACGTCAGCTTCACGGTGCCGGTCGGCACGACACCGCCGCGCGAGTAGCCGTCGACCGCGATGCGGTAGGTGTGGCCGGCGACCGCCTCCCACGAGGCGCGCGATGCGGTCCCGCCGCCGGAGTCGTCGTCGCTCGCGCGATGCTGGAGGCCGTAGAGCGTGTCGCCCTCGTAGGCCGCGAGCGTCGTGTCGAAGTCGCTGCCGACCGTGTCCGCGGTGACAAGCCCCGTCTGCGGCGCCGTCCACGAGTACCAGATCGACGCGCCGCCCGGATTCCCGGCGTGGTACGGCTCGTCGTACTCCCAGCCGGCGCCGACCGTCGACCCCGAGACCGAGCCGCCAGGGCCGGAGATGACTTGCGCGTTCGCGAACAGGTCGTTCGGCGGCGGCGGCGGCGCGAGCTGCCAGTTGAGGACGACGTTCCCGGTGGCGCCGCCGCCCTCGCCGTCGACGAGGATCCGGTAGGTGGTGCCGGCGACGGCGTTGAAGGTGACGAAGGCGCCGTCCTGGAAGGTGTCGTCGTCTTCGGCGACCAGCGTCAGGCTGCCGAGGCCGGGGCCGGTGTACACGCCGAGCACGGATTCGAAGCGGCTGCCCGCCGTGTCGAACGAAGCCGGCCCGCTCGCAGGGGCCGTCCAGCGGTACCAGACGGAGGCGCCGCCGATCCAGCCTCCGACGTACACCGGCTCGAGCGGCTCCTTCGTCGCGCCGCCGTTCGAGCCGGACACACTGCCGCCGGCGCCCGTGAGCGCCTGCGCGTTCGCGAAGTCGTCGTTCGGTGGACGCAGCGTCTCGGCGTACGGCGCCCAGCGGAGCTCGAAAGTGTCGTAGATGCCGTAGACCCTGTCGACGGCGAGCTGATACGTCGTTCCGGCGACGGCGTCGAAGACCACCCTGCTCACGCGGTAGCTGCCGGAGTCGTTGTCGGTCACGACGGTCGTCAGCGCCGAGACGCTGCCGCCGGTGTACACGCCGAGCAGGGTGTCGAAGTCGCTGCCCTCGGTGTCGAACTGGACGCGGTAGCTGGCGGGCGCAGTCCACCGGTACCAGACCGACGTGCCGCCGGGCTGGCCGCCGTGGTTCGGCTCGCCGGTCTCCTTCGTCGCCCCGAGCACCGTGCCGTGCACGCTGCCGCGGTCGCCGGAGATCGGCTTCGCCGCCGCGAACGCGTCGTTCGAGCTCTTCAGCACCGTCCACGTCCACGATGCGGGCGTCGGATCGGCGCCGCCGGCATCGCTCGCGCGGACGCGGAACGTGTGCGCGCCCTCGGCAAGACCGGTGTACACGGTGCTCGTCGTGCACGCTGCGAAGGCGGCGCCGTCGAGCGAGCAGGCGAAGCTCGCGCCGCTGCGGGACGCATAGAAGGAGAACGAGGCGTTCGCGCTCGTCGTGTACTGCGAGGGCCCCTGGCTGAGGATCGTGTTCGGCGCGGTCGAGACCGTGACGATGCGGCTCGCGGAGGTGCCGATGTTGCCGACGACGTCGTACGCTTTGGCGGCGAGCGTGTACGGGCCGTTCGTGAACTCCTCCGTGTCCCACGTGACCGCGTACGGCGCAGTCGAGTCCACGAACCAGACATCGCCGTTGATCAGGAACTCGACCTTCGTCACGCCGGTGTCGTCGCTCGCGCTCGCCGAGATCGTCGTCTGGCCGCCGACGGTCGAGCCGGCGGCCGGCGCGGTGAGGCTGACGGCCGGTGGGTTCTTCTCGGCGGGTAGCGACCAGTTGAGGGTGATCGCGCCCTCGGCCACGTCGAGGCCGTTGTACTTGCCGTCCACGGCGATGCGATAGGTCGTTCCAGCGGTCGCGGCGAAACTGACGTTGCTCGTCACGCGGGCGCCGTCGTCGTCGTTCGCCGCGACGGGCGTCAGCGCCTCGACCCGGTCGCCGGTGTAGACCGCGAGCACGGTGTCGATCGCCGAGCCGGTCGTGTCGATCGTCGCGGTGCCGTTCGCCGGCGGCGTCCATTTCCACCAGACGGACGCCCCGCCGCGCTCACCGGCGTGGTCCGGTTCGCGGCGCTCCTTGCCGGCGCGAACGTTGCTTGCTGGGATGCTCCCGTTGACGCCGCTCAGCTGCCCCGCTTCGCTGAAGAAGTCGTAGCCGCGATCGCCGCTGCCCGGGTACATGTGCAGGTAGACCCAGCCGGTCGCGCCGGCCTTGCCGTCGACCGCGATGCTGTACACGCGCCCGGGCACGGGCGTGAAGCGCACGAAGCTGTACGTATCGGAAGACCAAATGTCGTCGTTCTCGGCCACGAGTGTCAGGGCGGCGACAGTGGCGCCTGTGTAGACGGCGAGGACGGTGTCGAAGGTCGAGCCGGACGTGTGCAGCTCGATCGGCTGGCTCGTGTACGCGGTCAGGCGGAACCAAATCGAGTGGCCTCCCGGCTGGCCGGCGTGGCTGGGCTCGCCGGCCTCCTTCGTCGCGCCCGACGTCGTGTCGTACGTCGAGTCGCTCCAGTTGTTGATCCAGCGCGCCTTCGCGAATTCGTCGTTGACCGGGAGCCCGAACGTCCAGCCGAGTGCGACCCGGCCGACGCCGCCGTAGGAATCGTCCGAGACCTGGATGCTGTAGGTGACTCCGGCTGTGAGGCCGACCGTGCGCTGATAGGTGCTCTGGTCGATCGGCACGCGGGTCAAGGTGCCGACGCTGCTGCCGGAGTAGACCTGGAGCGGCATGTTGTAGGCGCTGCCGGCCAGGTCGAGCGTGAGCGCGCCGTCCTGCGGTGCGGTGAAGCGGTACCAGATCGAAGCGCGGTTGACGGTCGGCTCGCCGGGCTCTGTCGTGGCGCCGGCGAGGGTGCCGGTGACACTGCCGCTCGAGCCGCTCAGCACCTGCGCGTTCTCGAAGTCGTCGTTCGGCACGGCTGAGTCGACCAGTTGCGTCTGGATGGAGAACGTGCCTGTCGCGCCGCTCTTGCCGTCGACGGCGATCCAGTAGAGCGTCCCCGCGGTCGCCGTGAAGCTGACCTGGCTGCCGTAGGGCGCGTTGTCGTTCGCGGCCACCTGCGTCAAAGCACCCACGCTCGCGCCCGTGTAAACGCCGAGCAGGCTGTCCCAGGTCGTGCCGGTGAAGACGCTGACGCGCGCGCGGCCGTCGCGCGGCGCGGTCCACCGGAACCAGACGGAGTGGCCGCTGGCGAAGCCGGCATGATTGGGCTCCCCGAGCTGCATCGTCGCCGCGACCGTCGAGCCCGAGAAGCTCCAGGCGGCGCGCGAGAGGGGGACGGCATTGTCGAAGTCGTCGTTCGGCGGGGGCGGCGGCGGGCGCGCGACGTCGCCGACGCTCTCGCAGTCGCCGGCGACGTTGTCGACGCCGTCGGCACTGACGGTGTCCGTTCCGTCGCCGCAAGCGATCGTGTCCGCGACGCCGTCCCGGGCGAAAATCGTGTTGTCGCCGGCGTTACCGACGAGCTCGTCGCCGGCCTGTCCACCGTAGATCTCCTCGACGTCCGAGCGGACGTCGTCCCCTTCGCCGTTGGCGCCGTCCTTCGCGACCTCGTCGAGGCTGACTTGGACGGGCGTCGTGCGCGCTGTGTAGATGACGGAGTCGACGCCGCCGCCCCCACGGAAGACGTCCGCGCCCGAATCGTAGTCCGCGTCGAATCGGTCGTCGCCGTCGCCTCCGTCCACCGCGTCGTTGCCGTCGCCGCCGACGAGGATGTCGGCGCCGCCGTCGCCGTAGACGGCATCGTCGCCCCACGAGCCGTCGAGGTCGTCGTTCCCACCGTCGCCGTGAAGGACGTCGCCGCTCGCGTAGCTACCAATCAGTACGTCGTTGCCGTCACCGCCGCTCAACGACACGGGCCGCGAATAGTCGCGCGCCCACAGCGTGTCCGCTCCGGGACCGCCGGTCACGACCGTCCGCTCGTTGTCGAAGCGGGTGATGTCTCCGTCGTTGTCGTCGTTGAGATCGACCCCGTAATAGGAGAGCTTGATCACGTCGTCCGCCGGGCCGCCGCGCAATACGAGCGTGTCGGTCCCCGCGCCGAGCGAGGCCGTGAACTCGACCTCGGGATCGTTGTCGAGCTCCGTCCGCGCTCCGGGCGTGAAGAGGCCGCCGGCGAGGTCGAACGTGACCGTCTCGTTCCCGGTCGAGCCGACGACGTTGACGGTAGCTACGTCCGTGAGGGCGACGGCAGGGCAGCTGCCCACGCCCGTGACCGTCAGGCTCGAGCCGGAGCGGGAGAAGGTGACCGCGCCGCCCGGCGGCACGGCGACAGTCAGCACCTGCCCGTCGAGGCTGCACGACGCCGCGGGCGAGACGAAGCCGAGCTTGGCGGCAAAGGCGTCGCCTGCGCCGCCGTCGCAGAGCCCGTCGCCGCTCGTCCCGCAGCGGGTCTGCGCAGGGTTGAGCGTGGGGAAGTCGACCGCGCTGGTGGAGCCTGTCACGTAGACGTTGCCCGAGGCATCCAGCGCGAGGCCGCGCGCGAAGTCCGAGCCGTCCTCGCCTGAGTCGCCGCCGAGGTACGTCGACCAGCCGAGCGACGAGTCGGTGTTCAGCTTCGTAAGGAAGGCGTCGTAGCAGACGGTGTAGGCGGCACCGGAGCAGCCCTCGAAGCGGCCGGCGGCCTGGAAGGCGTGCGCAACCGGGAAGTTGGTCGAGTCGGTGGCGCCGGCCAGATAAACGTTGCCCGCTCCGTCGAGCTGCATGTCGCCGGCAACTTCGTCGGCCCAGCCGCCGAAGAACGTCGAGTAGAGGAGGGCCGTGCCGGTCGGGTTCACCTTCGTGACGAAGGCGTCGGTGTACTGGCAGTACAGCTCGCCCCAGCCGTTGCACGAGTTCGACCAGGCGCCGGGCGTCGTCGGGAAGTCGGAGGAGCGGGTCGTCCCGGCGACGTACGCGTTGCCGCCGGCGTCGACTGCGACGGCCGTTCCGTCGTCTGTCCAGCCGCCGCCGAGGAGCGTGGCGTACAGGATCGCGGAGCCCGTCGGGTTCAGCTTCGCGACGTACGCGTCGCTCCAGCCCTTCCACGTGCCGCTAAAGGCGCCGGGCGTCGTGGGGAAGCTGGAGTAGGTCGTTCCGGCGACGTAGACGTTGCCGGCGGCGTCGAGCGCGAGGTCGTTGGCGCTGCTCCCGCGTGTGCCGCTACCGCCCAGGTAGGTCGACCAGACGAGCGAGGAACCGCTCGGCGCAACCTTCGTCACGAAGCCGCAGTCGCCCTCGCAGCTCGTTTGCGCCGCGCCCGCAGTCACGGGCACGTAGCCGTTCGCCGCGCCGGCGACATACGCCGCGCCGCTCGCGTCGACGACGATGCCGCGTCCTTGCTGCGCCCCGATCCACGTGGAGTACGCGAGGTTCTGGCCGGTCGGGTCGAGCTTGAAGACGAAGGCGTCGCCGTAGCGCGCGTCCGACCGCCACGCATTGACCGTCGGAAAGTCGTTGCCGGAATTGCTGCCACCCGTCACGTAGGCGTTGCCGTTCGCGTCGACGTCGACGTCGAGCGCGCGGTCCTCGCGATCGCCGCCGACGAAGGTGCTGTAGACGATCGCGGTGCCCGCCGCGTTGAGCTTCGTCACGAAGGCATCGGGACAGAGGTCTGACCAGTCGTTGCACACCGACGAATTGACCTTCAATTCGCGGTCGATCGGGCCCTGCAGCGGGAAGTCGGCCGAGAACGTCCAGCCTGCGATGTACGCGTTGCCCGCAGCGTCGACGTCGATCGCCTCGCCGCCGTCCGCGCCCGAGCCGCCGAGGTAGGTCGAATAGAACGGGAGCACCGGATCGATGACGAGCGGGCGCGAGCGGTCGTGGGGCCCGATGCGGAAGCCGACCGTGCGCCGCCCGCGGAGCACATACGCGCCTGCTACGGGGCGGCGCCTGCCGCCGACCTCCTGGTAGACCACCGGCCGCCGCTGGCGCAGTTCGCCCCCCGGAAGCGCAATGCGCAGGTCGCCGTTTCCGGCGACTCGCAGCTGCTTTGCTCCGGCGAAGAGCATCCGGACGGCGGCGGCGCTTCGGCGCGGGGCGACGACGAGGTCGTACTCGAGGGTTCGTTGGTTGCCGTACCAGACGACGTCGATTCCGGGATAGACGTCGTCGAAGCGGACGCGGCCGACGGTCGGGACGCCGGTCCGCCAACGGCTCTGATCACGCCCGAGGAGGTAGTTGACGACGCCCGGCTGCCGTGCTGCCGGGCGGGCCGGTGCGTCCTGCCGCGCGCCGAGCAGCCGGACGCGGAGCGAAGTCGCTCGGCTGTTCTTCGCCGGGCCGCGTAGCGCGAGTGCCGCTTCGTCGCCGCGCAGCGCGAGCGAGTAGCCGCGACCGCGCGAGACGTATCCGACGCTGCTCGGAAACTGACCCAGGTTCGGCTCGAAGCTCATCGGCAGGTGCCCGTACGCCTCCTGCACCGCCGGGCGTTCCGCCGCCGCGTTGCCCTTTGAAACTGTGTGCTGACGCTGTCCCGCGAAGGCGAGCATGCAAATGCCCAACGCAGTCGCACCGGCGGCGACCTTCAGGGACGTCGAAGGCCTCCCTCTGTTCGATGTCCCCTGAGCCAACTGTCGGTGCCTCCCACTCGACGGGCGAATTCCATCAGTTTTCGCACCGCAAAGGAAGCGGGCGACCCGCCGGGGCGTCGAAGGCGAGGGGAGCGGCGGTGCGGCCCCGCCGCTCGACCCTCGCGTTCTTTTGGACTCCGCTTCCAATTGCTTCGTCAGTTCGCGGCCTGCGAAGGAGCTGTTGTTGAGCCCGCTTGCGGTTAGCTGCCGAGAGCGCCGCCTTCGCGGTGCTAGGCCGCGCGCGGCGGTGCCGTCGAGTCGCGGACGACGAGGCGCGTCGCGAGCTCGACGTGGAGCGTTTCGAAGCCATGCCCGTCCAGCAGCCGGTTCAGGAGGCTGACCGCGGTTCGTCCCATCTCTGCGAGCGGCTGACGCACCGTCGTCAGCGCGGGCGTCACGATCGTGGCATGTTCGACGTCATCGAAGCCGACGACTGACAGGTCGTCCGGCACACGCAGGCCGCGCGCCCGCGCCGCTTGGATCGCGCCGACGGCGATGTTGTCGTTGAACGCGAAGATCGCCGTCGGTGGTTCGGGAAGCTCGAGGAGATAGGTTGCGGCGTCGCGCCCCGGGACGATCTCGGGCTCGGCTTCCACCTCCAAGACGGGATCGGGCAGGATCCCTGCGGCCGCAAGCGCGGCGCGGTAGCCGCGGCGACGATCCTCGGTGGCCACCCAGCCGAGCGGGCCGGTGATCTGTGCAATCCGCCGGTGTCCGAGCTCGAGCAGGTGCCGCATCGCCTGGTCGGCGCCTGACGTGTGCGCGGCCGAGACTGAAGGGATCCGCTCGTCCAGCGGCATCAGCGGGTCGAGCACGACGAACCGATAGCCGCCGTCGAGCAGCCGCTCGAGCTCCTCGCTCGACTCCTCGGGCAGGATGATCAGCGCTCCGTCGGTCAGGCCGTGTAGCCGGTCGAGCACCGATACCTCGCGGTCGTGCTCGTGGCCGGTGGGGGAGAGCACGATCTGCAGATTCCGCTCTGAGAGCGCCTCAGCCGCTCCCGCCAGGATCGCCGAGAAGTACGCCGGATAGACGAGCGGGACGAGGATGCCGACCAGCCCGGTGCGGCCCGCCGAGAGGCCGCGGGCGCTCCGGTTGGCGGTGTAGCCGTTCTCGCGGATGACCCGGCTGACGGCATCGCGGGTCTCGTCCGAGACGTCGCCCCGACCGTTCAGGACCCTCGACACCGTTGCGATGGACACGCCCGCCAGGTCTGCGATCTGGCGGATGGTCAGGCGCTGCTGGGCGACTTGGGCCATCCGCGCATTCAAGCATGTTCCGGAACGTTCCGAAACTCGTAGCCCTGAATTTGCGCGCATTTTGCGGGGAAGGGCTTGACTTATGACTTCTCAACGTGATAACGGTTCCGGAAACGTTTTCGGCCACCATCAGATCGATCGAGATTTCGCCCGAGCCGGGCGAGAAAGGACAGCCGATGCGCACCATCCGCACCCGCTCGCTCGCCGCCGTCCCGGCGCTCGCCGCTCTCGCGCTCCTCGCGAGCAGCGCCTCCGCCCCTGCGGCGACCGACGGAGCCGGGACCTTCAACGCCGGCCATAAGTGCCTTGTCATGACCGGATCGGGCGATCCGGCTTTCACCAGGAACTTCAACCCGTACGCCGGCGGCGGCCTGCCGAGCAACTCCATCGCCCAGGGCGCCTTCTACGAGCCGTTGATCGTCGTGCCCGCCGGCGGCAGCAAGACGCTTCCGTGGCTCGCGCGCAGCTGGAAATGGAGCAACGGCAACAAGACCCTGACGCTGAACCTCGCGAAGAACGCCAAGTGGTCGGACGGCAAGCGGCTCACCTCGGCCGATGTCGTCTACAGCCTCACCGCAGGCCGTCAGGATAAAACGATGGACCGGATCGGCCTCACCGGAGCGGAGAACAACGTCGCCTCGATCAAGGCGAAGGGTGCCTCGACGGTCGCGATCACGCTCAAGACCCAGGACTCGCAGTTCATCTCAGCCACGCTGAACCGCCAGTTCGTCGTCCCGAAGCACATTTGGTCGAAGGTGAAGGACGCCACGACGTTCACGAATCCGAAGCCTGTTGGCTCGGGGCCGTTCAACGTCGTCTCGCGCTTCACGACGCAGGACTATGTCCTGAACAAGAACACGCACTACTGGCAGGCCGGACTGCCGAAGATCGCCTGTCTCGAGTACGTTCAGGCGACCTCGAATGACGCCGCGCTAGCGCTGATCCAGAGCGGCCAGGTC
>WNFZ01004695.1_pt1 | contig 16131 bp, 13 predicted proteins | sample 5400081 | NCBI WGS metagenome assembly WNFZ01 (sample SAMN13153365, study PRJNA577476) | soil metagenome | isolation source: 80 cm soil or saprolite under grassland replicate 1 | place: USA:California | collected 2016-06-15 | reverse complement strand
ATCCGGTCGATCTTGCCGCCAAGCATGACGCCCGGGGCGAGCTCGAAGCCGCGCTGCAACTCGGGGGCCGTCCGCTCGGAGCCGAAGGACACCTCGAAGCGGCGCGGCACCAGCGGCAGCGCGAGCTCGGCGTCGTCGCGGACGAATGCTTCGAGGTCGCGGCGCAGACCGCCTTCGAGCTCGCGGCGCTGGAGCGGCGTCAGCTCCATCCGCACACCCGCGATCGCGTCGTCGAGGCAGCGGCGCAGGAAGGACAGCGCCTCGTCGACACGGTCCGGCTCGAGCCGCTCGACGCCGAGCTCCTTCGGCAGGCCCGAGTAGAAGCGGAAGAGCACCTGGTGAGCGAGCAAGCCGCGGAGGCGCGCATCCACCTCCGCGTCGATCGACTTCGGGTCGATCACCCGCTCGAAGAACCAGATCGACGAGCAGTCGGCGAAGCGCTCGAGCTCGGTGACGCTGAACATCCCACGGGCACGCAGCTCGGCCAGGACCTCCGGATGCGTCAGCCGCGTCGGACGCTCGAACGCGCGGCGGGCGCGGGCGAGCTGACGCTCCCACCCGTTCGCGGTCGCGACGGCGTCGGCGGTACCTGCGTCGGTCGCGGCGAGCGTCGCCGTCGCGCGCAGTCGCTCGCGCTCCGTCGGCGCGGACTCGAGCGGCCACGTCAGCTGGGAGAGCGGCCGGCGGCGCGTCCAGCGCGCGACGTCCTCCGGCTCGAAGACGGCACGCGCCTCCTCCCAGAACGGGCTCGGCTCGCGCGGCGTTCCCTCGTCGGTAGCCGCCTCGCGGACGAGATACAGGCGGCGCGTCGCACGCGAGCAAGCCGTGTAGAAGAGGTAGCGGTCGCGCGCGACCTGGTCGGGCCGCACGAGGCGGGCCCGGCGCCGCTCGTCGAGCTCGCGGCGTGCGTCATCACCGAGGAACGGCGACTCGTGCCCGCGCCGCGGCAGGCTTCCGCCCTCCAGGCCGAGCACGAAGACGATCTCGAAACGGCGGGTGCGCGCGCGCATCAGGTCGAGGACGGCGACCCGGCCGGCCTCCGGAGCCGCGACTCGACGAACCTCGGCGCGCTCCAGCATCGAGACGATGTCCTCCGGAGCCAGCGTTCCGCCCAGCTCGACCCAGCCGCGCAGCTCGCCGACCAGCCGCATCACGGCGTCGTGCGCCCGCAGATCCTGACGCGAGAACTCGCCGGCGGGCGGCGCCTCCAGGCCGTACGCGGCACGGAGCATCGACGTTGCGAGCGCCTGCACGGCGTCGAGCGGCGTCGGCGCAGCGCGGAGCGTCTCGAGCGGCGGCAGCGGCTGGCCGTCGCGGAGGCGGACGGTCTCTTCCTCGACCCGTTCCCCGCTCTCGACGGCGCGGCCGCGCAGACGGCCTTCGAGAAAGTCCACGCTCGCGCGGGCGAAGCCGGAGTACGGCGAGCGTAGGAAGGCGTAGAGGTCGCGGCGGCCGCCGCCGAGCCAGGCGAAGCGGAGCAGCGCCAGCAGGGCCTGACCGTACGCGGACTTCGCCAGCCCGAGCGGCGCCTCGACCGAATACGGCACGCCCAGCGTCGCCAGCGCAGTCTCGAGCGGCGCCCGTAGGCGGTCGAGCGAGGGGCAGACGACGCCGATCGCTTCCGGCGCGACACCGGAACGGATCACCTCGAGCAGCTCCTCCGCGACGAGCTCGAGCGCCCCTCGCGTCCCGGCGCCCTCGAAGAAGCGGATGGCTCCGTCAATCGGCGGTGCGGTAGGAGGTCTGTCCTCGAAGAGCGCACGCTCCAAGTGCGCGATCGCCGGCTCGGCGACGTCGGCGAAACGCGGCGGCAACTCCTCGATGCGGCCGTCGGCGAGTGCGCTCAGATCGTCCGCGGTCCGCCGCAACGACGCGAACGCGGGCCTCCCGGGCTCGTACGGCAGCGACACCGTCACCTCCGTCCGGCCGGCGAGCGCCTCGAGCAGCGCCCATTCGGCGCCCGTCAGATCCTCGAACCCGTGCGCGAAGACCGGCTCTCCGTGCCAGGCGGAGAGGTCGCCGGCGACGCGCTCCGCAGCGTGGCGGCGGAGCAGCTGGCGATCCCAGAGCCCAAGGCCGTCGAGCTCGGCCAGATAGGCGTGATACAGCGCCGAGAGGTCGCCGTCGAGGTCGGACGGATCGAGGAGGCCCGCCTCGAGGTCGCCCACGGCACCGAGCAGCGCATCCGCGAAGCCGCTGAAGCGGGCCGAGCGGCCGAGGCCGTTCATCCGTGCGCGCACCGAGGCGACCGCACGGCGCGCGATCAGCGTCTGCTGGGCCTCCGAGGCGACGGGCCGGGACTGGCCGCCGCCTCTCGCGATGCCCCGGAAGACGTCGTCGAACGTCCCGATCGTCCCGCCGAGCAGTGCCGACTGGAGGTCGAGCAGGTCGCGTTCGGCCTGTTCCACGTCCGACCGGTTCGGCACGATCAGGACAGGCTCGCTTGGGAGCGCCTCCAGGTACCGGCGCAGGAGCAGCGCGACCTTCCCGGCGTTAGCCGGGCCCGTGATCAGGGTCAGACCCACACGACCCATGCTACTCCGGGCCCTGGACGGCTCCCGGAGCCGGATTCGCAACGAGCGTGAAAAAAGAACGGGGCGCGTCGCGCCCCGTTCCGAATGTCTACGCGGCTGCGGCCGACTTCGGCCGGCGTCCGCGCCTGGCCACTGCCGTGCCGGGCATCGTGCCGGCGCAGTCGTCGCAGAGATCGGCCTGCTTCGCGCCACGGCGCGCGTCCGAGAAGTTGATCCGCATCACCGCGCCGCGCCCCTCAGGCACTTCCTTCGAACATTTGTCACAAACGAGCCGGGTCACACGTGCCAATGCATTTCCTCCTTCAAAAGCGGTTTCACTGCGTCGAGCTTAACGGAGAGCGAAGAGGAATCTAGGCTGCAGCGCGCGACTGGCGTATTCGCCACGATCGGAGCAGACTCAGCAGCGCCTGCTCTTCCGGTTGGAGTCCCATATCGCGAGCGCCGACGACGCGCAAATGGCGCGGCCGGAAATCCTCGATCGTTCGACCATCCAGGTACTGATCGACGACTGCCGGGCTCACGTAGCTCGCACGCGCGACCGCGGGCGTATTTCCGAGGCGCTCTCCGACCGTGCGCATCACCGCGCTAATCGACCGCTTTGCCTCTGCTTCCGTCTCGACAGTCCCCCGCTCGGCCAGCGCAATCGCTGCCGTCAGCGTCCCGCCCCACGTGCGGAAATCCTTCGCCGTGAACTCGTCGCCCATGTACGTATCGATGTACTCGTTCAGGCGCGCGCCGGTGAGGTTGCAGAGGTCGCCCTCCCATTCGTAGCGGAAGAGGCGGCGTCCTCCCGGCACCGCAAGCAGCTCCTTGATCGCGTCTGCGAGCTCCGCGTCGACCAGGGTCGTCCGCACCTGTGCGCGGTTCTTCCCTCGGAAATCGACCGCGATCCGATGCCCGCGGACGCGCACGTGGTGCTTGGTCAGCGTCGTGATCCCGTAGGTGCGGGATTCGCGCATGTACCGCTCGGAGCCGACGCGAAACCACCCGAGGTCGATCAGCCGCATCGCGATCGCGCTGACGCGGTCACCGTCGAGCGAGTCGCGGTCCATGTGCTCGGACATCGCCGCGCGCAGCTCGGGCAGGTGCTCGGCGAAGCGGGCCAGCCTCTCGTACTTGGCCTCCTCCTGCTGTTCGCGAAAGGCCTCGTGGTAGAGGTACTGTCGCCGCCCCGCCGCGTCGACTCCCGTCGCCTGGATTTTCGCAGTCGGGCTTGCAGAGATCCGCACGTCCTTCCACGCCGGCGGGATCACGAGCGTCTCGATGCGGGCGAGCTTCGCCTCGTCGGTGATCCGTTTTCCGCGCGAATCGAGGTAGCGGAACCGGCCCCGCGACCCCTCGCGCCGCCAACCCCCTCTGCGCAACATCGCCAGCTACAGTCTCCGCCGCCGTGGACGCGAAAACAATCGTGGTGCTCGAGGGCGACGAGACCGGCCAGGAGCTCCTCGAGGAGGCGCTGCGCGTGCTGGCCCCGGACGTCACAGGACTCGAGCTCGAGTTCCCGCGGTACGACCTGTCCCTGGAGTCCCGCCGAGACAGCCGGAACGCCGTCGTGCACGAGGCGGCGGCAGCGATCCGCGAGCACGGACTCGGCCTGAAGGCGGCGACCGTCACGCCGGAGGGCCGCGACGACGTCGGCTCGCCGAACCGGATCCTGCGCGAGGAGATCGGGGGACGCGTGATCGTCCGCACGGGCCGGCGGATCCCGGGTGTCGTGCCACTCGGCGGCGTCCACGCGCCGATCTCGATCGTCCGAATGGCAGTCGGCGACGCCTACGGCGCGAAGGAGTGGCGCGAGGGCGAGGGCGAGGACGAGGCCGCTTTCCGCACCGAGCGGATCGAGCGCCGCATCTGCCGCAGCGTCGCCGAGTTCGCTTTCCGGCAGGCGGAGAAGGTGGGCGCCAAGGTCTTCGGCGGGCCGAAGTTCACGGTCAGCCCGGTCTACGAGGGCATGCTCAAGGAGGAGATGGACGCGGCGGCCGAGCGCCACCCAGACGTCCCTTACGAGCCGCAGCTGATCGACGCGACGTTCGCGCTGCTGATCGCTTCTGCGGGTGACCCGCTCGTGATCCCGGCGCTGAACCGCGACGGGGACATCCTCTCCGACCTCGTCCTGCCGCTGTTCGGCTCGATCGCGGGCTCCGAGTCCCTCCTCGTCGCGTTCGAGGAGGACTACGAGACGCGCGCCCTCATGGCGGAGGCGGCACACGGGACCGCGCCCTCCCTCCAGGGCAAGAACGTCGCCAACCCGATGGCGATGATCCTCGCCGGCGCCGCGCTGCTGACCCATGCCGGCGGCGAAGCGCAGCAGGTCGGGCGGGCGATCCGGGAGGCATGCCTCGAGACCGTCGCGCAGGGCACCCGGACCGCGGATCTCGGCGGTCACGCCGGCACGACCGAGTTCACGGACGAGGTGATCAGCCGGACAAAGTCGAAGCTGGAGGTCTGGGCCACGCTCTAGACGTTTGCGTGACGCGGGGGACTTCGCCGAGCGTTCCGTGCGTATCCGCCTAGATGGCAGCCGCCCGCCTGTTCGCGTTCGCGCTCCTCCTCGCAACCGTTGCCGGACACCCCCACACCGCCGCGGCTCGATCGCGGCCGCTCGGGCTGCCGTGGGCCGGGTCGCTCGAGGGAGGCATCCCGATGCGCGCCGAAGGCAGGCATTTCTTCACGTGGGACCCCGTGCTGCGGCGCTCCCCGAACCGCGCCTGGCGTCGCTACGCCACGGATCGGCTCGTCCGGCTCGTCCTGCGCGTCGTCGATTCGTACGCGGCCGCGCACCCCGGTGCACCGCGCGTCGGGATCGGCGACCTCAGCCGGCCGCAAGGCGGCGACTTCGGCGTCCGTTACGGCTGGCCCGGCCACGTCTCCCACCAGAATGGGCTCGACGTCGACGTCTACTACCCCCGGATCGACGGCCGCGAGCGCCCGCCCGACTCGCCGGAGCAGATCGCGCGGCCGCTCGCGCAGGACCTGGTCAACCGGTTCGTCCGCGCGGGCGCCTCCCGGATCTTCGTCGGGCCGCGGACCGGTCTGGTCGGGCCACAGCGGGTCGTCCAGATCCTCCCGTTCCACGACAACCACCTCCACGTGAGGATCCCGGCCCCGGCGCCGCCGTGGCAGGTGCTCGGCCGGTCGGAGCGGGGACGACCGATTCGCCTGGTCGAGCTCGGCAACCGACGGGCGACGCGCGTGCTCGTGGTCGGGTGCATCCACGGGACCGAGTGCGCCGGCCGCGCGGTGGTACGGTTGCTCTCGCGGATGCCGGAGCCGCTGCACGTCGACCTGTGGCTCGTCGACGACCTCAATCCCGACGGGTTCGCAGCCGGCACGAGGCAAAACGCCCGCGGTGTCGACCTGAATCGCAACTTTGCCTCGCAGTGGCGGCGGATCGGCCGTCGCTGGGACCCGCAGTACTCCGGGCCGCGACCGTTGTCGGAGCCCGAGACGCGCCTCGCGTGCGCGCTGATCCTGCGGCTCCGGCCGGCGATCACGATCTGGTTCCACCAGCCGCAGGCGATCGTGCGCGCCTGGGGCCGGAGCGTCTCCGCCGGCAGCCGCTACGCGCGGCTGGCGAGCGTCCCCTTCCGCCGCCTGCGCTGGCCGGACGGCAGCGCCCCGAACTGGCAGAACCATCGTTTCCGTCACTCGAGCTCTTTCGTCGTCGAGCTACCGCCCGCGCAGCTCTCCCGGGCGGCCGCCGCACGGTACGCGCGCTCGGTCGTGGCCCTCCCGTAGATGGAGAGCGTGACCGAAGATCCCGGGCTGCCGATCAAGTTCGGCCCCTGCTCGAACGGCGAGTTCGTTCCGGCGCCGCTGACGGCTGTGGAGCGGGAGGCGATCAAGCGGGCGCGTCGCGCGTGTGAGGAGAACGCCCGACGAGTCGGGATGTCGCGGCCTGATTTCCTGCGCTCGGTCTGCGGCGCGGCGACGACGGTGCTCGCACTGCAGAGCGTCTGGGCCGACGCGGCGCGGCACTCGCTCGGGGGTTTCTGGGAGATCCCGCCCGAAGGCGCCCTCGAGCCGGACGCGGCGCGAGCGGTGCTGGCCGGTAAGCAGTTCGTCTTCGACGTCCAAGGCCACCACCTCGAGTACCACCTGATGCCACGAGACCGGCACAAGCCGTTCTTCGGCTCTGTCTTCCCGCAGGTCAACTGCGGCAAGGACGACCCCCACGCCTGCTTCTCGCGGGAGGTCTTCCTCGAGGACTTCTTCCTCCGCAGCGACACGGACCTGGTCACCCTGTCCGCGCTCCCGATCGCGCCGAAGGGGAGCCCGCTCTCGGCGGCGATCATGAACGAGACACGCCATACCGCCGAGCTCGCGTGCGGCTGGGAGACCGTGCTCTTGCACGCGCAAGTGCTTCCGAACTACGGGCCGCTGAAGGCGAACCTCGACGAGATGGAGCGGAATGCCCGCCGCTACCCGATCAAGGCCTGGAAGGTGTTCACGCACTTCCCCGACGCGTTCGGCCAACCCGGCAACGCCTGGCGCCTCGACGACGCGGACCCGCACCTCCCGAAGGTCGGCCATGCCTTCATCCAGAAGACGCGCAAGCTCGGGATCAAGACGATCTGCGCCCACAAGGGCTTCGGCGGCGGCAGCCGCTACGCCTCACCCGAAGACGTGCCCGCCGCGGCGCGCGACTTCCCCGACGTCAACTTCATCGTCTACCACTCCGGCTTCGAACGGACCGGACCGCGCGAAGGCCCGTACACCAGGCGTACCGCCCACGTCGGCATCAACCGGTTGATCGCCGCGATGCAGAAGCACCGGATCGGACCGAACCGCAACGTCTACGCGGAGCTCGGGTCGACCTGGTGGACGATCATGCGCGATCCCACGCAAGCCGGGCACGTGCTCGGGAAGCTGCTCCGCTACGTCGGCGAAGACAACGTCCTCTGGGGGACCGACTGCATCTTCTACGGCTCCCCGCAGGATCAGATCCAGGCCTTCCGCGCCTTCCAGATCAGCCGCGAGTTCCAGGAACGCTACGGCTATCCCGCGCTCACGCCGAGGATCAAGGCAAAGATCCTCGGGCTCAACGGCGCGCGCGTCTACGGCGTCAAGCCGCGGATGGTCAAGTGCAAGTTCAGCCGGCGGGAGCTCGAGGAGATCCGGATGTCATTCCCATTCCGGCACCAGACCTACGGCCCACGCAACGAGCACGAGGTCAAGCTCCTGCACGCGCACCACCGCGGCTGGCCGGGCTAGAGCTGCAGTCAGGCTGCTGACCGGGCCAAGGCACCGGCGTCCCAGGCAGCAAGGAAAGCCGCCGCGATCAACGGATCGAACTGCGAGCCCGCGCAGCGCTCGATCTCGGCGAGGGCTCGCATCGCCGGCAGCGCACGACGATAGGGGCGTGTCGAGATCATCGCGTCGAAGGCGTCCACGACCGAGAGCAGGCGCGCCTCCTCGGGGATCGCGTCGCCGGCGCAGCCGGTCGGATAGCCGCCGCCCTCCCACCGCTCGTGGTGGTAGAGGACGTACGGCAGCGCGACGCTGACTGGCCCGACCGGCTCGATCAGCCGCGCGCCCGCGACGGGATGGGTGCGGATCTCGGCCAGCTCGCGGGCGTCGAGCGGGCCGGGCTTCTGCAGGATCGAGTCCGAAACGGCGGCTGCAAGCCGGCCGGCGAGGAAGGTGACGTGGGCCGCGTGTGCGGCGGTGTAGGGGTCACGAGCCGCTACCGCGGAGGCGAGTGCAGCCAGCATCGGCCCGGAGAAGTTCCAGGCCGATGCCGCGTTCCCTTCAGGCGCCGACTCGGCGGCGCCGCATAGAACCCGTGCGGGCTTTGCTCGCGCGGGCGTCCAAACCCGATCCCTTGGTTCGACTAGCTTCCGGCCCGCGACGCCAAGCCGACTCTCACTTCCAGATGGAGGTGATCGGCGCGATGCGGGCTGAGCAGCCCGGACGCGGAAGGCTCCAGGCGTCCTCGATCGTCCGCAGCAACCCGCAATGGCTCGTGACCCGGTCGTAGCGCGAACCAACGCGCACAGCGGTTCCGAGCGCGAGCGCCGGGACATGGCCTCCTCCGCGGACGTTCGTCGTTCCCTCGTCGAAGACGACGAAGACGACGGTGTGCGGGAGCTGCAGGAGCGGCGGCAGGACCGATTGGAGCCAGGCGTCGCCCACGGCCACCGAGCAGTCGTGCATCGAGTGGCAGAGATCCGGGACGACCAGCGCGAAGTCCGGTAGTGCATTCAGGCGGAGGTCGGCGCGCAGCTCCGTCAGCGGGACGACGCGCGCCCGCCGTGCCGGTCGCGTGATCACCTCGCGGAAGTAGAGGAAGGGATTGTGCTTCTTCGCGTACGACCCGGACGAGGCGCCCGTGAAGCCCGCGCGCGGCAGGCCCTCGGCGTACGTCTTCCACGTGCGGTGGGCAGCCGCGAGGGTGCCGGCGAGCGAGCGACCGCGGACGACGCAGCCGGTGCAGTTCGTCGTGATTCCCTGGGTCGATCCAGAGACGAGTGAGAGGTAGTTCGGCAGGCTGGGATGCGCGACGCCGTAGTACTGGCCGAGGGCGGCGTATTCGGCCGCCATCCGGTTGAAGGTCGGGGCGTCCGGGTTGCCCAGGACGCTCTCGCGCTCCTTGTTCTCGAAGACCATCACGACGGCGTGGCGGAAGGCCGGGACGCCTCCGCGGGCGGCCGACGCGCCGGGAAGGGCGAGCACCACGAGCACCGCCGCGAGGAGCGCCGCCTTCACGCCTCTCCGCCCACCGCCCGTCGCCGCCACACGTGGACGCCTCCGATCGCGAGCACGAGGAGGACACCGGCGGCAATCCCACCGTAGACGCCATAGTGCGCGATCGTGTCGGCCGCGGCCTTCCCCACGTAGAAAGCGACGAGCCCGACGCCGACTGCCCAGACGATTCCCCCGGCGGCGTTCCAGACGAGAAAGCGCCACCACTCCATGCGTGTGATCCCCGCCATCCACGCGCCCGTCACGCGAACGCCGCCGAAGAACCGCGCAAGGAAGACGGCCTTGCCTCCGTGTCGTCGGAAGAAGCGCTCGGCCGGAGGCAGCACGCGATCGGCGAACCGCGTGAGGACCCCGTACCGGTACAGGAGTCGCCGGCCGCCCTCGCGGCCGAGCCAGTAGCCGATGTTGTCGCCGATGATCGCGCCGGCTGCCGCGACCGCGACGACTCCCGCGATCGAGAGGTGGCCCTTCGACGCGAGAACCCCTGCCGCGATCAAGGCCGTCTCTCCCGGAAGCCACAGCCCCGCCGACTCGAGGCACACGATGCCGAACACGAAGACGAGCCCGTAGTGCTCGATGAAATGGGTCACGGCTCGTCCAGCGTATCCGCACGAATAAACTCCGCCTCCGTGCGGGTCGGCGTTCCGAAGGAGCTCGAGCCAGACGAGCGTCGGGTCGCGCTCGTCCCCGAGACGGCGTCGCGCCTCGTCGCCGCCGGGTTCGAGATCGCGGTCGAGCGCGGCGCGGGGACCGCTGCCTCCTTCCCCGACGAGGCGTACTCGGACGCCGGGGCCGAGCTCGTCGGCGATGCCTACGAGACGGACGGCGTCGTCAAGGTACGGAAGCCGAACGCTGAGGAGGTCGGGCGCCTGCGCGACGGGCAGCTGCTGATCGGCTTCCTCGAGCCGTTGACCGACGTCGAAGGAATCAGCCGCCTGAGCGAGCGCGGTGTCGTCGCCTTCGCGATGGAGTCGATCCCGCGGATCACGCGCGCGCAGCCGATGGACGCGCTCTCGTCACAGAGCACCGTGTCCGGCTACAAGGCCGTCGTGCTCGCCGCCGAGCGGCTGCCGAGGTTCTTTCCGATGCTGATGACGGCGGCCGGGACAGTGGCGCCGGCGAAGGTGCTCGTCCTCGGGGCAGGCGTGGCGGGCCTGCAGGCGATCGCAACCGCACATCGCCTGGGGGCGGTCGTCGCCGGCTTCGACGTCCGGCCCGTGGTGAAGGAGCAGGTCGAAAGCCTCGGCGCAACGTTCCTCGATCTAGGTGTGATGGGCGAGGAGACGGCCGGCGGCTACGCGCGTGAGCTGACCGAGGACGAGCAGCGGCTCCAGCAGGAGAGGCTCGGCGAGCGGATCCCTGACTACGACGTCGTGATCACGACCGCGCTCATCCCCGGCCGTCCGGCGCCGACGCTGATTCCGGCCGCGGCGGTCAAAGGGATGCGTCCCGGTTCCGTGATCGTCGACCTCGCCGCGGAGGCGGGCGGGAACTGCGAGCTGACGGAGCCCGGCTCGGAGGTGGAGCGCGAAGGCGTCACGATCGTGGGGCTGACGAACGTGCCGGCGACGATGCCGCTCCACGCGAGCCAGCTCTACTCGCGGAACGTGTCCGCGCTGCTCCAGCACCTCGCGCCCGAGGGCAAGCTGCAGCTGGACTTCGACGACGAGATCACGGCCGGCGCCTGCGTGACCGGTGCGAAGGCGACCGTCTAGTGCACACATCGCTGATCGTCACCGAGTTCACCGTGCTGATCCTCGCGATCTTCGTCGGGTTCGAGGTGATCTCGAAGGTGCCGACGATGCTGCACACGCCGCTGATGTCCGGGACGAACGCGATCCACGGGATCGTCGTCGTGGGTGCGATCGTCGTCGCTGGTCTGCCGCACCAGCCGACGTGGATCCGCATCGTCGCGCTCGCAGCCGTGGCACTCGGGACGATGAACGTCGTCGGCGGCTTCGTGGTCACCGACCGCATGCTGGGAATGTTCAGAAGACGTTCGGAACCGCATGAGCAGGAGTGACGCGGTTGCGGTCGCCTACCTGGCCGCGATCGTCGCTTTCATTCTCGCCCTCCGGTTTTTGTCCTCACCCACGACGGCACCGCTCGGGAACCGGATCGGCGCGCTCGGAATGGCGGTTGCGATCGCAGCCACCTTCGCGCAGGCCGGGATCCACAACATCTGGTCGATCCTGATCGTGATGGCGGTCTCGGCGCCGATCGGAGCGGTCGCGGCGCGACGAGTGAAGATGACTGCGATGCCGCAGATGGTGGCGCTGTTCAACGGCGTCGGCGGCGGGGCGGCGGCACTCGTCGCGCTTGCGGACTTCCACCATGTCGAACCCGACCCGGGCCGGATCAAGGCCGACGTCGGCGTCTCGATCATGCTCTCGGCCCTGATCGGGAGCATCTCGTTCTCCGGCAGCCTCGTCGCGTTCGCAAAGCTGCAGGAGCTCGTCAGCGGCCGTCCGATCGTGTATCCGGCGCAGAAGCTCCTGAATGCGGCGCTCGTCTCCGGACTCGTCGCGCTTGCGGTCGTGGTGCTGGCCGGGCCGCAGCGCGAAGGGCTCGTGGTCGCGCTGCTCGGGGGTGCGCTCCTGTTCGGCGTCCTATTCGTGCTCCCGATCGGGGGTGCCGACATGCCCGTCGTGATCTCGCTGCTGAACGCCTTCACCGGCCTTGCCGCGGCGGCGACGGGTTTTGTCCTCCACCAGAACGTCCTGATCGTCAGCGGGATGCTGGTCGGGGCGTCGGGAACGCTGCTGACGATCCTGATGGGACGGGCGATGAACCGGTCGATCGCCAACGTCCTCTTCGGCGCGTTCGGGCAGATCGTCGCCGGGCCGGAGGGCGCAGCCGCGACCGACGGCGCGAGCGTCCGCTCGGCGACTCCGGACGACGTCGCAGTCATGCTCGCGTACGCGAAGAGGGTCGTGATCGTGCCCGGCTACGGCCTCGCCGTCGCGCAGGCGCAACACGACGTCCGGTCGCTGGCCGACCTGCTCGAGGCCCGTGGGGTCGACGTCTCGTACGCGATCCATCCGGTCGCCGGGCGAATGCCCGGGCACATGAACGTTCTCCTCGCCGAGGCCAATGTCCCGTATCCGCAGCTGAAGGAGATGGACGACGCGAACCCCGAGTTCCCGCGGACCGACGTGGCGCTCGTGATCGGGGCGAACGACGTCGTCAACCCGGATGCGCGGATCCTGAATGTCGACCAGGCGCAGCAGGTGGTTGTGCTGAAGCGGAGCATGAACCCCGGGTTCGCCGGGATCGAGAATCCGCTGTTCCTCAACCCGAAGACGGTGATGCTCTTCGGGGACGCCAAGGCCTCGGTCGAGCGCCTCGTCTCGAGCGTGAAGACGCTGTAGCGATCACGCGCCCGGTCGCAATGGGGAGCGCGACCGAGCCTCTCGCCGACACACTTTCGGCACACATTCGGCACACCGGTGTGCGGATTTGGGCGTTACGCTCGATGGCGAGGGTGGCGGGTAGTTCCCCACCCTTTTAATGGGTGGGGGCACGCGCGCGTGTACCTGAACGTGCGCGCGGAGCCGAAATCTACGATTGCATCGGTGCTGGCAAAGATTCTCTTCTGGAGCTCGCTCGGGGCGCTCGCCTGGACGCAGGCCGGCTACCCGCTCGCGGCCGCGGCACTCGCACGGCTCCGCGGACGGCCTGTCCGCAAAGGGGAGATCGAGCCGGCGGTGACGCTGATCGTCGCGGCGCACGACGAGGAGGGTGTGATCGAGCGCCGGCTCGCCAACCTGCTCGCGCTCGACTACCCGTCCGACCGGCTCGAGATCGTCGTCGCCTCCGACGCGTCGACCGACCGCACCGATGAGCTCGTCGAGGTCGTCGCCGCGCGCGAACCTCAGGTGCGGCTCCTTCCGTGCCCCCGCGGCGGCAAGGTCGCGGCGCAGAACCGCGCAGTCCGCGCAAGCGCCGGCGAGATCCTCGCCTTCTCCGACGCGAACGCGCAATGGAAACCCGACGCCCTGCGCAACCTGGTCCGCAACTTCGCCGATCCGGACGTCGCGTACGTCTGCGGCGGCCACTTCTACGAGGCGGCCGACGGGTCGAATCGCGAGGGCACCTACTGGCGCTTCGAAGCCTGGTTGCGACGGAACGAGTCGAGGCTCGGTTCGATCACGGGCGGAATCGGGCCGATCTACGCCGTCCGCCGCGAGGACTACGTCGAAGTCGATCCGCGCTTCGGCCACGACCTCGCCCTGCCGTATCTGATGGTGCAGCACGGCCGCCGCGCCGTCTTCGAGCCGGAAGCGGTCGCCTGGGAGAAGCCGTCCCGCGACATCGAGGACGAGTACCGCCGCAAGGTCCGCATGTTCGAGCACTGCTGGCTGATCGTGCTCCGCGGCCGGATGCTGCGCCGGCTCGGCCCCACCTACCTGCTCGAGATCCTCTCCCACCGGCACCTGCGCTACGGGAGCGGTCTGCTTCATCTCGTCCTGCTCGGCTCGTCGATCGCGCTGGTCCGAGACGGCCTCGTGTACCAGCTCGCACTCGGCGCGCAAATCGCGGTGCTCGTTGCCGCCCTCGCCGGAATCGGGATCGCGCGGTACTACGTGCTCGTCACGTGGGCGACCGTAGCCTCCCTCGTCAACTACCTCCGCACCGGCGTGCCGCCCGTCTGGGAGAAGGCAGAGGGGACGCGCTGAATCGCGGCCTCGACGTCGCCGGCGCCTCCATCGCGCTGGCGCTGACGAGCCCGTTGCTCGCGCTCTCGGCCCTGGCGATCAGGCTCGAGGACGGTGGGCCGGTCTTTTACCGGCAACGCCGAGTCGGCCTCGACGGCGTCGAATTCGAGCTGCTGAAGCTGCGGACGATGGAGGTCGGCGCCGAGCAGAAGGGAGCCGGCTTCGCCGTGAACGAAGGCGACCCGCGCATCACGCCCGTCGGCAGGCTGCTGCGGCGACTGTCGATCGACGAGATCCCGCAGCTCTGGAACGTCGTCCTCGGTGACATGAGTCTCGTCGGCCCCCGTCCCACGCTCGCGTATCAGGTGCAGCGCTATACCCCGCGGCAGCGGCGCCGGCTCGAGGTCAAGCCCGGGATCACGGGCTGGGCGCAGATCCACGGCCGCGCACGGCTGCCATGGGAGGACCGGATCGAGCTCGATGTCTGGTACGTCGAGCACCGCTCGCCCTGGCTCGACGTGAAGATCCTCGCGCGGACACCTGCCGCCTTGTTTGCAGGCACGTACAAGGGGGAGTCGGGCGGCTGGCGCGCGTGATCCCGTTCTTCACAGCGTCGCAGGTGCGCGAGGCCGTCTCGCCGGAGCGGGCGCTCGAGGCGGTGCGGGACGCATTCGTCGCGTACGCACGAGGCGAGTGGACGATGCCCCCGAAGGTCTACGTCCCCGCGTATCCCGCCGGCGACTTCCGCGCCATGCCCGCGCTCGGAGGCGGACACGCGCTGCTCAAGTGGGTGACCTCATTCCCCGGGAATCCGGCCAAGGGGTTGCCGACCGTGACCGGGTTGGTCCTGCTGTCCGACGCGTCGAACGGGATGCTCACAGCGGTGCTGGATGCGGGTGCGGTCACGGCGTTGCGGACGGGAGCGGCGGCGGTGCTCGCAGCGGAAACCCTCGGCCGCCCGAACGCCGAGACCGCAGCCGTGATCGGCGCAGGCGTGAACGGCGAGGCCGCAGCGCGAACGTTCGTCGCGCGCGGACGGCGAGTGCTGCTCTGGGATGTCGATCCCGCTCGCGCGGAAGAGGTGGCGGAACGGATCGGGGCAGAGCCGGCGTCGAGCCGAGAGGAAGCGCTCGCAGCCGACCTGCTCGTCACCGTCACGCCGGGCCGCGAGATCGTCCTCGGCGAGGGATCGCTCCAGCCCGGCCAGCACGCAAGCCTGATGGGCGCCGACGGCCCGGGTAAGGCGGAGATCGCCGTCGAGGAGCTCGCCCGCGTGCGTGTCTTCTGCGACGACTGGGAGCAGAACGTACCAAACGGAATACCCGGGCGCGGTCGCATCTACGCCGACGACTGGGAACAAGCCAGCCACAACGGCGATCTGGTTCACGCAGTTGAGGCTGGCGTCCTCGCTCGTGACGACGTGGCTCAGCTAGGTGATGTGCTTATAGGTAAAGCCGAGGGCCGTGCCTCCGCCCGCGACATCACGATCTTCGACTCCACCGGCCTGGCGATTCAAGACCTGGCGATCGCACTCGCCGCGACAGAGCGTGCCGACGAGCTGGACCTCGAGACGTTCAACCTTTAGAAGGCCTTACCCGACTGCGTACCCTTCTGTCGCGTGACAACTGAAGAGGAACTCGAGAAGCTCCGGCGCCTAGTGTGCATCACCTGACGAGCGGGAGTCGTCACCGCTCTCCCTCGCGCGCGCGCGCGTGTAATCGTTACGCGAGCGGTTCGTATTAAGGACGCCTCAACCGCGCCGGGGATCTCTTCAACCTGGTGGTTCCTCGCCGGCGGGTTCTCCCCACTCTGCTGGCGGGAATTCGGGAACCTCAAGGGCCGGTCGAGGTTGGGTGGGAGCTCCCCCGCGAGCAGGGCGCGAAGGTTCGGGCTGAAGGAGATCTCGAGCACCGCCCCTGGGAGCGGGTGCTCGCCCAACACGTCCCGGATCGCGCGCTCGGCGTCGAACAGGGGACAGACAGAACAGCGCGGCAAGATTCCGTGGAAGAAGCGGAGTCGGCAGGCTCCATGCGACTTGAGCTGGGAGGAGGCACACCAGGCCATCTCCTTGGCGTGGTAGGCGGAGACCGCCTCATCTCCCTCGCTCACTTCGGTCGCCCGCCAATGGCGAACGCGCTCCAGCAAGCGGGCCAGGCCGGTGTAGGTGGCGGGGTCCATGCCAAGGACGAACCGCGCTCGGTACCTGCCCGGCTCGACCTCGCTGCACTCGCACG
>WNFZ01002911.1_pt1 | contig 16136 bp, 15 predicted proteins | sample 5400081 | NCBI WGS metagenome assembly WNFZ01 (sample SAMN13153365, study PRJNA577476) | soil metagenome | isolation source: 80 cm soil or saprolite under grassland replicate 1 | place: USA:California | collected 2016-06-15 | reverse complement strand
GCCAACGTTCCGCACCCAGCCGGTAAGCCCACCCATTTGACGCGCGCTATATTCCACATGAGCACGAAAACCTACACCCTGGACGCGTCCCTTCACCCAGACGTGCGCACGTACCTTTTGGTTATCTCCTGACATTGGTTCCTGACTCATGAGGATTTCCTTTTTTTCGCAGTGCGCTTACGATACCAATTAATGGAATGATCAAGACCAAACATAACAACACCAAATAGGGTGAGATGTTTTGCAACATGGAGAGAAAAGCATTTTGTCCGAGCACAGAGGACCGCCAGTTTAATTCCAAAGCTGAAAGTGAGACGCCAAAGGCACGTTCAGCACCTTGTTCACAGTCCACGCCATCGGCATAAGAACTGACGAGCTTCAGTAATCCAGTCGAGCCATAGGTATCGTGCAGATAATTGGTAAATGATCGAGATTCGGCATACGCAAGAAATGCCTGTCCCGTGTCGGATGGGAAAGAGACGCACAAATCCTTTAACGGGATCAGGTCGTTATTTATGGCGGCATCCGCGAGGGCGCGGTCATAATCCACGTTCGGGTAAATTTCTGCAAGTGTCGCCGTTCCTTCACGTAACCATGCAGGGATATTTTTATATCCCGCGCCAATGCTGCGATACAGGATCACATGCATGAGTTCATGCGGAATACGTTGCTCCATCGTAATACCTTGCTCCGCGCCAGGCTCGATCGCAACCATCACAACTCCGAGCGCGGGGTCCGCATGACCTGCCACCCAATCTTCGCCACCGAGGACCAGTGTGCCGCGCAAGTCATCTGCATTTGCATAGATAAAAATTTCGACGGGCTGCGCGAGGTCGAGAGTCATCGACCTGCTGATCGATCCCAAACCAGCTTGAGCAGCATCCAGCGCAGCTTGTGCAAAGCTTGCATCACCGTTATACCAATTGACTCGTAAATTGCCCCTCTCCAGTGTCTGCCAGTTGAAACGGTTGTCAGCATATCGGACGAAAAACGATTCGCTTTGAACAACGCTTCCATCGGGCAGCGTGAATTGATAGTTCCATTTCACGTTGGTGAATGGGCGCAAAATATTTTGCTTCGTGTCCAAGCGAAATTCCGTGTGACCATCTGCCCCTAAGTTCAGCGGCTCGACATGCGTGTTGTTTTGGGACTCGTCGGAAATAACGATTGAAACACTTTGGATCGGGACGGGGGCTTTGATCGTGGCGACGAATGTGATCTGCTCTCCAAAGCGAACTGTAGCTCCAACATTTTCCAACTCGATTCCAGACTGCGCGTACGCGTGCCGCGCGTTAAATAAAATTGAGATTGCCATTACAACAAGGATAATAGCCTTGCGAAGGTTTCGAAACCTTCGCAAGGTTTCTGGATAAGAATAGAAAGTGAATCTCATGATCAACGCCCTAAAAAGACAAGCAAAGGTGTCAGCGTTAATGGACTAAGCAATGTGCTGATGAATACAACCGCGGTGACAAGTTTGGAATCCAAATTATATTCGGTGGCAAGGACCGTTGCGCTGACCATGCTCGGCATGGAAGCTTCGGTCACACTTGCCTGACGGGGAAAGCCCTGCAATCCAAAGAGCGCTGCAAACAATAACGCTGCCAACGGAGCAAAGACCAATCTGAGCGAGACACTTAATTGCAGCGCGCGTTGATTCTCCGAAAGTTCTACCCGTGTCAATTGAACCCCAAGCAGGATAAGCATCAGAGGGATGGTGCCATTCGCTGCTAATTCCACCGCGCGCGAAACAGGGATAGGAATCTCGATATGCCATATGTTAATTAAGATCGCAAGAAGGACCGCGTACATGGTCGGAATTCGAAACAGTCCCAATATCGCTTCCTTGAAGCTCATATGTCCTAGTGAGGCCAAAAATACACCAAGTGTATAAAACAGTATGGTTGTCGTTACAAAATAGATGCCTGCATAGGACAAGGCTTGCTCACCAAATGCAAACGAGACCAGAGGTAAACCATAATTCCCTGTGTTGGCAAACATGGTCGTGATCAGAATGGCGACCAGCGCAGGACGCTCTAGTTTAAGGAAAGAACCGATGAGCAAAGTAAGGATCCCAATCATAAGAATAAAACAAAGTACAAAGGCAATCACGATCGCGGCTTCCGTAAGCTTGAGCTGATTTTGTACAAGGAGATTGAAGATCAAGACAGGACTGAAAACATAGAAAACGACACGCCCCAGACTGCGCGGGTCGATCTGGAGCATTTTTCCCAGTACAAAACCTGCTCCACTGAGAAGGATGATGGGCAGTATATTATTGGCAAAGGTCGAAGCGAGAATTGGAAAGGATATCATGTTGACCCAATCAAAAAGTCACGGAGATTATAACTTCTCCGTGACTCTAAAGTTATTGCTAAAAGGGATTGTCACATCTGCCCTCCCACTCGCTCCGCTTCGGGGATAATAATGGCGTGCGGTGCCAGGGAATCCCGTATAAGCCTGTAAATCGTTTTATATCATCTTGGATGGCTGGATTTGTCAATCCAGCCAAGCAACATCCTTTGGATGACTAAACAGAGAACTCCCCGACAAAAAGGGGAGTTATTATTTTATTCCTCATCATGTTTAGCATTTGCTCTTGAACTTGCTTCTTTTCCCTTTTCCAATACCTGTTGATATGCTTCCTTACCTGAAAGTCTTTTTAGTATTTTTAAGTCAAACATTCCCGTATAAAAGGAAAAGGCAAAAGTATCTTGAAACTCTTTAGAAAGAGTTTGAATACCAAGAAAAAGTTCACGATTTGAAAATGGTTCACTAATTAGACTCTTTACATCATTGGAAAAATTGATTATTCCCTCTGCTATACCTTGTACAACAATGATTGCACTAGTTTCATTTAGTTGATAAAACAAAGATAACTCGTTTTGTAAAGCGTTCTTAAAGCATTCAATTCTGAAACCACGAGTTAAATATAATGTAATTTCAGGTTGTTCATCGTTTCTATGTGCATTTAGCGTGTTTATGGTTATATAGTTGTGAATCATCTCCTTATAAAGAGCAATTCTCAAATTATGTAACTTTGCTCTAACTGTAAAATAATTCTTTACAGGTTCAGCAAAGAAAGCAATGATAAAGCCTGAAAGAGTGGCAATGATGACTTTAGTGGTTTCGTCCATTTTTCCTTCTTGTCTCCACGCTGTTTCTTTTTATTCAGCCTCTGCTACTGATTTATAGAGTTTTTCTAATCTTTCTGTATCTTGTCCCATTCTCTTCGTAAAGAGAATAAGCACCAAGACCAAGTCATCCGTTCTTAATTCCGAACCAATATCAATCTTTTGTTCTAAATCCAGTTCTTCTATTAAATATTTTGCAAATTCTATGTCATCAGAGAATGGAGGATTCCCATTCTTATCTATCCAGTCTACTAGAAGCTGAAACATGCTCTGTCTATGAAAAATTTCTTCTATCTCAACAACGGTGTCAGCTTGCAAGAACAAACGATTGTTCAAGAAATATTTTCCAGCATCATCTGAGTATAAGTTTGCCTCTTTATATTTAGAAAAATCTATTGGAGAACCATTTTTCATAGCAAGATTAATTTCAGGCAGCATAACATATTGAAAAGTTTTAATATATAGAAGTAATTTTTGATATAACGTCTCTAGGGTTTCAACTCGCTTTGGATAATTTCTTGAAAATTTTGTTTGGTATTCAAATAGAGATTTTTGAATAGTAGCATCTATTTTCTTCTGAATAACATAAATAACAACACCCCCAACAAGAGCAGTAAATATGATATTGAATATACTGATTAAGATGATTGTCTGTGTAGTTTCCATAGCTACCTCATTTCTTCAATGCCCTATGACTAGATTCTACCTGATTAAAGAAGAAAACCCTCTTTCGAGGGTTTCTCTTCAGTTACCAGAGAGTGTCACGCTATTCCTCTATGGGGATGCTTCGCGACAAGCGTGACCTACTATTCTTCATCATCCTCATCAAGGGGTTTAAGCTCATCATCAGGGTCAACGGCGAGCAGATCGAAACGATCCAGGTCTTCGGTAAAAGCCAGGTTATCGAGTGCCTCTTCAAGGAATGCGATCTGCTCGTCATCATCCTCAATAACATCAAGAAGATTTTCGAGATAGGTACGCACATCTTCGCCGCCGATCTGTGAAAGAGACCAGATCACTGCGCTGAGGATCTCGGCATCTTCCTCTTCGCCAAGCATTTTGAGCAAGATCGGCCGCGCAGATTGTAATGACAATAGTCCGGCAGCCTCTACTGCGGCTTGACGTACGCGATCATTTACGCTGACCAGCGAGTGCGTCACTTCTTCGTCCCAGCGGTTATCAGCGGAGCGTCCCATTGCAATCAAGGCACTCGTTTGCCAGTATGGATCTTGACGATGGAATGCGGAATCGATCAACGTCCCAACTTCGAGGCGAGAGGAATAACCAAGCGATTCCAAGGCAGTGCGACGTACACGTACGTCATCTTCACCGTTCGCAGAAGCGAGTAATGCATCCTCAACCTGATGATAGATCTTCTCAGGGATCTCTTCCAATTCTCCCAAATCGACAAACAAGTTCAGCGCATTGGCAGCCTCTACGCGAATATTGATATCCGGATCATTTTTGAGCATATCCAGATATGAAGGAACAAGTTTCGTATCTTCACATTCATCGAGCAGTCGGATGGCACGCGTCCGCACGTCGGGCTCAGGATCCGTGAGGAGGGCACGGGCGAAATCATCGAAGGAGACGAGGGTATCTGTCTCAGCCAAAGTATCGAGCTCCTCGAGCAGAGTCAGTTTTCGGCTGGGTTTGACACGGGGCCAGACATCCAGAAGGGACTTTAGCTCCAGAGCGCCGATATCAGAAAATTGCTGTAAGTAAGTGCGCGGAAAGTCTTTGCGGTCTGAAAGCAAAGCATCCAATACATTTTGAAAAGAAATAGAGGTAGTATTCATTTAAGGAACTCACTTTACGCAGAACGTCCCGAAGGCTTGAATCGCTCATCAAGGTTTTTTCAAGAAAACCTTCGGGACGGTGCGCAACAACAGTTAAGGAACCGTCACATTGATTGGATTAATGAAATCCATCACGTTGATATAGATCATGAGCAAGAGAAGAAAAGCCATGCCCATGCCATGCACAAGGTTTTCGACCTGCGGTGAAACGCGTCTACGGAAAATCAGTTCGGGTAATACAAATATGATCCGTCCACCATCGAGAGCCGGGAAGGGAAACAGGTTGAAGAGACCCAGACTGATGGAAAGCGATGCGATCAATTCGAGTGTGCGAACAGGTTGATCAATCGGATCCGTGGAAGCAGGTGCACTGCTGCTTGCCTGTACATCATGGCTGACGGTCTGCTGCATAATATCGTAAATCCCTTTGAGACCTACCAAACGACTCTGCTCAGAATTAAGTGTTCCACGAATCATTTGCGCAGGGAGGGAAATGAGTGTACGGACATTGAAGTATGTATATTGAGCCCCAAGAGTGAGGGTCTCGACTGGCGAAGTAGGAGCTATAAACGGGACTCCCAAACCCACGCCGATCATAATGCGCTTCACTTCAGTATTCATCTGTGGCGTCGCGGTCAATTCAATTTGTTTGCCCTTGCGGTCCACCACAAAGTTGATAGGCTTGTTCTCATTTGCATCAACAATCACGCGCAATTCATCATAGTTACGGATAGGCTGACCATTCCCGCTGACAAAAATATCGCCATCTTTGAATCCCGCTTGTGCAGCAGGGCTACCATCGGTTATAGAAGTCACCAGTACGCGAGTTGCATCGGGAACACCCACACGATTAAAGATAATGCTGTAGATCAAAATTGCGGTAAGCAGATTCATCAACGGCCCCGCAAACAAGACCGCCAGTCGCTTCCATGGACTGGCAGCAGCTAACCCTCCTGGGATATTCGGATCATTCTCCCCTTTCGGGCGGACAAACCCACCAAACGGAAGCCAGTTCAACGTGAAGCGCGTTCCAGGATGCACCTCCGTAACACTATCAATCAGTTGTATCTCGCCACCTGGTTTGCCAGCTTTTATTACTTTATGAGATTCGGTCTGCTCCAAATCAATTTCAATGGAACGCATGACCAGGCGATCCCTCACCTCTTCAACTATGATCGTTACTTGACGGCCGATTAGGTCGTTCCAATTTAAGGGCAACTTGAAGTTAAAAGGGATTTCTATGCTTTTGCCGCTTTTCAAAACCAAGAAACCCTTATTGGTCCAAAGTGTTATTGCTCCAGGCGTGGGCAACCCGACGCCAAATTCCTCCACTTCAATCTTAGACCAACGCGCAACAATAAAGTGACCAAATTCATGGATCAATACCATGCCGCCAAAAGCGAGCAAGAATATCAACCAAGTTAAAATCGTTTGATTCATAGTTTTACCTTTTCGCGAGCATTATATCCTTTTTTAAATAGACGACACGTAAAGTAAGATTTTTCTAATAACACTCATATATTATGGTTAGAATATGCTAAGAGTTTCTGACACTTTCAAATTTCAAGCAGTCGCCGTTGGTCGAGTAGCCCTGAGTGCTTGTTGAAGGGCGTATCGAGACCACCATTTCAAGATATTTTCCACTTTCTTGCTGCTTGTTGGTCTCGATACGGCGGCGATGGTCGAGTGTCCGAAGGATGTACCGAGACCCGCCGCCTACTTGACCAACGGAGTATTCTTGAGTTTAATGATGATCAAACCTTTGGCAATCCATCTCAACTCCCACCTCTCTAGGATTAGATCAAAGATGACAAATTCATGCATTTTCTGCAAGATCGTTTCCAACGATGCGAAAGCGACAATTGTTTACCGCGATGAAAGGGTCACTGCATTTCGCGATGCGCATCCCGCAGGACCAACACATATTTTGATTGTGCCAAACAAGCACATCGAATCTGTAAACACTCTTGAACCTGAAGACGAACCATTGATCGGATATCTCTTTACAATTGCGCGCCAACTCGCAGAAGAGGAAGGGGTTGCAAAGGGAGGTTATCGTCTCATCACCAACACGGGCCCTCATGGTGGGCAGACAATATTCCATTTCCATTTGCATCTGATCGGAGGACAGAGGATGAGGTATCCGATGGGATAGTTTTTCACCTTTATCTCCTACCTCTTCACCAATGGACTTCCCTTTAGTTTGCTCTTCGGTTGACCGGAGCGATAGGCATAATATCCCAACCCAGCGCCTCCGAGTAACAAGAGAAATCCAAAAATGCCCAAAATAGCGGATCTGTTGTTGCCCTGTGTCTCGGCTGGCCCATTGATGGTGAGCGTTTTTGACTGCGCGCCAAAACTGATCGAAGCACGGTCACCGGCTTTTACAGTCAGTGTGTAACTTAATAGCATCGTGGGATTATAGTCATCCGGTACCGCCATGCTGACGTTATAGTCTCCGCTGGGGACATCCACAAAACAGGCGCGGACCGGCTCAAGAGTATCCGGGTCAACCGCAGAGGTTGTGTTCTGCGTTTGGGAGTAGGAACCGTTCAAATTCGTGAGGCTGACCGCGCCGCCCTCTATGCCGAGTTCAGTTTCCTGACGTACAGAATCACCGTTCATATCGTTGAACAACAACACACACACTTCCGTTGTCCCGCTGACCGGTGTTGCTGTGACCGTGGGAGACGGGAGTGTGGGAGCAGGTCCCGCAGTGGCAACATTCGACGAGACAATCCCAACAACTAATTGTTGCCCAACGACAAGCGTACAATCTGGATCCAAACGTGAATTGAACTGGCGCAATTGAGGGACAGTAATCCCGTGCAGATACGCAACCTGTAAGCAACTGTCTCCTGTAACCACTGTATAAAGAATGCGGCCATCGGGCCCCGGTGTCGAGGTGACAAATTGCGCATTCGGCGCAGCGCTTGCTCCATTGATTGGGAGAATAATACCCAAAAATAATAGGGTAAGAACAACCGAACAGATAAAAATGGTAAACCTAAGTTTCATCGGCGGGGATTATATCTGACATTTCGTCCTCCCGGAAAACCATCGGGACGGTGTGAGCGGAGGTCGACACGAAGTTCGCCGAGACTGCAGACGAAGGACAAGTTGCAACTTGCGCTTCGTCTGCAGTCGACCGAAGAACACGGTCTCATTCCGCTCAGCGCGAAGTTTATCTTCCATATCTCTTTCTGATCTCTGGCAAAAAATATTCGTCAAAGAATGCGTCTGCATTGTAATCGGGCTTCCAGCCCCACTCCGTGCGCGCGAGAGAATCATTTACATCTTCAGGCCACGAATCGACAATGCCCTGTCGTCGGGGATTGGACTCGAAAGTGACCTGCGCGCCTGGGAATGCTTTCAGTGCTCGATCCCGGAATTCTCCAGCCGTTAATGCGAACGCAGAAATGTTATAGACCTGATGATTCAATTTTTCGCGCGGCACATTCACCAATATGAGCAAGGATTTGATCGCATCCGGCATTGCCATGAACGAGATCTTGGTATCTTCGCGCACAAAACAGGCATATGGCTTTCCCTGCGCGGCATCATGCAACATCTCAGGTCCGTAATCGCTTGTCCCGCCGCTGGGAAGAGTAAAGGCAGAGATCAGGCCCGGGAAACGAATGGCGCGAAAGTCCAGCATGTGAGGCGGATGTTCATCCAAATGTTTCTGACCATAATATTTGCTGTAATAGATCCCCAGTTTTTCACAATACAGTTTGTTACATCCGTACATCGTATGAGGGAAATTGTATTCATCCTCTTTTACACATTTAGCTGATTTTTTTACACTCAAATCTGGCATTCCATACGTAGCAATCGAGCTTGGGAACATAAATTTCACAGACTTGTGATATTTCTCTGAACGATATGCCGCCAGCATCAGCAATTGCATCGTGCCTTCCACGTTGATACGATGAGCATCTTCACTGGACACTTCCGCTTTCGATGAAAGCGAAGCAGCCAGATGAAAGATAATATCGAAATCATAATCATAAAATGTCTTGATCTTATAAACCAAATCCCCCTGCGCGTGCTCAGCCGAAATCGCTTTGATGCTGTCGGGCAGTGGTGCGAGATCTGCCGTTACGATACGATAGCCTCCCTGTTTTGCCAACCCTTGAACAAGAGCCTGACCTATCTCGCCACATGCGCCGGTCACGAGCACAAGTTTTTCGGTCATAGATTCTCCTCATGTGCAACAAAGCACCGCATTCATTCCTGAATGTGATTCTGATTCGCTTTCCTATCAGGTAAAATGAAGTTCAGAAATGAATGCAGAGAGCAGTAGAATATTTGCCGTGTAATTTTACAACACCTTACAAAAATTTCTTCATGAAGATTGTCACCATTCTTTTATGAGACTATTTCGCCAAGCGTCATTGCGAGGAGTGAAACGACGAAGCAATCTCCTCGCGAGTGAGGAGATTGCTTCGTCAGCCTTGGTCTCGACACCTGCACTGGTGTGTGGTGCCAGTGTACGCGCTTCGCGCTACTCGGCCATCGGCCTTCTCGCAACGACATTGTTGTTGGTTGCTTGCCTGCCCTTGAACTCACCTTTGCCGACTGAGACTCCCATACTCACTGAGACAGCGCTTCCAACCGAGACGATTGTTTGGTTCCCACCATCCGCGACTCCTACACAGTTAGCTGTTCCCACCTACACCGCGACACCTGATATGAGCCCCGGTATTGGTGATATAACACTTCGTGATGATTTCTCAGGCGCATCCGCGTCTGTCTGGGATATCGCCACCTCAAATCATGGAAGCGCCGCCATCAGTCGCAACCAGCTGACTCTTGTTGTACAACCCGGCTATTATCTGGCAAGTATGCGCCGCAAGGTAACACTCAGTGATTTCTATGCGGAGATCACCGCGCGTCCCAGCCTGTGCCGGGGGGAAGATAGTTACGGCATCCTCGTACGCGGGGTGGGCAGTTCGTTTTATCGATTTGTATTAACTTGCAGCAGACAAATCCGCGCGGAGCGAATCACAGGAGGGACCAAACTCTCCATCTATGAACCGGTCGCAAGTGGAGATGCGCCGGGCGCCCCAGGGGAAGTTCGTATTGGGATATGGGCGGTAGGAGATGACATGAGATTATTCCTCAATGGACGTTATCAATTCAGTATCATAGAAAAGACTTTCTCCAGTGGCGCATTTGGAGTCTTTGTGCGTTCGACAGGCGATACACCTGTGACGGTTACGTTTTCTGATCTCAATGTGTATGATGTAAATTACATCCCGCCAACAAAAACACCTATTCCGTAAGGCGGGATGTCATCCGCCCCACGAAACGGATCAGCTATTTTGAGCCACTTCCAATAACTTTATCCTATTGCCTAGCTGTGAAGGGTCGCCCCTAAGATATAATTTCAAACATGCCTTCCAACAAACTTAACGACCTTGATTCCAAGAGCTGGCTGAAATTCCAGAAATCGTGGTTCATCCATAATCCTCCGCCGCGCAAGAAAGGAGTGCTGGTTCATCCCGCCAAATTTCCTGAGACTCTCGCACAGGAATTCATCGAGTTCTTTACCAAACAGGGGGAAACTGTTCTCGACCCCATGGCGGGGACAGGATCGACTCTCATTGCTGCGTTGCGCGCAGGGCGGAATTCTTATGGCATTGAGTTGAATCCGAAATATGCAGAAATCGCAAAACAAGTCATTGAGGAGGAACGCGCTACACTAGGAGACCCAATCGCCACGCAAAGCGTCCAGTCTCTTATGATCAATGGTGACGCTGCGCAAATTACCAATTACCAAATCCCCATGATTAATTATGTTCTTACGAGTCCGCCGTACTGGAATATGCTGCATGCCAAAGGCGCAGAGACTCAAAAGAAGCGGCGCACCTCTGATGAGTTGGATGTCCATTATTCAGATAACCCAAATGATTTGGGAAATATTAGTAACTATGATGAATTTCTTGAAAAGCTGGTGAATATTTACAGAGGACTAGAGCCTTTATTATGTAAGAAAGCTTATCTGACTATTATCGTGAAGAATGTAAAAAAAGGAGGAAAGATTTATCCGTTAGCTTGGGATATTGCACGTGAACTCGGCAAGACGTACACATTGAAGGACGAAAAAATTTGGGTGCAGAATAATCAACGCCTCGCACCATTTGGATTGGGGTCCGCGTGGGTGAGCAATACGTTTCATCATTATTGCTTGCAATTTAGGAATGAATAAACCCTTGCGAAGGTTTGAATCTTAGGCCCCGCCTGACCTGACGGAAAACCTTCGCAAGGATAAAACTCATGATTTCCTCCTCTGACATTCTGCATCTCCCCTACACCCACGACCTCACCGAAGGTGGCATCGCTTACGCGCTCCGTTCATTGCCTTACATTTACAATCGTATCGGCGCTTCGCCGTATGATCGTCTTCGTCGCCTGGTGGCTGGTGCAGCAGTGGAGCTTGCGTTTCGGCGTTGTCTCTCCGAGCAGAACATTCCGTTTGATGTGAAAAGCGCAGCGCCATTCACGGAACATGATCGTTATGATGTCTGGTTGGGAGGACGGCGATGTGAGATCAAGTCATTTCTCATTAGTCACCGCGACCAGATCTCAGAGATGCGACGTAATCCGCAAATTGTATTGAGAGCACCGGCGCTGGTCGCTTCTGATCAACATGCAGGTGATGGACATTCGCCGCATGATCTTTATCTCTTTGCGTTTCTTCTCGGGCTAATCACTGGGGCACAGAATGATTTGAAAAAAGTGATCGAAGCGCAACAGCCAACCTACCTGGTCCATGTGATGCCTGAAACGTGGAATCGGCCATCTCAATGGAATCCGCTTGGGAGGCTGGTGTTGAAGTCTGAGGCTGAGGCGAGTGTAACGATTGAAATCGGCGGGCAGGATGAGGGGCGCGAGATGCGATCTTGTACGGTGGAGCTCCCACCACGGACACGTGTCGAAATCCAAAGCGAGTTCTTTTCCTTATCGCATGTTCACATCAAAGCCAGTCCCAAGGCGCGGATCGGAATCTACAGTCCTATTCGCAAGGAAACATATCTCATCCGCGCGCAGGACTGGGGCAATCTGTGGGTCTATGGCATGGACGTGTTACTGGCAGGCTACCTGACGCGTGAAGAGTTCAGTCAACGTGCAAGTTTTATACAGGCTGGCTCGCGCGTCTTTCAATACGATCAAACGTACGTAAAAAATCTGGCCGTGTCCGTGTCTGATCTTAAGCCACTCTCTGATCTTTTCGAGCGTGTGAAGATGTGGAACGCGCAGTAAATGTCATTGCGAGTGGCGCTAATAGCGCCACTCGCAATGACATGTATAGGTAATTATGAAAATAAAACGAATTGTTTTTGGCTTTTTGATTTTATCTTTATTGGCGTGTAACTTTGCAACGCAGATGGTCTTTCCACCTACTGCCACACCAACTGCGACCGCTACTCTAACTGCCTCACCAACTCCTACTGCTACCCCTCTTAAACCGGCTTTTATTCCATCCGACTGCGCGACTGTTCCACTCGCGACCCTTCCGCCTGACGTAGTTCTGCAAGCCACGCCGGAATTTGCCGTCACTGAGATTTCGCAGAACGAGCAACTAAACATACTGAACGAACTTGGAAACATTATCAAAGATGTTTATGTTTACCGAGACTTTAACGGGAAGGATTGGTTTGAGATTCAGGCAAGATACCGAGCGAAGATCGAGGTTGGGCTGGATACGCAATCTTTCTATGATGAAATGGCTGCGATGATCATGGAACTAGGCGATGACCATTCATTTTTCCTATCGCCACTGGATGTAAAGGAATCAGAGGCAGAACTAAAAGGCGATATTAAGTTCGTAGGTGTGGGCATCGATGGACAACCAGATTTTGAAAGGCAACGTCTCATCGTAATTTCAACCTTCCCCGGGTCTCCTGCTGAATACGGAGGGATACAAGCCCACGATAGTATCCTTTCTGTAGATAACGAACCGATCAAAGAGGAATATGGCAATCATTTGCGTGGACCTCAGTGTTCGGCGGTTGTGCTCAAAGTACAATCGCCCGATGAGGCGCCGCGGGATGTGATGCTGCTCCGCTATGCCATTGAAGGAAATATTCCGATTGAGTCGCGTCTTGTTTCAACAACAGACGGTTCAAAAATCGGCTACATCTTTATACCATCATTTTTTGACGAGACACTTCCAGAGCAAATTAAGAATGCACTGAACGAGTTTGGTCCATTGGATGGTTTAATTCTGGATGTACGTACGAATGGCGGCGGAAGCAGCAGTGTTGTGTATCCGATCTTGGAATATTTTGTCCATGGCAAGCTGGGTCATTTTGTCAGCCGCTCTGAATCGCGAGCTCTGGAAATACGAGCGAATGAAATCCAGAATTCACAGACTGTCCCACTGATCGTGATGGTCAGCAAGGATACAGCCAGCTTTGGAGAGATCTTTGCAGGTGTGTTACAGGATGCGGGCCGCGCCAAAATCGTGGGCGAGACGAGTCTTGGCAACGTGGAAGTCCTGCATGGCTTTGACTTTGAAGATGGATCGCAACTGTGGCTCGCAGCAGAAACGTTCCATTCTGCGTTTTCAGATACGAATTGGGAAGAGACAGGCATTGTCCCCGATGTGCAAGCCTTTGCCGAATGGGACACATTCTATTTCGAGACCGACCCTTCCATTGCAGCGGCAGTGAAACTCTTGGGACATAAGTAATAAGTATGTCATTGCGAGATGGTGTTCTTCCATCGAAGCAATCTCCCCTTAAACGGTATATTTCATCGATAGGATTTTTTCCTTTGAAAAGGGGATTGCCTTGTCGCCTACGCTTCGATTGCGTAGCACTCAGCGCGGGACTCCTCGTAACACTTGTATCTGACGCACACCTGTCCTGGCGTACGGTGCCAGGGAGTGCAGGTGTGACATTAATTCTGATTCATACTCCTCTGGTACACTTTTCCGCATGTCGAAGAGAAACATTGCATTGATCGGAGCCGGTCTTCTAACGTTGGTTAGCATGGCGATATTGGTATTACAAATCCCCGCTATGAATAGTCGCGTTGCCTGGCGATATGAAGTCGCGAAGACTTATATGAAGAATGTGCTTCATCCAGTGGGCGCGGTGCCAACCGCGCTTCCAAATCCCACTGCCACAAAAAGTCCTGCGAGCCCAACCGTAGCAGCCACTTTGACAAGCACGACAGTTGAAACACGCGAAAGCGTCCCTCCTACACCGACACTGCAGCCGCCTCCCGCGCAGGCATTTCTTAATTCCCCTCCTTACGAAAAGCAAGCACCAAACAATTGTGGTCCCGCGGCGCTCTCTATGATGTTACATATGTTCGGTTGGAGCGGCGATCAGAAGTCCATTTCGGATGTTGTCAAACCGGTCAATGGCGACCGTAATGTGAATCCTGACGAACTGGCATATTGGGTGCTTAACTATGCGGGCTGGCTTCGCATCGAATATCGTGTGGGCGGCGATATTGAAACGCTCAAGCGTCTGATCGCGGCAGCATATCCGGTCATCATTGAGGGCACGACCTCGCTCAATCCTGATGATACCGGCTGACCCGATGATGATCTCTGGGCGGCACACTATCTGCTTCTTACAGGCTATGATGATACAACCCGAACCTTTATCGCACAGGATGCCTATAAGGGACCCGATAAAAAGATTCCTTATGAACAACTGGAATCAGAGTGGAAACCATTTAACTATTTGTATCTGTTCGTTTATCTGCCTCAACAGGAAGAAGAGATCAAGACTCTGCTCGGCTCAAATTGGGATAAGGACTCGAACCGGCAAAACGCGTTAGCCACAGCTCAGGCCGCTACCGTTAAAGACCCAGCCGACGCGTTCGCGTGGTTCAACGTTGGCAGCAATCTGGTCTACTTTGAACGCTACGATGAAGCCAATGTGGCTTATGATAAAGCGCGTGAGCTAGGCTTGCCTCAACGGATGTTCCGTTATCAGTTCGGTCCGTTCATTGCGAACTTCCAAGCAAATCGTAACGACGATCTTTTAGCTCTAACAGATTACGCTCTGCAACGCACCGAGATGTCCGAAGAGACCTGGCTCTGGCATGGATGGGCTTTATATCGGAAAGGTGATACCAACGGCGCAGTTGAAAACTGGCGCAAAGCATTATCCGTTCACCCGGGGTATGAAGATGCATTGTACGCGCTCAATTTTGTTGGCGCGGCGCCATAGCCTATGTCATTGCGAGTGCATTTTGCGAAGCAATCTCTCGTTTAACGGAGGAGTCCCATCGATGAGTACGCACCGATTAAAAGGGGATTGCTTCGTCGCGGCGCTAAAAGCGCCACTCCTCGCAATGACATATTTGTTTCTCCTCACCGCTTGCACAGCGACGGAAATCCCTGTGGTTGAGCAAACGTCAACGCCGCTTCCAACGAGAGCTCCTTCAACAACGGCTCCTACTTCCACCATCGAAGCGATCCTTCCCACGCTTACGCCAACTCAAGAATTCGCGGATCAACGAGTTTCATCAATAGATGGCATGCCTGAAGTTTACATCCCTGCTGGGATATTTCATATGGGTGGCATGGATGTGCGCCGCGCGCCAAATGAAATCCCTGACCATGATGTGGATCTCGACGCGTTCTGGATGGATCAACTGGAAGTGACCAATGCCATGTATGCGTTGTGCGTCCATGCAGGACCCTGTACGCCGCCACAAAGTTTCAAATCGCAGAGACGACCTTCCTATTTCAATAACCCGCAGTTCAATGACTATCCGGTGGTCTATGTGACCTGGGGACAAGCCAAAGCCTATTGCGAATGGGCTGAGCGGCATCTGCCAACCGAAGCAGAATGGGAGCGCGCCGGGCGCGGTGATGACTTCCGTACCTTTCCATGGGGCGAAGATAAAGCCGACGGCTTGCTCGTGAACTTCAATATGCTCGTGGGCGATACGTCGCGCGTGGGGACATACCCGGCTGGCGCGAGTCCGTTTGGTGTTCTCGATATGGCGGGCAATGTTGCAGAATGGGTCAATGATTTTTATAGCTCGAATTATGCAAATGCAGTCACGCTGAATCCAGCGGGTCCCGCAGCAAATTTAGGTTTCTATCGCGTGGTACGTGGGGGGAGTCTGGGTGATGCAGAGATCAACATCCGTGTGTCGAAGCGATCCTCTGTACTCGGGTCAAACCTAAGCGCGGCGCCAGGGTCGCAAGCTTATCTCGGCGATT
>WNFZ01005981.1_pt1 | contig 16141 bp, 17 predicted proteins | sample 5400081 | NCBI WGS metagenome assembly WNFZ01 (sample SAMN13153365, study PRJNA577476) | soil metagenome | isolation source: 80 cm soil or saprolite under grassland replicate 1 | place: USA:California | collected 2016-06-15 | reverse complement strand
GTCCACTTGGTCAGGGAGACGTTCGGCCTGACCGGAACTCACGAGGGATGTGACACCACGAGCTGCGGGGCGTGCACGGTGCTGCTGGACGGGACGCCGGTGAAATCCTGCACGCTGTTCGGCGTCCAGGCGGACGGGCGGGAGGTCACGACGGTCGAGGGACTCATGTCGGACGGACAGCTCGATCCGGTCCAGGTGGCGTTCAAGGAGGAGCACGGCCTCCAGTGCGGCTTCTGCACTCCCGGAATGATGCTCGTCGGCAAGGCCCTCCTCGAACGCAACGCGGACCCCTCCGACGAGGACGTCCGATGGGCCATCTCCGGCAACATCTGCCGGTGCACCGGCTACATGAACATCGTGAATGCCATCCAGCACGCCGCCCGGATCAAGGCCGGGGCGACCGAGCCGGCGAAGGTTTAGAGAGGGAGCATCGATGGCAACCGAGACCGAGGAGATCCGCGGCCTGGGACACCGGGTCAAGCGCAAGGAGGACGACCGGTTCATCCGGGGCAGGGGCACCTATATCGACGACATCAAGTTGCCGGGCATGCTCCACATGGCCATCCTCCGCAGCCCCTACGCGCACGCCACGATCACCGGGATCGATGCCTCCAAGGCCCAGGCCATCCCCGGCGTGGTCGCGGTCGTCACCGGTGAGCTGATGGCCCAGCACAAGCTGGCCTGGATGCCCACGCTCTCCGGCGATACGCAGGCCGTGCTGGCCACGGACAGGGTCCGGTTCCAGGGACAGGAGGTGGCCGCGGTCATCGCGGAGGACCTCTACACGGCCAAGGATGCTCTCGAGCTGATCACGGTCGAGTACGACCCGATCGAGCCCATCGTGACCCCGCAGCGAGCATTGGAGCCAAACGCCCCGGTCATCCGCACGGACAAGGAGGGCCAGGACTCAAACCACATCTATCACTGGGAGTCCGGCGACAAGGAGGCCACGGACAGGGCGTTCTCCGGAGCGGACGTTGTAGTCGCGCTCGACACCTTCTACCCGCGGTCCCACCCCGCACCGGTCGAGACCTGCGGCTGCGTGGCCGACATCAACCCGGCCACCGGACAGGCCACGATCTACATGACCTCGCAGGCTCCCCACGCCATCCGGACCGTGTTCGCCCTGGTGGCCGGGTTACCCGAGGAGAACATCCGCATCGTGTCGCCGGACATCGGCGGCGGGTTCGGGAACAAGGTCCCGGTCTACCCGGGGTACATCGTGGCCACTGCCGCGTCGCTGCTGCTCGGACGCCCGGTGAAATGGATCGAGGACCGCACCGAGAACCTCATCTCCACCGGTTTCGCCCGGGACTTCCACATGCACGGGGAGATGGCCCTGAAGGACGACGGGACGATGACGGGACTCCGGGTGTCGCTCCTGGCCGACGAGGGGGCGTTCCATGCCGACGCACAGCCGTCGAAGTTCAAGGTGGGGCTGTTCCACATTGTGACCGGCTCCTACGACCTTCCGGCTGCCCACGTCACCGCGGACGGCGCGTACACGAACAAGGCGCCGGGCGGTGTGGCCTACCGATGCTCGTTCCGGGTCACCGAGGCCTCCTACCTGATCGAGCGCCTGGTGCAGAACGCCGCCTACGAGCTGGGCATGGACCCGGCCGACCTTCGATTGAAGAACTTCATCGAGAAGGACCAGTTCCCGTACACGTCGGCGACGGGGTTCGTGTACGACTCCGGCGACTATCACGCCGCCATGAACCTTGCCATGGAGAAGGTGAGCTACCGGGAGCTCCGCAAGGAGCAGGAGGAGGCCCGGGCCCGCGGCGAGCTCGTGGGGATCGGGCTGGCCTCGTTCACCGAGGTCGTGGGGGCCGGCCCGCACAAGGACTACGACATCCTGGGCCTGAAGATGAACGACGGGGCCGAGCTGCGGATCCACCCCACGGGCAAGGCCATCCTGAAGATCAGCGTCCAGACCCAAGGGCAAGGGCACGAGACCACATTCGCGCAGATCGTGGCGGAGGAGCTGGGCATCCAGCCGGAGGACGTCAAGGTGATGCACGGCGACACGGACAACACCCCGTATGGCCTGGGGACCTACGCGTCGCGGTCGACACCGGTCTCGGGCGCGGCGACCGCGATGGTCGCCCGCCGGATCCGCGAAAAGGCGGCCAGGATCGCGGCGCACCTGCTCGAGGTCTCGGAGGAGGACGTCGAGTTCTCGAAGGGCAGGTTCTCCGTGAAGGGCGCCCCGGACAAGGTCGTCACCATCCAGGACGCCGCCTTCGCCGCATACACGAACTTCCCCGACGGGATGGAGGCGGGGCTGGAGGGGGTCTACTACTACGACCCCCCGAACCTCACCTTCCCGTTCGGCACCTACGCGGTGGTGGTCGAGGTCGATCCCGATACCGGCGTCTGGAAGGTCCGCCGGATGGTCGCGGTCGACGACTGCGGAGTCCGGATCAACCCCATGATCGTGGAGGGCCAGATCCACGGGGGCCTGTGCGAGGGGTTCGGGATCGCCGCCATGGAGCAGATCACCTTCGACGAGAACGGCAACTGCATCGGGGCGAACTTCACCGACTATCTGTTGCCCACGGCCTGGGAGACCCCCAGGTTCGAGCTCGGGGAGACCGTGACGCCGTCGCCGCACCACCCGATCGGAGCGAAGGGCGTGGGCGAGTCGGCCACCGTGGGCTCGCCCGCCGCGTTCGTGAACGCGGTCATCGACGCCCTGTGGCCGCTCGGGGTCCGAAACATCGACATGCCGCTCACGTCGGCCAAGGTGTGGGAAGCGATCCAGGCGGCGGGCGGTTCCACGAGCACGTGAGGCCCGAGGTCCTCGAGCTCGCGGCGGAGCTGTCGAAGCACGGAGAGCCGTTCGTCCTGGCCACCGTGGTGTGGCGGCGGGCCCCCTCCTCGGGCAAGGAAGGCTCCACCGCGCTTGTGACCCCCGACGGCCGGGTGCGCGGCTGGCTGGGTGGGGCCTGCGCGGAGCCGACCGTGATCAGGGAATCACTTCGCGCCCTCGAGGAAGGAACCCCTCGCCTTCTGTTCCTCGGACCGCCGGAGGAGCTGGAGGCGCGCGGCCGCCAGGGCGTGGTGACGGTCCCGATCGCGTGCCAGAGCGAGGGCGCGCTGGAGGTGTACGTGGAACCCGTGGTGCCACAACCGCATCTCGTCGTCATCGGACGCTCCCCGGCGGTCGCCGCGTTGGCGTCGATGGCCGGAGCCCTGGGATGGAGGACGGTCGTCGTGGACGACGGGGGCGACCCCGGCGACTATCCGGCCGCCGGTCGGGTCGTGACGTCGCTCGACTTGGAGGAGGCGGGCGTGACCGACCGGTCGTGGATCGTCGTCGCCACCCAGGGCCATTACGACGAGGACGCCCTGGTGCGAGCCTTGGCTACGTCCGCCGGGTACGTCGGCCTGGTGGCCTCCCGGAACCGGGCGAAAGCGGTGACGGGCTACCTGCGGGACCGCGGAGTATCAGAGGAGAGTCTCGCCCGGGTGCGGGCACCTGCCGGGCTCGACCTGGGGCGCGTCTCGCACGAGGAGATCGCGGTGGCCATCATGGCCGAGCTGGTGCGGGACCGGGTGGCCGCCGTCGAGCACCGGCAGGTTTCCCTTGCCTCGCCGCCGAGGCACGAGGCCGTGGACCCCGTGTGCGGCATGGAGGTGGACGTGGCCACGGCCAGGCACCGTTCGACACACGAGGGACGCACGTACTATTTCTGCTCGGCGGGCTGCCGGGAGCGGTTCGAGGCCGATCCCGCCCGGTTCGCAGCCGTCAACGGATAGTCGTCCAGCACCGGCGAGGCGGGCGCGATGAGCGAGATCAGCGACGTCCTGGGGGCGATCGAATCGCTGCACGCCCGGGGAGAGAGGATGGCCCTGGCCACCATCGTGGCCGTTCGAGGGTCCACCTACCGCCGCCCCGGAGCCCGCCTCCTCGTCCCGGAGCAGGGCGAGCTCATCGGCAACATCAGCGGCGGCTGTTTGGAGAATGACGTGGCCGACGTGGCCCGCATCGTGATGCACGAGGGGATGGCTCGGGTGGTCGCGTTCGACCTGACCGCCGACGACGAGGCCGTGTGGGGCTGGGGCCTGGGCTGCAACGGGGCGATCGAGCTGTTCGTGGAGCCGGCGGAGAAGGCTGCAGAGGTAGCCGGGGCCCTGCGGATGGCACTCGAGGAGGAACGACCCATCTCAATGGTCACAGTGCTCGACTCGTCCGTTCCCGGAGTAGACCAGGGGAACCGGCTGCTCGTCCGGCCCGATGGCTCGGCCGAGGTCTCGCTCGGCGATCCCGCCCTCGACGCCGCGGCGACGGCGTCCGCACTGGAGTGCCTGTCGCGGGACCGAAGCGAGATCCGCAGGCTCCCCGGCTTGTCGGGGGAGGCCAAGGCGTTCATCGAGGTCCTGGAGCCGCCCCTGCGGCTGCTCGTCTGCGGCGCCGGCCACGATGCGGCGCCGTTGGTCCGGGCGGCGGACGGCCTTGGGTGGCGTCCCATCGTCGTGGACGACCGGAGCGAGTTCCTGAATCGCGATCGCTTCCCCGAGGCGGCCGGCTTCGTCCAGTTGGAGCGGCCCGAGGACGTGGCGAAGATCGCCCCCATCGACGAGCGGACCTTCGTCGTGGTGATGACCCACAACTTCCTTCGGGACAAGGACTACGTGCGGTCCCTGCTCGGCTCGCCCGCGCGGATGATCGCCATGCTCGGCCCCGGCGCGCGAACCGAGCGACTTCTGACCGAGCTCCGAGAGGAGGGCACGGCGATCACCGGGGACGACCTGGCCAGGATCCACGGCCCGGCCGGCCTGGACGTCGGCGCCGAGGGCCCCGAGGAGATCGCGGCAGCCATCGTGACCGAGATCGTGGCCGTCAAGCGCGGCCGGGAGGGCGGGTTCCTCAAGCACCGCCTCGGCCCCATCCACGATCGGGGAACCCCCGCCAGGCGTTCAGGCTGAGCTCAAGGATCCTCGGCCTTCTATCTGCCCCTCTTGACCAGGACGGACGCCGTCGCTACTATTTTGAGCGCATGCTCAAAGCAAGCGCTCAAGCCAAGGCGGGGAGGCACTAGACGTGGTGGAGGCTCCTGAAGCGCGAAGGGTTCGGGGGCGCGAGCGCGCGTGCCATCGCTCGAACCGGTGGGTTCAACCAGGCCCTGGTCTTCTACCACTTCGGCAGCGTGAGGGATCTCTTGCTCGCAGCGTTGGATGAGACGAGCGCCCGCCGGATGGCGCGGTACCGGGAAGTCGTGGACGACGCCGACGACCTCCAGGAACTCGTCGCTGCCGCCACCGAGGTGTATCGGGAGGACCTGGCCTCCGGGCACATCAAGGTACTGGCGGAGATGATCGCGGGCGCATCTTCGATGCCGGAGCTCGGGTCCGAGATCGTGCGGCGGATCGAACCGTGGATCGACTTCACAAGCGACGCCATCAACCGGGTCTCCGCGACCCTTCCGTTTCCCATGCCCGTGCCGCCGGAGGACGCGGCCTTCGGCATCGTCGCCCTGTTCCTGGGCATCGAGCTCTTGACCCATCTGGATGGCGACGGAGCCCGGTCCGACCGGCTCTTCGAGCTCGCCTCACAGCTGGCGACGATGGCTGCCCTCCTGTTCGGCACCCATGCGGTTTCGGACCCGGGAGCCGAGTGAGATGCGCGCCCCCGCAGTCCCGCTCGACGACTTGGCCGCGTCGGCTCCGGAGCGGATCGATCACGCGGTCATGGTGCAGCGGTGGGACCGTCTGAGCTTCCTCCACCGGCCCTGCGATCCCGAGGTCGTGCAGCGCGTCCTCCCGCCCGGCCTCGACATCGACACCTTCGACGGTGTCGCATGGATCGGGCTCATCGCGTTCCGGCTTACCGTGCGGGCGCCCGCGATGCCCGCGCTTCCCTGGGTCTCTCGGTTCGCCGAGGTGAACGTCCGGACCTATGTGCGAGGGCCCGACGGACGGCGCGGGATCTGGTTCCTCTCGCTCGACGCGGACAGGCTGGCCGCCGTCATCGTCGCGCGACGGTGGTACCGCATCCCGTACGTGTGGGGGGCGACGCACCTCATCGAGACGCCTCGGGCGGTGCGCTACCAGAGCCGTCGTCGATGGCCGGGATCCGCCGGCGCAGAGCTCCGGCTCACGGTCGCCCCCTCTGAGCCCGTCGCCCCATCGGACGTCACGGAGCTCGAACGGTTCCTCACCTGTCGCTGGCGGCTGTACAGCCCAGCACCACTCGACTTGCCGGCCACCCGCGTCCGGTTCGTCGCCACCCAGGTCGAGCATCCGCCCTGGCCACTCCTTCGGGCGAACGTCCTCGAACTCCGCGAGGGATTGCTTGCAGCCGCAGGCCTGCCGGGGTTCGGCCGAGAGTATCTCGCGCACTTCTCGCCCGGGGTGCGCGTTCGCTTCGGTCCCAGGCGGCCGGTCGGTTGCCATCTCGGCTCTCCGGCGGGCCAGTTCTAGGCACCGGACATCTGGTACTCCTGGATCGTGTTGCCACCGTCGACCACGATCGACCGGCCGGTCACATAGCTTGCCGCACCGGAGGCGAGGAAGGCGATGACCTCGGCGACCTCCTCTGGACGGCCGGGCCGCCCTACCGGCGTGTGCATGCCCGCCATCAACTCCTCTGGAAGCGACGAGCCGGTCTCGATCCATCCCGGCGCCACCGAGTTCACCGTGATCCCATGGCGAGCCACCTCCAGGGCGACGCCGCGCGTGAGTCCGTCCACCCCGGCCTTGGCGGCCCCATACCCGACGCTCTCGGGGATCGCGGCCAGGGGCCCCGTTGTGGACGAGACGTTCACCACCCGGCCATAGCCTCGCTCGACCATCCCGGGGAGCACGCACCGCGTGACGATGAACGTGGTTGTCAGGTTCATCGCGATGGCTCGATCCCATTCGTCCCTGCTAAGATCGATGAATCTCTTCGCGACATCCTCCACGCCCGACTGCACCATCCCGGCGTTGTTCACCAGTACGTCGATGCGGTCGTAGAGCTCCAGCACTGATCCCACCATCGACATTGCCTGATCGAATGCCGTGAGGTCGGCCACGAACCCGACCGCCGTGTAGCCGCGCTCCCGCAGCTCCGCCTCCCGCTCGCGGATCCGGTCGGTCGTCGACGTGATGGCCACCGTCGCGCCCTCCCGACCCAGCACCCGAGCCGTGGCGAACCCGATGCCGGTTGGGCTCCCGGCACCCGTGACCAGAGCGATCCTCCCCTGCAGGCGCGGCGGCATCTCACCTCCCGGGCGGCCGCGAGCATAGCCGGGGGGGTCCGGATGGCGCGAGGAGAGCGGGGTGGGTACGCTCCGGATATCTCAACCGAGGGAAACGGTGCTCATCGAGAACGAGTTCCAGGTGCCCGCACCGATGGACCAGGCCTGGGCGTACCTGCTCGACGTGGAGAAGATCGCGCCCTGCGCGCCCGGTGCCGAGCTGACCGAGGTCGTCGACGACCACACGTGGAAAGGCAAGATCAACCTGAAGCTGGGGCCGATCGCGCTGACGTTCGCCGGCACGGTGACCGTCGCGGAGCGCGATGAAGCCAACCATAGGGTCGTGCTGAAGGCGCAGGGCCAAGAACAGAAGGGGAAGGGCGCAGCCAACGCGACCGTCACGTCCTGGCTGGAACAGGCTGGAGCGGATGGCGCGACGAGAGTGAAGATGCAAGCCGACATCACGCTCACCGGTACGGTCGCTCAACTCTCGCGGGGACTCCTACCCGATGTATCCGCCAGGCTGACGAACCAGTTCGCGGACTGCCTCCGTGACCACCTGACGGCAACACAGGGCGCACCGGCCGCGGCGTCTTCGGCTTCTCCCCAGCCCCCGGAGGCCATCGGTGGGATCCGGCTGGGCCTGTACGCCATCGTCAAGGCGATCGGCCGGTTGTTCGGCCGTCTGTTCGGCCGCGCCTCTTCGTGATCACCGGGATCGTCCTGGCCGCCGGGACCTCCTCCCGGTTCGGGCGGACGAAGCAGCTGCTCGAGCTGGAGGGCAAACCACTCGTCCAGCACGCGGTCGACGCCGCGACGGCGGCCGGGCTGGACGAGGTGGTGGTGGTCCTCGGCCACGACGCGGAACGAGTGGGCGCCTCGCTCCTGCTCCCCGCGAGCGGAAGGACCGTGCTCAATCCCAGCTACGAAGCTGGGCAGTCGACCTCGCTCATCGCAGGGCTGAACGCCGCAGGCCCCGAGAGCGACGCTGCCGTCGTGCTCCTGGCCGATCAGCCGGGCATCACCCCACAGCACCTCCGGGCCCTCGTTGAGACGTTCGAGGCCGGTCGCCCCTCGATAGTCCGGCTCCGGTTCCGCGACGGCCCCGGACCCGCGCTGCTCTCGCGCGAGGTCTGGGACGAGGCGCGCAGGTTGGCCGGCGACACCGGGGCCCGCGAGATCATCGCGGCCCATCCCGGATGGGTGAAGGAGGTCGTGGTGGACTCGGACGCACCGGCCGACGTCGACCGGCCACCCGATCTGGACCGGCTCCGGTAGAAATGAGCGACCCGGGCCTCTTCGCGGCCCGGGTCGCGCCCCTACAGCTAGGTCGGGAGGGCTAGCCGTAGAAGATGACGGTCACCCAGAAGCTGCCGTTCGAATGGACCACCCCGACAGCAGCGTGGTCGAACGCCGTCCCCAAGATGTTCCTTCGGTGCGGCGTGCTCTTCATGAACGCGTCCTCGAGGCCGTCGAGGGTGGACCCGACCCCCACGTTCTCCCCGCCGATCGACCAGTCGAGGCCCTTCAGCTTCGAGACCAGGTCGGCGGTGTGGAACAGGTAGCCCTTCGTCGCCATCTGGCGGCTGTGTTGCTTGGCGTACTTCGAGAGCGCCGCGTTCAGCTTGAGGGCGGCCTTGTCGCGCTGTGCTCGGTCGTCATTGGTGAGCGAGAGCATGTGAGCGCGGCGTCGGTGATCGCTGGATGCCGACGCCCTGTCGACCGAGATGCCCTGGGCGAGCAGGACGATGAGCAGGGCGAGCGCCACGCCGGCGAGGCTCCGGCCCCTCGTCCGTACTCGATCCATTGCCGCCTCCCAACCCATGGGTCCCGGTGGAGACCGGGTCCCCGGGCTGGGGCCCTGGTCTTCGGCAGCTCGGCCGCCTTCGCTTCCTTCTGAAGCGGAGGCCCGGAGCTTTGCGTCCCGCCGTTTCCGGCGGTTTGCCTTTTTCGGAACCGACCCTTCGTGCCTTGCTTCCAGGTGGAGTTATCGGCCGGACGGGGTCCCCGATTGAGGGGACGGATGGCCTAGCCCTCGAGGCGCGATGGGGTGGGCGGTCAGGTGACGGAGCCGAGGCGACGGTGCCGGAGCGCGGGCAATCGCTCGCGCACCCGACGGACTTCCTCGAGGTCGAGGTCCGCGAACGTGACGCCAACCCCCTCTGGGGCACGGGCCAGAACTCGACCCCACGGATCGACCGCCAGGCTGTTGCCGAAGCACCGGCGGTTCTGCTCGGGCGGGCCCCACGTCCCCGATTGCGCGGGGGCCAACACGAATGCTTGGCTCTCGATGGCCCGGGCCCGGATCAGGACGTCCCAGTGATCAGTGCCGGTCTCGAACGTGAAGGCCGAGGGAACGAAGATGATCTCAGCGCCGCGGGTGACGAGGGCGCGGTACAGCTCGGGGAACCTGACGTCGTAGCAGACCGACAGCCCGGCAACGCCGAACTCCGTCTGCGCCGCCACGATGTCCTCCCCCGGCGAATACGTGAACGACTCGCGGATCGGCGGCTGCCCCGGCAGGTCCACGTCGAACAGATGGATCTTCCGGTACCGGGCGACGAGCTCGCCGCTGCGCTCGAACAGCAGGCTCGTGTTGAACACGGTGCCGTCGTCGCCGGCCTCGAGCACGCTTCCTCCGAGGACCCACATCGAACGCGCTCGCGCAACGGACGCCAGCCATTCGCTCGTCGGCCCGGGGACCGGCTGGGCCACCTCGCGGTGCCGCCGGGCCGACCCCATGTACGTCCACACCTCGGGGAGCGCGGCGAGGTCGGCTCCCCCGTCCGCGGCCTTGCCCAGGAGCTCGCCGGCCTGGGTGCGATTGGCCTCGACATCGTCGCCCGAGTTCATCTGGCACAGCGCCACCCTCATCGTGGGCATCCTACGATTGGCGGCATGCCGATCGGCCGGTACACGGTGATGGATGGGGACGGGAACGCGGTAGGGACGGAAGATTTCCGCTCCGCGCCGGGTCCGGCCGGGTGGCGGTACTTCTCCGATATCCAGACGACCCTTCCGGAGGCGCACCATGAGATCGTGGACCTCGTCGCGGATTCCGGCTGGAGGCCGGTGCGAACGCGGATCAACACCGGCTCGCACGAGGTCCTGCTGATGGCCGAGGGCGAACACCTGACCGGCTATCGGGATGGCGTCGCGGTCGAGGTTGCCTGGGGACCGGACGTCGAGCTCGACTATGCCTCCCCGGCCTACAACGTGGTCACCGCGAACCGGCTGGGATCCTCGACGGCGGAGTTCGACGTCGTGTTCCTCCAGCCGGTGACGTGCGATCCGGTCATGGAACGCCAGCGGTACGAGCATCTCGGACAGGACGAGGTCGCGACCCCGGCCGGACGGTTCGCCTCGGTACGCTGGCGGTACACGGCCCTCTCGTCCGGCTGGAGCCGCGATCTGTGGATCGCCGGTGACGTCGTGGTTCGCTATGACGGGCTGTACGCGCTGGAGTCTTACGAGTCGGGCACGAGCGGACCATTGCCGCTCGCCTGAGAGGAGCGTCATGGCGAGGAATCGGTGCGAGTGGGCTGAAGGAGGCGATGCTCTCATGCTCGCCTACCACGACGAGGAATGGGGAACACCCAGCCGGGACGAACGCCACCTGTTCGAGATGCTGACGCTCGAGGGCGCGCAGGCGGGGCTGTCGTGGCAGACCATCCTGAACAAGCGGGAGGGGTACCGGCACGCGTTCGCGAGGTTCGATCCGGCCAAGGTCGCCCGGTTCGACGGGGGGAAGATCGCGCGATTGATGCGGGATCCGGGCATCGTCCGGAACCGGGCGAAGATCGAGGCGACGATCGCGAATGCTCGGAAGGTTCTGGCGATCCGGGCAGATGACGGGCCGCTCTCCGAGTACCTGTGGTCGTTCGTCGACGGGACCTCGGTGCAGAACGCGTGGCGGCGTCTGTCGAACATCCCGGCCGAGACTGCGGAGTCCCGGGCCATGAGCAAGGACCTGAAGAAGCGAGGGTTCCGGTTCGTCGGACCGACGATCTGCTACGCGTTCATGCAGGCCGTCGGTATGGTCAATGACCACGTAACATCTTGCTTCCGGTGGGCAGAGCTGGGCGAGGCGGGTTGAATTCGCTAGCTCCCCCGGGTCGAAGCCCGTAGCGCAGGTCGGGGCGACATGAGATCCTGAAGGCGTGTCGTTTGTCGCCCTCGCCCCTCTTCTCCTCATCGTCGTGCTGGTCGTGGGTGGCATCCTCGTCGCCCGGCGCCGTGGCTACAACATGGGCGGCGAGGTTGTCGTGCGCTGTCGCGAAGGCCACCTCTTCACGACGATCTGGGTTCCATTTGCGTCACTCAAGGCGATTCGCCTCGGTTGGTTCCGGCTGCAGCGGTGCCCCGTCGGCAACAACTGGACCTTTGTCACTCCCGTCAAGGACTCAGACCTGACCAAGGAGGAACGGCTCATAGCCGAGCGATACCGTGACACGCCGATTCCCTGAAACGCTAGCGTGGGTATGGTCGATGACCACACCACGAACTGCTTTCGCTACGCGGAGCTGACCGGCTGGGTCTGGCTCTCTTGTTCAGCCGTTACGAGCCCACCGCGGCGGAATCCGCTGCGTCGACGTCGGCGGTGACGAGAGCTCGGTCTTCGACCGTGTCGGGAAGATGAAGGATCGCTTCCATTCCGCCCCCTGGATGACGCTGGAGCTCGACCCGGGCGCCGATCAGCTCAGCGATCTTGCGCGCTGCGAAGAGGCCGATCCCGAGGCCGGGCTTCGCTCGGGTGGAGGACTGATCCTCCTGTGTGAAGGGATCGAAGGCCCGCTCCATGAACTCCGGGCCGATGCCGGGACCACGATCGCGGACCCTGACTTCGACCTCTCCCGAGGTTCGTGTGATTGAGATGTCGACCGCGCTCCCCGGTGGGGAGAACTTCAGCGCGTTGTCGATGATGTGCCGGAGGAGCGGCTCGAGCATCGCCGGATCGCTCATCACTGTGTCTCCGTCCGCGATCGCCACGACGCGAACTCGGCTATGGGCATCGAATGACGCCAGCCCGTCGACCACTCCCCGGATGACTTCGCTCAGCACCACGGGCCGGCGCTGCACTTCAGCCTCGCGCTCCGCCCCTTCGGCTGCCGTGAGCAGGGCCTCCACCAGATCGTGCAGCCGATGGCTGGCACTGCGAAGGCTGTCCAGGAGGGAGCGTCCCGCTCCGGCCACCAGGTCATGCCTCTCGAGAGTGCTCGAGACACCTTCGATGATCGTGAGCGGGGTCCTGAATTCGTGCGACACGGTGGCAATGACGGAGGCTTTCCGAAGGGCCAGATCGCGCTCCTCGTTGGCCAGACGAAGCTCTCGATCAGCTTGGCGCCGAAGGCGTCGGGACGCCGTGGCGACGATACGGAACAGCGCGACATACAGGACCGCCAGACCCCCCAGGAGCACCAGATACAGTCGGTGACTGTCACGCGCGATGGCGGCCTCGATCGGTCGGTAGGGAAGGTAAAGCTCGAACGCGCCCGCCGCCGTCGATTCGCCCGCGAACGTCAGGGGGACGTAGACCTCGAGCAGCTTGCCGTAGCTTCGGTCCCCGACGTTCTCCTCCTTCGTGAGATCCGAGACCTCGGATGCGACGTGCCCATCCAGCGCCTCCTCGAGCTCATCGGAAGGGGGAAAGGCGCGGCCGATGAGCTCGGGATCGTCCGAGTACACCACATGGAGATCGCGGCTCCAGATCTTGACCCGCGCGATCTCCTCGCCGACCAGCCCCGCATGAAGGGCTTGGTCGAGTCTCTGGAGACGCTCCTGTGTTAGTCCCTGGCTGAGGTCGTCTGGTTTCAGCTGCGGCTGGATGTCGAGTCGGGCAACGAGGGCGGCCAGCTGCCGGGCGCTCGTCAGCGCTTGGTTCCGGATCTGGACCTGGAGCGTCTTCGCGAGGACCAGGCCAAGGAGCACGATCGGGATCAGGCTTACCAGAGCGAACTTCCCGAGCAGGCTGAGCCTCGGAAGGCGAGCGGCGATCTTCGACGACGCCAATTGCGTCCTTCTCTCCCGTTTCGGTCGAGTATCGGCATCGTTACCAGGCGCTTGAGATTCATGGAACCTGGCACACTCGCGTCCGCGTCCAAGCTCGGTCGTAGCCGACCGAAGGAGGCACGCCATGCGCCGACGGACCGTGTTCCTGGTGCCTACCACTCTCGTCTTCCTCCTGGCCGCCGGCCCGGCGTGGGCCTGCGGCGGGCTGGTGAACGCGAACGGCAGCGTCACCCTGGTCCGCACCACCACCCTCGCCGCGTATCACCAGGGGGTCGAGCACTACGTGACCTCGTTCGAGTTTGCCGGGGTCGGCGGGGAGTTCGGTTCGATCGTGCCGCTGCCCGGCGTTCCGTCGAAGGTCGTGCGGGCCGGGGACTGGACGCTGCAGCGGCTGGTGCAGGAGACGCAACCGGTGCTCCGGTTCGCCGCGCTCGCCAGCCCTGCGGCGGCAGACGCCACAGTACTGCTCGAGACCCAGATCGACGCCCTCGACGTGACGGTCCTGAAGGGTGGAGGCACGGCCGTCGGGAACTGGGCTCGGGAGCACGGGTTCCTCCTCCCGCCCGACGCGCCCGAGGTCCTGGACTTCTACGCGAACCGCAGCCCGATCTTCATGGCCGTCCGGTTCAACGGCGAACGGGCCGAGGAGCAGGGGATCTCGCAAGGTGAGGGTACGCCGGTGCATGTGGTCATCCCCACGACGAACCCGTGGGTCCCCCTCCGGATCCTGGGGCTGGGCGCCCCGGCAAACGCGCCGGTGGAGGCCGACGTCTATCTGCTGACCGATCACGAGCCGGCCCTGCTCCCCGCGCCCGTCGAGGCGGGATCGAGTTCGACGCTCATCGGCGTGGTGCCCGAGAGCGGTTCGCCCCGGCCGGGCCTGGTGCTGGAACGCAGCGAGCCGGCCTCGGCCTCGCTCCTCTCCGACCTTCGCTCGGACAAGGGTATGGAGTGGCTTCCGGAATCGGGGATGTGGCTCACCTACCTGCGTGTGGATGCCAAGGCCGGTGCGCTCAAGTACGACTTGGCCGTCGACGCCACCGGCGCCGGCCGGCCGTCGCCGGTCGCGGCCGGCCTCGCCCCCCGAGACGCCTCGACGCTGGACGACGCAGCCGGCCGTCTGTGGCCCGCGGCGCTCGCGGCCCTGGCCCTCGTCGCCGGGATCGCCGCTGGCGCCTGGTTGGGACGGCACCGGCTTCGTCCACGGGTGGGGTAGGCGGCATGAAGGGCAGCACGCGGCTGGTGCTCGCGATCGCGTTGGTCGCGCTCCCGGGCGCATGTCGCCCCGCCGCCGCGGAGGGAGTCGAAACGGTTGAGATCACCATCCACTACTCGCACTTCGATCCCTCGACGTTCGAGTTCCCCCCGGGGACGACCGTCCGGTTCGTCGTCCACAACACCGATCCGATCGACCACGAGTTCATCCTGGGCGATGCCAGGGTCCAGGAGATCCATGAGCTGGGGACCGAGGCCCACCATCCGCCTCATCCCGGTGAGATGTCGGTTCCCGCGGACTCCACCCGGACGACGACCTACACCTTCACGCAGCCGGGAGCGCTCATCTTCGGCTGCCACCTCCCGGGGCACTACGCATTCGGCATGCGCGGGCTGGTGACCGTGGCCTGAGACTGGTGAAGCGCTGTTTTGCGGTTCGGACGCCATCAGCCTGACGATCAGTCGACGGCGTGGTGGAGGTGAGGGGATTTGAACCCCTGACCCCTGCCGTGCGAAGGCAGTGCTCTACCGGTCTGAGCTACACCCCCGTGCTCGGCTAGCCTAGCAAAGGCTGACCTGCCTACTGGCCGAGCACGTCCTTGGCATGGCGATCGAGCGCGTCGCGAAGTTGCCGCTGGACGATCGCGATCGACAGGTCGCCGCGGGTCTTCTCGATGAGGCTCCGGGCCACGTCGGTCGAGCGCCGAAGGTTCATCGTGATGGCGTCGGGATAGTCCATCGACACGAGTACGTAGTAGATGTCGTCCATCGCCGACAGGATGGCCTCACCCCGATCCACCTCGCCGTGGCGGAGCAGGTCGAGGATGTGGCGGCGTCCTTCACCGATGGCCTCAGCCATCCCGTTGAGGAACGGCGCGTCCTCCACCCCCAACTCCTCCGGAGTGGGGAGCTGGTTCACCCCGGTCACCACCGCCTCGGTGATGCGGGCCTCCGCGTACTCCTTTTGGGCGTCCTGGAGGTACCCGGCGAACCGGATCTCCGGATGATCGCGCACGGCCGACAGGCCCTCGTCGATGGCCGCCTTGGCCTGGTCCATGAGCCGGTGGGCCAGCTCCCACTCGAAGCGATGGATGGCTCGGATCGCGTTCGCGCACGAGCGGATGGCGCGCCGCGAGGCCGGGAGGGCGCGTTCGCGGGCATCCATCCGCTGGTCGAAGCGAAGGCGAACGTCCTCCGAGATCTGATCGAGGTTCATCGCGGCCGGAGTCTAGACGCCGGGCTAGGCGCCGGCCATGCCGACCTTCCGGACCGGCCGGACCGGCCGGACCACGATATTGGTGAGGTCGTCGTGGTCGAAGACGCCGAGGCCGTTGTACGCGGGCTTGGCCGACGTGCCGTGGGACACGTACCGCTGCCTGACCGGCTTCGGGTGGTCCGGTACGCCCGCGTCTTGCACGCGACGCCTCGCCGATCCCTCGGCACCCTGCTCCTTCATCCACAGGAGCAACCACACGTACGCGCCCAAGGCCGCTACAAGGATGCCGGTCACGGCCCACATGGGCCGTAGTGGCGGTACCAGGCCGATCAGGAACGTGAGCCCGCTGCTCTCGAGGAGGGAGACGAAGACTCGGCGCCGGCGCTCACGGGCCCTGGCCCGGGCGCGGGCGTCGGGTCCCAGGAACGCCGTCCCCTTGCGCGGGGTGATGATCCAGCGACCATCCTCGTGTCGTCCTGTCTCTGCCAACAGCTCCATCTTGCGCTCGAAATCC
>WNFZ01017806.1_pt1 | contig 16151 bp, 9 predicted proteins | sample 5400081 | NCBI WGS metagenome assembly WNFZ01 (sample SAMN13153365, study PRJNA577476) | soil metagenome | isolation source: 80 cm soil or saprolite under grassland replicate 1 | place: USA:California | collected 2016-06-15 | reverse complement strand
CGCGGACTGCGCCGCACCGCGCCGAGCGGTTCGAGTCGCTCGACCAGCGCCGCCAGGCGGTTCGTCAGGCCGACCAACCGCTCTTGCGGAAACACCGGCGTCCGGACAAACCGTTCCATCGCTTCCGCCAGGCCGATAATCGTCGCGAGATTTTCCGTGCCGGCGCGACGTTCATTTTCGTGCCCGCCTCCGAAGAGGATTGGGTCCGGATGGAGGGGCGAACGGACAAACAGGGCGCCGGCCCCTTTCGGTCCGTGAAATTTATGGGCGCAAAGCGAGACCAGGTCAGCATTGAACTGGTGAATGTTCGTGAACGGTTCCTTGCCAAACCACTGGACGGCGTCGGTATGGAAGAGCACTCCGCGTTCGCGGCAAACCTTGCCTAATGCGGCGACGGGCTGGATCGCCCCCGTCTCGTTATTGGCCGCCATGATCGTGACCAGCACGGTGTCTGGTCGCAAGGCCGCCTTCAGCGCGGCCACTTCGACCAAACCCTCCCGATCGACCGGCAGGCAGGTGACCTCGAATCCTTCCTTCTTCGCCAGGTATTCGCAGCTGTGGAGCACGGCATGATGTTCCACGGCGCTGGTAATGATGTGCCGGCCTCGGTCGCGCCGCGAGCGGGCCACGCCGAAGACGGCGAGATTGCTGCTCTCGGTGCCGCTGCTGGTGAAGACGACCTCGCTCGGCTGGCAGGCCCAGACCCGCGCGACCCGATCCCGCGCGTCGTCCAGCAGGGCGCGCGCGCGCCGGCCGACCCGGTGCACGCTGGAGGGATTGCCGAACACCTCATCGAAGTAAGGCAGCATGGCTTCGCGCACCGCCGGATCCAGCGGCGTGGTCGCATTGTAATCGAAGTAGATCGTGCGCACCTGGCTGCCTATGATTAATCAAAAGACACGCCCTTTCGCAGTGGTCGAGGCGTGTTCCATTACGGGATGAGTGTAGCCGGATCGAGTTGGGTGTAAACTCTGCCGTTGTCCGACCGCGTGGTGGACGGCCTGCTCAAATCCGTGCGACGGCTCGAGTGCTCCGCAGCTATTCGGGAGGCACCACCACACGGTAGAAGCGCTGGGCATTAGTCGCAGGGAAGGTCTCTGTAAAAATGAGGGGTTGCTCGACGGAATATTTGTGCTCATCGGGGTCCATGGGTAGGCTCGATGGCCATGGCGCCACGCACTGGGACCATGAACCTTTTCCACTGGTAACTAGTAACTGGTAACTGGTAACTGGAAATTGAAAACAGGGTCACACTCGGGATGAGCTTCTGAAAATCACCAGTTACCAGTGACAAGCTGCCAGTGACAAGTCGGTTCTTGGGAAGCGCCACACGGGTCTCGAGCGCCGCCTGGCCGGGGCTTACTTTTTCTTGAACAAATCCCCAATGCTCTTGGTGGCCTTGTCGAGAGTGTTGGTGGCCCCCTTCGAGAGGTCCTTCACCGCCTCGGTGGCGCCTTTGCCGATGTCGGCGACCCCTTTTTCGACGGCTTTGAGGGTGGCGGCAGTGACTTCACGCAGCACCTTCTTGGTCAGTTCAGCGGCCGTGATCCCGTCCGGACCCGTGCCCAGGTCGGTGAAGTGAATGTCCGGCAACGGCAGGGTCATCGACTTGCCAGCCAGCATCGTCATGCTGACGTTGACCTTGGCGCCGCTGATCAGGAAATCGTCCACTTGCAATTTTCTCGAAGCCCCTTTCGAGGCCGGCTCGCTCTTGGATTTCTCGGTTTCCTTGCCGGCGGCGCCGCCGCCGGTAGTGGCTTCGACATTTTCGAGGATTTTGCTCAGATTGTTTTTTGTGCCGAGGGTGCCTTCGAAGGTGATTTCCGGCGCTTGCACTTTGACCTGCGTCACGTGAATCTTGTCCCCGAGCACGGATCTGGGGACGACTCCGACGCTGACTTCGCCGACCTTGACCGCCGAAGCAGTCTGGTAGCCTTGCGGGTTTCCCAGGAGGAAACCTCTCAAGGTGCCGCTCCCGGAGAGCACGGAGAGGGCCGCGTGGTCCAATTTCACGTCGGTCTTGGTCAACTGCGGGCCGACCGTCTCGACGCCTTTCTTGATGATGGAATCGAGGGACAACGTGAGCAGCACGACCAGCAACACGAGGCAAACGACCGCGATGACGGCCATCCGGATGACAAGTTTTTTCATACTTTGGCTGAGTTGAGGTGCCGTGACCGGCTTTCGGCCACAACGGGAAAATGTTCAGTCCGTGGCGGTTTGTAAAGAAGCTTGGTGCCGGGGAGACCCCTTTTGACTTGAGCCCGGACTTAAGCCACTTTTCCGGCAGTCGATAAACATGGGGTTGCAACGATCTGGGGCCGCGTTGTAAAAGTCCGCGGTTTGCGATGGGTAAAGCGTTAATCATTGCAGAGAAACCGTCTGTCGCCGGCGATATTGCCAAGGCGCTGGGCGGTTTCAGCAAGCAGGACGAGTTTTACGAGAGCGATCAGTATGTGCTCTCCTCGGCCGTGGGCCATTTGCTGGAGTTGGCGGTTCCGGAACAGTTTGAAGTGAAAAAAGGCAAATGGACCTTCAGCGCCCTGCCCGTCATTCCACCACACTTCGACCTGCGGCCCATCGAAAAGTCCGAAAGCCGCCTCAAGCTCCTGGCCAAGCTGATCAAACGCAAGGATGTCGATGCCCTGATCAATGCGTGTGACGCCGGCCGCGAGGGCGAATTGATCTTCCGCTACATCGTCCAGCACACTAAAGCCCGGCAACCCATTCGGCGGCTCTGGCTCCAGTCGATGACCCCCGCCGCCATCCGGGATGGTTTCGCCGCGCTGCGCCGCGACGAAGAAATGCGCCCGCTGGCCGACGCCGCCGTCTGCCGATCGGAGTCCGACTGGCTGGTGGGCATCAACGGCACCCGGGCCATGACCGCCTTCAATTCCAAGCTGGGCGGTTTCCAACTCACCACGGTGGGTCGCGTGCAGACGCCGACGCTGACCATCCTGGTCGAACGCGAGGAGAAGATTAAGAAGTTCGTCCCGCGCAACTATTGGGAGATTATCGGGACCTTTCAGGCGCAGGCCGGCGAATATACCGGCCGTTGGTTCGACGAAACGTTCGCCCGGGAAAAGGACCGGAAGGATGCCGACACCGAACTGAAGGCGGAACGGCTCTGGGACGTGCAGAAGGCCGAAGCCATCCGCGACAAATGCCTTGGCCAGCCCGGCGCCGTCACCGAAGAGAGCAAGCCGAGCACGCAGCTGTCGCCCTTGCTTTACGACTTGACCAGTTTGCAGCGGGAGGCGAACGGCCGGTTCGGTTTTTCCGCCAAGAACACCCTGGGCCTGGCCCAGGCGCTGTACGAGAAGCACAAGGTGCTCACCTACCCGCGCACCGATGCGCGCGCCTTGCCGGAGGATTACCTCGGCACGGTCCAGGAGACGCTCGGCATGTTGCAGGAAACCCCGTACCGCGCCTTTGCCGAGGAGATCCTGCGCAGTCAATGGGTCAAACCGAACAAGCGCATTTTCAACAATGCGAAGATCTCCGATCACTTCGCCATCATCCCCACCTCCCTCGCGCCGAAACATCTGAGCGAACCGGAACAGAAGCTCTACGACCTGGTCACGAAACGGTTCCTCGCCGTCTTTTACCCGGCCGCCGAGTTCCTCATCACCACGCGCATCACCCGCGTGATGAGTGAGCCATTCAAGAGCGAAGGCAAAGTGATGCTCAAGGCCGGCTGGATGGCGGTGTATGGCCGCGAAGTTGAATCCGACGACACCCCAACGCTGGCCCCCGTGCAGCCCGATGAAACCGTCCAGACCACCAAGGTCGAGGTCCACGCCAGCCAGACCAAGCCGCCGCCGCGCTTCACCGAAGCCACTTTGCTCACCGCCATGGAAGGAGCGGGCAAGCTGGTGGAAGACGAAGAGCTGCGCGCGGCCATGAAGGAGAAAGGCCTCGGCACTCCCGCGACCCGCGCCTCGATCATCGAGGGATTGATCACGGAAAAGTACGTCCATCGCCTCGGCCGGGAATTGCAACCGACCGCCAAAGCCTTTTCCTTGATCGTGCTCCTGCGCGGGCTGGACATTCCCGAGCTCTGTTCGCCCGAATTGACCGGGGATTGGGAGTTCAAGCTCCGCCTCATGGCCCGCGGTCAACTCAAACGCGAGGCCTTCATGCGGGAGATCGCCGACATGACCCGCCATATCGTCGAGCGGGCCAAAGGCTACGAGAGCGATACGGTTCCCGGCGATTTCGGCGAACTCAAAACCCCCTGCCCCAAGTGCGGGGCGGTCGTGAAGGAAAACTACCGGAAGTTTCAATGCACCAACCCGGCCTGCGATTTCGCGTTGTGGAAGAGTGCGGCGGGCCGCCTTTTTGAATCGAACGAAATTGAAGAGTTGATTGCCAAAAAACAAGTCGGCCCGCTGCAAGGATTTCGCAGCAAACAAGGATTCCCCTTCGCCGCCATCATCAAGCTTACCCCCGAGTGGAAAGCCGAGTTCGACTTCGGCCAAAATGACAAGGACGCCGAAGGCGCGCCCATCGAAGTGGATTTCAGCGGCAAGGAACCCGTCGGCCTCTGTCCGAAATGCCAGGCCCGCATCTTCGAGAACGGCATGAGTTACGTCTGCGAAAAATCGGTCGGCGCCAACCGAAGCTGCGACTTCCGCTCCGGGACGATTATCCTGCAACAGCCGATCGACCGCGCGCAGATGGCCAAGCTCCTGACCGCCGGAAAGAGCGACTTGCTCCAGAAATTCATCTCCAAAAAAACCGGCCGCCCCTTCAAGGCGTTCCTCGTGTTGGGCAAGGACGGCAAGATCGGGTTCGAGTTCGAGCCGCGGCCCCCCAAAGCCAAGGCAGGCGAAGGCAAGGCCACCCGGACCAAGGCGGTCCCGGTCAAGCTCGACTTCGCCGGCCAGGAGCCGCTCGGCCAATGCCCCAAATGCGGCGGGCGCGTCTTCGAGGGGCCGACCGATTATCTCTGCGAAAAATCGCAGGCCGAAGCCAAGCCGTGCAAATTCAAGACGGGCAAAATCATTTGCCAGCTGCCCATTGACCGCGCGCAGATGGCCAAGCTGCTGGCCACCGGCAGGACGGATCGGCTGGAAAATTTTATCTCGAAGTCCGGACGCCCCTTCCCGGCGTACCTGGTCCTGGATGATTCCGGCAAAGCGACCTTCGAGTTTCCTCCGCGCGATTCGGGCGACGGAGGGTAGGACGCGGATTTGCGATTTGCGATTTGCGATTTGCGATTGTCCAGGAGTGTGGACAGGCTGATGCCCGAGAGCCGTTGCGCGTGAGTCGAGCAGCAATCGGCAATGGCAAATCGCAAATCGCAAATCACCCAGACCATGGCAGACGAGTGGATCGACCGGTTCAAACAGCATCTGAGCGCCTTGGGCGCCGCCTCGTACACTGTGCGCAATTCCATGCGCGCCCTGCACGAATTCGAATTATTCCAATGGCAGGGCAAGGAACAACGTCTGCCGCTCCCATGGCGCGAATTGCAACGCGATGATTTTCGCGCCTACCTGGTTCACCTTTATCGCCTCGATCTGAATTGTGGCTCCATCCAGCTCCGTTTCAGTGTTTGCCGCCTCACTGGCCTGAACTTCAACGCGATCATTTTCGCACTTACCTCCGTCACCTTGGCCGGGCCGGCCTTGACGACGACCGCCTGAGTCGGGCCGCGATTCTGCTCCGCTTCAGTGCGCTGCGGACGTTCTACAAGTTCCTGGTTCGGCGAGGCGAAGTCCAGAGTTCGCCGATTAAGAACCTCACGCTGCCGAAGCCGGAAAAACGTGTGCCCCACTTCCTCACTCGACGGCAGATGGAAAACTTGTTGATCGCTCCGTTGGGAGCCGGAGAGCCCGCGTCCAAAAACTCCTGGGAGCAGGCCGCGAAGAAGCCGCGCGGGCGACCTGTGGAACCCGGCGTCCCGGAGCGCGATGTGGCGATCCTGGAAACAATTTATTCCTGCGGCTTGCGTGTCAGCGAGGCCTGCAGCCTGTGCGCGGAGGATATCGACTGGGACGACCAACTCATCCGCGTTCGCGGCAAGGGACGGAAAGAGCGCTTGGTGCCGATCGGCGAGCCCGCGCTTCAAGCTATCGAACGCTACTGGAATCTTCTTCCCCGCCGACCGGCGCCCCACGAACCACTCTTCCTGCGTTCGAGCAAAGGGGCCGAAGCGATGTTACCCCGCACGCTGCAAATGCGCCTGAAGCGTTACCTCAAAATCGCAAAACTCGACCCGCAGCTCACGCCGCACAAGCTTCGCCACAGCTTCGCCACGCATTTGCTCGACAACGGGGCGGATCTCCGCAGCGTGCAGGAATTGCTCGGCCACGCTCACCTCGTCACGACGCAGGTCTACACGCACGTCACCACCGAGCGCTTGAAGAAGGCATATGACGACGCCCATCCGCGGGCGTGACGCGTCTCTGCTGCCAGGAGATCAGGCGTACTTGCAGCCCCAAACCGTGTCGCATTTTTGTTCCGTACGGAACATCGGAGCGTCGAGCGGGACGGGCGATCCGCGGGATCGAGGGGGGACGGCGCACGCCGGCGCCTTCATTTGAGCCAGGCCGGAATTCTCTCGGAGGCCCAAATCATTTCCACGGGCTGACGTTCGCGCACGAGCGCAGCTTTGTTCCCGTTGACCAGGACTTCCGCCGCCAGGCCGCGCGAATTGTAGTTTGAAGCCATGACGAAGCCGTAGGCGCCCGCGCTGAGCAGAGCCAGATGATCTCCCTCGCCCACCTTGGCCAGCGGACGATCCTTGGCGAAATAGTCGCCAGACTCGCAAATCGGGCCGACGACATCGGAGCGGACCAGGCGGTGCCGGCCATTGCGCGCCACGGGAACGATTTCGTGGTAGGAATCGTAGAAGGCCGGCCGGATCAGATCGTTCATGGCTGCATCCACGATGACGAAGTGCTTTTTCCCCGTGCGCTTCACATACTCGACGCGAGTCACGAGGATGCCGGCGTTGCCGGCGATGAATCGGCCCGGTTCAATCAAGATGCGCAGGCCCAGCGGCTCGAGCAGCGGCACCAGGCTCTTGGCGTAATGCGCGGGGGTCAGGATGTCCCTGGCCTGGGGCAATTGCCACCAGGCGCGGGAGCCGCTTTCCAGGGCCGATTGATAAACGATGCCGAGCCCGCCGCCGATGCTGAAGAATTCGAAGCGATACTGCCTGGCCAGTTTGCCCACCAGGGGCACAACTTTCTTGACGGCCCGCTCGAACGGCTGCACCCGGGTGAGTTGCGAGCCAATGTGCATCTGCACGCCGCGCAGCCGGAGGTTCTTCAGCCGGGCGGCCCGGGCGTAGACGGCTTCGACCTGCTCGAAGGGGATGCCGAACTTGTTCGCGTAAGTGCCGGTGGTGATTTTGGCGTGGGTGCCCGCGTCCACGTTGGGATTGACGCGCACGGCGACCGGGGCCACGCGCTTGAGGCGGGCGGCCACGCGGTTGATGCGCGCGAGTTCCGGTTCGCTTTCGACATTGAAGCAATAGATCCGACGGCGCAACGCGAACTCGATTTCCTCTTCCTTTTTGCCGACGCCGGCAAAGACGCACTGGCGCGGATCCCCGCCGGCGGCGATGACACGGCGCAATTCCCCTTCGCTCACCACGTCGTAGCCACTGCCCATATTGGCCAGGGCGCGGATGACGGCTGCGTTGGAATTCGCCTTCGTGGCGAAGCAAATCAGGTGCGGCAACGGCGCCAGAGCCCGATCGATCTTGTGAAAGTGATCCGCCAGGGTGTGCTGGGAATAGACGTAGAGCGGCGTGCCGAACTTGCGGACCAGCGAGGCGATCGAAACCCGCTCGCAATAAAGCTTCCGGCCGACGTAATGGAAATCGTGCATGAGAATGAAACCGACCTCTAAGGTTCTGCCAGGATTTTGGCCCGCGTGCGATGGTATTCTTCGGTCGTGATCGCATCTTTCTTGTACGCCTCGAGCAAGTCCGCCAGGCGCTGTGCCTTGGATTTGGGGGCCGCAGGTTCGGGGCGGGTCGGAGCCGGGCTCGCCGGGTTGGGCGGTTTATTCTCGGGATTGACGCTTTTGGTTGCGACGGGCTTTGGCGCGTCGGCTTTTGCGGCGGCTGGTTTCACGGCCGCGGCGGCTTTGCTGGCTTCCTTCTCACGACGTTTTGCTTCCTTTTCGGCCTGTTTCGCCTGCTCTCGCGCCTTGGCTTCGGCGTCGGCTTTGCGACGGGCTTCTTCTTTTTCGCGTGCCCGCGTCTCCGCGGCGAGCGCTTTGACCCTTTTCTCTTCTTTCGCCTTGGCTTTCCTGGCTAGTTCTTCGGCGCGGCGCGCGTCGGCCCTGGTCTTCGCCTCGGCTTCGGCGCGCTGCCGTTCCTCCTCGCGGACTTTCAGGCGGGCCTCTGCGGCGGCCTTCTTCTCGCGTTCCCGGCGGGCCTTTTTTTCGGTGGCAAGTTCCTTTTCCGTGGGCAGGCGCACGGCCTTGAGTTCATTGGTATTGGTCACCGTGGCTGGCGGGGAGGCGACGGAGGGCGGGGGCCGTTCGGGGGCGGGCGAGACGACTTGGGCGGTGGGCTTGCCGGGTGAGGGCGAAGACGCGGGCGTGGGCGCGGGCGCGGCCGTGGGCGCAGGCGTGGGAGACGGGGCGGGAGTGGGGGTGGCGACGGCTGCCGGAGCGGGTTGGGCAGGTCGCTCCTTGGCTTCGATCTCCCCTTTGATTCTGGCGATGCGTTCCTGGCGTTCCTTCTCTTCGCGAGCCTTTTGTTCCTCGTAGCGGGCTTTCTTTTCCGCGATTTCCTTTTCCCGGGCGGCTTTGGTTTCGTCCTGCTGTTGTTTGGCCAGGAGGAGGGCCTCCTGATTGGCCCGCAGTTTTTCCTCCTTTTTCAGTTTGGCCTCGGCCAGGGCCTTTTGGCGCGCCTCCTCGTTGGCTTTGGCTTTGGCGATCTTCTCGGCTTTAAGTTCGGCGGCGCGCCGGGCGTTAGCCTGGACCTTCCGATCTTTCTCAGAAAGCGCGGAGGCGGAGTTCGTGGCCGGGGCAAGGGATTGTTTGGCGGCTCGAGCCAGCAACTCGCGCGCTTGATCCTCGGCGGCGGGAATCCGCGCGGCGGGAACGGCGGGAGCAGGCGGAACGGCGGGAGACGGCGACAAGGCCGTCGGGACAGCAGGGGCCGGGCCTTTGGCGGGAAGCGCAATGGTCGAGAGGGGCGCGACGGCCGGCGCAGAGGGCGCCGGCGCCGGCGATGGCGGTGGCGGCTTCTGGAACTCCGATTGAACGCGTTTGAGAAGTTCTTGTTTGGTTCGCTCCAGATCTTCCTGAATTTCCGATTCAGATTTGATCTTCGCGGCTCTGCCGGCGGGCGCATTCGTCGCTTTGGCCTGTTCGGCGGCGAGCCGTTTTTGTTCCCTGAGACGTCTGGATTCCGCCTGCGCTCGATTCTCGGCTTCCTGGCGGGCTTTTTCCTTGGCTTCCGCTTCGGCCTTTTTGCGGGCTTTCTCATCAGCCCGGGCTTTGGCGCGCAGTTCCTTCTCGGAGGGTGGCCGGGCGGCGGGCGGCGGGGTGACGGCGGGGGAGGGGCGCGCGACGAGCGGAGCGGGCGGGTTGGTGGCGGATGGGGCTGCGGGTGGAGAGGCGGGAACGGGCGGCGCGATTTGCGCACTTGTCGGCGTCTCCGATTTTTGGCGGCGCGCCTCCGCCGCCTTCAAGACTTCCAGTTCGATGCGCCTGAGTTCCATTTGCCGCGCGGCTTCCTCGCGGGCTTTTTCGTCCTTCTGGCGCTGAAATTCTTCGAGCTTGGATGCGACTCCGCCACGGTTCATGGTCCCAATGCGCGGTCAATACACCGTGGAGGCTCTCCATGAACCAACTTGTCACTTGTAACTGGTGATTTGGAGAAGCTCATCCCGAGCCTGACCCTGTTTTCAATTTCCAGATAGCAGCTACAAGTTACCAGTTACCAGTCGAAACGGTTCACGGTCCCAATGCGTGGCGGAAGGCCAGAGAGACATTCCATGGATCTAAGTGATTTGTGGATTGAGGACCGCCTCGTCAAACAATCGTCGCCACCGACCCGGGCAGGGATAGTAAAGAATCGAGCGAACGACGAGGCGTCGCACCTCGGCGCGGGTGACCTTGATGCGCGGACCGGCCTGGAGGATATTCGCGGTGCCCAACCGGGACAAGGTGCTCGCCCCGATGAGGATGGGCCACGCGCAGGCCAGCCGCACCCGGATGCAGGAGCGCGGGAGGGCGTTGGTGTAATCCCAGCCCGCGCTGAGATGGGAGCGGGCCAGGGCGAGACAATTTTCGTAAAGAGGGCGGAAGGCCCGCGCCGATTCCGCGTCAAGGAGACTGGAGGGTTTCAGACCGCACGCGCTGAGCTGTGCTGCGGGCAAGTAGCAACGACCATGGCGCAGGTCCTCCGGGAGGTCGCGCAGGATATTGACCAGTTGCAGTCCTTTGCCGAAGCGGACGGCGTCGGCCAGCAGACGCGCGTCATCGAGCGGAGCTTTCGGGAACAGGTGAGAGCGACACAACTTTGTCCAGAATTCACCGACGCAGCCGGCCACGCGATAAGTATAGTCGTCGAGCTCCGCGTTGGTGGTCAGGGCGCTGATGTGCGCGACGGAGGCGCCGGCGAAACGGGTCAGATCCAATTCCTGTCCGCTGGTGATGGTTTGGAGCACGGCGCGGAGGAGTTGTTGGTCGTGCATCGACAACTCGTCGAGGATGGAGAGCGCTTCCTCGATTCTTTGCAAAAGCGCGCGTTCGGCGGGCGCGGCCTGATGCTGGGCGAGCGGATCGAGTCCAAGCGGTTTCTGATGAAGGCCGAGGATCCGTTCGCGCAGGAGCCGCAGCGCGCTGAGTCGCCGGTCCAGCGGGACGACCTGGGTGTCCGCGATGGTGTCGGTGGCGCGAGCGAGCAGGTAGGCGAGGCTGATGGGACGGCGGACGGCGCGCGGGAGGATGCGGAGGGAGGTGTAGAACGAGCGGGAGACCTGTTGCAACAGATCGGTCAGTAAAGCGGCCGCAGGCGCAGTCATGCGGGAGGCGGTGCCTCGTCGCGGTAGCGGTAGCGGGTGGCGATGAGCGCGAAGAGGAACGCCACCCCGGCCGTCATGCCCGCGTAGAGGTAGAACCGGTCGGAGGAAACACTTTCATCGCCATGTCCGCCGCCCAACTGAGTGATGGTGGTGACGAGGAGGTTGCCGAGGGCGACGGTCAGCAGCCAGAAACTCATGATCGTGCTCTTCATCGAAGGGGCCGCCTGGGTGTAGGCGAACTCCAGGCCGGTCGTGGAGACGAGCACCTCGGCGGTCGTGATGATCACGTAAGGGACCGACTGCCAGGCCAGGCTCAACGTCTCCTTCGCTTCGATGCGATGTTGCAACCAACCGACCACGACATAGGAAGCCGCCGTGAGGAGCAAGCCGAGGGACATGCGGCGCAGCGCCGTGATCCGCAGGCCGCAGGATTCGAGGAAGGGATACAGACCCCAGTTGAGCGCTGGAACCAGGATCATGACCAGCAGCGGGTTGAGCGACTGCATCTGCTCGGCGCCGATCTGAAAGCCGAACAACCGGAACGGCTGCATTTGCGCGCCTTGCAGGACCCAGGTGGAAGTGGACTGTTCGAACAAGGCCCAGAACGCGGGCACCAGCGCCAGCACGGTGAGAATCGGCGCGACGGATCGGGCCGCGGAAATCTCCGGTTCATTGTAGCGGTTCGAGAGGCTGGTTCCGAGCACCAGGAGGTACCACAAAACGAAGCAGCTCATGGCCACCCAACCGACCACTTTCACTGCGGGAGTGACCTGTTGCTGGATGGCGACGAACACCATCCCGACCATCAACACCAGCGGCAGCGCCACGGTATTGAGGACGCTGACCAGGGCCACCGCCTTCAGGGAAGCAGGACCGCGGGACAGGCTGCGACAGGCCGCGAAGAAGACGGAGAGAAAACCAGCCATCCTGGTTTCTCTCATGGGCGGCTTGCGCACATAGTGCTTGGTCCCAAGCCAGAAAATCAGGGTGGCCAGGCCCATGACAATGCCCGGCACGCCGAAGGCCCAGCTGTAACCGGTGAAACCAGCCTGCTTGAAGTGCCAAAGCAGTCGATCCCAGGCGCCGGCGTCCACCGCCAGTTGCGCCTCGGGTCTTGACGCAATCCAAGGGATGACCAGGAAGGAAAAGAAGGAGCCGAAGTTGACCGAGAAATAAAATGCCCCGTAGGCTTTGCGCATCAGGTGGCCTTGATGCGGGCCGAATTGATCGCCCATGAAGGCGGAGACGCATGGCTTGATTCCGCCCGCTCCGAAGGCGACCAGGCCCAGGCCCGTGTAAAGGCAGATGAGCTTGGCGTTCACGGTGAGGAACAAGTCGCTCGTGGCCAGCACGCCGTGCCCTGCGCAGTAGAAGAGCGAGATCCACAGAATGGTATGGTAGCGGCCCCAAAATCGATCCGACAGCCAGGCGCCCAGCAGCGGCATGAAATAATTGGCGAAGCCGAAGAGGTGAATGATGGTGGTGGCGCGGTCCTTCGTTTGCAGGAGGGACTGGGTAATGTAGAGGGCCAGGATGCTCCTCATCCCGTAGTAACTGAACCGCTCGGCCGCCTCGTTGCCGACGATGTATTGGATCTGCTTGGGCCAGCGGTGCGGATCTGGCGGGGCCTCGTGGACTTGGCGGGCTTCCATTTCGGCCAGTTCCCTAGCTCAATTCAGGCGCGGGGGCGAGAACTTCTTCTTGGGCGCGGGGGTGGCGGAGCGTGGGAGCGTTAAATGGTTACATGGTTCAATGGTTAAACGGTTAAATGGTTAAATGGTTAAATGGTTAAATTGTTGCAGCGTTCAAGACGCCGCTTGGGGCAATAGTCGTCCCAGGAAAACCCGTCGACGTTTCAATGCTTCAACGTTTGAACGATTCAACGATTCAACGATTTAACGATTTAACGATTTAACGATTTAACGATTCAACGCTTGCCCGCCCGCCTGCCGATAGGAATTGCCAATACCGGGCCAGTTGACGATCCTCGCGCAGATTGGGCCGGGCACCCCGGCCCGGTGTCTCAAGTCACGTTATGCAACCACTGGTCATGATTCCCGGACCCGGCGAACGTTTGGTGCGCTTCGTCGGGGATCAGCTTTCCTTTGGCCTGAGCCTGGGGGGTGGTCCACTGCCCGAAGGATGGCAGGCGCGGCTGCGCACCAATCTTGGCCGGGGCGAAACGCTGCGCCGAGAGATCATCCACGCTCACACGGGCCGGCAGAAGCTGGCCAATGCTTCCTGGCGCGACGTGCCGATGGCCTCGCGCGACGGGGCGGGGTCGATTTCGTTTTCGCTGACGGAAGTGGGCAGCTTCAAGGCCAAGGCGTATGCGTTGGATCCCCAGGGCCGGCAACACTGGCCGGAGGGGCCGGATGTCGGCGTCAATGTTCATCCCGATGCCTATCGGACGGCGAACACGATTTACTGCGCATTTCCGCGCATGTTTGGAGAGTCCAAGACGGCGGTGAACACGGTGAACGAAAAGCTCGAGCACGTGCTGTCCGCCCTGGATCAGGAGGGCTTCACCGTCATCCCGCCTTCGGGCAAGCTGCGGGATCTGATCGAATGCCTGCCGCACATCATCGAGTTGTTGCGCTGCCGGATTCTGCATTTGCTGCCGGTCAATCCCACGCCGACGACCTACGCGCGATTCGGCCGCTATGGCAGTCCGTATGCGGTGCAGGATTGGCTGGCGATCGACCCGGCGCTGGTGGTTTTCGACAAGCGCACGACGGGCGTGGACCAGTTCCGCGAACTGACCTACGCCACGCATTGCCGCGGCGCGAAAGTGTTCCTTGATGTGGTCATCAATCACACCGGCTGGGGCTCGACCTTGCAGGAGACGCACCCCGAATGGTTCCTGCGCGGCGCGGAGGGCTCGTTTGTTTCGCCCGGGGCCTGGGGCGTGGTCTGGGAGGACCTGGCCGAGCTCGACCACCGCAATCCCGCGCTCTGGGAACACATCGCTGAAGTGTTCCTGGAATGGTGCCGCCGCGGGGTCGATGGTTTCCGTTGCGACGCCGGCTACAAGATCCCGGTGCCGGCCTGGCGCTACATCACCGCCCGGGTCCAGCAGGAATTCCCCGACACGATTTTTCTGCTCGAAGGACTGGGCGGCTCCTGGGATGCCACCGAGAAGTTGCTCAGCGAAGGGGGCATGCAGTGGGCTTATTCGGAGCTGTTCCAGAATCATTCCCGCCAGGATATCGCCGGCTATCTCGATTACGCGCTCAGGCAAAGCGAGCGCGTCGGCCTTTACGTCCACTACAGCGAAACGCACGACAACGATCGCCTGGCCAAACTCGGTCGGGGCTGGTCGCTCTTGCGCAACCGGCTCTGCGCGCTGACGAGCGCCAGCGGTGGCTTCGGCTTTACCTGCGGGGTCGAATGGCTCGCGCCGGAAAAGCTCCTGGTCCACCAATGCCGCGGATTGGCCTGGGGCAACGAGCCGAACCTGGTGCGCGAACTGGCGCGGCTCAACGAAGTGTTGAGCGAGCATCCTTGCTTTTTCGACCATGCGACCCTGCGGCGTCTCAGCACGGCGGAAGACCACGTCATCGCGGTGAGCCGCGTTTCCGAGGAGGGCCTGGACAAGGTGCTGGTATTAATCAACACCGATCTGAAGAACCCGCGTTCGCTGCTGGTCGATAAATCATCCTACGAAGAGCTCGGCTCACCCCGCATCGATTTGCTGGCCCAGCCCGCCCCGGAAATCAACGCCACGGCGGACGGGAAAATCGAGTTCCGGTTGCGCGGGGGCGACTGTTTTTGTCTGGCGCCGCGCCTGGATCCGCAGGGGCTGAGTGGCGACCGGTACCGCGAGGCGCGCGCGCAATCGGCCTGGGCGATCACGGTGATCAGCCGGCGCATTCACGTGCGGGATATCAGTCCCTTCGACTGGCGGGGCATGGCGCGGCTGGTTGAAACCGGCCCGAGGGGGTTTCTGAGCGCGGTGAGCTATCTCGATCCGGTGCTGGTCAAGGAGGACGTGATTGCGGCGTTGGAGCGGGCGTTTGGGCAAAAGTCATTTCCGCCCGTCGTGACGTGGGATTTGCTGTCGCGGCGTCGCATCACGGTCGTGCCCGTGGACCACTGGCTGCTCCTGGAGGACGTCAGTCCGTTCCGCGCGGTGCTCGAGCCGGGCGGCGGGGGCCCGGCGCAGCAGGTGCCGTCCACGCGCGTGAACGAGCGACACATCGCCTTTTTCCTGCCCCGGCCGGGCTGGGGCGACGCGCAGTTGAGTCTGGAACGCTACGCCACCGAGCATCCCCGGGTGCAGGCGCAGGTTCGCTTTGTCACGTCGGTCATGGGCCATCGTCCGGCGACCGTTGGCCATCGTCAAGCGGCCCCGGGCCATCTTTTGCCCCTGGTTCTGTTGACCAACGGGCGGGGCGGCATGGCGCGCCTGGCGGTCGATCTGGGACGCGTCCAGTCCAAGTATGATTGTCTGCTCGGCGCCAATCTGCATCCGAGCCTGCCGGTGGACCGTCACATTCTGGCCAAGCGCGCCCGGGTCTGGGTCAACGCCGACGGCTTCATTACCCCGCTGAACCTGCACAACCTGGAGGACTTCGTCGCCGGTCCGCCCGCCCGGTGGCATTTCGTGGCGAGCGCCGGCGATGAACGGGCCGTGGAAGTGTTCCTGACCGCCGACATGATCGACGGACGGAACTCCACCGTGCTGCAGTTCCGGCGACCGGACGGTCCGGTGCCTTTTGGCCGGGAGCTGGCGCCGGAATGCCGCGTGTCGCTCACCGTGCGAGTGGACATCGAGGATCGGAATTTCCACAGCGAAACGCACCACAACGGCGGAGCCGAGCACCATTTTCAGGCGCACACTCAGGCGCTGTCCCAGAAGGCGGGCTTCGAGTTCCGGCCGGCGCCGGATCGGCATTTGCGTGTCTTCAGCGATCGGGGCGCCTATTACGGCCAGCCCGAGTGGTGCGATGCGATCGCCCATCCCATCGAGGCCACTCGCGGCCAGTTGGATCATGGCGATGCCTATAGTCCCGGCTGGTTTGAACTGCCGTTGGCCAAAGGTCAGACCGTCACCCTGACGATCACGGCGGATCCGACGGACCCGACGGCGGCGGAGCTGGCCGAGTTCGTCGTGAAACGGGAAGCGGCCAACGAAGCGGCGCGCGA
>WNFZ01004100.1_pt1 | contig 16151 bp, 18 predicted proteins | sample 5400081 | NCBI WGS metagenome assembly WNFZ01 (sample SAMN13153365, study PRJNA577476) | soil metagenome | isolation source: 80 cm soil or saprolite under grassland replicate 1 | place: USA:California | collected 2016-06-15 | reverse complement strand
ATCCTCACCTGCCACTGGCACCACGCCCGCTTCGACCTCTGCACCGGCGGGACGTTCGACCAGTGGGCCGACGAGCTGCGCCGCTTCCCGGTCGAGATCGAGGGCGACGACGTGCTCGTCGATCTGAGCCCCCGCGAAGACCCGGTCGCACACCAGCGCGAGCGGCTGCGCGACGGGCTCGAGCGGAACATCCCGCTCGTCCTCGCCAAGGCCGCGATCATGCTCTGGGAAGCCGATCGCACCGGCGTCGAGATCTTCCGCGAGGGCCTCGACTTCGGCGTCGAGCGTCGTGGAGGGGGTTGGTTCCGCGGGCTGACGACGCTCACGTGCTTCATGAACCTCGTGCCGCGGCTCGATCCGGGCGACCAGGCGATGGTGCTCTACCACGGGGTCGCCGACGTCGCGGCCGACTCCTTCGGTCAGCCGCCGCACTTCGCGCTCGATCCCCTGCCGGGGACAACAGAGCCGGCCCGGCTGGCCCGCTGGTTCCGCCGCTTCGTCGAGGTGCGCGACGCCGAGGGAGCAGAGCGCGCGCTGATCTCGGCCGTCCGTGCCGGCGCCTCACCGAGCGAGCTCGCCGACATGCTCTTCGCCGCCGCGACCGACCACCGCTACCTCGACGGCGGCCACACGCTCGACTTCGTCAACAAGGCGCTAGAGGCGCTCGACCTGGCCGGCTGGGAGCGGGCGGAGACGGTGCTCGCCTCTCTGCCGGCGCAACTTGCGGGCGCCGAGCGGATGGAGGAGTCGAACACGTGGCGGAACCCCGTCGACCTCGTCGGCTTGCTCGAGCACGCGTTCGACCAGCTTCCGGAGGCGCTCGCCGACGGCGCTGGACAGCGTGGCGGGTGGGACGGCCGCGCCGAGCTCGTCCAGACCGTTCTCAACGGCGAGCCGGCGCCGGTCCTCGATGCGCTGCTCGGTGCACTGCGTGAGGGCGCGACCGAGGTGGAGCTGGCATCGGCCGTCTCCTTCGCGGCCGCCACCCGGATTGCCCGCTTCCCGACGAGCAATGAGTTCGGCGACTGGGACACGGCCCTGCACACGTTCACCTTCGCCAACGCCGTCGAGCAGGGACTCCGCCGCTCGCCCTCGCCGGAGCTCGTGCGCGGTGTCCTCGACGCCGCGACCAGCGTCCACCTCGACCGCTTCCTCAACGTGCCGGCGACGAGGCTGCCGACACCCGATCCCGCTGCCAACCCCGATGCACTCCTCGAAGAGCTGCCGCGTCTCCTCGACCGGCAGCAGCAGGTGGACGAGGCGGGACAGCTGGCTGCCTCCTTCCTCGGCGCCGGCGGCGAGCCTGGGCGCCTCGTCGCAGCCCTCGGCTCGGCGCTCGCGCGCGAGAACCGGAACTTCCACACGATCCAGTGCGTCGAGGCGGCCGCCTGCCAGCACGAGTTGCTCGCCGGGACGGACGAGGCCGTGCTGCCGCTGATCGCGGCTGCGCGCTACCTCGCCGCCCACGCGACGACGACCCGTTCCGAACGGCAGACGTTCGAGATCGCCCGGCGCCTCCACCGCGGCGAGAACCTCTACGAGGAGGACGAAGCGGCCTAAGGCACCGCTTGCGGTGCCGCCTTCAGGACGCACGGGCTTTGCCCGTGCGTCCGTCTGCGCTGAACAGCCGAAGACGATGCGGCTCGCGATGTTCACGCGAAGGCACCGCTTGCTTTGCCCGTGCGTCCGTCTGCGCTGAACAGCCGAAGACGATGCGGCTCGCGATGTTCACGCGAAGGCACCGCTTGCGGTGCCGCCTTCAGGACGCGCGGGCTTTGCCCGTGCGTCCGTCTGCGCTGAACAGCCGAAGACGATGCGGCTCGCGATGTTCACGCGAAGGCACCGCTTGCGGTGCCGCCTTCAGGACGCGCGGGCTTTGCCCGTGCGTCCGTCTGCAATGGACCGGTCGAAGCAATTGAATTCAGGACGAGCGCTCTGACGCTAACGCTACGCTCGGAGGCGTGACTCCGGGCGAAATCGAGGTTGACGGCGCAGGGCGCGTGTTCAAGGTCTATCCCCGCGAGAGCCGCCGTCTGAAGGATCTCGTCATCGCGCGCCGCGGCTCGCGCGCGACCGAGGTCGTCGCGCTGCGGGACGTCTCGTTCAACGTCGAGCCCGGGAGCGCCGTCGGCCTCGTCGGGCGCAACGGCTCCGGCAAGACGACGCTGCTCCGGCTCCTCTCCGGGATCATCCGCCCGACCTCGGGTCACGTCGAGGTGGGTGGGCGTGTCGGCTCGCTGCTCGAGCTCGGCGCCGGCTTCCATCCGGACCTCTCGGGCCGCGAGAACGTCTTCCTCAACGGCTCGATCCATGGGCTCAAGCGCGCGTACATCCGCGAGCAGCTCGACGAGATCGTCGCGTTCGCCGGACTGGAGGAGTTCATCGACCTGCCCGTACGCACCTATTCGTCGGGGATGTACATGCGGCTCGGGTTCGCGATCGCGGCGCACATCGACGCGGACGTCCTTCTCCTCGACGAGGTCTTCGCCGTCGGCGACGAGCAGTTCCAGCGCAAGTGCTTCGGGAAGATCTTCGAGTTCAAGCAGCGCGGCGGAACGAGGATCGAGGAGGTCGCGCTACTCGGCCCCGACGGCGACGAGCGAACGCAGCTGCTCGGAGGCGAGCCGTTCGCGCTCCGGCTCCGGATCTCCTCCGGGGCCGAGATCCCGCCGCCGCGCGTCTCGTTCGAGCTGCGTGATTCGTCGGGGCTGTTGCTCGCCGGGGAGTCACAGTCGACTGCCGACCTCGGATGGAACGGTGGCGGCGGCGCCATCCGCTTCGAGGTCGACCGGCCGCCGCTCGGCGACGGCCGTTTCCACCTCCGGTTGGGCCTCGCCGACGATTCTGGTGAGCGTCTCTACCATTGGCTCGACGACGCACTCACGTTCGTCGTCTATCCACCCGGCGACGAGCGCGGGGTCGTCAGGCTCGAAGGTCGTTGGGAGAAGGAGGAGAACGGTGGTCCGGCGGAAACCGTCTAGCGCATGAGCTCGCGGACCTGTCCCGACTGGCCGATGCTGATGGAGTACGCACCCGACCTCCAGTTCAAGCACTACACGGTGGCGGAGGCGAAGCTCCCGGGCGAGGCGTTGATGAAGATCCCGGAGGTCGCGCTCAACGACGTCGCCATCTGCTGCGACCTCGACCGGCACGTGTTCTACGCTGCCCATACGGATCCCAAGGTCGGCGAGGCGCTGCGCGAGACACACTGGTTCGAGGTCGCGGAGTGGACCTCGTCCGGCCCCGGGCGGGCGGTCGGCAGCCTTTAGTAGGCCACCTGCGTCGGCAACGCCTCACCGCGCTCGTAGGCGAGGATGTTGTCAACTACGAGCCGCGTCATCGCCTCGCGCGCCTGCCGTGTCGCGCTGCCCAGATGGGGCGTCAGGACGACGTTCGGCAGGTCGAGAAGCGATTCGGGGACCTGTGGCTCGTGGGCGAACACGTCGAGGCCGGCCCGGATGCGACCCGACACGAGCTCGCGCACCAGCGCCTCCTCGTCGACGATCTCGCCGCGTGCCGTGTTGACGATGCAGGCTCCGTCTCGAAGGAGTCCGAGGCGGCGTGCGTCGATGAGCCCTTCGGTCTCGGGGGTTCGCGGCGCGTGGATCGTGACCACGTCCGATTGGCGGAGCAGGTCATCGAGGTCGCGGTACTCGCCGAGGTCGCTCTCGGCCCGAGTCCGCCGGGTGTAGAGCACCCGTAGGTCGAAGCCGCGCGCGCGGCGCGCCACCGCTTGGCCGATCCGGCCGAAGCCGACGATGCCGAGCGTCGAGCCGCTCAGCTCCTCGCCGAGGAAGCTGTCGGCCCACGAGCCGCGCCACTCGTGCGCGCGGACGAGCAGGTCGCCCTCGACGACGCGGCGCCGTGCCGCGAGCATCAGCGCGAACGCGAGATCCGCGGTGGCGGCGTCGAGCACACCGGGCGTATTGGTGACGGCGATCCCGCGGGCCGTGCACGCCGCGAGGTCGATGCGGTCATAGCCGACGCCGAAGTTGGCGATCAGGCGGAGCGAGGGGAGGAGGTCGAGCGGCAACGCCTCGTTCGCGACGATCAGCGCCTCGATGTCGTCCTGGGGCGCCGTCACCCTCTCCAGCGGTGCGACCTCGACGTCGTCCAGCTCCTCGAACGCCGGCCCAGGATAGCGGCGAGTGGCGAGAACCTTCAAGACTCGATCCTCCCACGCCGACAACTGGAGGCGTGAGGAAGCTCTTCATCTTCGCCTGCCTGATCGCGGTCACGCTCCCGTGCGGGAGCGCGGACGCCTACCGTCTCGAGGGCGGCCGCTGGCCGACCCGCACGATCGGGTACTACACGGAGACCTCGGCGTACTCCTGGTCGGTGGACACCGCCGCCTACGCCTGGAACGTGAGCGGCGCGCGGATCCAGTTCGTCAAGACGTCCCGTGCGAACGCGAAGGTGCTCCTCGGCATCCGCTGGTACCGCGCCGCCGGCGACGCGCACGTGCACAGGGTCGGGAGCTCCATCGTCCGCGCCGAGGTCGGCATCCAGACCGGGCACGACCGTTACGAGATGGCGCTGATCGTCGCGCACGAGCTCGGCCACGTCCTCGGGCTCGATCATGAGCTGGGGACTTGCGCGACGATGAATCCGGCTGTCGGCAACGACCACACCAACCGCTGCCCCGCCCCGCTGGCCGGGACCTGGACGTGCCGGCTCCTCCAGCCGGACGACGTTCGCGGCGCGGTCAGCCTCTACGGCGGCACCATCCGTCCGTGGCGCGGCTCGTCGTTCTGCTCTCGGTAGCTCCGCGCAACAACTCGGTGGGCGAGCACGACCGCCGCGCGCCGCGCGTCGCGCGCCGTGGGCCTCGGCCTCTCTGTGCCAACTCTGTAACACCCTCACCACAAGGGACTGTCCCTAGCACTGGCCGCCGGAGACATGCCCCATGTGGAACGAGAGCGTGACGATTCGCCCACAGGCGAGCTGACGCTCAGGCCGACTAGGGGGAGGCCGCAGCGGCAGCTCCGCGAGCGGTCGGGTGTTGACGATGTCCGGAGCAGTGGCCCAGCCGCGACGAGCCGTGGCGATCGCCAGGCGCATGTTGCCGAGGCCGCGGATCGAATGGGCGTCCGTGGACGCGACGACGGGGACACCCGCCTCGACGGCGAGCCTCACCTCAGGCGCCGAAAGGTCGAGCCGGTCGGGGAGGCCGTTCGTCTCCACTGCCACCCCGGTCTCGAGTGCGACCTCGAAGACCCGCTCGAGGTCGAGCGCGTTCGGGGGGCGGTGGTTGATGATCCGGCCCTTCGGATGCGACAGGCAGCGCACGGCCGGGTGCCGCATCGCCTCGGTCACCTTCCGCGTCAGCTCGGCGCGGGCCTGGCGCTGGCCCGCGTGCAGGCTCAGCTGCACCCAGTCCAGCTCGTCGAGGATGTCGTCGGGGAGATCGAGCTCGCCGTCGGCACGAATGTCGACCTCGGTGCCGCGCAGGACCCGGAACGGCGCCAGCTCCTCGTTGGCCGCTGCGATCTCCTCCGCCTGCCGGCGGAGATCGTCCGCGTCGAGCCCCGGGACGACACGGACGTTCGGCGTGTGGTCGCAGATCGCGAGGTACTCGTAGCCAAGCTCACGTGCGGCAGTCGCCATCTCGAGCACGGAGGCCTTGCCGTCCGACCAGGTCGTATGGCAGTGGAGGTCGCCGCGGACGTCGGCCAGCTCGACGAGCGGCGGCGGCTCGCCGCGGAACGGCTCCTCCCGCAACTCGGGCGGACACCACGGCACTCCGAGACGCTCGTACAGCGTCTCCTCGTCGGGCGCGTCGGGCAGGTCGCCGAGCGCCTCGACGTACAGGCGTGAGCCGGTCGCGCGCGCGAGCTCCGTTCCGAAGCGGGCCGGCGCAGCCACGACCAGCTCGACCGGCACGCCCTCGACCGTCACGCCGACCGCCCGCCGCTGCTCGCGCTCGAGGACGGCCACGATCTCTGGGAGCCGTTCGAACGCGTCGAGCACGGGCTTCGGTCGCGCCGCCGAGCACACGACTGCGAACTCGAACGAGCTGTCCGCCCAGCGGCGAGGGTCGCCGGCGACCTCGCCGTCCAGCGCTCCGGCGATCCCCTCGAGCAGCGCGCGGGCGCGATTCAAGAGCATCCCCCGCCGTTCGGGACTGCGCTCGCGGTCGAGCGCCGCGAGGATCCGCTGCTCCGTCTGCGGGCCGATCCCCGGGACGGAGGTCAGACGGCCGGCCTGCGCGGCCTCGCGGAACTCCTCCACGGTCCGGATCCCGAGCGCGGTGCCGATCTCCACCATCCGCTTCGGCCCGATCCCGAGGAAGCGGCCAAGACCCACGAGCTCCGGCTGCACCTCACGCTCGAGCTCGTCGAGCTCGGCCAGGGTGCCGGTCTCGACGAGCTCCTTCAGCCGTGCGGCGATCCCCGGCCCGATCCCGCGGAGCTCCTGGACGCGGCCCGTCGCCACGAGCTCCGCGATCGGCGCGCGGGTCTCGCGGATCGTCTCCGCGGCGCGCCGGTACGCGCGAGCGGTGTAGTAGCCGGCGCCCGAGAGGTCGAGGAGGCCGGCGAAGGCCTCCAGGCGCTCCGCGATCGTCGCGTTCTCCAGCCGTTTCACCGGCGGATAGTCTGCGCACATGGCGGCGATCGTCGTTCCGTTCCGCGGGACCGGCGGCAAGCGCCGCCTGCGCCGCCTGTCCGACGAGCGGCGCGCGCGGCTCCGCCTCGCCATGCTCGCCGATGTCGTGGCGGCCGCGACCGCAGTCTCACGCACCGTCGTCGTCACCTCGGACGAGCACGGAGCCGAAGTGGCCGAGGAAGGCGGCGCCGAGACGGTTTCCGATCCCGGCGGAGGCCAGGGCGCCGCGGTGGCGGCCGCGCTCGGCCTCCTTCCGACGGACGCCGTCCTGATTGTCAACGCGGACGTCCCGTGCGTGACCCCCTACGACCTGCGTTCGCTGGTCGCCGCGACGCCGCCCGGCGGGATCGCACTCGTCGCTTCCGAGGACGGCCGAACGAACGCCCTGAGCCTGCCCGCGCCGCACCTCTTCCAGCCGCTCTACGGCGCGCGGAGTGCCGAGCGGTTTCGCAACGCAGCGTCCGACCTGGGGCTCGAGGTCGTGACGGTTGCGATCCCGAACCTCGCCGATGACGTCGACACGGAGGCTGACCTGGAGCGCGTCGCCGAGCGTGCGGGCCCGAGGACGCAGACGGTGCTCGCCGAGGACGGAGTGCGTACGTGAAGGTCGCGGTCCTGACCGGCGGCGTCGGCGGCGCCCGCTTCCTGCGCGGGCTCGTGGACGCGGTCGATCCCGCCGGGGTGACCGCGATCGTGAACGTCGGCGACGACCTCGACGTGCTTGGGCTTGCCGTCTCGCCGGACCTGGACAGCGTCCTCTACACGCTTGCCGACCTCGCGGACGAGGAGCGCGGCTGGGGCCGAGCCGACGAGACGTGGAATGCGCTCGCCTCTGCGTCCGCACTCGGGGGCGAGGACTGGTTCCGGCTCGGGGACCGCGACCTCGGCCTCCATCTCGTCCGCACGCAGGCGCTTCGCCTTGGCACGCCGCTGTCCATCGTCACGGCCCGGATCGCGGCGGCCGCCGGCGTCGAGGTTTCGCTGCTCCCGGCGACGGACGACCGGCTCCGGACCTGGCTCGACACGCCGAACGGCAGCTTCCCATTCCAGGAGTGGTTCGTCGCGCGCGGCCATCGCGACCCGGTCGACCGCGTCCGCTTCGAAGGCGCGGTGGAGGCGCGGCCGGCGCCCGGGGTACTCGAGGCGTTGCACGAGGCGGACGTGATCCTGATCGCACCAAGCAACCCATACGTGTCGATCGGGCCGATTCTCGCCGTCGAGCGGATCCGCTCCGCGCTCGAACGGCGCCGCGCCCCCGCGATCGCGGTCAGCCCGCTGATCGGCGGCCGCGCGGTGAAGGGTCCGGCCGCCGCGATGCTCGAGCGGCTCGAGGGCGGGACGAGCGCGGCGCACGTCGCGCGCTGCTACCCGGGCCTGATCGACGCGCTCGTGTTCGACGAGGCGGATGCCGACGATGCCGCCGCGGTCACCGAGCAGGGCGTCCGTCCCGTCGTCGCGCGCACCCTGATGACCGGCCCGGACGCCCGCCGCCGCCTCGCCGAGGCCGCCCTCGACGCGGTGGCCTTCGCCTGATGCCCGAGGCGGCCACGCACATCCGCGCGGTGGAGTCGCCGAGGCCGGTGCGGATCGCAATCGTCGGCGGCACCGGTGCCTTCGGCCGCGGTCTGGCCGCGCGCCTGCGCGATCAAGGCCTCGACGTCGCGATCGGCTCGCGCGACCCGATCCGCGCGAAGGAGCTAGGGGCCACGCTCGGCGTCGCCGGCGGGACGAACGAGGGCGTCGTGCGGGCGGCCGACTATGTCGTCCTCGCAGTCCAGTCGTCGGCCGCGGTCGGGACGGCGCGCGACCTCGCCGACGCGATCGGCCGCAAGCCGGTCCTCTGCGTCGCCAGCGATCTGAAGTTCGGGCCGGACGGCGTCTCGCCGGGACGCAACGAGGGATCGATCGCCGAGGACGTCGCCAAGACGGTCGCCGGGCCGGTCGCGTCCGGCTTCCAGGCCGTCCCCGCCGCTCATCTCGCCCGCCCCGAATTGCTCGACGAGGACGTGCTCGTCTGCGGCGAGGCCGCCGCGAAAGAGCCGGCGCTGGAGTTCGGCGCGAAGCTGGTGAGCGGGCGCGCGCTCGACGCGGGTCCGCTGGCGAACTCACGCGCGCTCGAGTCGATGACCGCGGTGATCCTCCACGTGAACCGGCAGTACAAGGTCGTCGCGGGTGTGCGCCTGACCGGCTTCAAGTGACAGAGCTCCGCGTCATCCCCCTGGCGGGGATGCCGGAGGTGGAGCCCGACGACGACCTCGCCGAGCTGGTCGCAGGGGGGGCCGCGCTGGAGGACGGCGATGTGGTCGTGCTCGCGCAGAAGATCGTCTCCAAGGCGGAGGGGCGCGTGGTCAGGCTCGACGAGGTCGAGCCGTCGGAACGGGCGCGGGAGCTCGCCGGGGACGAGGATCCGCGCCGCATCGAGGTGATCCTGCGCGAGGCCGCCCGCGTCGTCCGGTCGCGGCCGCCGCTCGTGATCGCGGAGACGCCGCACGGATTCGTGTGCGCGTCGGCCGGCGTCGATGCGTCGAACGCGCCCGAGCCGGCGACGCTCGTCCTGCTGCCTCAGGATCCCGACGCGTCGGCCGAGCGGATCCGCGCCCGGCTGCGGGAGCTCACCGGCCGGGACGTCGCCGTCCTCGTCACCGATTCCTTCGGCCGGCCGTGGCGGCAGGGGACGACTGACGTCGCGATCGGCGCCTCCGGGCTCCGGGTCCTCATCGACCTGCGCGGCGTCCGCGACCGTGTGGGCTACGAGCTCCACGCGACGACGATCGCGGTCGCGGACGAGATCGCCGGGGCGGCCGAGCTCGTGATGGGGAAGACGGATGGTGTTCCCGGCGCGATCGTGCGCGGGCTCTCGCTCGCAGGCGAGGGCCGGGCCCGCGACCTCGTCATGCCGCCGGAGCGGGACCTCTTCCGGTAGGCGCGTCGCAACCGACCGGCCCATCCGGCCATGTCCCGATTGGATGGGTCAGACCCAGGTGTAACGAGAGTGCGCCGTTGCTTCCACAGCGGCGTGTCCGGCTCAAGCCGGTATGGGGCTGAGCCCGATCGGGCCTTGGGGCGCTGTCCGAATTGGATGGGTCAGACCCAGGTGTGACGAAAGTGCGCCGTTGTCTCCACAGCAGACGTGCCGGTTCCGGCCAATCTGGGTCTGACCCCGGGACCAGCCGTTGGGGCGGTGTCCGAATTGGACGGGTCAGGGCGAGAGCGTCACCCGAGCGTGAGCGGGACCGTGACGGTGTGAAGCGGCTGCCCGTTCTCCGCGGAGGGCTCGAAGGCGACGAGCGTGATCAGCCCCGGCGAGGCGTCTACGTCGAGGGTCGCGTCGAAGGTGCCGCGTTCGCCAGAGCCGGAGCTCGCGGTCACCGTCTCCGCGACGAGCACCTTCGACCCGCGCCGGATCTCGACGCGCATCGTCGCCTCGAACGTGTTCGACGTGCCGCGGACGGTGATCGGGCTCGACACCGTCTCGCCCGGGAGCGGCGACTCGACGAGGATCACCGGCGTCACGTCCTCGAGATCGGAGCGGTCGAGGACGTCGTCGCCGATCCGTACCTTCCGGACCGTCGGGAACTGGGTGAGCGTGTAGACGATCTGCGCCTCGGCGAGCTGCGAGACGTGCGTCAGCGTGCCGAGATCGGCCTCCCCGCTCCGGATCGACAGCCCACTGAGCCGGAGCAGGCCGATCGCCGTCGAGAGGCCGCCCGCGCGCTCAGCCGCGGTCGGGCCGGCTCTGAGCGCATCGAGCGTCGCCTGCCCGACCGCCGGAGTGCTCGGAACCAGGCGCCGCACTGGGGTCACGCCTCCGTCCCGGACGAAGTAGACCCGGACCGCGACGTTCGGCTCGGTCGCGGGCGTGCTGGAGGTGCTCGGAGCGGTCGACGGTGCCGTCGCTGAGGTCGTCGTCCCCGTCGCGCCCGCCGGTCCTCCCCTCGAATGGCCGCAGCCGGCGGCGAGGAGAATGAGAGCAAGAGGAAGGAGCCGCTTCATCGTCCGAGACTTCCGCCTCGAGGCCGTCGAACCTCCCGAGTACCCTGCACCGCGTGGACGAGCGCGCCCGCCCGCTCGAGCTCGAGCACCTTGCGTCCGACCCGCTCAGTCAGTTTGAGCGCTGGTTTCGCGAGGTGGAGGGGAGGATTCGCGCGCCCGAGGCGATGGCGCTCGCCACCGCGACGCCGGACGGCGCCCCCTCCGTCCGCATGGTGCTGCTCAAGGGGTTCGACGAGCACGGATTCGTCTTCTTCACAGGGTACGAGAGCCGCAAGGGCCGCGAGCTCGCCGCGAACCCGCGGGCGGCACTCCTGTTCCACTGGGATCTGCTCGGACGGCAGGTGCGTGTCGAAGGCCGCCTCGAGCGCACCAGGCCGTCAGAGACGGAGGCGTACTTCCACACGCGTCCCCGCGGCGCCCAGATCGCCGCCCTCGCCTCCCACCAGAGCCAGGTGCTCGCAAGCCGCGAGGCGCTCGAGGCCCGCGTTGCCGAGCTGGAGGCCGAGCTCGACGGCGCGGAGGTGCCGGTCCCGCCCGCCTGGGGCGGCTTCCGCCTCAGCCCGGAGACATACGAGTTCTGGCAGCACCGCGAGAACCGGCTCCACGACCGCTTCCGCTACCGCCACGACGGCGCGGGCTGGACGATCGAGCGCCTCTCGCCCTAGAAGTGCACCGCGAGCTCGTCCGCCTCGTCGACGGAGAGCTCCGGCTCGAGCGCTTCCGCGACCGAATTCAGGTGACCGGGACGCCGCGGCCCCACGATCGCCGCGGTGACGACGGGCTGAGCGAGCACCCACGCGAGCGCCAGTGCCGCGGTGCTGATCCCGCGCTCCGCTGCCGTCGCTGCGAGCGCGTCGAGGCCCGCGAACGTCTGCTCGTTACGGAGATGCAGGTACGCCTCCGGCCGCGTCGCCATCCGTGAACCCTGCGGAGGGTTCTCGTTGCGGCGATAGCGACCTGCCAGCCAGCCTCCCGCGAGCGGGCCGAAGGCCATGTACGCGACGTCGTGCTCCCGGCAGAGCGGAATCACGTCGGCCTCGTCGCCCCGCTCGAGCAGCGAATAGGAGTTCTGGACGGCTGCGGGGCGTCCGATCGCCACGGTCTTGCGGAGCTGATCGGCCCCGAAGTTGCTCACGCCGTAGGCCGCGATCTGCCCATGCTCGACGAGGGCCTCGAAGGCGGCGACGGTTTCCTCCAGCGGCGTCTCGGGGTCGGATGCATGCGCGAGGTAGACGTCGACGGTGTCGACTCCGAGCCGTTCGAGACTGGAGGCGATCTGACGCTCGATCCGGCTCGGCGCGAGACCCTGATCCGCGCCCGCCGCCATCGGGTTCGAGGTCTTGGTCATGAGCACGGGCCGGTGCCCCGTCGCCTGCATCCACTCCCCGATCCACTCCTCGCTCCGCCCACCGCCGTAGGCGTCCGCCGTGTCGAACGTCGTGATCCCGAGCTCCCAGGCGGCATCCATCAGCGCGAACGCCTCCTCGCGCGACTCGCCGGCACCGAAGAACTCGGGGGCACTGCCGATTCCGCCGAAGTTGCCGCAACCCAGGACGACGCGGGACACCTCGACCGGGAAGCGGCCGAGTTGCCGCTTGTCCATCCCGGCGAGTCTACGCTTCGGGGGTGGTCGCCCCGCTGCTCGCCGCGGCCGCGTGCGCGGCACCGCCGCCGTTCGCGGCGCCGCGGGCGGACCGCCCGCGGTACCAGCTGAGCGTGCGCGTCGAGCCCGGCTTCAAGCGCGTGCGTGGCAGCGTCCGCGTCCGCTTCACGGCGAGCCGTCCGACGGATCGGCTCGTCTTCCGACTCTGGCCGAACGGGCCGCTCCAGCGCGCGGCCGGGCAGCGGCTCGATGTCGGCGCCGTCACCGAGAACGGCAGCCGTCTCGGGGTCGGTCGCCCGGATCCGACGACGCTCGTCGTCCACCTGGGCCGGCCGCTCGATCCGGGTGACACCGTCATGGTCGCGGTGCCGTGGACGCTCAGCGTCCCGGCAAGGAGCCGCGACCGGATCGCGCGCTACGCGGGCGGGCTTCGGCTGGGCTCGTTCTTCCCGATCCTGGCGTGGGATCCCGATCGCGGGTGGGTCACGGATCCGCCGGCGCGGATCCTGGGGGAGAGCTCGACGACGCCGACGGCGGACTTCGACGTGCGCGTGTGGGCGCCGCGGGGCACCCGTATCCTCGTGTCCGGGGATTCGGCCGGCAACGGGCTCTGGCACGCCCGCGCTGTTCGCGATGTCGCGGTGGGCGTCGGACGGTTCCGCATCCTCGCGGCCACGGCACGGACGCCTCGGCCTGTGACGGTCCGGGTGGCTGTCGACCGCGCTTCGGCGATTGCGCCTGCGGCGACGCTGCGGATGGCGAGGTCGTCGCTCGAGCGGATCAGCCGCCTGTACGGCGCCTATCCGTGGCGGACGTACACGGTCGTCTTCCCACGGGACCTGAGGCGCGAGGGGATCGAGTACCCGACCCTGGTCTTCGTCGGGGACGTCTTCACCGGGCCGATCGTCTCGCACGAGACCGGACACCAATGGTTCTACTCACTGGTCGGAAACGACCAATACCGCGATCCGTGGCTCGACGAGACGCTCGCGACCTGGACGCAGACGCGCCTGACCGGATCGTTTGGGCCGGGCTTAGACCTCAGAAACATCATGCATGTCGGCGAGCCGATGAGCTACTGGGCGGGAAGGCAGCGTCGCTACTTCGCCGAGGTCTATGCGGGCGGAGTGCTCGCCCTCCGGTCGCTCGGCGCGAGTGCGCGGATCGACTGCGCGCTGCGCCTGTACGTGGCGCAGAACGCTTACCGGATCGCGAAGCCAGGCGACCTCCTGGACGCACTCAACACCGTCATCCCCGGCGCCGCGGCGAAGCTCCGCCGCTTCGGGATCCACCGGTGAGATGCCTGTGGAGCTGCATCAGCCGTGCGTCCCAGGAGGCGCCGACGTCCGCCATCCAGTCCATGGCGTCGCCCAGCGGGCCGGGCGTCAGCCGGTAGCGCGTCTCTCGCCCCTCGCGCCGTCCCTCGACGAGACCGGCTTGGCCGAGCGCGGCCAGATGCTTTGACACCGCCTGGCGTGTGACCGGGAGCTCGGCGGCGAGCTCGGTCGCCGTCGCGGTCGGCCGCTGCGCGAGCGCCTCAACCACGTAGCGGCGGTTCGGATCGGAGAGCGCGTCGAACACGCGCCCGGTGGGGTCGTCGGTCACACCAGAGCGAGCGCGTGGGCGCGGAGCTCGAGTGCGGTCGACCACTCCGGCGAGGTCTCCCGGACGAGCAGGCGCGTGCCGTCCTCGACCTCTTCGAGCGTGAACTCGACCTCCCCCTCCTCGTCCCAGTCGAGGACGAGTCGCTCGCCGGGGTCGGCGACGACCACGGTTGCCCTCCGCTCCTCGCCGTCGTCCCAACGGAACACGCCCGCCCCGCCCGGCCGCGGGTCGAGCTCGACGTCGTTGGCGAACCACTCCTCGAGTTGATCCGGGTCAGTCAGGGCCCCCCAGACCTCATCCGGCGATGCGGGGAAAAGAATCTCGCGGGTGACCTCCACAGCTCCTCCAATCCGCAACCGTATGGTTGCGTATACTAGGCGCAACCAGGAGGTTGCACTTTATCAGGAGGTCGCGATGCCCCTAGTCCCTATGGTCGTCGAGCAGGACGGCCGCTACGAGCGCTCGTTCGACATCTACTCGCGCCTGTTACGCGAGCGGATCGTCTTCCTCGGCCAGGAGGTGGAGGACCAGATCGCCAACGTGATCACGGCCCAGCTCCTCTTCCTCGAGGCCGATGATCCCGACAAGGACATCTCCCTCTACATCAACTCCCCCGGCGGCTCGTCGTACGCGGGCATGGCGATCTACGACGCGATGCAGTACGTCAAGTGCGACGTGCGAACGATCTGCACGGGGATGGGGATGTCCGCGGCGGCGATGATCCTCTGCGGCGGCACCGAGGGGAAGCGGTACGTGCTGCCGAACGCGAAGGTGATGATCCACCAGGGCTCCGGCGGCTTCCGCGGCTCGCCGGCCGACATCCAGATCGCCGCCCGGGAGATTCTCGCGATGACCGAGCGGTACGCGCAGATCATCGCCGACCACACCGGTCAGCCGCTGGAGCAGGTCAAGCGGGACATCGATCGTGACCGGTACATGACGGCGGCCGAGGCGGTCGACTACGGCCTCGTCGACGAGGTGATCCACCCGAGCTCCGTTCGGCACCCGGCGGTGGCGTGATGGAGACCGGGAACGCCGTTCAGGAGCTCGCCGAGGCCGCGCCGGTCGTCGGCTGGCGCGCTTGGGTCGTGACGGAGACCGCCGAGGGCCTAAGGCTCGGATCAGTCCTCTACGACGAGGTCTGGACTCCGGGGACGACGGCGCTCGCCACCTGTCGCAGGCGCGAGGACTTCTTCGCCGAGCCGTTGCCCACCCATCCGACTCCGACCGCCGAGTGCGGCTGCGGCTTCCACGCCGCCCGCGATCCGGCGGACGCGCTCTCCTACCTGCGTGGGCGGGACGAGCCGACGACGGTCTGTCGCATCCTCGGCGAGGTCGCGCTCTGGGGCCGGCTGGTCGAGACCGAGGCCGGCTGGCGCGCCGCGGCCGCCTACCCGATGCGGCTCTACACGCCGGACGAAGCGATCGCAGAGGCACTCGCGGTCTACGGCGTGCCCGTAGTGTCCGCCGCGTGCGCGTCGCTCTCCTCTCCGACATGCACGGCAACGCCGTCGCCTTTCGCGCGGCGCTCGCGGACGTCGAGGGTGTCCAGCCGGATCTGATCGTCTCGCTCGGGGACGTCGCCCAGGGCGGCCCGCAGCCGGTCGAGTGCGTCGAGCTCCTGCGGGAGCTCGACTGCCCCTGCGTCTTCGGGAACTCGGACGAGTTCGTGCTTACGCTCGACCTCGGCGCCGAGGCCGAGTCGATGGACGCCGAGCACGCCGAGCGGGTACTCGAGGTCGGCCGCTGGTCGCGCGACCAGCTGGGCGACGACGGCCTCGAGTTCCTGCAGGGGTTCGAGCCGACCGTCGAGGTCGATCTCGGGGAGCCGGCTCGTCTGCTGCCACGCGACGCCGACCTCGAACGAGGCCGTGGTGCTTCCGAGCACGCCGCCGGAAGATGTCCCGGTCGACGGGGATGTCGTCGCCGCCGGGCATGTCCACCTCCAGTGGCTGCGCCGTTTCGGCGCGACGCTCTGGCTCTGCGCCGGCAGCGTCGGCCTCGTCTACGAGCACAAGCAGCCCCTCGACGAGGTGCCGTTCCAGCCCTGGAGCGAATACGCCGTGCTGACCGCTGAGAACGGGCGCATCGGCGTCGAGTTTCGCCGCGTCCCGTTCGACGTCGAGAAGCTCGTTGCGACGGCACGTGCCGCCGGCTTCCCCACCGTGGAGCGTTGGGCGGCGATGTGGCAGCGGTGAGCTAGTCGCTCAGCACGGAGCGACGGCGGATCCCGGTCGCCCCTGCCAGCTTCGTGCGGGGGCGCGGGCACCGCGCCGAGCGACGAGGTAGCCGACCGCGACGACGAGCCCGCCCGCCGCGGCGTCAAAGAAGAAGTGGTTGCCGG
>WNFZ01009850.1_pt1 | contig 16154 bp, 14 predicted proteins | sample 5400081 | NCBI WGS metagenome assembly WNFZ01 (sample SAMN13153365, study PRJNA577476) | soil metagenome | isolation source: 80 cm soil or saprolite under grassland replicate 1 | place: USA:California | collected 2016-06-15 | reverse complement strand
GGCCACGTCGCCGGCGATCACTCGCACCAAAGCGCCGGCATCGGGGGACGCGAGGAGGGAAACCTCATTCGCGCGGAGGTCCTGGTACCTGGGCGGCGCCCACTTCTCCGCTTTCGGCAGATTGACCCACAGCTGGATCACATGGAACAGGCCGCCGCTCGCCACCAGGCGCTCGGGCGGGCGCTCGATGTGCAGGATCCCCGCGCCGGCGGTCATCCACTGGGTGTCGCCGTTCGTGATGACGCCCCCGCCGCCGTTCGAGTCCTGGTGCTCGAACACGCCGTCGAGGATGTACGTGACCGTCTCGAAGCCGCGGTGTGGGTGCCACGGCGTGCCCTTGGCCTCCCCGGGCGCGTACTCCACCTCGCCCATCTGATCCATGTGCACGAAGGGGTCGAGGTCGGTGAGGTCGGCCCCGGCGAACGCCCGGCGAACCGGGAACCCCTCGCCCTCCAGGCCGTGCGGAGCGAGCACGACCTCGCGAACAAGGCGCTGCCGCGCCGTCTCCGGAACGGCCGGGACCCGTTCGAGCTTCGTGATGTCCGGTGCGGTGATGGCCGGCATGGTGTTCCTTTCGTCACGGTGGGGAACGCGCCGGGCCCACGGCGCTATTCCATGGGCATGGCCCGGCTCGGCATACTGTCCCACGCACGGATGGGGGCTCGAGCCGAGGAGGGCGAGATCGGGCACCGGGTGGCGATCGACATCGGGGGGACGTTCACCGACCTGGCGGCCGTCGACGTACCGACCGGGGAGCTCGTGGTGACCAAGGCGCCGTCGACGCCCGCTCGGCTCGACGACGGCGTCATGGCCGCCCTGGATCGATCCGGCGTCCCGGCCTCGTCCGTGGACTCGCTCGTCCACGGGACCACCGTGGTCATCAACGCGATCACCGAGCGCCGGGGTGTGCCAACCGCGCTCGTTACGACCCGGGGGTTCCGTGACGTGCTGGAGATCGGTCGGGCCAATCGGCCCGACCTGTACAACCTGTCGTACGAGAAGCCCGTGCCGTTCGTTCCCCGCCGGTATCGGTTCGAGGTGGCCGAGCGGATGTCGTACCGCGGCGATGTCATCACGGCTCTTGACGAGGAGGAGCTGCGCTCCGTGGCCCGAACGATCGAGGGATCCGGGATCGAGGCCGCCGCCGTCTGTTTCCTGCATGCGTGGGCGAACCCCGCGCACGAGCGGCGCGCGGCCGAGCTGCTCGGGGAACTACTCCCCGGCATCGAGATCGTGGCCTCCCACGAAGTGAGCGGGCAGTGGCGCGAGTACGAGCGGACGAGCACGGCCGTCCTGTCCGCGTACGTGAAGCCGGTGGTGGCCAGGTACCTGGCGGCGCTGGCGAATCGGGTCCGGGAGGCCGGCATGCCCGGCCCGCTGTACGCGGTTCGCTCCGGCGGCGGGGTGGCCTCGTTCGAACGGGCTGCCAGCGCGCCGATCCACCTGCTCGAGTCGGGGCCGGTGGCGGGCATCCTGGCCGCGGCCGAGACCGGCACGCGGATCGGGGCTCGCAACGTGCTGGCCCTGGACGTCGGGGGCACAACGGCGAAGGCCTCCGCCGTGTTGGACGGGCGGATGCGGATCGAGACACTGCATCACATCGGCCGGACGCCCCGGTTCGCCGGGTACCCGGTCCAGGTCCCGGTCGTCGAGGTCGTGGAGATCGGGGCCGGCGGCGGCTCGATCGCGTGGGTCGACGAGGGCGGCGGCCTCCACGTCGGCCCCCAGAGCGCGGGCGCGGAGCCCGGCCCGGCCTGCTACGGCGCCGGGGGCGAGGAGCCCACCGTGACCGACGCGAACCTGGTCTGCGGGCGGCTGGATCCGGCGTACTTCCTGGGCGGCTCGATGCCGCTCGATCCGGACGCCGCGTGGCGAGCGGTGGAACGGCTCGGCGACCGCCTGGGCGTCGGTGTTCGGGATGCGGCTCGGGGCGTCCTTCGGTTCGCCATCGCCCAGATGGCGCATGCGCTCCGGCTGGTCAGCGTCCGCAGGGGCCACGATCCTCGGGACTTCTCGTTCATCGCCTACGGTGGCGCCGGCCCGCTCCACGCGGCACCCCTCGCGCGGGAGCTCGGCGTGTCGAGGACGGTGATCCCCCCGGCGCCCGGCAACTTCTCGGCGTTCGGGATGCTCCTCTCCGAGCTGCGCTCCGATGCCGTTCGGACCCACGTCGGGCAGCTCGACCCCGGCGTGCTGGCGCCGCTGTTCGACGAGCTCGAGAAGCAGGCCCGCGCCGAGCTGGAGGAGGCGGTGGGGACGCTGGAGGTCAGCCGGTTCGCCGAGCTCCGTTACGCCGGCCAGGAGCACGGGATCGAGCTTCCCGTCTCATCCGGACCGATCGACGACGCGGCGGTGGCGAGCATTCGCCGGGACTTCGACGGCCGCTCCGAGGAGGCGTACGCGTTCAGCCTGACAGTTCCGGTCGAGATGGTGTCCGCTCGCGTGAGTGTATCGGCGCCGGTGGCCCCGGTGCAGTGGAACGTCGCTCGCCCCGGCACCGGTCGTTCGTTCGATGCTCGGCGGGTGGACTTCGACGTGCACGAGGGGGAGCAAACCGCCACGGTGGTCGAGCGGTCGACGTTGACGTACGGCGAGTCGATGGCCGGCCCGTGCATCGTCCAGGAGGAGGCATCGACCACGCTCGTTCTCCCAGGCCAGATCGTCGTGCCCGATGAGCAGGGCAATCTGTTCATCTCGGAGGCGTCCTCGGGATGACCGACCGGTTCACGCTCGACGTCCTCCGTGAAGCCTTCCTGGCCGTCGCGGACGAGATGTTCGTCTCGCTCCAACGGACCTCGCAGAGCCCAGTGATCTACGAGGTCCTGGACTTCGGCGTGGGCGTTACCGACGCGCATGGCGAGCTCGTGTCGCAGGGGAACGGCATCGCCGGGTTCCTGGGACCACTCGGCGAGGCCACTCGTGCCACGCTCCAGCGGGTGCCGGACCTCGCGCCGGGCGACGTGATCGCCACCAACGACCCATACGCCGGCGGCGGCACCCATCTATCCGACGTCGCGCTGGTGCGGCCCATCTTCGCGGGCGGGGACCTGGTCGCGTTCGCCGCCTCGAAAGGCCACTGGACTGAGGTCGGCGGGAAGGACCCGGGTTCCTGGACCGCCGATTCGACCAGCGTGTTCCAGGAGGGGCTCCAGTTGCCATTCGTGAAGGCATTCCGGGGAGGCAGGCGAGATCGCGACATCCTCGCGATGCTGCGCGCGAACAGCCGGTTGCCCGACCAGGTGGAGGGCGACCTGGTGGCGCAGGCTGCGTGTCTCGAGGTGGCGGAGCGCCGGGTGGTCGAGCTGTGCGAGCGCTACGGCGTCGAGGTCGTGACCGAGGCCATGCGCGAGGTCCACGTGCGGAGCGAGGCGCTGGCCCTCGCGGCACTGGCTCGCTTGCCGCACGGCGTCTACGAGGCCGAGGATCACCTGGACGACGACGGGGTCGGCGGCGGACCCATCCGAATCCATGCCCGGGTGATCCTCTCGCCCGACCGGATGGTCGTCGATCTGTCGGGCAGCAACCCCCAGGTGCGCGGCCCGGTGAACTGCACGTGGAGCGGTCTGGTGTCCGGGATCCGGACGGTGTTCAAGGCGGTCACCGATCCGGTCGAGCCGGCGTCCGATGCCTGGTTCCACCCGCTCGAGATCGTGTGTCCCGAGGGCCTCGTGTTCAACGCGATGCGTCCTGCCCCGGTCGCCGCGTACTTCGAGGCGACGGAGGCCGCGAGCGACCTGGTGTGGAAGGCGCTCGCGCCCGCGCTTCCGGAGGTACTCACCGCCGGCAGCTTCGTGTCGGTGTGCTCGACGTCCATCGCGCTCCGCCACCCGGACACGGGCCAGGACGCGCTCCTCGTCGAGCCCCAGCCGGGAGGATGGGGGGCGAGCGCGGTGAAGGACGGCGAGCACGCGCTGATCTCGGTAGGAGACGGCGAGACGTACATCATCCCGGCAGAGGTGGCGGAGCAGCGCTACGGCATCCTGGTCGAGCGGCTGGGCCTCGACGTCGTCGAGGGCGCCGGGGCCGGCCGCCACCGCGGCGGCCGGGGCATCGTTCGCGAGTACCGGATCCTCTCGGACGAGGCCCTGCTGACGGTGGTCTTCGGGCGCCATCGTTTCCCGCCGTGGGGTGTGGACGGGGGGCACGCTGGATCCGTCAACTACGTGGAGATCGTCCCGTCCGACGGTGGGCCGCCCCGACGGTTCGGCAAGGGTGCGAGCCTCCGGCTTTCGAACGGCGATCTGGTGCGCCTCGTGACCGGCACCGGTGGCGGCCACGGCGATCCGCGCCAGCGAGAGCGCGCGCGGGTGCGCGAGGATCTGGCGAACGGGCTGATCACCGAGCGCGACGCCCGCGAGGTCTACGGGCTCCTCGAAGGGGACGAGGGATGACCGCGATCGAACGGGTCCGCCAGCTGGACGAGACGAACCTTGCGGCACTGGCCAAGGGATGCGCCATCCTCGGCGCCGGCGGCGGTGGCGACACCAAGGTCGGCCTGCTCTGGGCGTTGAACGCCGTGCAGGAATTTGGGCCTGTCCCGGTGTTCGACCTGGACGAGCTCGAGGACGACGACCTGATCATGCCGTGCGGCGGGATCGGCGCGCCCACCGTGGGGATCGAGAAGATCGAGCGTGGTGACGAGGTGCTACGGATCCGACCCTACGTCGAGGAGCTGTGGGGGAAGCCGGTCGTCGCGCTGATGGCGGCGGAGATCGGCGGCACGAACGGCATGGCCCCAGCGGCGTGGGGTGCACGCGCTGGCCTTCCGGTGGTCGACGCCGATGGGATGGGCCGGGCCTTCCCCGAGGTCCCGCAGGTGACCATGGCCGTCGCCGGGATCTCCCCGAACCCGGCGGTGATGACCGACGAGCGCGGCAACATCGTGATCTTCCGCGGGATCGACGGTCACTGGATGGAGCGGATGGAGCGCGCGTTGGCCGTCGAGTTCGGCGGGCAGTCGTCTTCCTCGGAGTATCAGATGACGGTGGCCCAGGCCAAGACGGCGACCGTGCGCGGCTCCGTCTCACTCGCCGTTCGGATCGGGCGTGTGCTGATGGAGGCAGAGCACGACCCGGTGGCCGCGCTGGCCGAGGCCATCGACGCATCGGTGCTGATCGTCGGCAAGGTGGTCGACGTCGAGCGCCGAACCACGAAAGGATTCGTCCGTGGGCAGGTGACGATCGAGGGGCTCCGTGAGGACGCCGGCCGCACGATCCGCCTGGAGATCCAGAACGAGAACCTGGTGGCCATCGAAGGCCAGACGGTGCACGCGATGGTCCCGGACATCATCACGGTGATCGACACCGAGTCCGGCTACGCGATCCAGACCGAGCGCGTGCGGTACGGCCAGCGGGTCTCGGTCATCGCGTTCCCGTGCGATCCGATCTGGCGAACGCCCGCCGGCCTCGAGCTCGCCGGCCCGCGGGCGTTCGGGTACGACCTCGACTACGTCCCGATGGAGCAACTCCGTGGCCGCTGACATTCGGCTGGGGATCGACGTCGGCGGGACGAACACCGACGCGGTCGTGCTGGACCGGGAGGATCGGCTCTTGGCGAAGGCGAAGGTGCCGACCACCCCGGACGTGACCGGCGGGATCCGCGCGGCGATCGACCGGGTCGTGACGGCGGGGGAGTTCGACCTCTCGAGGATCACCCACGTGATGCTCGGCACGACGCATGCCACGAACGCGGTGCTGCAGCGGCGCGACCTTCGGCGCGTCGCCGTCCTGCGGCTGGGCGCTCCGGCGACGTTCGCCGTGCCGCCGCTGTCGGGGTGGCCGGAGGACCTGCGCGGGGCGATCTCGGCCGGGGAGGCGATCGTCGGCGGCGGCATCGAGTTCGACGGTCGCGACCTGTCGCCGTTCGATGCGGATGGGGCGGCCAGGTTCCTCGGTTCGGTCGCCGGGCAGGCAGACGGCGTGGCGATCGTGTCCGTGTTCGCGCCGGTCTCCGAGCGGCAGGAGTTGGAAGCGGCCGAGGTCGTGAAGCGAGAGCTGGGCGACACCCACGTCTCGCTCAGCTACGAGATCGGCTCGGTCGGACTGTTGGAGCGGGAGAACGCGACGGTATTGAACGCCGCGCTGGCCGGCGTGGCGCAGCACGTCGCCGAGGCCCTCACCGATGCGCTCGAGGCCCACGGCATCAGCGCCACGACCTTCTTCGCCCAGAACGACGGGACCCTGATGGCGCTGGACTACGCCGTCCGCTATCCGGTCCTCACGATCGGGAGCGGTCCGGCGAACAGCATCCGGGGCGCCGCCTACCTGACGGGAGCCCGCGATGCGCTCGTGGCCGACGTCGGCGGGACCTCCACCGACGTCGGGGTGCTGGTCTCCGGCTTCCCCCGCGAGTCGGCGCAGGGCGTCACGATCGGCGGCATCGAGACGAACTTCCGGATGCCCGACCTGGTCACTATCGCTCTGGGAGGCGGGAGCGTAGTCTCAGGCCCGAGGTCGGAGGTCGCGGTGGGGCCGCAGAGCGTCGGGTACCGGCTGACCCAGGAGGGTCTGGTCTTCGGTGGCTCCACGCCGACCCTCACCGACGCCGCCGTGGCCTGCGGGCGCGCGGACCTTGGCGATGTGGGACGAACGGCAGCACACCGCGACGTCCTGACCGAGGCGATCCGGCGCTCGGACGCCATGCTTGCCGATGCCATCGACCGCGTGAAGACCTCGCGGGAGGATCGCCCGCTGATCGCCGTCGGCGGCGGCAGCATCCTGGTTCCGAGCGAGCTGGCGGGTGTGAGCGAGATCCATCGCCCCGACCACTTCGACGTGGCGAACGCGATCGGGGCGGCCATCGCGTCGGTGTCCGGGGAGGTCGACCGGATCTTCCAGCTCGGCTCGGGCGGCCGGCAGGCCGCGATCGATGAGGCCTCCAGTGAGGCCCGTGAGCGGGCGGTGCGAGCCGGGGCCGACGCCGATCACGTAGAGATCGTTGAGATCGAGGAGGTGCCGCTGGCGTACCTGACGAACCCGGCCGTGCGGATCCGGGTGAAGGCGGCCGGGCCGCTGCGGTGGGCGTGAGGCACTACAGGAGGAAGGAGGAGGGCATGAAGCGAGGGGGTTGGCGGATCGCCTGCATCGCGGTAGTGGTCTCGATGTTCGGGGTCGCGTGCCAAGGCACCAGCACAGAGAAGACGACGCCGAGCCCGGGAGCGAACGCGACGTTCACGTACGACGTCAACTCGCAGGTGATGATCGGGTGGGACCCGGCCACCGGCTATTCGAACGAGATCATCGCCATGAACAACATGTACGAGCAGCTGACCCGGTACAACTCCCAGACCCAGCAGGTCGAGCCGCTGCTCGCGACGTCGTGGACGACCTCTCCCGACGGGCTCACCTGGACGTTCACCCTCCGACCGGACGTGACGTTCCACACCGGACGAGCCATGACGTCCGAGGACGTGAAGGCCTCGATCGACCGGACCATCGATGTCAACGGGGGGGCCGCCTACATCTGGAGTCCGGTCAAGTCGATCGACGCTCCGACGCCCGACACCGTGACGTTCCACCTGAAGTACCCGGCCCCGATCGACCTGATCGCCTCGGCTGACTATGCCGCGTACATCTACGACACGACGGCCTCCGGCTCCGAGGACCTCGGCAAGTGGTTCGAGCAGGGACACGAGGCCGGGACCGGCCCCTACCAGCTCGAGGACTGGAACAACGGCCAGGAGATCGAGCTGCGCCTGAAGGCGTTCCCCGGCTACTGGGGCGGCTGGGACGGCGCGCACTACACGCGGTACGTCTTCCGCGTTACGCCGGAGCCGACGACGGCCGCGCAACTACTCCGGTCGGGGCAGGTCAGCATGGTCGAGCGGATGACCCCCCAGCTGTGGCAGACGTTCCAGGGCGACGACGTCTTCACGACCACGGACGACCCCTCGTGGCAGACCCTGCTGGCGATGTTGAACACCTCGCACGGTCCGCTCTCGGATGAGCGGGTCCGCCAGGCCGTGGCGAGCGCGGTCGACTACCAGGGCATGATCGGCCGAACGGGACGCCGGTGGATCTCACGATCACCTACACGCAGGGTGACGCCGACGAGCAGCTCGTGGGGCAGCTGATCAAGTCCAACCTGGCGGCGCTGAACATCAACGCGGACGTCCGAGGCCTGGCGTGGCCGGCACAATGGTCGAAAGCGAAGTCGTCGAACCCGGCGGACCGGCAGGACATCCTGCTGTTCTATTGGTGGCCCGACTACGCCGACCCGTATTCCTGGTTCATCAACCTGTTCCACACCGAGTCGAAGCCGTACTTCAACCTGACGTACTACTCCAACCCGCAGCTGGACAAGATGATCGACGATGTGGAGAGCCTGGCCGCCACGGATCGCCCCAAGGCCATCGACACCTATAGAGTCATGCAGGAGCACCTCTTGCAGGCGGTGCCGGCCATCTCGCTGTACACGCAGGTCTATCAGAAGGCCATGCTGTCCTCGGTCGGCGGCTTCGTGGAGAACCCGGCCTATCCGAACGTGGTGTTCGGCTACGAGCTGACGCCGCAGGGTTGAACCGGTACGTCGCGCGACGGGTCGCCCTGGCTCTCCTCGTGGTAGCCGGGGTAGTCGTGCTCACCTTCGTGATCGCCCGCGTCGTGCCGGGCGATCCGGCCGCGTCCTGGGCCGGCCCCCACGCCTCACGTGCCGAGATCGCCCGGGTGCGGCACGAGCTCGATCTGGACCAGCCGGTCCCGGTCCAGATCGGCCGGTACTTCATGGGCATCCTGGAGGGGGACTGGGGCACGTCGATCCACACCCACCAGCCGGTGCTATCCGATCTCATGGATCGAGCGCCGGCCTCGATCGAGCTGGTGACCGCGGCGCTGCTCTTCTCGCTCGCGGTCGGAATCCCGCTCGGGCTGGCCTCGGCGAAGTGGTCGAGCAGCGCGGCGGACGGCGTGATCCGGGTGGGGGCGGTGCTCGGCGTCTCGATGCCCGCGTTCTGGTTGGCCCTGATCCTGCAGCTCGTGTTCTTCCAGCGGCTGCACCTCCTTCCGGTGGCGGGCCAGTACGATCCCAATCTCGACTACACCCATCCCCTCACGCAGTACACGCGGATGGTCGTGGTCGACGCGGCGATCACCGCGAACTGGACGGTCCTGCGGAGCGCAGCGGCGCACCTGGTGCTGCCGGCACTTGTGATCGCCTCGTACCCCCTTGGAGTCATCACGCGAATGGTTCGCGCCACCGTGCTCGACACCGTGGGAGAGGATCACGTGCGCATGGTGCGCTCGCTGGGCTTTCCCGAGCGGTCCGTGTTCGGACGGTTCGCGCTGAAGCTGGCGCTGAATCCGGTCATCGCGGTCGTGGCCCTCGTGTTCGCCTACTCGCTGGCGAACACGTTCCTCGTCGAGGCGATCTTCGACTGGCCCGGGCTTGGCAGCTACGCGGCCGACTCCATCTCCTCACTGGACACGCCGGCGATCGTCGGCGTGACGCTGTTCATCGCGGTCGTCTACGTGCTGGCCAACCTGGCGGTCGACCTGATCCAGGCGCGGCTCGATCCCAGGATCGCGCTCCGTTGATCGACGAGGCCCTCGCTCCGCCGCAGCCCCGCCGGCTGGCGGTCGTCGTGGAGGGGATGCGGCGGAACCCATTGCTGGCGGCGGGCGCCGCGCTGTCGCTGGTGATCGTCCTGGCGGGGGCACTGGCGCCGGTGCTCGCGCCGCATCCGGCCGACGCGTACGTCGCCACGCATCCCACGCAGACGCTTCTCCAGCCCTCTGGGCTGCATCCGTTCGGCACCGATCAGCTCGGGCGGGACCTCCTGACCCGGGTCCTGTACGGCGCGCGGATCTCTCCCGTCATCGCGTTCTTCGTGCTCCTGATCTCCTGCGTGGTGGGGATCCCCCTCGGCCTCGCCGCGGGGTATTTCGGGGGCGTCATCGACGACGTGCTCATGCGGATCACGGACGTGTTCCTGGCGTTCCCCGCCCTGCTGCTCGCGCTGGCATTCGCCGCCGTGCTGACACCGTCGATCGGCAACACGACCCTGGCCATCGCACTGACATGGTGGCCCTGGTACACGCGACTCATCCGGGGCCAGGCGGCCTCGGTTGCCGGGCGGCAGTACGTCGAGGCCGCCCGCGCGCTCGGTGTGTCACATCGACGTATCCTGCTCCGCCACGTCCTGCCGAACTCGATCACGCCGCTGATCGTGCAGGTCTCGCTCGACGTCTCGGCGGTCATCCTGACGGCGTCGGCGCTCTCGTTCCTCGGGCTCGGCGCGCAGGACCCCACGCCCGACTGGGGATTGATGGTCAGCCAGGGTCAGTCCTACTTCACCACCCAGTGGTGGTTGGTGACGTTCCCCGGTGCCGCCATCCTGCTGACCGCCGTCGCCTTCAACCTGCTGGGGGACGGGCTCCGGGACGTGCTCGATCCCAGGCGGGTCCCCGTCCGATGAACCGGGATCCTGTTCCGAAGCTCGAGATCCGCGATCTCGCGATCGCGTTCGGCGATCGCGAGGTCGTCCATCTGGATCGTCTCGTGCTCGGCCAGGGGGAGATCCTGGGCCTGGCGGGTGAGAGCGGCTCGGGCAAGTCGATGACGGCCCTGGCCATCCTCGGCCTGGCCCCCACGGTCGGGGCCAGGGTCCGCGGCACGATCCTGTTCGAGGACCGGGACCTCTTGGCGCTGTCGGAGCGAGAGCTCCGAGACATCAGGGGGCGGCGCATCGCGATGATCTTCCAGGGCCCCGTGGCATCGTTCAATCCCGTGTTCCGAGTGGGGAACCTGTTCGTGCGGACGCTGCTCCTCCACGGCGCGGCGAGCAAGCGCGAGGCGCGCGCGCGGGCCGAGGAGGCCCTTCGCGGGGTCCTGCTCCCTCCGAGCCTGCTCGCCCGGTACCCGCACCAGCTTTCCGGCGGGCAGGCGCAGCGGGTGGCCATCGCACTGGCGCTCGCTCTACGAAGCGAGGTGCTGCTGGCGGACGAGCCAACGAGCGCGCTCGACGTCACCGTGCAGGCGGAGATCCTGGAGCTGATCCGGAGGCTCCGCGACGATCGGGGGATGAGCGTGCTGTTCATCAGCCACGACCTGGCAGTGGTCTCGGAGCTGTGCGACCGGATCGCGGTGATGCGGGCGGGGCGAACGGTGGAGCAAGGACCGGCTCGAGACCTGCTGAGCGCTCCCGCCGAGGACTACACGAAGGCGCTCGTCGCGGCGGTCCCCAAGGTCGGCCTTGCCCGGCCGGCCCAGTGACCGGGCCGTCGCTCCTCGAGGTTCGTGACCTGCTCGTGCGGTTCGGCCCCGTTCGTGCGGTCGACGGCGTCTCGGTCTCGGTGCTTCAGGGACCGTTCGGGCTGGGGGTTGTGGGCGAGAGCGGGTCCGGGAAGACGACGTTGGGGCGGGCGATCCTCCGGCTCGTGCCGATCGCTGGCGGTGAGATCCAGATGAACGGCGACGACGTGTCGCGACTCCGGGGCGAAAGGCTGAAGCGATATCGGCGCGCCGTGCAGATCGTCTTCCAGGACCCGGACACGACGCTCGACCCGCGGGTCCGGGTGGGGAACGCCGTGAGCGAGGCGCTTCGCACGCATCACATCGTGGGACGATCCGACGTCGCGGCCCGCGTGGCGCAACTGCTCGGGGAGGTCGGGCTGGAGAGCGACCACGCCCGGCGCTACCCGCATCAGCTGTCGGGCGGCCAGCGACAACGGGTCGCCATCGCCCGCGCGCTCGCGGTGGAGCCGCGGGTGCTCGTCCTCGACGAGCCGACGAGCGCACTGGACGTCACCGTCCAGGCCCGGATCCTGCAGTTGATCCGGAAGCTGCGCGAATCCCACGGCCTCGCGTACCTGTTGATCTCCCACAACCTGGCCGTCGTCGAGGAGCTGTGCGAGGAGACCGCCGTGATGTACCTCGGGCTGGTCGTCGAACGGGGGACGACCTCCGAGATCCTCGCTCGTCCGGCACATCCGTACACCGTCGCCCTGCGCTCGGCGGTCCCCGAGATCGATCTCAGCGCGAAGCGAAGGAGGATCGTGCTTCCGGGAACGCCCCCCAACCCGGCCGACCCGCCACCCGGCTGCCGATTCCATCCGCGATGCCCGATCGCGATCGACCGGTGCCGAACAGAGGTGCCGCTTCTGCGAGAGGTCGTTCCCGGCCGCAGCGTCGCATGTCATCGGGCCGAGGAGGTCCTGGACGGCCGCGCCCGGCCGGGTTAAGGGTGCAGACCGTCCTCTTAGAAACCGAACTATCGGTCTGTGCGTTCGACGTGCCTACTTGGCGAGATGGTGCAATTGCGCAGTCGTCGATCATCAGGCGAGGTGGGCCCGTAGCAGGTGCACCGTTCCGGATACGCCTTTGAGCTCCACCGGACCGATGTCGCCGAACGCGATCCCCTTCACCTGCGAGGCGTCGGCCACTGCCTGGCTGACCAGCACCTCGCCCTGCCGCGCATAGTCGGCGATGCGCGCAGAGATGTTCACCGTCTGGCCGAAGTAGTCGCCCTCCTGGAAAAGGACCGGCCCCGCGTGCAGGCCAACGTGGGCTGGCGGCAGACCGGCCCCGGCCAACCCGTCCACCATCTCGAGGGCCGCACGTACGCCGGGGCCGGGGTCGCTGAAGTAGAACATCACGCCGTCCCCCAACCACTTGATGGGCTTGCCCCCGTGCTGCACGGAGCTGCGCTGCACCAGCCGCGCGACCGTCGTAGATAGCTCAGCGGCCGCATCGTCGCCGCGTTCCTGGGTCAGCCGCGTGTAGCCGCTGATATCGAGGAAGCAGATCGCCGGTAGTCGCTTGAGGCGGCTGTGGATCCCGGCCTTCGCCATCAGCACCTCGAAACCTTCGATGATGTTGGCGGTCCAGGCGCGAGCTTGCTGCGCGTGATACATGGCCAGGATGGCTTGTTCGGAGAGCGGGGTACTCCGATTGGCGAACTCGGCGTTCCCGATCTCCTCCGGACCTTTGCCCGCCGCCATGGCTGGCTCGATCACCTCGGAGGTCCACCAGGCGGCCTCCTGTTCGGTGATCCGGCGGGTGCTGTCGCCCTGGACACGGAGCAAACGCTCGATGGCGGCCGGCCGGAATCCCTGGGCGACCTGGAGCTCGATGAACGGCACGATCGCCATCTCATCCTCGCGAAGTCGATCATCGGGCGACGGTTGCGCCATGCCGATCGCTTCGCGGATGACCATCAGCAGCTCGAGCGGGATCCCGGTACGGTCGCTGACCTGCCGGAACGTCTCGGCGGCGAGGGCGGCGAATCGCTCGTAGCTGGCCGCGTCCAGGAAGGCGAGTGACAGGGTACCGCGCTGGATGGCAGCGCCCACACCTTCGAGCGGGATCCCGGCATCCTCGAGCGACCTGGCCATCAGCACGCGGCGCACGTCGCCCGACGAGAAGCGATCCGGCTCCTCGGGGGCCAGGATGCCGAGGTCCACCAGTCGAACGAGGTAGGAAGGCTCGACCCCGACCCGCTCAGCCGCGTTCTCGCATGAGTACCAGGTCACTTGGCTACCCTACTGCGGCTGCGATACCTGTTCACCGACACTGCGCGCGCGGCTGCCTCAGGGTGATGGACGGGTCACGCGCTCCCCCCCATGCGAACTCGACTCGGCATGTCCTCTGGCGGATCGAGACGATGGCGCTGATGTCCGACGTCGACCTGGGAGTTACGCACGTGCGAGTGGTGGCGTTAGCCGCCCCTCCTCGGTAGGGGTGCCGTTTCGGGGCCTCTATCTCATAACCGTCTCAGCTCTTCTGGATCGGCACCGAGCGGATCGTCGGCGCGTACGGCGGTGGGTCAGGGGTCCGGGGCAATCTGAACAACCCCTCCACCCGCTCCAGCGGGAGCAGGTCCACCGCGTAGGCTTCCAGCAGCCGGCCCTGGAGCTCGTTCGGATCGACGTCCGCCGGCTTGGACCGGCGGCCGTCGGGGATCTGGATCCCGCCGCGGTGTGCCTCGCACAACGTGTACAGCCGCCGGAACATCGTGTGCACGGTCACCGGCTTCCCCGGACCAGGCTCGAACCACGCGCACATCGCGCACACCAGCCTGAGCCTCGATGGATAAGCAAACGCCGCCCTCCACCCCAGCTCGTGCTCCACCATCCGGCCCCACAGCGAGACAGTCCCCACGACAGGCGGCGGGGGCCAGGCCGGCCGGGGCCGGTCCATCGATTCCAGCGACCGGGCCGCGTAGATCCCGCACGTGCACGCGGCGTTCGGAGCCTCGTGCGGCCGGCGGAACAGCGACAGGATCGGCGAGGCAGCACACCGGGCCTTGAGCGGATGGCGGGGCAACCATGTATCGGGGCTGGGGCGGGCGGGATGAAGGAGCGGATGGCCCGACCGGTCGAGGGACAGGTTCCAGGTCCGCCAGCCCTCGATCGGCTCGGCCAGGATGTCGACGTTCGCGGGATCGGTGCTCATCTCCACTCGAGTATCCCGCGCCGATCGACCTCCCGCTGGACCAGCGTGCACGGCGTTTCCGCGCTCGGGGGCGCGGAAAAGGGGTATGCTGGAGGCCCATGGCCGATACCAGCGTCTATCGAACCGAGCTCGGAAAGGTCTTTCGGATCTCTGAGCACGACGACGGAGGGCTCTCGGTCGAGCTCCTCGAGCTGAGCCAGTGGGTTCCTGGTCCGATCGGCATGGCCGGACTTCGGATCGCCCGGACCACGAAGCGGCTGACAGCTCGCCAGGTCCTAGCACTCCCCCATTAGCGCCCGCCTTCCCGATCGACACGCCTTCGCCGAACCGAGATGTGACCTGCTATCGTGGCTTCCTCGGGTGACGCCCGAGGGTTCGCGTCGAGCGACGGACCGGTGGCCTTTCGCCAACCCGCCCCTCTCCTCACGGATCACTCGTGTTCCACGACGAGAGGGAGCGATTGCATGGCGGGACGGAGCGGCAGGAGCAACACCCTGATCGGCACACCCGAGCACGGTCACGAGGCCGAGTCGCGTCCCTCCCGGGGGCGAACCTGCGATCAGGACGGCTGCTCCACGATCCTCTCGACCTACAACCCGTCAAAGGAATGCTGGCTGCACGCGCAGCCCGCGTTCCGCCACCCGCTCTGGCACTCCTCGACCCCGCGGTGAGCAGCCGGGCCTAGCCGGCCCTCGCCCTCGGCGGCTCGGCGGCCAGGTTCGCATAGGCCTCGGCGAGGTGCAGGATGACCTGCGCTTCTGCCTGTCCCTCGACCTTTGGCACGAGCTTTGCGATCCTCATCGCGATGGCCTGCCGAGCCTTCGCCGCCAGCTCCGCCGCCTCCGCCTGCACGTCAACCGGTTCTGCCATGTGGTGACCACCCCCGGGGCCGATTTTAGGGATCGGCGCCGGCTACAAGATCGCGGACCGGACCTCCACGCCGGCCTTTTCGAGCGACGGGAGCAGTTGGATGGCGAAGGGGTGCTGCTCCACGTCCAATCCCTCCGGGTTCGGGATGGTCAGGAAGGCGGAGTTGCGGGCGCGCTTCACCGTCACGGCGGTGGTGAACTGCCCGATCACTGTCAGCGCCGCCTTGGCCTGGTTCGTCGGTACCTCGATGACGATGGGCCGGCCCGGACCGATCTCCGGCCCCGCCGAAGCCATGGCCGCCGCCACCGCCGAAGCCGCCGCGCTCGAGGTCACATCCACGGATGCCGGGGCCGCCGACAGTGGGTAGGTGATCGCGTTCGCCACCAGGAACGCGGTGCCGTCGGTATAGACCCGGAAGTCCGGTTCGCCCGAGAAGAGCACCACACGCCCCGCACCGAGCTTCTCGTCGACCAGGGCTCCTGTTCCCTGGAGGATCTCCGCACCGCTCGCGTAGCCCGACACGAAGAAGTCCGGTGCGGACGGCGGATATAGCCCGGCATTGTCGCCCGTGGTCGAAGGGGACATCAGCTGCTCGCCCAGCCCGTACCAGTAGGCGAAGTCGGGCGCGCCGAGCGTGACCGGGCTCGTATGGTCGAGGGCCACGCGGAACATCGTGCCGGGTACCCCCAGGCCGGCCGGCGAGGACAGGCTCGAGGTGGTGAACCCGCTCGCCACCGCGTAGGGCGTGCCGCCGGTGCCGCCCGGACGCGCCGTGCCGACGAAGACGCCGCCCGACGCGATCCAGTCTTGGATGTTCTTCTTGGCGCGTGTCAGGTAGTTCGTCGACACTCCCGGTACCACGAGCACCTCGTAGTCGCCCTTCGTCAGCGCCCCGG
>WNFZ01012600.1_pt1 | contig 16160 bp, 14 predicted proteins | sample 5400081 | NCBI WGS metagenome assembly WNFZ01 (sample SAMN13153365, study PRJNA577476) | soil metagenome | isolation source: 80 cm soil or saprolite under grassland replicate 1 | place: USA:California | collected 2016-06-15 | reverse complement strand
ATTTGAGCAGCATTGCCGGGAAAAACGTCCAATTTGCGCTGGCTGTCTTGGCAAACGGACCTGCCGATCAGGATTGGGCAGTTTGGGTAAGCCCAAGAGTGCAAATACCGTAAGTTGACCGAAACGCCCGGCATATCGTCAGGCGTTTTTTATGATCAGCACCGCATAAATGACTAAATACGATATATGAATTCAGCCTATAAATTTGCAGAAAATCTACTTGCGAATGAGACAAGCACTAAAAGGTATAATAAATTCTCCTGATATGCCAATATTACAGTATGAGAAAGGAAATTTGAATGTCTGAATTTCAAAGATACAGGGTTCTGGCTGTGCTGGTCAGTCTTGTGCTATTCATGTCAGCCTGCGAATCATCCGTGCAGGAGGATTCGGTGATTTCCACAGCGGTGGCACAGACGGTCCAGGCGGGTGAGTCGCTGACTCAAATTGTTAGCCAGCCTACGATCACTCCGCAGATCAGGCTTCCAGCCAAGACCCCTGGTCCGCTTGTCACACCTACCAACGCAGCCACGCTGGTTTCTGCGCCACCAGATCCAAACTGCGTTAGCGCTTCACTGGTAAGTGAAAACCCGCCGGATGGAGTGCTCTTAAGACCCGGTCAATACTACTGGAAAACCTGGACATTGATGAATACCGGAACCTGTACCTGGAATCCGTCTTATAGTTTGATTTTCTGGAACGGCGATTTAATGGGCGGTTTGACTTCGTATCCTCTTGATGACGAGGTATCACCCAATGAACAAAAGGAAATTTCCATTTATCTGAAAGCTCCCGATACCGAAGGAACGTTTACTGGCTATTGGCGAATTCAGACTCCCTGGAACTCTAATTTTGGAGTGGGACCCTCCAATGAGCCTTTTTATGTGCAGGTGGTGGTGTCGAATGAGGTTGAGCCCAAATACGGTATTGCCAGTGTCGTGTACAAGCTTGTCCGTGCCCCTGACACGGGCTGTCCAACCAATGTGAAATATACAGTGTACGCCACCATTTCCACCAACGGACCTTTTGAGTTCAGTTATTTCTGGAATCAAAGCGACGGGAACGAAAGCGGGGTAAAAACCTTGGAGTTCGCGGAGGCGGGATCCAAAACTCTTTCGAGGGAATGGATGATTGGAAAGGGCGACAGTCCAAATCCGCGCTGGATCGAGTTTGTGGTTACCGATCCTTTTCAACGAGCCTATGGGAAAACACCCATCCTGAACAATTGCCCATAAATCGAGTACCCATCCTCGGCCAACTTCTTGAGACGAAGTGCAAAAGCAGAAACGATCTTAAGATATGGACCTCCTGCATGGTTTGCGAAAAACAAACCTGGCAGGAGGTCTATTAAATCTTTGACAGCATCCCTAAATGTCATAGAGATGAATGCAGTATAATCAGCACTCGTGCAATTTGCCGATCCCCAACGTGCCACAATCATCGTAAAGATCTGCATCAGGATAAATTAATGTTTCCTCGCGTCAGAGACTCCATCAATCGGTTTTTAAATCGCCAACCGTTGACACCGAACTCAATCCCCCTATTGATTTTTGGCATTGCATTATTTGTGTTCAGTATAAAGACTCTGGATCAAGGTTTTTTTCACGATGACTGGCATCACATCTTCTATGCAAAATATTATGGAGCAGAGGGACTAAAACAGTTTCTATTCTACGATAGTCGCCCATTAGCATATCTTGTTTATGTTCCACTCTTTTCCTTGCTTGGCTTTAAAGCTTTGAATTGGCATATTCTTGTTTTAGTTCTGCGGTTTTTGACCGTCTGGATATTTTTCATCTGTCTTAATTTGCTTTGGGAAAATCACAAAAAGGAAAATGGACTCGTAGCGGCTCTGTTCCTTATTTATCCGGTGTTTCAGGTACAGCCCAACTCCGTGTCGTATGCTTTGCATTGGGTGACGTATGTGATTTTCATGCTGTCGCTTCTTTTTATGATTCTTTCTGTCCGTCGAGGCAAATTCTCCGGGGTCTTTATCCTATTATCGTTGCTTCTTGAAGTCTTCCATTTGCTCGTGATTGAATATTTTGCGGGGATTGAGTTGCTGCGCCCGTTTCTTTTATGGTTTGCATTTCGGGATGTGCCCGTTCGAGAACGCCTGCGGAAAGTGTTTCGATACTGGATTCCTTACTTTGTCGTCCTCGTTTTATATGCTATTTTTCGGGCTTCCTTCTCAGAACTTCTTGGTTATGACCGAAATTCCCCCGTGATTCTCTTTGGCCTTTTTTCCGATACATTCCATTCAATTATTTTTTTGATCCAGTCGTCAATTCGTGACCTTGTGGATGTGCTCATTGCAGCATGGAATCCAACCTATGATCCATTAGTCATCGATTTTTCTGTATTTACGAATGTTTGGGTATGGGGATTCGCCTTAGTAACTGCGCTGATAAGCCTGGCCTATTTTTCTTTTGTTCATGGACAGGATCATACAGAGGAAGAACGAATCGTTTGGGCGCGTACGATGTTGGGACTTGGGTTGATATTTACCATTCTTGGATTACTGCCCACCTGGATTTCCGGGCGTACTTTTTATCAGCTTTACAACCAATTCGATGACAGACTTGCATTGCCATCCATGTTTGGTGCCAGTATGCTCTGGGTGGGAGGAATTTTCTATCTGATCAGAAAACAGGCCCACGGCTACCTTATTGTTTCTATTCTGCTTGGGCTCGCTGTAGGACTTCAACTTCGCACGAATGTTCAATATGCACAAGGTTGGCAAAAACAATCACAGTTTTATTGGCAGTTATACTGGCGTGCTCCTTATATTGAACCTGGAACAGCTTTCATTTCAGAAGGCGAGATCTTTCCGTTAATGGGAATCCATCCAACGTCGTATGCCATCAATTCCCTTTATCCGCCAAAGACTTCAATGCGCCAATTCGATTACGCCTTCTTTGCCTCCGGGGAGCGGCTCGGTAACTGGGAGGATTTTCGCAAGGGCTCTGTTCTCACGGACGAACGGTTTGGAACCAATTTTGAGGGTTCAAGCAAAGATACGCTGACCATTTACTATTCTCCTGAAAATAACCAATGTTTATGGATCCTCCGCCCTGAAGATGCTGTCCTCCGTAACCTGCCTGACATTACGTATCAACCCCTGCCCATGTCAAACCTGGATCGGATTCAAAAAACGCCGGTCTCGGATCAATACCCTTCCAAGGATATTTTTGGGGATGAGCCTCCACACACTTGGTGCTTTTATTATCAAAAAGCTGACTTAGCTCGTCAATATGGTGATTGGCAGGAAGTCACCAACCTGTGGAAAGAGGCACAACAGAAGAACTTGATTCCAGGTAGTGGTGCCGAATATATTGTTTTCATTGATGGTTTTGCAAATAGCAAGGAGTGGACGACGGCAGCGGATTTAACGGTCATCTCCAGCAGATATGGTAATAATATTCGACCTGCCCTCTGTGATGTCTGGAAGGAATTGGAACTGACGCTTCCTGCCTCGACAGAGAAAGAAAATGCTTATCAGAAAGTTTCTGTAAAACTTCAATGTGACAACTAGGTATCCATGACAATCTGTGCTCTTGTTCCCATGCGCCATCATAGCCAGCGAGTGCCTGGCAAGAATTATCGTCCTCTAGCAGGGAAACCATTGTTCCATCACATCATTGAAACTCTTCTCTCTGTCCCTGAGATTTCGGATATCGTTGTTGATACGGATTCCGATCCGGTGATCGACGGGCTCTCTGAACACTTTCCAACAGTCAAAGTAATCAATCGCCCTGAGAATCTTCGCGCGGATGATATCCCCATGAACGATATCCTCCTGTATGACACCCTGCAGGTGCAGGCAGATTTCTACCTTCAGACGCACAGCACAAATCCACTGCTAAAAGCCGAAACAGTTTCCAGGGCTATTCAAAGTTTTCATGCAAATTATCCAAGTCTGGACTCGCTTTTCTCGGTGACACGCTTACAAACCAGACTTTACGACGAGCATGGACACGCCATCAACCATGATCCGGCGGTTCTTATCCAGACCCAGGACCTGCCTCCCGTTTACGAAGAGAATTCCTGCCTTTATATTTTTACCCGTCAAAACCTGCAGCGACGACATCATCGCATTGGTGATCATCCGCTCATGTTCGAAATAGGCCGGGCTGAAGCATGGGATATCGACGAAGAACTTGACTTTGCGATCTGCGATCTGTTGTTAAAAAAGAATTTAATGTTGTGAAAAAAATTCCCTTTCATCCCTTTTTACTTGGTATCTATTCAGCTCTCGCGTTGCTAGCCAGCAATGTATCGCAGGTAGTATTTTCTGATACGGTGCGCGTATTTTATGTTTCTCTTCTGCTAACCTTGCTTGTTTTTGGTATCTCTTATCTCATCATCAGAGACTGGCGAAAAGCTGCATTAATCGCTTCTCTACTACTCATATTCTTTTTTTCGTACGGACATGCGTATTCGATTCTTCGAGGCGTCTCCATTGGTCCCTTGCTGATCGGCCGTACGCTGATCATTTTGCCGTTCTATCTTACGATAGTAAGCGTAGCTAGCTGGTGGATTTTGAGACGTCTGAAAAACACATCGAGCCTGACAGAAATATTCAATGCCATCGGCTTAATTTTAATAGCGCTCCCACTTTATACCGTGTCGTCTTACTACATCAGATCGGAAATGATCAAATCATCACAGCAGGTTGATATTCCCGCTGGGCTGATTCAAAAGTTCCATGGTGAGCCGCCAAATATTTATTACATCATCCTGGATATGCACGCCCGCGCGGACGTGCTTCAGAAAATCTATGGCTATGATGATACATGGTTCATCAATGCCCTGAAAAAACAGGGTTTTTATATCGCTCAAGAGAGCACCAGCAATTACAGCTCCACCTTACAATCCCTTTCATCGTCCTTGAATATGGAATATATCAATGATCTTGAGGACACCTATGGCGCTAATTCAAACAACCGCGAGCCGTTGGGTCTTTTGCTAGCCCAAAATAAATTAACCCAAATATTAAAAGAAACTGGCTATAAAACCGGTGCTTTTCAAACAGACGATTTCTATACAGAATTCCATGACGCCAATGAATATATCAAACCATCTGCAGATGAGATCCGCCGCTATCAAAATTTTTGGTCGCTGAATTCCTTCGAAGGGATTTTTCTTCAATCTACCTTGGCGCGTACATTTTACGATCTTGGTTTTATTGCCTCTGACAAGACAGTAGTGAAGACGATTGAAACGCCATATCAGCTTCATCGGTTAACGATCCTCAATACCGTGGATCATCTGCCTGACTTCGCGAGCAAGAATGAACCTTACTTTGTTTTTGCTCACCTTGTTGCTCCGCACCCACCTTATATATTCGGCCCGAAGGGAGAGGAAATAGCATACGATCAACCATTTTCCCTATCCGGTCCCGCCCGTCAAAATGGCGGACCAAAATATATGAAGTTATATGTCGATCAAGTGCAATATACAGATGAGTTGATCCTAAAAGCGGTTGAAAAAATTCTTTCTGAATCCAAGACGCCACCCATTATTATCATTCAAGGAGATCACGGACCGGTCAGTTATTTCGGCGATGATGAAGTGGAAAAAAGTAACATGAAGGAACAACATTCTATTCTGAACGCCTATTACTTTCCTGGTGCAAAATATGATCTTCTCTATCCGTCCATCAGTCCGGTGAATTCATTCCGTGTTGTGCTTAACACCTTTTTTGGCGGCAACTATAAGCTGCTGCCAGACAAGAATTACTTCATCCCTCATGCCCGACCTTATGATTTTGTGGACGTCACGAAAAGAGTGCAGGCTGATCCGCTTACACCCTAAAAACACTCGTGGCAACGAAAACCAATCTTTATCTTCATATATATGATGCTCATAGAGATGCCTGCAGCCACTGGTATAATTCGCAAACCGATTATCAAAAATGCTGAACAATCGCACTTTCTTTACACGTGCATACACAAAGCGGAGTTTATTTCAACTGTTCATGTTGTGTGCATTTCCAATCCATGCTTGGGCTCTGCTGATGGGGTTTAGGGATTTTTCCTGGGTCGCATTAAGAACCAACGTTTGGGACGCTCTGGGATTATTATCTTACAGCGTGACGTTTGCATTGGTGGAAACATTCGGAATATTTCTCATTTTGGTACTAGTAGGCTTTCTCATACCCAACAGCCTGGGAATCGAAAAGAGATTAGCTCTTCTTGGGACTGCATTCCTGATTGTGGCGATCTGGTCTATTGCTGGACAGGTTTATTCTGGGATGAGATATCCTCTGCCAATTTGGTTCCTAGAATTTCTTGGCCGAACTGGTCATCCCCTTCGTTTATTGTGGGGCATTGTATTCTTATTGACAACCTTTAGTGTGGCTGTACCACTCCTATTAATAGCTAGACAGGATAAATTCAAAAATACGGTGGTTGAATTTTTTGACCGGATTTCAACGATCTCCGCTTTATATGTATTCCTTGACCTGGTGGGCATTGTAATTATTGCAATCAGGAATTTCCATTTTTAAACCTAGGATCAGCATTATGGAAAAATCAATCAGCAAACGAGAATTTCTGAAGTTGTTGGCATTGTTGCCGCCAAGTATTTATTTGTCACAGCCTTTCTTTCAAAAACCGGATCACTTAATACAGAATACGGATGCCAAGAATGTTTTAGTCATTGTGTTTGATGCATTCTCTGCTAAGAATATTTCTCTTTATGGATACTCCCGTCAGACCACGCCAAATCTTGCCCGAATTGCAGAGAAAGGAACCGTATATCATAACCATTATGCCGGCGGCAATTGGACTGTGCCCGGCACTGCCTCGTTGCTGAAAGGGCTATACATATTCGCTTTTCTTTGCATCTCTCTATCAACAATATGGTCGAAAGATTATAAAAGACCTGCAAGCTAATTTTCCCAGGGGAGTACCACAACAAGGCGAAGATGATTACTTTTTACTGGAAGACGGTATCAATTGGATCATCTCGGCATTGGGCACAATGCAGCACCCGTTTCTTGGATATTTCCATTTTCTGCCTCCGCATCGTCCCTATCACACGCGTCGTGAGTTCGTCAATCGATTTCTAAATGATGGTATTGGTCCCTATTTAGAGAAACCGAGACATCCATTTTTTGGCGGGGGCGCGGGAAAACCTATCAATCTAAAGGCGCAAAGTACGCAAAGGCAACTCTACGATGAATATATCTTATATGCGGATTCAGAACTTGGGCGGCTTTACGATGCTTTGGAACAAAGTGGAATTCTGAAAGATACATGGCTTGTTTTTACATCCGATCACGGAGAAATGTGTGAACGAGGAGTCTTTGGCCATCGAACTCCTGTACTCTACCAACCTGTTGTACGAATTCCATTGGTGATCGTGGAACCTGGTCAGAGCGCAAGACGAGATGTATCTACCTCGACCAGTGCAGTCGATGTGCTTCCCACCCTGTTAAAAGTTACAGGAAGGGAAATCCCTGATTGGTTGGAAGGCACTGTGTTGGAACCATTTTCTGATACTGCCGTGAAGCCAGATCGCAATCTTTATGCGGTAGAAGCGAGAAAGAGCGAGGCATATGCAGTTTTAAACCCTGCTTCCGTGATGTTAGTTAAGGATCAATATAAACTTACCAATTACTTTGGTTATGGACAATTGGGAGCAACAGGACCATTATTTGAACTCTACGATGTTAAAAATGACCCGGAGGAATTAACAAATATTTATGATCCTGGTTCTGAGATCTCTCAGGAACTTAAAAATGAGTTAACAGCAAAGCTCAAAGAGGTTGATAAGCCTTATTCAAAGAATTGATGGAACTGCTCCTCCAGGGAGGACATACATGCGGCTGGTCAATTTAGTATAGACTCTGCCGATTTTATGTTGAAATCATCACCCTTCACTGAAAATTATTACCCTAATCTGTCAGTAGAATTAGGATATGCTCAATTTTGACTCCAGATATTCTTAATCAAAAGATGATAAACGATGACACCCTTTGATGGTATAAAAAAATTCTTTGTCCGATTATTTTCCTTGCCCTGGTATTTTATTGTTTTTAGTGCTTATCCTGTTTTGGCATTGCTGGCATTCAATAGTGGGCAGGTCAAAATAGAATCGGGCTGGCGTCCGCTGGTGTTGTCGATCCTTTTTGCAGGATTACTTTTTCTTTTGTTGCGATGGATCCTGCGGGATATCTACCGGGCTGCATTCCTGTCTACGTTGTGGATGGCATTGTTCTTTTCGTACGGACACATTTATATCAAGTTGCTCGAAAAATGGGACAAGATCAACTTCACACCATACCTGCTGATTGGTTGGTTGATTCTAGCAGTCCTTTTTTACGTTTGGGTAACACGACCGCGCCTTGGGTTTCGAGATACCGTCCTGGCATTGAACGTGGTATCACTTGGGCTGGTGATTACTTCATTAGTGCAGATCAGTTCCGGGATCCAGAAGGGAGGCGTTCATCGTCTTGCCGTGAAGAATCCTCCCGTACAGGATCTGGTGCGTCCACAGAATCCACCTGATATCTATTATTTCATTTTGGATATGTATACGCGCGAAGATTTATTGAAGAAGGCATATGGCTATGATAACAGCGGTTTTATCCACGATTTGGAATCACGTGGATTTTATGTGGCACAGTGCAGTCAGAGCAATTACACTCGCACAGAAATCTCGCTGACATCCTCCTTGAACCTCGCCTATCTGCAGGATCTTGACCCGAAGTTCAATGACCCGACGAGCATTGGGCGGCTGACCTTGTGGGATGCCCTCAAACACAGTACGGTTCGCTACGAACTGGAGAACCTGGGATATAAAACAATTTCGTTTGCAAACGGCTTTGCCTGGAGTGAATTGGATGATGTGAATGTTTTTCTCACGCCGCCACCTTTTTCTTCAGGCATGACTGAGTTTGAGACGTTATTTATGCAGACCACCTTGGGTCGTACGTTGCAGGATTTTGGCTGGCTTGATTTGGATCAGATCGACGGTCAAAATTTCCGTGACCGCGATATGTTGGTCTTCAACAGCATGAAGAGTGTCGCGAAGATGTCAGGCTCTAAATTTCCATGGATTCAGCCCAACCCGCAGCACTTCTTCATTTTGAATGCATATCATTTGCCGGATCATAACGATCAACTATATCCGCAGATTTCGCCAGTCAATTCATTCCGTTATATTTTCAATACCTACTTTGGCGGCAAATATGATATGCTGCCCGACATTACCTATTATTCACCCGTGCCAAAGCTATATAATTTCTCTGCGATTTCGAATCCGTGCAAGTAATCACCGCCAATGAAACAACCATGCTGGTATCATCCAAACGAGTCGTGATTATCCTTGGGCTTGTCCTATTCCTCTTGGGGCTTGGACTATTTGCCTATCTCGGCTTTTTTAATCGCTACTGGGCGGATGACTGGTGCTATAACGCCGATCTAAAACAGCTTGGTTTTTGGGGGACAATGAAAGGATACACGTATATCACAACCTACGCTTCCAATCGTTTTTCACTGACACTATTTTCTGGTTTGTTTTATGTATTGGGACTGTTTGGTGTGCAGATTATGACGCTGCTGGTAGTTGTTTCTTGGTCCCTTGGCTTGTTCTTTATTTTGTTCAACGTGCAGGCATTTTCTTCTTATAAATTTTCCCGCCTCCAGCTTGGGCTGGTTACAGCCGTTGTCGTGTATTATTCGATTTATCTCACACCGCATCTATATCAAAGTATGTATTGGAGATCAGGCCTGCTTCCCTATACCGCGATGATTGTGTTAAGCGTATGGACGTTTGTCTTAATCACCTACCAGGCTGCGCATGCCACGCTTTCCAAATGGGTAATCGCGATCGCAGTGACTGTCACATTTTTAGCGGGAGGGTTTTCAGAAGCAGGCGGAGCTACATTGACTGCAATGTTGGCAGCATATGTTGGACTCTGTTTGTGGTTCAGGCAAAAGACATGGGCAAAAAATTCCTTGCCTATCGCGGTGATTGCTTTGCTTTCCTCGATTATGGCGATCATCGGTTTGATCGCTGCGCCGACCAATGCTTATCGTGTTGGCTTGTACGGTAAACCGACGGGCTTATTTGTTTTTCTCGAAAGGTTGTTGTACTTTACATTCGGCTTTGTAAAATTTTCCTTCCTTGATTCGCCGTTACCACATCTAGTCGTTTTGACAACTTTATTCTCATTTGGTTTTCTGTTTTCTAGCAAAAACGGATGGACGATTCAGACCAAGCAACTATTTTTGCTTATTCTGTTCATAGCCTTCTTGACTTTCTTGCTTGTTGCGGCAACTTATGCTCCAAGTGCTTATATTGAGAAATCGCCTCCCGCGCCACGCACACGGGTCATTTCTCGTTTTATCTTGACTCTCGGAGTAGGAACGATTGCTTTTTTGATTGGGTACTATTTCAAACAAACCTTCCAATGGCGCTGGCTGGAAGGAGCGACGATTTTGCTCCTGCTTGGATCTTATGTCTATGGAGCACGTTCGATTCTGATTTCCGCTGAGAAGATTTCTGTTTATTCGGTAAGAGCCGCGCTGTGGGATGAACGTGACGCGCTGATCGAACAATCTAAAGCCGAAGGTGTGATGGAAGTGGATGTCCGCGGCATTGACGGCTTACCTGTGGGCGGTATCCGCGATTTCAAAGAGAAGAAGGGTGTTGGCTTCTGGATCAATCAATGTGCCGCTCGGTATTATGGAGTGGAGGATATCTATGCTACTCTGCCATAAGGCGTAAGAGAGCTAATTGGTTTAATATTTTATGCTTAAGCGAATTCCCTACTATCCATTATTGATCTCGGTTTTCCCCATCCTGTCTCTGGCATCGTACAACATTCACGAGATTTTTGTCAGCGCCATGTTCCGCCCGCTGATCGCGTCGCTACTTCTTGGCGTACTTTTCTTCGCCTATGGACATTTGTATGATGCCGTGGAGGATTTGACGATTGCAGGAATGACTCTCTTCCGGCATCGGACTCTCGTTCCGACGTTGGGTTTGATCGGTCTAGTGATTGTTTTTCTGCTTTGGCGTCTAAAGAATCCCGGTGCCGTTACGTATTCAGCAAACTTAATTTCCATTGTTTTGTTGATCTTTCCCTTGTTCACAATTGTTTCATATTTGACCCGTCAAGCCATAGCGAATCGCGCCGATCGAAAGGCAGCGCTGGTATCAGCCGTTCAAGTGGATGAGAATGCCCCGGATGTTTACTATATCATTCTGGATGCCTATGGGCGTGAGGATATCTTACGAAATAAGTTTGGTTTTGATAACAGTCAGTTTATCAACGCCCTGCGCGAACGTGGTTTCTATGTGGGAGATTGTAGCCAGAGCAATTATGGCTTCACGGAATACTCACTCTCCTCGTCACTGAATTATGATTATCTGGATGTTTTGAGAAGCACAAATAACAATGCTCGGATTGCTTTGATCAAACATGGCGCAGTTCGTTCCTTCTTTGAAGGACTCGGCTACCAGATCATTGCGTTTCCCACAGGTTGGGCATCCACGGAATGGAAAGACGCAGATGTTTTTTACAGTTATGGTGATACGTTTACAACGCTCTCTGAATTCGAAACACTTTTTATCGATACAACCTTGCTTCGCGTCGAATCGGACTATAACCGATCAAATGCACAAGATGCTACCAAACGCGATGCTCGCAGGATGCGGGTATTTTCTACCCTCGACAAATTAAAAATTATCCCCGATAAGGAAGGGCACAAATTTACTTTTGCTCATCTCGTGATTCCACATCCTCCGTACTCGTTTGGACCTAATGGAGAATGGGTGTCGTTCAACGACGGTGCTCCGTTGGCAGAAAGAACAAAGGCATACACCAATCAGGTGTTATTTATTAATCGTGAGATTCTGAAAGTGGTGGACGCGATCCTGAGCAAATCCAAGACGCCACCTGTTATTGTGATTCAAGGCGACCATGGCCCGTTGCCTGATCTTGCTTTCTCGGGTGATGAAAAAATGCCCATCTTAAATGCCTATTACTTGCCAGGTGCAGATGCGAAGAAAAGCTTGTACTCATCCATTACGCCAGTAAACACGTTTCGTGTTATCCTAAATTCCTATTTTCACCAAAGCCTGCCTCTTCTCAAGGACGTCAGCTATTATGCGCCCAAGAGCAATCATGATGCGTTTGAGATCATTCCAAATGCGTGCAAAAGTCAGCAATGAAATACCAAATTCTCCTGACCGCCCCATATATGATTCCGTTTGTCGATCGCTTCCAGCCGATCTTCGATCAATACAATCTGGAGTTAATCGTCCCAGCTGTGCAAGAACGTATGGAGGAGGCAGACCTCTTGAAATATGCCGGTCAATTTGATGGCGCGATTTGTGGGGATGACCGGTACACCGAGCGCGTCATCCAGGCGTGCGCGCCGCGCCTCAAAGTAATCTCAAAATGGGGGACCGGCATCGATTCGATCGACGCCGAATCCTGCTCCCGTTATGGAATCAAAGTGTGTCGTACTCCGAACGCGTTCACCCTTCCGGTCGCGGATACAGTCCTCGGTTACATCCTGGCTTTTGCCGGTAAATCACTTAGCGAATGCACGCTCGGTGTGGTGGGTGTTGGTAACATCGGCAAAGCTGTGACTCGACGTGCCCGCGCCTTTGGCATGAAAGTATACGGAACAGATATCGTTGACATTGATCATGTTTTCATTGTCGAAACAGGAATCGAGATGACCAGTCTCCAATCTCTATTCTCTAATTCCGATTTTATTTCAGTACACTGTGATTTGAACCCGACCAGCTATCATCTGATCAATCATGATACGCTGGCCTGGCTGAAACCAAATTCTGTGCTCATCAACACGGCTCGTGGACCCATCGTCGAGGAGAAAGCGCTGATCGAAGCGTTGCAGGCGAAACGTCTCGCAGGAGCTGCATTGGACGTCTTCGAGCTTGAGCCGCTGCCTGTGGAAAGTCCACTCATGAAAATGGACAACGTCATGCTCGCTCCGCATAACTCCAATTCGAGTCCCGCGGCGTGGGAAAGAGTCCATTGGATGACGATCAGGAATCTGCTCGAGGGGCTAAGCATTGCGCATGAACTCAACGATGGCTAACAAAAAGTTGTGGCTTCAAAATATTCCATTGCACCCCTTCTTCTTTGCTTCTTATCCAGTTCTTGCATTGCTTGCATCGAATATTACTCAGGTTTATTTTTCAGCGGGGCTTCGACCTTTGGTTATATCAATCCTCATGGCTGGAGTCTTGCTCTTAATTTCCTTCTGGATTTATCGTGATTGGAGACAGAGTGGGCTCGTTTCAAGTATTATTTTGGTTCTGTTTTATTCTTATGGTCACGTCTATAACCTGCTCACAGGAAATAATATTGACGGGCATGCTCTATTTCAGCATCGATTCTTGATTCCACTCTGGTTAGGTCTCGCTATTTTAATGGTCTGGTGGGTATCCCGCGGAGCAAAGGATTTTTCGTTGGCAACGTATATTCTTAATCTTGTCAGCCTATTTCTCTTGATCTTCCCTGTAGCTGAATTGACAAATTATTTTGTGCAGCGCAAAATATCCGATGCCAGCTTCGAACGTGATACGCCTGCTCTGAATCTCAAGATTAGGAGTGAGACACCGGATATTTATTATATTATTTTGGATGGATATGGTCGAGCCGATGTATTGAAGAAATATGGATACGATAACTCAGACTTTCTGAATTCATTGCGAGGTTCGGGCTTTTTTGTTGCAGACTGCGCCCAGAGTAATTATGCCCAAACGCAAATGTCCTTGGCATCCTCTTTGAACTTTAATTATATTAGTGCGCTAAGCGACCGCTTCGTACCCGGATCAAAGGATCGAACGGGATTGAATACGTTGATTCAGCACAGTACCGTACGCAAAAGTCTGGAGAAGGCTGGATATAAAACCATTGGTTTTGCAACAGGTTTTCCCATGACTGAACTAACCGATGCTGATTACTTTCTTAGTCCTCCGCGCTCTTGGAAAGAGTTAAGCGAATTCGAGTCGCTTCTCGTGAAAACAACATTGGCAGGGCTGGCCCAAGATAATAATAGCTTGGATATGTCGAATTCCAATCCGGAATTGTTTCGTGAGCGCACCCTCTTTACTCTAGATAAACTCGATAAACTCTCGTCGATTAAGGGTCCCAAATTTGTCTTTGTTCATTTGGTCATTCCTCATCCACCTTTCGTGTTTGGTCCCACGGGTGGACCAGCGACACCTGTGCAAGCTGGAATGACCAGGACGCAGCAAATAGCCGATCATTATCGCGATCAAACAATTTATATAAGCAGTCGTATAATGGAAATTGTGCCAAAGATCATCGCAAATTCAACGACGCCCCCTATTATCGTAATTCAAGGGGATCATGGACCAACCGTGCCCAGCGGTGCGCAACCGCGGATGAAGAATCTAAATGTCTATTTTTTGCCTGGCGTTACCCCGCCTCTTTATTCAACGATTACTCCTGTGAATACGTTTCGAATTATTTTTAACACATACTTTGGACAAAATCTTGAGTTGCTTGATGATGTAAGTTTATACTCAGACTATAACAAACCTTTTGACTATAAGGTGATTCCAAATTTCTGCAATATAAGCAATTAGGTGAAAATGCCCAAAGATCACGTTGTGCTCATTACCGGCGCGGCAGGTGGGATTGGACGCGCAACTGTTTCGCTATTAGCCAAAAAGGGTTGGCATGTGATTGGGGTAGATCGAATGGATTTTGGTGATCATTTTCCGGCGAATGGATTATTCATCAAATCTGATATCTCCCGCCCAGAAGATATGCAAGCCATTTTTGAGAAGGCACATACGTTCACCGATAAACTTGATGCATTGGTGAACAACGCTGCCGTGCAGGTGGCAAAACCGATCATCGAGACGACCGTCGAAGATTGGGATGCAGTGATGGCCTCCAATTTGCGCTCCGTGTTTTTGGGAGTCAAACTAGCCTATCCACTTCTCAAAGCCGGAGGTGGTGCGGTCGTAAATGTTTCGTCGGTGCACGCTATACAAACCTCGGCCAATATTGCGGCATACGCCGCGTCGAAGGGCGGATTGCTTGCTCTCACCCGCGCCATGGCGATTGAGTTTGCGCCCGATAATATTCGCGTCAATGCGATTCTGCCCGGTGCTGTGGATACGCCCATGCTGCGTGCTGGATTGGGTCGTGGACATGTCGGTCACGGCGACCTTCAGGAACGGCTTGACAATCTTGCGCGTAAAACTGTCAACGGCAGAGTGGGTGAGCCCGAAGAGATAGCGCAAGCAATCTATTTTCTTGCTGATAACGAACAATCATCCTTTATCACAGGGCAGGCATTGGTCGTAGATGGTGGGGCAACGGCACGGCTTAGCACAGAATGATCCTTCCTTCATGAAAAACACATTCAAAAAAATCATTCCCCAACCCATTTGGTACTTTGCACGCGATACATACGATGCAGTCCGTCGTATTCCTGAACTGCCTGATGCGTATCTTCATCCCTGGCGGCGGGAGAGCATCAAACGTCTTGGCGAATTAAAAGATATTCATAAGGGGAAACGTGCTTTTATTATCGGTACCGGTCCCAGTCTGAAAAAAACGGATCTCAGCAAATTAAAAAATGAAATTACCTTTGGCTTAAACCGGAGTTATGTGGCGTTTTCTCAATGGGGATTCTCTACCACATATCTATGCGTCACCAATGATTTGGTCGTCCAACAGTTTGTAGATGATATCAACGCTCTCGCGCTTCCAAAGTTTATTGCGTGGCGTTCGCATCGCCACTTTTCTCCTGATATGCCGATTTCAAAAATTCCAAATTTTATTTACACTTCGTACACCGGCCCACGTTTTGCAACCGACATACGCGGGCGTGTATGGGAGGGCGCAACAGTTACTAATTTGGCGCTTCAAATTGCATATCATTTGGGGATTGAAAAAGCCGTCCTAATTGGTGTGGATCATAATTTCGCCTCCAAAGGTGAGGCGAACAAAACGGTTGTCTCGCAAGGCGATGATCCGAATCATTTCATGCCGAATTATTTTGGAAAAGATACAAAATGGCAATTTCCTGACCTGGACACCTCAGAGATTGGCTATACCTTTGCGCGCGAGGCTTACCAGAAAGCAGGACGCGAAGTGGTGGATGCAACGATCGGCGGTCAATTAA
>WNFZ01002900.1_pt1 | contig 16177 bp, 18 predicted proteins | sample 5400081 | NCBI WGS metagenome assembly WNFZ01 (sample SAMN13153365, study PRJNA577476) | soil metagenome | isolation source: 80 cm soil or saprolite under grassland replicate 1 | place: USA:California | collected 2016-06-15 | reverse complement strand
GGCGGGTATAATTAAAGCAATGCCAGTGTTTTCCTATTACTTCTTCCTCGTGGGAATGGGGATGTTGCCGAGTTTAATTTGGCTGGTATTTTATCTGCGCAATGACGCCCATCCAGAGCCAAAATACCTCATTACTAAAACATTTCTGATGGGAATTATCCTTTCGCCGCTGGCTGTACTTTTTCAGCGATTGTTTGCGGACATTACGGCGACGATTGCCCCAGGAGTATTTCAAACTAGAGGGCCGAGCTTTTTTCTCTGGGCAGCATTGATTGAAGAGCTGGTTAAATTCTTCGCCGTTTACTTTATTGTCATAAAAAGCCCGGAATTTGACGAGCCGGCCGATGCCATGATTTATCTGATTACAGCCGGTCTTGGCTTTGCGGCTATGGAAAACATTTTAGTGCTTTTTAGAGTCGCGCCGGATGGATTTATGGCTCCCGGGGCATTCGCTGATGCCATTAGGATCTGGGGCTTGCGTTTCATTGGCGCCACTTTTCTCCATGCGCTCTCATCAGCCCTAATTGGTTACTTTCTGGCTCTTTCATGGTTTTTCGATCATCACCGCAAAAAACTTTTGCTGATTGGCATTATTATCGCCACTTTATTTCACTTTACATTTAATATGTTCATATCTGCTTCGACGACGCCCGAAATTTCTCTATTCTATGCTACCGCCCTTTTAGTAGGCATGGCGTTTCTCGTTTCAATTCTATTTGATAAAATTAAAGAACGGCACATTAAAAGTGCGACCGGATTCTTCCCATTATGAAAGATTATTTTGATGACAACGAATACGACTATGAGCCTCCGCTGACAAGAAACTCTCGCCATAAATCAAAGCCCGAAGGACAGCTCACTGTGGATGTTCATCAAGAGGGCGACTACATTGTGGTGAAATCTACTGTTGCCGGCGTGAATCAGGATGATATTGATATTAATATTACCAGCGACAAGGTAACAATTCGAGGCATCCGAAATCCCGACCGCCGAATAAACCCCGAAGATTACTACCACCAAGAACTCTACTGGGGACCGTTTTCCCGCTCAATTATATTGCCGGTTGATATTGATGTTAGCGGCGCCAGAGCTTCAATTAAAAATGGTATGCTTACTATTCGCCTGCCTACATTAGAAGCCCGCCGAAGTCGGAGAATTAGAATAGAAGAGTTATAAACCCGTTGTGGTCAGGGAGGAATTTGAACCCTCAAGGTTACATATACTTTTTTACTAAAATTATTTTTTGTTCGATATCAATCTCCGGGCTTGAAAGATCCTTTTTTAGCTTAGGAATGAATAATGCCGCAACTGCATTCATGTCGTCACTATCATCTTCATCATCACAGGCACTGAAAAGATACCAACAAGCACGCCCAAGTTCTTCGAATGAGTTGTAAGTTATGGGTGTCACTACTTTTTCTTCAGTAATAGTAGCGTTTTTAAAAGTCGAGAGAATTTTTTCATCAAAATAATCATACTTCAATTTCTTTAGATTTTTTCTAGCAAATTCAAGAAGTTCACCCATGTATCCCGAATTTGTATTATAAAAAAGAACCATCGTACCTTCCTTCTTCAACCACGAATATGCTCTATTAATAACTTCTTCCAGTACTTCCTGCCTTTCAAGAACACCGAGAACATGCGCAAAAATTATAATATCGAAGGTTTCCGGATCAAATTGTACATCTTGGATTGATTGATTTAAATATATAGCCTGTGGAGGTCTAACATCAGGATCATTTTCAACAATCGTAACGTGGTTAGGATTTTGCAAGGCTAAACTTATGTATCCTTCCCGGCCTCCTATATCTAAAACTTCATCACTCTTTCCAATCAAAAGATGTTTTGATAAGTAACCTAGTAAGACAGTGTCCTCATCTGATATTATCTTAAACTTCCTATACTCCGGAGTATTTTCAACTTTTGTCCTTTTCATTTGTGTATCTTTACCGTACGGCTCGAAACCATTTTATCAAAAATTCCTGATTCTCCGCGCTTCGCGCGGCCACCGAAAAAATTGGCGTTGTTGCGAAAAGTCAGATTTTGGTGCCCTCGAGAGGATTTGAACCTCTAATCCCTTGCGGGAACAGCGTTCTAAGCGCTGCGCGTATACCAGTTCCGCCACGAGGGCTTATAAGCAACCCATACTACAATAAAATTCACATTTCCTCAACTTAAATCCGACCTTAAGGTCGGATTTAAGACTCTTGTATTGTTTATCTATCTAAAAATATCCCGAGTGAATATTGATGCCAGTGTATTTAATATAACACCCACACCCAAAACAACTGCTGCACCAAAAATACCATTTTTAATAGTAGTCTGGGCTTTTTTTACCGCATCCTCATTACCCATGGCCGCCATCCAGCGAATACCGCCCCAGATAATGAATATCACGGCAATCACGATGCTGATGACAATCAAGAACCGGGCAATTTGCTGAACAATAGCTTGCACTTCTGAAAGCGTCACCGGCGCGCCACCTACCCCCGGTTGAGGCGTGGGCAAGAATGCCATCGCTACCATAGGTGCCGCCATAGCCAAAACCATTATACTGACATAAAAAAATTTCATTGGTTTACTCATAACCGCACCCCCTTTCAATACCGAATTTCATCTTGTTACAATTATACTACAATTTAAATTATGGACGATAGCATCTATCCCCAGCCCCGCAGCTAAGACCTGGAGCACAATTACTTCCAAACTGGCATGGCTCACCTGGCAGATTTCCTCCCGAACGTTGACAAATAGTCTTGCATATTAATGGCGAAGCGCATTCGGAAGAACCCCCGCAAAATTCTCCAATCTTTTTTCCCGATGATTGAACCGGAAGATTTTGTCCACTCTGGTTTCCAATAAAACCAAAAAAACTTCCCGTTAAAATCGCCTGGATAGTCCAAATAATAACCCCGACGCCAAGGATAATCAGAGAGCCAATAATCGCCGTTCGAAACATTTTTTTCGCTTCTTCTTGTTTGGTTGAATTAGCACCAGCAGTAAGCCATTTGAGACCGGCTAAAATAATAAATACAACCATTGCCACGCTAGCTATATAGCTCAGAGTTCTAACCGTCTCTTTAACAAATACTTTAATAGTATCTAGATCAATCGGCCCACCGGGCGGCAATTCAACTTGGGCTAAAACTGGAATAGCCGTTAGCAACGCCATGGTACTGACAATTAATATTTTTCTTATAAAATCTTTGGACATGACAAGGGAATAAAACTGGCCTTTACACCGACAGTATTAGCTACCGTAGCAATAATCGTATATACCCCCAGGATAACAAACGCTCCGATGATGGCCGTTGAAAATGCTTTCTTAGCCGATTGAAAACTTACCGGATTGCCGCGGCTGAATAAAATCTGGATACCGTAAAAGAACAGGGCACCAATCAGAATGAGAATAGCAATCTCGGCCGCCCAACAAGTGAATCCTGTAATTATAGCAATTACCTTTTCTATTGTTAAATCATATTCCGGTGATAATTGGTCGTTCTCAAAAATAGCCCTGCCTAGAAACGATGATCCCTGCACCGCAAACCCCAGGGCTACTACCGAGAGAAAAAGAATTAAGAGATAACTAATTAAAGATTTATGTTTCTTCACTTTGATTGCTGGGTTGGTGAACTTGAACCGCCCAAGTTTAAGATGCTTCGAATTAGAGAAATGAAACCGCCGCCAATGAGAATTATAGCCAGCCCTAAAATAGCATACCAGAGCATTTTCCGCGCCGCGGCAATTTCTATCTGATTTCCACGGGATAATACCAATCTCACTCCTGCCCAGATGATAATGAAAACGGCCGCCGGAATAGCTAGAGCAAAAAGGGCGTTGCTTAATTTTTTGAGAAAATCGCCAAAATCAGTGGCGCTTAGCGGATTGGGAATATTAAGCGTAAAAGAAAGAGGAACGGCCGAGGAGGACTTGCCGCACAAACTTTTATCCCTCTGGACACAGACACTCTTTGCTTCGGTCTTGCAGGCTGCCAGATTTTGGCAGCCAGCCAGGGTGCCGTCGGGACTGCAGGCATATTTCCCATCGGCCGCCACACAGGCGTAGGTCAATCCGGGGCTAGGCCCAGTACCACTTAAAGTTATGGTAATGGTATTAGATCTTATCTCGCTCTCCGCAGCGTTAGCTTTAAAGTAAACTTTATTTGTCTGACTACCACTGAATATCTTATCAAATTCACTTTCAGTGATGGTTACCTGGCCTTGGGCTTGAGTATCATTATCAAAAGTTATAGTGATGCCTTTAATGTGGACATCGGGAATGCTGCCAAAATTATCCTCAAAAATATTTATTGAGGCACTAAATCCATTGCATCCCGTTCCTGAAACTAGCACATAAACTGCCTGGCCTGTTTTAATCGGCCCGCTCCAGGAAGCATTGTTAAGCACGCAAGCCGCTTGGGCATTTTTTGAAAATACAAAAAACAAAACCAGTGAAAACAAAATCAGCCATTTCCGATATTTAACCATTTTTTTAATTATAATCTGCATCAGTTTGCATCACAATCAAGGAACATCAACATCCCAATGATCAGATTCTAAAGCAAACACTGCTCCGGTTTCGGAGTCACGATACTGTTTTGCCCCATCTCCATTGCGTATGCCTATAAAAGTGAAGTTTTGGATTATATAATTCGATAAACTTGGATTTATTCCCAAGTCCACTTTATATCCAGCCGAATGTCTACTGCTGTGTCCGGGTTCTGTCCCGCCCGTGATTATTATTGAGCACCCGCAGAGGGATTTTATGTTGATAATTTCATTTATTGTAGCTTGCCTAATTCCTACCAGTGTTGTCTGGGGAGGTTGAGCGTTCACTTGAATACCGGCAGCTGCGAGCTGACGTCGAGCTTCTATTTCGCTTAACATTCCCACAGGTAATACGGTAGGACTCATAGTCAGTGTCGACACAGGCGTCGGAACTGCTTCTGTACAGGTAAACTCATACCATTTATCAGGTGATTGATAGCCGAGCGTCTGCACCCCCAAATCCTTAATAAAGGTATTGGTAATGAGCCAGGCGAAACCAATGAGGAATAATGCTTTGACCGTCGTCCAGAAAATTCTTTTGCCATCTTCAACTTTAAAGACATTAGCTCCGGCGCCAAGAATATAGACTCCGGCGAGAATGAAGAAAAAAGTTCCCAAAATAGGCGCTAGGCCGAATAAAACAAAATCAATAAGATTATGTACTAGCTTTAAAAGATCGCACTTGGTACATTCTGCCTGGCCAAGCGATTGAATGCCGCAGGGAACTAATGGCCACCACGAAGGCGCCGCCAGCACCGGCGTAGCCATCATTAAAAACACGCTCAATAATGCAAAAATGATAATTGTTATACGAAGAATCATTGCTTTCGGCTCATCAAAACATTTACTTTAGCTTCAGCGCTTTCCAAGGCATCCTTAATTGTGGCCCGCCCTAAATTCACATCGTCAATCATATCGGCAAAAATTTGTTCAACGGCTACGTTATCAACCTGGTACCAGGACACGGCTGAAAGCGCCTGAACCGCAAAAACACCGATATCCGGATCATTGCGTTGGGTTTCTATAAGATCGCGCCGAGCCGCCGGCCGGCTGGTTTGATTTAGATAAGCAGTTGCCCCTTCATTTGAAGCCATATAAGCTACGAATTGCCAGGAAGCATCGGGATATTTAGTGCTGGCCGCTACCGCCGGCGCCCAGTAGCTGGCATAGGTTTTTATATCCGAGGAAGAAAGCTGGGGCATCGGCGCTACCGCAAAGTTAAGATGTTGCGATTTTTGCCTAAGGGCTTGAATTTGATGAGAATAATTAAACATCATTGCCGTTGACCCTTCAGCAAATGAATCAATAGAGTAGTGCTGGCTATCATTCCAACAATAGACCAATTTAGCAGGATTAGTGAAATCGGTGTAGTACTGGAGTGATACTTCTCCTACCCGCTGATTATCAACAGACCTAGTAAAAGTTGCGCTGGCATTGTCCTTCTCCGTCATTTGCACCCCGCTTTGGAGCATTAACGCAGAGAGAATATCGGTCGAACGGTTAATATTCCTGGCTGAACCAATAGCCGCACCCGATTGAGTGATGTTCCTCGCAGCGTCAAATTTTGTAAGCTTTTCAACCAGCGAATTAAATTCATCCCACGTTGTGGGCGGAGATGTAATCCCCGCATTGTTGAAAAGATCTTTGTTATAATAAAGCGCTAGGGTATCAACATAGATTGGCAGGGAATATATTTTCCCATTATCCACAAGATCATTAAATGCAACATCTACAAATTCATCCCGGAATTGCTTAATGGTCATGAGCGGATTCTTTTCTCCCGCGATTTTGTCGGGCAGAGGCAGTAATTTATCCTTATGTTTGGGCAACCAAGTATGGTGGATCATCCATACATCTGGACCATTTCCAGCAGCCAGTGCATCAACTACGCTCTTTTCATAGTCATCATATAAAAAATTCCGATAGGCTATCCGGATATTGGGATATTTTTTTTGGAACTGTTGAATTACAGCATCTAATGACTGTCGATCATCAAAGACTCCCCAAAACTGAAGTGTTGCTGGTTGACTGCTCGATCCGCCAAAACTCCGAAAAACAAGTATAACCGTAAGGAAAAGAAGAAGACCGATAGATCCTACCAGGATATAGACCAATCGATTTGAAGTGGTAAGAGAGCTAAGATTCATTTATGGAAAAACAAGACGAAATGAAACTGGCCGGCTTTTAAGCTTTGTTCAAAATTAAATCCCTCATTAGTAACCAGTGTTTGAAGTGCAGCATCGTCAGTCCGCAGGTCATCGGGCGGACCAAATCCACCCATACCTTTTGCCCATTCAATGATCACCAGCCGACCGCTATCCTTCAAAATTCGTTTTGCTTCCCTAATAATCTCCGATTTTTTTTGAGACTGAAATAAAATATTTGCCACCAGAACAACATCCTGCGAATTATCAGGCAACCCGGAGCTGCCAAGTATTTCCAAGTCAGCTCTGATGGTCTCCAAATTAGTCAGACCGGCTTCTTTAGCCCGGGAACGGACTATATCCAAAGGAGCTTCTTGAACATCAATGGCTGAAACCTGTCCAGCTGAGCCAACCTTTTCGGCAAAAAGCAACGAAAAATGTCCTGAGCCGGAACCGAAATCTGCTATCCGCATCCCTTCTTGAATCCCCAAAAGATCAACCACCATTTGGGGATTAAAAATCCCATTCTGAAATGATGCCAATGTAATAAGTTCGCTCATAGAGAAAGCATTTGCCTGCAGACAGGTTTTCTCTATTTTATCATGGCTCGTTCAGGTTGATGAAAAAAGTTATCCACGTAAAATCCCGCCCATAAATTCCTGGCGAGATTAATCTCCTAAACTAGCACTACTGAAGCTACCTTATCGCCAGGATCCAGGCGCATGATGCGTACGCCTTGAGTGGCTCGTCCCAGCATTGAGATACTGGCAATTGAAGTCCGGATTACTTGACCCTTACGCGATACGGCAATAAGCTCCTTGTTTTCCTCTGACGTAATATGAGCCGAAATTAGCGGACCAGTTTTAGAAGTGATTTTTGCAGTCATAATGCCCTTACCGCTTCTTTTCTGAATTTTATAAGCAGCTAGTTCTGTGCGCTTACCGTAGCCATTTTCCATAACCACCAGTAGTTGGAGACCCTGGCCGGCCTTGGCCGGAATAACATCAGCCCCGACTAGGCGCTCATCTTTTTCTAGACGAATTCCGATTACACCGCTAGCCGCCCGGCCCATTGGCCGAACATCCTTTTCCTTAAACCGAATAGCACTGCCGCCGGAAGTAGTCAGAATAATTTCATCATTTCCAAACGTATTAAGCACCCAACACAACTCATCGCCATTTTTTAAGTTAATAGCAATCATGCCGCTCCGTCTGACTTGACCGAAAGCATCCAAATCAACTTTTTTAATGATTCCATTAGCGGTGGCCATAAACAAATAGCCGCTCTTTTGCTCTTTTGAAAGAGGAACGACAGCTGTAATCTGATCATTGGCTGTTACTTGGAGAAAATTAGCAATTGCTCGGCCTTTAGATTGGCGGGAAGTTTCAGGCACTTCATAGCCCTTAGTTTGGAAAACCTTACCGGAATTAGTAAAGAACAGGAGATTATCATGCGTATTGGCCAGAAAAAATTGAGAAACCACGTCTTCTTCCTTGGTAGCAATGCCCAATAATCCCTTGCCGCCGCGTTTTTGAGCGCGTAATTCATCGGGTGGCAACCGTTTCACATAGCCGCCTCGGGTAAGCATGAATAAAGCATCCTCCTCGGGCACTAATTCTTCTTCGCCAATTTCCCGAAGAGCAGAGCGTACTACTTTAGTTCGGCGTTCATCGGCAAATTTCGTTCTAATTTCTTTGAGCTCCTCTTTGACCACACTCAGAATTTTCTTTGGGTGCACCAATAAATCCTCCAGGTGGGCAATAAGTCCCTTTTTTTCTTTCAACTCTTCATTAATTTTCTGGCGTTCCAGGCCGGCTAAAGCTTGCAAACGCATATCGAGAATGGCAGTGGTCTGCCGGTCAGAGAATTTAAACTTTTTAATTAAGTTCTTTGCTGCATCTTCCCGTGAATCGGAAGCCTTTATAACTTTGATGACTTCATCGATATGATCGAGAGCTTTTTTTAATCCTTCCAAAATATGCGCTCGTTCTTTAGCTTTTTTGAGTTCAAACTGCGAACGGCGCGTTACTACCTCCTGCCGATGCTCAATAAACTTCTCAAGAATAGATTTCAGGCCCAATATTTGAGGCTGGATTCCATCTACCAATGCCAACATGTTAAAATGAAATGTTTTTTGGAGTTCGGTATATTTGTAAAGCTGATTAAGAACCTTCCGAGGAAAGGAATCTTGCTTTAAATCAATAACCACTCGCATGCCTTCACGATCTGACTCATCTCGAATATCCCTAATACCCTCGATTTTCTTTTCTTTGACCAGATCAGCAATATTAATAATCATCTCGGCTTTATTAACCTGATAGGGAATTTCCGTAATGATAATCTGAAATCCTTTTTTGCTCTCAATAATTTCAGCTTTGCCTCGTATAAGTACGGGTCCCCGTCCAGTCGCATAAGCATTTATAATATCTTTTTCATTGTAAATTGTGCCGCCAGTAGGAAAATCTGGTCCTTTTACAAATTGGCTTAGCTGTCCAATGTCAGTATCTGGATGGTCAATTAAGTGGGCCAGCGCATCCAAAATCTCGCCCAAATTGTGAGGCGGAATATTAGTAGCCATGCCCACAGCAATACCCATGGAACCATTTATAAGCAAGTTGGGAATTTTAGCCGGTAAAACAACCGGTTCATTTCGGGAGCCATCATAATTTGGCCGCCATTCAACTGTTTCTTTCTCAATATCTTCCAGGAGCGTATCAGAAATGCGAGCCAAGCGAGCCTCGGTATATCGCATCGCGGCTGCATTATCGCCGTCAATCGACCCGAAATTACCTTGACCCTGCACCAACGGATAACGCAGGGAAAAGTCTTGAGCCATACGAACCAGAGAATCATAAATAGCCGTATCTCCGTGAGGGTGATAATTACCCATAACATAACCTACAGTATTGGCAGACTTTTTAAATTTTGTGCCGGCAGTATTTCCACTCTCCCACATTGCCCAAAGAATCCGCCGATGCACGGGCTTTAAGCCATCACGTACATCCGGTAAAGCGCGGGCTACAATAACGCTCATGGCATATTCTAAATATGAGCGTTGGATCTCTTCGGTAATCTCCTTGGTCAGTATGGGTTGGCTATTTTGTTGTTCTTCAGCCATATAAATGAGACTATTTTATATTCCATTCCTTGTTTACGGAAAAGAACATAAAATAGTCTCACAAAATTTACCAAAACTATTTGCTTAATGGCAATGGTCGCGGTTCACCAGTATTATTATTTAGTATTTTATTTTCCGGCTTAGCTACATCGGTAGCATTAAAAAAATTGGCAATCATTGCCCGCAGACTTTCGACGGCTTTGCCTAAAAATGCCAAAGGAGTTTTCAATTCTTCCTGCTGAGCAACGTACTTCTCTTCGGTCTGTTGGTCCGGGTTCATCAAAGCATACAAATTATGCTCAAAGGAACGGAACCAAACGGCGCCTACTATCGCTACCGCCGTAACCACTGATAACCCAAACATGATTTCTCTCACTATCTTGGGCTGTTTCCGAATTTCTTCAAGTAAGGAAGCCATGGTGTGTTATGGATTAAGCACTATTAATTTCATTTCTTCGGCTGGCAATAACTTTTTAGTAATTTTGAATTTATCGGTCTTTTCGGGGGTTAATCCGATTTCTTTGACAAACTTTTCCGGACCACCAAGATCTATTTTTAATTCTGGAATCTTATAGTGCATTGGTATGATTACCTTGGGCTCAATTTGATTGATTACCTCTACTGCTTCTTTAGCATCAATCGTAAAGGTACCGCCCACTGGGACAAGCAGGATATCAATATCACCAATTGCCTCAACTTGGGCATCAGTAAGTTTTTCCTGGCCAAGATCTCCTAGGTGGCACACTGCCATATCTTCAGCTTTTATAACATACACAGTGTTAAGTCCTCTTTCAGCACCTTGAGATTTATCATGATAGGTAAGTAGTCCTTGAATTTGAATGTTTTTGCGTTCGTATTCACCTGGATTATCAATGATGAACGCCTCCGGATTGGCATCGGTAACACTGTTATGATCATAATGCTGATGGGTAACTAGTACTATATCATCCTTTATTTTAGGCGGCCGAAGTCCGATTTCTTTAGAAAATGGGTCAATCAGAATGCTTCCTTCTTTGGCCTCGATTCTAAAACAGCTCTGCCCAAACCAGGTAATCGTCATATAGCTAAATTATAGCAAAATTTGCCTTTAAATTCAAGCGAAAAAGTCATAATTTTCAGGGCAAAGAATTTGCATTTTATCATCAGCTGTCGTATAGTAGCCCTCTGTAACTATGAACGGCACTCCCGCTATAAAAACAATGAAAGATCTTCTCTCGATAGAGGAGTTTAGTCTGCCCAAAGTAGGGCAGATTTTAGACGGCCAGGTCATCAGTGTTTCAAAAAGCAATGTCCTTGTTGATCTCGCTTCCATTGGTATCGGCATTGTTTATCCGGGAGAATTTTATGACAGTCCTGATAGGATGCGGAGCCTCAAACCTGGTGATCACGCTTCGGCCATGCTCCTGGAATTGGAAAATGATGAAGGCTACCGTGAACTCTCTTTGAAAGCAGCTCAGATGACTACAGCCTGGCAGCGTATCAAGGAATTAAAAGATAGCGGTGAAATAGTTACGACATCCATCACCAACATAAACAAAGGTGGGCTTATCGTGGAAATTGAAGGCATTCAGGGCTTCCTGCCACTCTCCCAACTTTCCAGTGAACATTATCCCAAAGTTGAGGGCGGGGACACTACCAAAATTGTTCAGGCACTGCAAAAATTTAAGGGTCAGGAATTTAGAGTTAAAATTTTAGACTTTTCTGAAGAAGAAAATAAACTTATTGTTTCCGAACGAGCAATCCAGGAAGAAACAGCTAAAGAAGAGCTGGCAAAATTAAAGATAGGAGACACAGTCGAAGGCACGATCACTGAAGTCACTGATTTTGGTGCCTTTGTACAATTAAGCGAAACTCTTGATGGTTTAATCCATTCATCCGAAATTGCCTGGCGTTATGTTGAAGACCCCCACGAAATTCTTCATCCTGGCGACATAGTAAAAGCTAAAATTATTTCTTTAGAAGGTGGGCGAGTTTCGCTATCCCTAAAAGCTTTGAGTGAAGATCCTTGGCAAACTGTAGAGCAAACATATGGTGTTGGCCAGAAAATAACAGGTAAAATTATTAAGATTAGAACCAATGGGGCATTTGTTGAATTACCCAATGATATTGTTGGTATTCTACCCATAGCTGAATTTGGCGGACAGAATCCAGTTGATGTTGTGAAAGTAGGGGAGATCTATGATTTCGCTATCGTTAGCATTGATGCTAAAGACCATAAATTAATTCTTACGCTTGAAAAAGCCGAGAAAAAGATCTCAGAATAGGTACCCATGCAGAATTTGCCCTAGATGAAGTTTTATGTTACAATTCCCCTGCTTTTGTAAGGTTTAGTACCCTATAGAGTTATCCACAGGTTAAAGTTTAATTTAAACATCAAATCAAGATGAAATTGCTTACTAAATACATTGGCATTGTCTTTTTAATCTTATTGATCCTTTCCGGATTGGTGGCAATTTTTGATTCGCCTTTTCATTCTCCTGCTACCCTGTCTATTTCCGACCTCGTTACAAAAATTAATACCGGAGAGGTAAAACAGATTATAGTTGAAGGCGATGCGCTTAATATTACCTTAGCTAACAATGAAAAATTCACGGCTCGAAAAGAGTCGGGTATTTCTATATTTGAGACACTCATTAACTTCGGCGCTGATAGAGTCAGGTTGACCAAAGTATCGGTAGAAGTTCGGGAACCAGGAGGCACAGCCGTGCTTCTCTCTTCCCTACTGCCAATAGTTCTGCCATTTCTATTAGTATTGCTGATTTTTTGGTATATGTTCCGGCAGGCTCAGCGCGGCTCGGTTCAAGCATTCAGTTTTGGAAAATCAAAAGCTCGCTTAGCAACTTCCAGCACTAACCAGAAAAAAATCACCTTCAAAGATGTGGCCGGCCTAATTGAGGCTAAAGAAGAAGTGTCAGAAGTTGTAGAATTCTTAAAAGATCACAAAAAATTCGAGAAACTAGGAGCTCGCATTCCTCGGGGAGTTTTACTCATCGGATCACCCGGGACCGGCAAAACATTATTAGCCAAGGCCGTGGCCAATGAAGCCAATGTCCCCTTCTACTTTGTATCCGGTTCAGAATTCGTAGAAATGTTTGTGGGCGTAGGCGCTAATCGCGTCCGCGACACATTTGAACTGGCCAAAAAAACTGCGCCCGCTATCGTCTTCATCGATGAAATTGATGCCGTAGGCCGCCATCGCGGAGCTGGTCTCGGGGGTGGCCATGATGAACGTGAACAGACTTTAAACCAGATCTTAGTTGAAATGGATGGTTTTGAAACTAATGAAGCGGTAGTAGTAATGGCAGCTACTAACCGACCTGATATTCTCGACCCTGCTCTTTTACGACCGGGACGATTTGATCGTCGGGTCATCCTTGACGATCCGTCAATGAAAGACCGGGAAGCTATTTTAAAAATTCATTCTCTGGAAAAGCCGATTACCAAAGAAGTGAATTTCAAAACCATTGCTGAACGTACTCCGGGTTTTTCAGGAGCTGATCTGGCCAATCTAGTCAACGAAGCCGCTATTTTAGCCGCTCGGAAAAATCAAACTGAAATTACTCAAGAAAATATATTTCAGGCAATTGAAAAGGTAATGCTCGGCCCCGAACGGCGTTCCCACATCCTTTCCAAGAAGGAAAAGGAAATTACAGCCTATCATGAAGCTGGTCATGCCCTAGTGGCCGTATCACTGCCTAATACCGACCCGGTTCATAAAGTTTCAATTGTCTCCCGCGGACGAGCCGGTGGGTATACTTTAAAATTACCCAGCGAAGATAAGCATCTTAAATCCCGCTCTGAATTCGAGGCCGAGCTAGCTGTTTTATTAGGTGGTTATACAGCCGAAAAACTTATCTTTAAAGAGATGACGACGGGCGCCTCGAATGATTTGAAAGTTGCTTCAGATCTGGCTAGAAAAATGATTACTCAATTTGGCATGTCCGAAAAACTTGGCCCGGTTACGTTTGGTGAACGCGAAGAAATGGTATTCTTAGGCAAGGAAATTGTTTCAGAGAAAAATTATTCGGACAACTTTGCTTATATAATTGATCAGGAAATCAATCGTCTTATGAGCAAAGCCCTTAAAACTGCAAAAGAGATCCTCACCAAAAAAATGGCTACTTTACAACGAGTAGCCAAAGAGCTCATCAGCAAGGAAACTCTAGAACAAAAAGAATTCTACGCCTTAATAGGATAAGCCATTTCAATGCGCCTGTAGCTCAGCTGGTTAGAGCACGGCTCTTATAAAGCCGGGGTCCTTGGTTCAAATCCAAGCAGGCGCACTTATATAGAAATGGGCGGTTAGCTCAGCTGGTTAGAGCGTCTCGTTTACACCGAGAAGGTCGAGGGTTCGAATCCTTCACCGCCCACTAAACCAATCCGAAAATATTTAATACGGATTGCAAATGCAATACTCTTTGTTACTCGCTTGATCGCACCAATTTATCCCAGGTGCCCAGGGCCGACATGAAGGCGGCAAACCAGTGTTTGAATCGGGGGCAGCTTCTAAACTCGTTTCCATAAGTGCTCCGATATCGTTGCTTGAGCCATAATCATAATAGCAATATACCGCGCCGCCGGGACTGCGCGGTATATTCTGAAGCAACCCGGCATCAACTAATTCTTGCATACTGGAATTGTAATATGACGTGCCTTCACAAGCCCCACTACCTGGATTATAGTTAATTGGCATGCGCCCATTCATGGCATAAAACGAATAGAGCGCTAAGCTTACAGCGGCTAAATCAGATTTTTTAGCCGCATCTCTAGCTTTGGCTTTTGATAAAGTCACATTCAATAACACCATGGTCGATAGAACTCCAATTATTCCAATAACTACTAGAACTTCAATTAAAGTGAAGCCGTATGAGCGATAGCGGGTCATCGAGGTAAAAATTGGGGCTTATTATTAAAATCTTGAGCCGGAGTTTTAAAATGATAGCCGCTCTTTAAAAAGAAAAGTAACCAAATTAAAAGGGCTACTAATACAAAGCTAGCAATAATAAATAAGATTTTTCTACGCTCTCTACCGGTCATTAGCATAAGTATACCCCGAACAACTGACCGCAAACAATTATGAATATTCCCATCATTTACGAAGATCCTAATTTTCTTGTAATTAATAAGCCGAGCGGTATTGCCGTTCATAAAGTGAGTTCGGAAGACCCGCAAATAACCGTGGTCGATATCATCACAGAACAATTCCCGGATATCAAAAAAGTCGGCGAGAATCCTCTTCGCCCTGGAATCGTTCATCGACTCGATAAGGAAACATCGGGTCTAATGATTATTGCTAAAACCCAGGATGCATTTATATATTTAAAAAACCTGTTTCAATCCAGAAAAATAAAGAAAACATATCTCGCTCTCGTCCAAGGAACAATGAAACAACTTCAAGGCAATATTGAGATTCCGCTGGGTAAAATAGGGATTCGCCAAACTACTCGCATTAAGGGCCGACGAGACCTTAAAGAACGGGTAGCTCTTACTCATTATTCCACTTTAAAGCAATATATAAATTATTCCCTTCTCCAGGTGCAACCCGAGACCGGCCGGACCCATCAGATTCGAGTCCATCTAAAATCAATCGGCCATCCCATCGCTGGCGACCCTATCTATGGACCTAAGAATTCTCCTCGTCCGCCAGGACTCAATCGCCTCTTCCTGCATGCCCAAAAACTTCAATTTATTTCACCTGAAGGAAAATCATTTCTCTTTGAAGCCGATTTACCCGATGATTTACAAAAAGTCCTTTCTGGGTTAGAATAGAACACTAATATTATGGATAAGTTATCAGCATTTAAATCACGGATAGTTCCCCAGCAACGATTTGGGGATTTAAGAGTTGGTTGGACCGTAAAAATCAACCAAAAACTTAGAGAAGGCGAAAAAGCTAAAAGTCAGACATTTGAAGGTATTATTATTGCTCGCAAACATGGCAATGAGCCGGGAGCTACTATCACAGTAAGAAAAATATCAGGCGGCATTGGCGTGGAGAAAATACTCCCCCTTCAACTTCCTTCAATCGAAAAAATTGAAGTTACTAAAAAGCCCAAGATTCGCCGAGCCAAACTTTATTATCTTCGTACAAAATCCTCTAAGGAAATAAGAAAAAAGACAAAGCATGAAGTAACTTCTTCAAATCAAGAAAAACAACTAGAACCTGTTAAAACAGAAGTTTAATGCGGACGTGGCGAAATTGGCAGACGCACTACCTTGAGGTGGTAGCGCCCGCAAGGGCATGGAGGTTCAAATCCTCTCGTCCGCACAGTTTGTGTTGGGCGGTTAGCTCAGTTGGTAGAGCGTCTCGTTGACGTCGAGAAGGTCATTGGTTCAAGTCCAATACCGCCCACAAGCATCATTAAGAT
>WNFZ01002898.1_pt1 | contig 16181 bp, 11 predicted proteins | sample 5400081 | NCBI WGS metagenome assembly WNFZ01 (sample SAMN13153365, study PRJNA577476) | soil metagenome | isolation source: 80 cm soil or saprolite under grassland replicate 1 | place: USA:California | collected 2016-06-15 | reverse complement strand
TGAACCATGCTGCGGACCCGAAGCGGCCTTCCTAAGCATTGCAGCTGGAATTTCGATCGGCACGGAAAGCGGCGCGTCCGCTTCCGCAAGGGTGGGTTCTCGACTTACCTGACCGGCACTCCCTGGTCGGAAGAGTTCATGCGCCAGTACGCGGCGGCGCTCGATGGGGTGAAGGCGCAGGCTAGCAACATCGGTGCCGGACGCACGGTCGCCGGGACGGTCAATGCACTGATTGCCGCCTACCTCGATCCGCTCTCAAGCTCGCCCTTCAAGACGGGTGCCGCGGAGACGCAGCGCACCCGCCGAAACATCCTCGAAAATTTCCGCACGGCCTACGGGCACCTGCCGGTGTATCGCGCGGATTCAAGCGGCCGGCGGGTCATGCTCCTGACGCGCGAACATGTGCAGCGGATCGTCAATGAAAAGTCCGCCACCCCGTTCGCACAGCGCAATTTCCTGAATACGTTGCGCGCCATGTTCAGATGGGCCGCCACCGAGGGAAGGGTGCCGGACGATCCGACGCTCGGCGTCACCCGTCAGAAGGCCAAGACCACCGGGTACAAGACCTGGACCGAGGCGGAGATCGAGCGTTTCGAGGTCACGCATCCGATCAGCACCAAGGGCCGGCTCGCCTTCGCGCTGATCCTCTACACCGGGCTGCGTCGGAGCGATGTCGTCAAGATTGGACGCCGGCACGTCCACAACGGCGTTCTCACCATTGAGCAAGGCAAGACGGAGGGGGGCGAGGAAGCGTATCTCGAAATTCCGTTACATCCGAAGCTGTGCGAGATCATCGACGCGACGCCCACGGTCGGAGTCAAGACGTTCCTAGTGACTCACTTCGGAAAGCCCTACACCGCGGCTGGGTTTGGAAATTGGTTCCGAGAGCTGTGCGATCAGGCGGACTGCTTCGATATTTCCGCGCACGGCGGGCGCAAGGCAACGGCTCGCCGTCTTGCCGAGATCGGATGCAGCGCGAATCAGATCGCGGCGATCACCGGCCATGCCTCGATCAGCGAGGTGCAGCGCTACACCAAGGCCGCCGATCGTAAGCGCATGGCGCGAGAGGCAATGAAGAAGCTCACAGAGGGCGGATGGTGAACAAATCAATGTCCAACCTGGGTATCAGGTTGGCCAATTCAGGAGCTAAGCCCTTGCAAACAAATAACCAAAATCGAGGGATGGTGGGCCCGGGAGGACTCGAACCTCCAACCAGACCGTTATGAGCGGTCGGCTCTGACCATTGAGCTACGGGCCCGATTCGGGCGTGCCGGTTCCGGTATATGCTACGCCGCACCCGGCTTCGCAACCGGACGCGTTTCCTCCCAAAATTCGCAGCCGCACCCTATCGGGGAACGGGGTCGCTTCGTTTCCGTTGATGGCGTCAGTCGATTACAGCCGACCTTCCAGCGCCCGTCTGAAAATGGTCCGCGCTGCGCGCTGGTCGAGCGGGACCGGATTGCCGCCCGCGGTCGGATCGTTCGGCGCCATGGCGACGATACGGTCGATGTTGCGATCGTCCACGCCGAGGCCGGCGAGGTCGTGCGGAACGCCGATCTCGGCGCGCAGCGCGAGGATCCAGTCGAGAAAGGCGCGAAAGCTCGGCCGCAGCCCGAGATAAGCGGCGAGGCGCCGGATTTTTTCCTCGACGGCCTTGCGGTTGAAAGCGAGCACATAGGGCGCGAACACCGCATTGGTGAGGCCGTGGTGGGTGTCGTGGAGCGCGCCGACCGGATGCGAGAGCGCATGAATCGCGCCGAGGCCTTTTTGGAACGCGGTCGCGCCGGCCAGCGCGGCCGCCATCATGTTGGCGCGGGCCTCGACGTCACCGCCGTCCTTGGCGGCGCGCGCGAGGTTTTCCTTCACGAGCCGCATGCCTTCGAGCGCGATGCCGTCGGCGAGCGGATGATAGGATGGCACGCAATAGGCCTCCAGACAGTGCGCGAAAGCGTCCATCCCGGTCCCCGCGGTCAGGATCGGCGGCATGCCCAGCGTCAGCTCGGGATCGCAGATCGCGATCTTGGGCAACATGCCCGGATGGAAGATGATTTTTTTGGTCTGGATCGCCTCGTCCGTGACGACCGCGGCGCGGCCGACTTCGGAGCCGGTGCCGGCGGTGGTCGGCACCGCGACGACCGGGGCGATCGCATCGGCGTTCGCCCGTTTCCAGAAATCGCCGATGTCCTCGAAATCCCAGATCGGCCGGCTCTGGCCGGCCATGAAGGCAATCAGCTTGCCGGCGTCGAGCGCCGAGCCGCCGCCCAGCGCAACGATGCCATCGTGGCCGCCTGCCCGGAACGCCGCGACGCCCGCCCGGATGTTGGCCTCGACCGGATTCGGCCGGACGTCGGCGAACAATTTTGCGGAAATACCCGCCGCGTCCAATCGGCCCAGTGCATGCTTGACCATCGGGGTCGCCGCGAGCTTCGGGTCGGCGACGAACAGCGGCCTCGCCATGCCGGCCCTGTGCACCGCCTCGGGCAGTTCGGCGATGCGCCCGGCGCCGAAATGCACCGAGGTCGGATAGCTCCAATCGCCGCGCAACTGCATGAAAAGTTCGTCCTTTTGTTCTCGCTGTCCGTGACACCGACACTCTTCACCTCCCCTTGAAGAGGGGAGGTCGACCGCGAAGCGGTCGGGTGGGGATCGCATGAGAACCCCCTCCCGGCTCGCTGCGCGAGCCGACCTCCCCCTTCAGGTGGAGGTGAACCGCGTCTGGCTCGCTGCTGTAGCCAAAATCCACATGTCAAACGATCTCGAAATAGCGGGCAAGCTCCCAATCGGTGATGGCTTTGCGGAACTCGCGCTCCTCCCATTCGCGGGTCGCCGCGTAATGTTCCACGAAGGCGTCCCCGAACAGGGCGCGCGCAGCTTGCGAGCCTTTGAGCCGCTGCGCCGCATCCCACAGCGTGCGCGGCAGCCGGCGCGCTTCCGGATAGGTCTGCGCATAGGCATTGCCGATAATCGGCGCGTCAGGCTCGATCTTGTGCTCGATGCCCCAAAGGCCCGAGCCGATCGCGGCGGCGAGCGCGATGTACGGATTGATGTCGGCCGCGGCGATCCGGTACTCGACGCGCTGGGATTTCGCCGAGCCCGCAATGGCGCGCAGCGCGCAGGTGCGATTGTCGACGCCCCAGCTGGCGTCGGTCGGCGCCCAGAACCCCGGGATCAGCCGCGTATAGCTGTTCACCGTGGGAGCCGCCATCGCCAAAAGCTCCGGCAGCAGCGCCTGCTGGCCGCCGATGAACCAGCGCATCGTATCGGACATCTGATGCGGCTTCTTGTCGTCGTGAAAAGCCGGCCGGCCGCGCTCGTCCTGGAGCGAAAGATGCAGATGGCCGGATTGTCCCGGCCAGTCGCGCGACCATTTCGCCATGAAGGTCGCCATCCAGCCGCGGCGCTCGGCCAGAACCTTCGTGTAGGTCTTGAACAGCGCGGCGCGGTCCGCGCCCTCGAGCGCGTCCGCATAGCCGATCGCCGCCTCGATGACGCCGGGCCCGGTCTCGGTATGCAGGCCCTCGAGCGGAAAGCGCATGGCCTCGCATAGCTTCAGGAGATCTTCGTAGAACTCGGCGTGCACCGAGGCGCGCAGCAGCGAATAGCCGAAATATCCCGGCGTGATGGTCCGCAGGTTGCGAAAATTCTTCTCGCGCACCGAATGCGGCGTTTCCTCGAACAGGAAGAACTCGTATTCCGCGGCGGCGCAAGCCGAATAGCCCATGCGCTTGGCGCGCGCCAGCACCCGCTTCAACGTGCCGCGCGGACATACCGCCTCGGCCGGAGGCGCGAACTCGGCGAGGAACAGCAGCATGTCGCCTTCGAGTGGCAGCGCGCGGCAGGTTTCCGGCACGATCGTGCATTGGGCGTCCGGATAGGCCGTATGCCAGCCCGTGAAGCTGACGTTGTCGTAGAGCTGGTCGGACGAATCCCAGCCGAGCACCACGTCGCAGAAGCCGAAGCCGCGATCGAGCGCGGATTCGAATTTCTCCCGGGCGAGATATTTGCCGCGCAGGATGCCGTCGCCATCGAACACGCCGAGCTTGACGTGGGCGAGCTTGCGCTCGCCCACGATCTGCTTGGCGTCCGCCGCGGTCTTGACCTCGCTCGGCTGCATGCCGGTTCCCTTCTTCGTCGTCCCGGGGCCCGAGTTGAAGCGAGGGGACCCCTGAACACCGTGGGTGCGACATTACACGAGTCGGTGTGCATGGATTCCGGGGTCGCGGGCCGTGCCCGTGCCCCGGAATGACAGCGCCGGATACTGGGCTCCCGCAACCAAACCCGGTAAGGTCAGGCACGATTCATGACCGTCTTCACGCCCCATCAGGATGCCGCGCTCGCAGCGGTGGCCGGCTGGCTAAAGGCCAAGCCCGGCCGCGGCGCGCCGCCGGTGTTCCGGCTGTTCGGCTATGCCGGCACCGGCAAGACCACGCTCGCCCGGCACATTGCGCAGCACGTCGACGGCAAGGTGCTGTACGGCGCCTTCACCGGCAAGGCCGCTTCCGTGATGCGCAGCAAGGGTTGCGAGGGCGCCACCACGATCCACGGCATGATCTACCAGGCGCACGACAGCGGCGAGGAAACGCCGAGCTTCGACCTGTGGCACGAGGGACCGGCCGCGAAGGCGAAGCTCATCGTCATCGACGAATGCTCGATGGTCGACGCCGAGCTCGGCGGCGATCTGTTGTCGTTCGACACTCCGTTGCTGGTGCTCGGCGATCCCGCGCAACTGCCGCCGATCCAGGGCGGCGGGTTTTTCACCGCCGCCGAGCCCGACGCCATGCTGACCGAAGTGCACCGGCAGGCGCGCAACGATCCGATCGTGCATCTGTCGATGGAGGTGCGCGCCGGCAATCGCCTCGCGCCGGGCCGCTACGGGCTCACCGAAGTGGTCCGACGCGAAAGCTTCGATCCGCAGCGCGCGCTCGAGACCGACCAGATCCTGGTCGGACGCAATGCCACGCGGCGTGCCTACAACGCGCGCATGCGCGAGCGCCGCGGTCTCATCGACGCGCTGCCGGTCGCCGGCGATAAGTTGGTGTGCCTGCGCAACAACCGGCGCAAGGGACTGTTCAACGGCTCGCTGTGGCTGGTCGAGGAGCGCAAGGCCTCGCGGGGGCGCGCCTTGCGCATGCGACTGAAACCCGACGAGACCATCGGCGCGCGCAGCGTGAAGGCCTCGGTGCGCCCGGAATGTTTCCTCGGCGGCATCGAGACGTTCGATTGGCGCGAGCGCAAGCGCTACGACGAATTCGATTTCGGCTACGTGCTCACCGTGCACAAGGCGCAAGGTTCGCAGTGGGACGACGTGGTGCTGTTCGACGAATCCTTCGCCTTCCCGGACAGCCGCGAGCGCTGGCTCTACACCGGCATCACCCGCGCGGCGAAACGGCTCACCGTCGTGGTGTGATCGTTTGGCGCCGCACCGACATGCCGCCATGCCGAAACGACGCTGGAACGGACGCATCGCCGCCGCGTTTCTGGGATGCGATGCTACGCGGAGGGTTCCCATGACATCTCGCGCAATCGCAATTCCGGCCCTGGCTGCTTGGATCGCGCTGTGCGCGCCGGCGCCCGCGCAGGACGCCGGCCAGATCGCCTTCAACAATGCGTGCCGCACCTGTCACACCACTCGCGAAGGCGACAATCGCCTCGGCCCCAGCCTGCACAGCGTGATCGGCCGCAAGGCCGGATCGCTGCCGGCGTACAACAATTATTCGGAATCGATGAAAAAAGCCGAGCTCGTGTGGGACAAGAGCAACCTCGACCGCTTCATCGCCAATCCCGACCAAGTCGTGGCCGGCCACAACATGAAGCCGTATGGCGGGATCGCATCGGCCGAGGAACGCGGAAAGATCATCGCGTTTTTGGAGTCGGCGGGGCGGTGACGCGATTCAATGCGGAATTTGCAGAGTATGCCGCACGCCCGCTTCCGGGATAAGCATACCTGCCAAGGGATGTATCAATACGGCGATGAACGATCATAAATCTCGGAAATCATCGTTGCCACGAACTCCTTGCCCGGCCAATCGGAAACATACATGAAGATAATAGCTTGCAAAAGCGACGCAACCAGCCTTCACGCGGGCGCCAGCCGCCGGCTCGAGCGCAGCAAGAGCGACAGCACGATCGAAACATTCAGCAGGTTCCACAGCAAGCCGTTGGCGAAGGCGGCCTGGTAGGATCCAGTGAGATCGAAGATCAGCCCGGACATCCAGCCGCCGAGCGCCATGCCGAACAGGGTCGCCATCAGCACCAGGCCGAGCCGGGTTCCGATCTCCCGCGGCCGGAAATAATCGCGCACGATCACCGCGTACATCGGCACGATGCCGCCCTGGAAGAAGCCGAACAGCGCCGAGATGACGTAGAGCGAAATGAGTCCATCGAAGAACAGATACAGCAGCAGCGCCGCGCCCTGCGCCAGCGAGCCGATCAGCAACGTCGCGACCCCGCCGATGCGATCGGCCAAAAATCCGGAGGCGATGCGGCTGACGATGCCGCACGCGAGCATGAGCGAGAGCATCTCGGCGCCGCGCGCGACGCCGTAGCCCAGATCGCCGCAATAGGCGACGATGTGGACCTGCGGCATCGACATCGCCACGCAGCAGGCAAGCCCCGCGACGCACAGCAGGATCTGCAGCGCCTTGGGCGACAACGCGAGCGTTCGCTGCACGCGGGCGGCGTGCGCCTCCGCCGCCGAGGCGCGGCGCATTTCCGGCCGCCGGCGCAACAGAAACACCAGCGGCAGCATACTGGCCGTGCAGAACAGGCCGATGCCGACGTGGGTCAAGCGCCAGCCCGCCTCCGCGATGAAATGCTGCACCACCGGCGGCCAGAACGCGCCGGCGAAATAATTCGAGGAGGCGACCAGCGCCACGGCGACGCCGCGGCGGCGCTCGAACCATTGCGACAGGTCCGCCATCAGCGGGCCGAGCGTGACCGAGCTTCCCACCCCGATCAGCACGCAATAGGCGAGCGCGAATTGCCACAGGCTAGCGGCCGCGGCGCCGGCCAGCACATAGCCGAGGCTGAACACCAGGATGCCGAGAACCATGGGACGCACGATGCCGTAGCGGTCGGACAGTTTTCCCATCACGACGCCGCCGAACGCGTAGCCGAGCATGGAGAGCGTGTAGGGCAGCGAGGCGTCGGCGCGCGCGACGCCGAACTCGGCCTGCACGGCCGGCAGCGCCACCACGACCGACCACATGCCGACCCCGCCGATGGTGCCGATCAGCACCGCGGCGGCAAGGCGCAGCCAGGCCGCGGGCGAATCCGCCTCCTCGGCGCGGTGGAAATCGGAATGCGCGAGACTATCCATGGCGCGCGACCATGGTGGCCGGGGCCATGCCGGTCAACCCGGCGAGAAGACAGGGGAGGCATGAATCGCGGTCGCCGTTCCCCGGACAAGGCGCACGCGAAGCATACGCGCCGATCCGGGGTCCAGATCGGCACGTAGCCCGAATGGAGCGAAGCGCAATCCGGGGCCGACTCTTGGACGCGGCGCCATTTGTCCTTCGGCCAGACGGATTGCGGTATGCTGCAAGTCGGCGGATTTCGGCGGAGAACGAGCGAATTTTCGCACAGTGCGACGAACCAAGCGCCTGATGTTGCTCGATTAAACGGCTTTCAATTCAAAACACATGTTTTAGTTGCTTCATGCATAATCACAACGGCAGATCGTTTCCCGCGCGTCCGGCAGCCCGCGAATCGCCGCGCTGCGGCGCATCGGCTTTTCCGGCCGGGAAGCCCAGACTAACGAGAACGCCGATTGCGCGCAGGGCGGCGTCCCGGTCTTGTCCAACAGGAACACATGCAGCCGTTCGAGATCGGCCTCGCTTCCCGGGAAACGACCAGCTTCACAGCTTGCGCGGTTTAGGCGCAGGAAGCTCGTTCGCCGGCCCCAGCTCTGCATCCAGGCCTTCACTTCCTCCCAGGGCACGGCCTCGCGCGTGCGCTGAAATTCCGCGATCCGGCGCGCGTCCTCGCCAGGACTTCGGGCGCCCAAGGCCCGCGCCTCGTCTCGCGCATTTCCACCAAATCGGGCGGCAGAGTTTCTTCCGCGTCGATCAGATCCGCGATCAGTTGGGAAACGGTCAGCCCGCGCGCCGTTGCCCGCTTCGAGGACGTCGGCCGTCTCTGCATCGACCTCGATCTTGCGAAGCTTCGGGTTCATAGGCGCAGCCCGGCAGCGATTCAATTATCCAGAAAGCTCCGCAGCTTCCGCGACCGGCTCGGGTGCTTGAGCTTGCGCAAGGCCTTGGCCTCGATCTGGCGGATGCGCTCGCGGGTGACCGAGAACTGCTGGCCGACCTCTTCGAGCGTGTGGTCGGTATTCATGCCGATGCCGAAGCGCATGCGCAGCACCCGCTCCTCGCGCGGGGTCAGCGAGGCGAGCACGCGGGTCGTGGTCTCGCGCAGGTTCGACTGGATCGCGGCGTCGATCGGCAGGATCGCATTCTTGTCCTCGATGAAATCGCCCAGGTGCGAATCCTCCTCGTCGCCGATCGGGGTCTCGAGCGAGATCGGCTCCTTGGCGATTTTCAGCACCTTGCGCACCTTCTCGAGCGGCATGCCGAGTTTTTCGGCGAGCTCCTCGGGGGTCGGCTCGCGGCCGATTTCGTGCAGCATCTGGCGCGAGGTGCGCACGATCTTGTTGATGGTCTCGATCATGTGCACGGGAATGCGGATGGTGCGCGCCTGGTCGGCGATCGAGCGCGTGATCGCCTGCCGGATCCACCACGTCGCATAGGTCGAGAACTTGTAGCCGCGGCGATACTCGAACTTGTCGACCGCCTTCATCAGGCCGATGTTGCCTTCCTGGATGAGGTCGAGGAACTGCAGGCCGCGGTTGGTGTATTTCTTGGCGATGGAGATGACGAGCCGCAGGTTGGCCTCCACCATCTCCTTCTTGGCCTGCCGCGCCTCGCGCTCGCCCTTCTGCACCATGTGCACGATCTTGCGGAACTCCTGGATCTCGAGCCCGGTCTCGGTCGCGAGCGCGTGGATGTTGCCGCGGATCTCCTTGATGCGGTCCTTGTCGCGGGCGACGAGATTCTTCCAGCCCTTGGCCGAGAGCTTGGACACGCGGTTGAGCCAGCGCGGGTCGAGCTCGGAGTTCAGGTAGTTCTTGAGGAAATCCTCGCGGGAGACGCCGTAGCTCTCCGAGAGCCGCATCAGGCGGCCCTCGTAGCTCACCAGGCGCTTGTTGATGTCGTAGAGTTGCTCGACCAGCGCATCGATGCGCGCCTGGTTGAGGCGGAGCGATTTCACCTCGGCGATCAGCTCTTCCTTGAGCTTCTTGTACTTGCGTTCCTGCGCGGGCGAGAGCGATTCGTTGCGCAGCCGATTCTCGATGTCCTGGTCCTGCAGGCGTCGCAGCCTCTTGTAGGTGTCGGCGATCTTGTCGAAGGTCTCCACCACCTTGGGCTTGAGCTCGGCCTCGATCGCGGCAAGCGAGAGCGAGTTCTCGAGATCGTCGTCGTCGAGCTCCGCCTCGCCCATCGGGACTTCCTCGCCCGAGGCGCCATTGCCGGATTCCGCGCCCGCTGCCTTGAACGGGGTGGGACCGGCGGGCGCGGCCGGCGGCGCCGCCATCGCAGGGGGAGGCGGGGGATTGGCCGCGGGCGCGGCGGCCGCAACCGGCGCGCCCGGAACCCCGATCTGGCCGGCTACACCCGGCCCGGCGGCCGGGTCGCCCGGCGCGCCCTCGGCTCCCGGCGCACCGGGCGGGGCCACGCCCGGCACGGCCTTGGCGTCGGGCCCCGCGTAGGTCGCCTCGAGATCGATGATGTCGCGCAGGAATACCTTGGCTTCGTTGAGCTCGTCGCGCCAGATGATGATCGCCTGGAACGTGAGCGGGCTCTCGCACAGCCCGGCGATCATCGCCTCGCGGCCGGCCTCGATGCGCTTGGCAATGGCGATCTCGCCCTCGCGGGAGAGCAGCTCGACCGAGCCCATCTCGCGCAGGTACATGCGGACGGGATCGTCGGTGCGCTCCGTCGGCTCGGCTTTCTCGGGCTTGGCCGGGGTGGCGCGGACGACCTCGACGAGCTCGCCGTCGGGCTCCTCCTCCTCGGGCTCCTCCGCGCGGGGCTCCTCCCCTTCCTCCTGCTCGGTCTCCTCGGACTCGACGACGTTGATGCCCATCTCGTTGAGCATCGCCAACGTGTCCTCGATCTGCTCGGAGGTGACCTCCTCGGACGGCATCACCGCGTTGAGCTGCTCATAGGTGACATAGCCGCGCTTCTTGGCGCTCTTGATCATCTTGCGGACGGCGGCATCCGAAAGGTCGAGCAGCGGGCTGTCCGGGGTCTCGGGGGCTTCCTTCTCCGGCGCCTCGTCCTTGGCCTGTTGCGGCTTCGCCTTGGCGGCGGCGCGCTTATCGGGAGCGGGGCGCTTCGTCTTCACTGCCATGTTTCGATCCTTCGTCGCGGTCTTGCCAGCCATGACCAAAATCTCAAAAATTCGAGCCGTTTCTTGCAGGTCCGGCCGGAATTGCTTCCCTGCCCGATGGAGGGACCGCCCCAGTGCCGTTCGCGAGCCGCTAGGCTCGCGGGCTTTCCGACCCGCCCCGGAACTTTGTTGCGCCCCTACCCTAAGGGGGTTCCCCGATGGGGTTCCAAGTCCGTTCCGGCCGTGCCCGTCCTACTCCCCCGGCCCGCAACCCGGGTACCAATCGACAGTCAAAAAGGGCAGCGCCGTGGCGAGCGCCACCCCCCGGTCCCGATCGGGTCCGAATCCCAAGTCAGGTCCAAGTCTCGCCGGGCCCCGTAAAGCCCCGATTAACCCTACCCGATACACCGGCAGGGCCCCGCGTTTATTCCCGTACGGCGCCTGCGGGCCGGCTTAGAAGCTGCGCGCCGGACGCCCCGAAGAGGCGCCGAACCCCTCGATCAGCGCCTCGGTGCCCTCGACCGCCGCGAGCCGCTCCTGCACGTCGCGCAACCAGAGGAAATTCTCCTCGTTGGGCTCGCTCCCCAGGGCCTGCTCTGCCGATTTGAGCTCCTTATGTAACGTACGGGTCCTTCGATGCAAGGTGAGAACGTGGGTCCAGAAGGCCGCGACGTCTTCGGGCGCCGCCCCGCTCCGGGCCGGCCAGTCCGACCCATGGGTGATCGCCTTCTCGACCCGGGCCAGCACGCCGCCGAGATCGAGCGCCGCGAGCGCGGCGCGCATGGTATCGCTGTCGTGCACCGAAGCTCCGATGATGTCGAGCACGGCGCGGCGCAGCCGGTCGGCGTCGGAATGGCGCAGCTCGATCTCGGCCAGCTCCTCGGCGTGGGCCTCGAGCAGCCAAGGATGGTTGACGACCGCCAACAGGATCAAGGCCTCGCGCGGCGGCAGCCCGGTGCGGAAACCGCGCACGATCGGGCTCGTGGCGAAGCGTGCGCTGCGCGGGCCTGAAATTTCGCGAAAACCCGGCTGTCCCGAACGCGATCCCGATCGCCAGTCCTTGCCGCGGCGCGAGGAATCGCGGGTCAAACCGCGGTTGCGGTCCGGCGCCGGCGGGGGCGCCAGGAGGCGCTGCAGGCGACCCTCGAGATCCTGGCGGTAATACCGGCGCACCGGCTCGTCGCCGATCGTGCCGGTCACTTCGGCGATGCGCCGCTCCAGCGCCGCGCGGCGCTCCGGCGTATCGAAGCTGCCGGCCTCGGTCTCGCGCAGCCACAGCAGGTCCGAGAGCGGCCGCGCGCCGAGGATCACGTCCTCGATCGCGGCGCGGCCGCCCGAACGGAACAGATCGTCGGGGTCCTGGCCTTCGGGCAGGATCGCGAATTTCAGGCTCTTGCCGGGCTTGAGCTGCGGCAGGGCGAGGTCGATCGCCCGATAGGCCGCGCGCGTTCCCGCCTTGTCGCCATCGAAGCAGAGCACCGGCTCGTCGCTCATCCTCCACAACAACGCGAGTTGGTCTTCGGTCAGCGCGGTGCCGAGCGGCGCGACCGTCGCCTCATAGCCGGCCGCCACCATGGCGATCACGTCGATATAGCCCTCGACTGCGACCACCGTCGCGCCCTGGTGCGCGGCCGCGCGCGCGGAAGCGCCGTTGTAAAGGGTCGAGCCCTTGTGGAAGAGCGGCGTCTCCGGCGAGTTGAGGTATTTGGCCTGCGCGTCCTTCTCCATCGCGCGACCGCCGAAGGCGATCACCCGGCCGCGCCAGTCGGTGATGGGAAACATCACGCGGTCGCGGAACCGGTCGAACGGGACGGCGATATCCTCGCCCGCGATCAAAAGCCCCGCCTCGATCATGTCCGGAACCGGAACGCGATGGGCGCCGAGGTGCTCCTTGAGCGCATAGCGCTCGGCTCCGGCATAGCCGAGCCGGAATTTGAGTTGCGCGGCGGGCTCGATGCCGCGATCGGCGAGATAGCCGCGCGCCTTGGCGCCGGCCCGGGAAGCGAGGGTCGATTCGAAGAATTTCGCCGCAAGCTCGAGCACGTCGTGGAGGGTCTTGCGGCGCTCCTCGCGCGCTTCGGCCTCCTTGGAGAGTTTCGGCACCGGAACGCCTGCCAGCGAGGCGAGCCGCTCCACCGCCTCCGGGAACGTCACGCCTTCTGTCTCCATCACGAAGTCGAAAATGTTGCCGTGCTTGCCCGAGGAGAAATCGTGAAAAAATCCCTTTTGGTCGTTGACCGTGAACGAGGGGGTTTTTTCCTGATTGAACGGCGAGAGGCCGACCCATTCGCGGCCGCGCTTCTTCAATTTCACCCGCCGGCCGACGACGTCGGAGACCGGAAGCCGGGCGCGCAATTCGTCGAGGAACTGGGGCGGAAAGCGCATGGAGTTTCGGGCGACTCAGCGGGACCGTTTTGAATATACGGCGAATGCGGCCGGGGGCCGACGCCGGCGGGCTTGTCCCGGCTATCCACAGGCGATTGACGTCTCAGGCATACAGATGTATATATACGAGGCGTCTGTGCGGCGGACACCTGAGCTTCCGATAGGGAGGCCGGCGGTTTGTCGGCTGCATCGATGGACGAAGACGTTCAAGCGCTGTTCGCGCGGATAAGCGGGTTCGGATGGCACGAGAAAAAACGTGAAAGCAACCTGCGTGACCACAGAATCGATTTCGCGGACGTGAGAGCGATCTTCGACGGCTATACGTTCATCCGTCGATCCGATCGCCGCGGCGAAATCAGGTACCAGATATTTGGATATGTGCATGGTCAGGAAGTCGCAGTCGCATGCACCCTCCGTGAAGGCCAGTGCTGGATCATCTCGGCACGGAGGGCACGCAAAGACGAGAGACAAAAATATTACCTGGGTCTCGAGGGACGATCCCCGGCGGGGGAAGACTGATTGGGCGGCTGTTGCCGCACTGACTGACGAGGAGATCGAAGCGGCGGTTCGCAAGGATCCCGATGCGGTGCCGCTCGATTTCGACTGGTCCGAGGCGGTGCTGGTGATTCCGCCGAACAAGAAGGCGATCTCGATCCGGGTCGACGAGGATGTGCTCGATTTCTTCAAGCAGGACGGCACCGGCTATCAGCGCCGCATGAACGCGGTGCTGCGCTCGTACATGGAGCAGAGGCGCAAGAAGCGGGCGTGACGCGCTTTTCCCTCCGGGGGGGAGGGGCGAGGACCGCAGGTCGAGCCGGGTGGGGTGAACAGGATCATTGGGCGGGTGAAGCATCACAAATCCCCACCCGACCCCCGCTGACGCGGGAGCCACCCTCCCCTTCGGGGAGGGATCAATCCGCGAGCCGCGCCTTCACCAAGGCGCTCGCCTTGGCGAAATCCATCTTGCCGGAATGGTGCGCCTTGAGCGCCGCCATGACCTTGCCCATGTCCTTCATGCCGGCGGCGCCGGCTTCTTCGACCGCGGCTTCGATCGCGCCGCGCATCTCGGCGTCCGACATCTGCTGCGGCAGATAGGCCGCGATGATGTCGATCTCCTCGCGCTCCTGCGCGGCGAGCTCGGACCGCCCGCCCTTCTGGTAGAGCTCCACCGATTCCTGGCGCTGCTTGATCATCCTCTGCAAGAGCAAGAGCAGCTCGTCGTCGGACAGCGGTCCCTTGTCGTGCCCGCGCGCCTCGATGTCGGCGTTCTTGAGCGCCGAATTGACGAGGCGGAGCGTCGAGACGCGGCGCTTGTCGCGGGCCTTCATGGCGTCCTTCAAGGCATTGTTGATGTCGTCGCGCAGCACGATCGATCTTCCCCAAACCGCCCGATCCCGGCCCTTGCCTCGCCGGATAGAATACGCAATTCGGCCTAGTTCAACTTAGACCCATTTCAGCGGCATTTCCTGCCGGACTTTACCTACTAGGTGCGCACTTCGCCGGCGGCTCTCACCCGCGGCTGTATAACGGGCCCGGGCGGGTCGCCAGAACAGTAGCTGAGGGCGTTGCGGCTGGGAGCCCCGATGAGCCCTGAGCCGGCTCGGATGCTCAAGCTGCAACTCGCCAGCGCCCGCGGCGTCCTCATTTTTTATCTGACGTCGTGAAACTGCCGCCAGCGCTCGGCGATCCGGCTTCGATTTTCATAGTGCCATCGCCCTGCTTGCGCTGGAACTCCGCATCGATCGCCTTGAGTGCGTCAACGACATCCTGCGCAAACTCGCGTCCGGAAAGGGTCCCTTGGCCCGCAAGGCGGTTTTCGAGACTCCGAATCACTTCCCGTAGTGCTTTGGCCATTAAAGCCTCCTCGTTGCGAGGGGCGTTCCTAACAGCCGAGCCGGTAGCACACAACCCTTTCGCCCCGTCCTCGGCGAAAATTTCCACGCTAGCTGACGCCCAGGCCTTCGCGCGCTGCCTAAGACTGTCACGGTGGCTTTCCATCATTTCCCTCTCATCCTCTGATGGCGTAGCCGCCATCCGACTTGCCTAGCGAGTTTTTTGTAGATCGGCATCGTAAGCAGATACAATTCGGCTGACCGGCCACAAAACAGGTGGAGCGCGTCATCATGGCCGTCGTATTGGTCGGCCAAATTTATTTCATCGTTTGCGTCATCCTTAGCGTGGATCAAATTGAAGATGTCTAGTGCAATTTGGCGGTCCAAAAGCGACACCTGATCCAGCGATTGCTCGAAACGAAATTTCGGGAGTCGAATATGCTCTCTGCCGCCCAGGCCGTCAGAACCCAGCCATTTCGCGGTATCCCCAACAGCCGATGCGGCAGCACTCATCCAATGTCGAAGATTGCTAGCGATTTGCATCCTCGCGATTTGGCGCTGTCTCGAATGTTGTCGCCACTGGATGAACAGATTCGCACCAAAGCCGAGTATTGCGCCGACGATGGTCCCCGCAATCGTCCAGAAGCCTTGTTGCGAACCGAGCCATTTAAATAATTCCATAATCTAGGACCATTCAAAACGGCATTTCGTCGTCAGGGGCGGACGAGCCCCCAGCCTCCTTGGGTGGCGCGATTTGCTTATGTTCCTCGGGTCCTGGCAGTCCGAGCGTGCTACTATCCTCTTCTTCCTTGGCGCCTCCAAAAATATTGACGATTTCCCTGAGCCTCTTGGTTACTGGCTCCAAATTGTCCGCCACCTTACCGGCGTCAGAGGAACTCTCAACGATGAGCGCCATGACAACGTCGTATGGGGTGCGATCGCGACTGATCTCAATTTCGAGGGCAGCGATCCTGGAGTAGAGCCTGTTCCGTTTCCTTTCTGTAATGTCCAATCGGTCGACAAGGTCTTTAATCTGTTGCAGATGATGTCGGACAAGCGCTTTGGCCTTCGGATCGAGCGCGACGGAATATCGTTTGACTCGACGGGCGTGTCTGGGTCGAATTTGAAGAACAGCGTAATCCACCTCTGATTGGAATTGCTCGTATTTCGAAGAGATGCTTCCCTCTCCCACCTGTGGCACCGACCACCCTCCGAGGATGCCAAGCTTGAAGGAACCTACAGCGGCGAGCACATGCCTCATGTAGTTGATCCGGGGGCGGTCGTGATCCTGAGTGGGGGAGACCGCCAAGGCGACCGCGGTTCGCTGGCGAACCAAATGCTCATACTCGACGAATGCCCATTCGGGATCGTCAGATAGTTCCGCCAATTCCTCGTCCTTAATCATCGACATACCCTCCGGGCCGTTACTACCAGCGGGCGTGTGGCGGGGGCAAGGCCCGAGAGCGTGCGCCGGATCGCCTAGCGCAAAGCCAAAAGTGCCCCAGGGTCCGGTAGGTGCACCGAAAGCTCTCAAGTGAACGAACAATAGGTGCTCCGCAGATTGTCTATGTA
>WNFZ01002895.1_pt1 | contig 16183 bp, 20 predicted proteins | sample 5400081 | NCBI WGS metagenome assembly WNFZ01 (sample SAMN13153365, study PRJNA577476) | soil metagenome | isolation source: 80 cm soil or saprolite under grassland replicate 1 | place: USA:California | collected 2016-06-15 | reverse complement strand
TTCATGCTTCGATCATGATCATGAGTAGGAGCATGAGCAAGAGAGCCCCTACTCCGCCAGCATTTCCATCAATTCCACGCAGCGATTGCTGTAACCCCATTCGTTATCGTACCAGCCGACCACTTTCGCGAAACGGTTGCCGAGCATGAGCGTCAGCTTGCTGTCGAAAATGCAGGAGTGCGGATTTCCAACGATGTCCTCGGAAACGAGCGGTTCATCGCTGTACTCGACCACGCCCTTGTAGGTTTTGTCTGATGCCGCTTCCTTGAATGCGGCGTTGATCGCATCTACGGTCGCATCCTTGTCGAGCGTTACGGTGAAATCCGTGACAGACCCGTCCGGAGTCGGCACCCGAAACGCGCCACCGTTCAGTTTCCCTTTCAATTCTGGAATCACCTCGCCGATCGCCTTGGCCGCGCCGGTTGTGGAAGGAATGATATTGATTGCCGCGGCGCGCGCCCGCCTCAAGTCCTTGTGCGGAAAATCGAGAATGCGCTGGTCGTTTGTGTAGCTGTGAATCGTACTCATGAACCCGTACGCAATGCCAAATTTGTCATTCAAGATTTTTGCCATGGGCGCGAGACAATTCGTTGTGCAGCTCGCGTTCGATACAATTTTGTGCTTCTGGGCGTCGAAAATGTCGTCGTTCACGCCGATGCAAATCGTTACGTCCGGATCCTTCGCTGGCGCGCTGATCAACACGCGGTTTGCTCCTGCCTTGCTTAAATGCAGCTCGGCTTTCTCGCGGCTGGTAAACAAGCCCGTGGATTCAAGCACGACATCCACGTCCAATTTTTTCCACGGCAGGTTCGCCGGATCTCGTTCCTTCAACACTTTAATTTTATGACCGCGCACGATGATATTTTCGTCATCGTAGCCGATCTCGCCGTCGAATTTGCCGTGGACAGAATCCCATTTAAGCAGATGAGCCAGAGTGTGCGTGTCAGTGAGATCGTTGATCGCGACAACGCGCTCGACTTGTTTTTGCGACATGGCGCGAAGCACGTTGCGCCCGATGCGCCCGAAACCGTTGATAGCGTAATTTGGCATAGGAAAGTCCAATAGTTGAAGAAGTTTAAACCGTTACGCGGAAAACGCCTAACGTCCAACTCCGAACGCTTCGGAAGCCACGTTATTTAATGTGCGGTTGTCATGTTGAGCGAAGCGAAGCATCTCTGTCTATTTTCTGTAGGGGTTCAGATGTCATCAGAGATTCTTCGCTTCGCTCAGAATGACCGTGTGACAGCGCTTGAGCGTTTGATTGTGGCACGTTGCATCGCGTTCCTTGGCGTCGTGTTGTGCGCCGTGCCCGTCCAAACCCTTCGTGCCGACCCATCCAAAACGATTCTTGTCTTCGGAGATAGTTTGTCCGACGGCTTTATGCTTAAACGCAGCGAAGCCTATCCTGCGTTGCTTGCGAAGAAGTTGCGCGCTGCCGATCTTAATTTTCAAGTCATCAACGCCAGCGCTGCCGGCGGCACCACCGAAGGCGGCTTGGAGCGGCTTCCGCCGCATTTGAAGCACAGAATCGATGTCTTCATTCTCGAACTCGGGATCAATGATGCCTTCCGCGGCCTGTCGATCGATCAGATTCAATCCAATCTTCAGCAGATCATTGATAAGGTGAAAACGCGAAATCCGACTGTGCGCGTTGTAATCGCAGGGATGCAGTTGCCCAATTACGCGGGGGACGATTACGTGTTGGCGTTTGGCAAAATGTTCAGTGACCTCGCCACCAGAAACAATGCCGCGTTTGTCCCGTATCTCCTCCAAGGCGTGGCAGGCGATCCTTCATTGAATCTGCCAGATGGCATTCATCCAAACGCGGCCGGCCAAAGAATTCTTTCCAAAAACGTCTGGCGCGTGCTGGAACCAATCGCGCGTGAGGTGACAGAAGGTAGGGGCGGTTCACCTGAACCGCCCGCAGGCAATTGAGGTCAATTGGCTACCTGTTAGGCGAGAGACAACCACTGCACAGCCTTCGCACGTTAAATAAAGAAGAACGATGGACCCTGCACGACCAAGTGACCCGGATCCAGCCGACCCGTTTTTCCTGGAACGTGCCGATCACGCCATTCTAGAGACGATCGAAATCGCCACCGAAGGCGAGAATCATCATCAGGCTGTGCAAAAGCTGCGCGGACCGCTTATGAAGATCAAGGGTGTGAAGGACGTAAAGGTGGATCTCAAGCACGAGCGCGTGATCGTCACATTTGATGCGCGAAGGACGCATCCGCCTGATCTTCACGACGCAATTTTGAATAGCGGTTACAGACCGGGCCCGGTGGCAAATGAGTGACGAATGTGGGAGCGGCCTTAGCGCCGCGATAGTCGGGAGACTAGGGTCCCACCACCCTCAGCACACTGCTGGTTGTTGCTGGGTGAGGCAGTGAAACGTGCCCAATCCCCAGACTAACTCGCGGCAATCAATCCCGATCACGCGACGATGTGGAAAACATTCGCGTAGCACCGACAACGCAAGCTCGTCGGCAGAATCGGCGAACGTTGGCACAAGCACGCAGGAATTTGCGATGTAAAAGTTGGCGTAACTCGCGGGCAAACGCAGCTCTTCCCGCATAATTTTTTTCGGCATCGGCAAAGCAACGATCTCGATGCTGTCTTTCCCGATTTTCATCTGGCGCAGGCACGCGAGATTTTTCTGGAGCAGCTGGTAATTTTCATCGTCGCGATCTTCTTCGACAACAGCTACAACCGTTCGCTCGGAGACAAACCGCGCGAGATCGTCGATATGGCCGTCTGTGTCGTCGCCGGCAATGCCGTCGCCGAGCCAGAGGATATCTCGGACGCCCAAATAATCCCGTAAACGCTGTTCGATTTCCTCGCGCGAAAGATTCGGATTGCGATTTTTATTTAGCAAACACGATTCCGTCGTGAGCAGCACGCCCGCGCCGTTCACTTCGATTGAGCCGCCTTCGAGGATCATGCGCGGGTAGAAAATCGGAGCGTTGAGGATCTCGGCGACTCGCGCGGGCACAACTTCATCGAGATTGAACGGCGGATACTTGTTTCCCCAGGCGTTGTAGTCCCAGTCCACCACCGCGAGTTTCGGGTGACGATCGCTTGTGAGAAAGATCGGCCCGTGATCGCGGCACCATGGTTCATTTGTTGGAATGCGATAAAACGTGATCCGTTCCATAGGCAATCCACCCAAAACCGACCGGGCTTCTGCTTCATGCGCGGCGTTGCAGACATTGATGCAGATGTGTTCCGACTGGATCAGTGCCTCGACCATCGCTCGTAACGCAGGTAAAACGCGATCGAATGACTCGGGAAAGCTGATCCCCTCGCGCCGCGGCCACGACAGCCACGTCGCGGCGTGTGGTTCCCATTCCGCAGGCATGCGATAACCGAGCGCCGCTGGAGTTTGCGATAGCATACACGAACGTCCAACACTCAACGTCCAGCGCCCAATTTCCAGATCGTAATCGTGGCTAAGACGCCCGCGCAGCTGGCGGCTTGTAGATCGCGCCGACGATTGCGCCCACGATGATCATCTCGATGATCCCGCTCACACTCCCGTAGAGGATCAACTTTCCGGGAATCGGCTGCACCGCATAAAATCCCATCCGCATCCCAATCGCTGCGATTTCCAGCAGGACACCAAGCTGAATTCCCGCAATCACTCCGCCGCCGGCGAAACCGCTTGCATAGATCATGATGAACGCAAAAACGATCAGCGCCTGGCCAATAATGATCCAGTGAAACAAACTCATCATTTCACTTTGCGACCGCCAGAGATTTGGCGTTTGCGCATAAATATCTTTGAGTAGAACCCCGTTGAGCAGCCAGCCCCATAAGAAGATGAAAATATAGGCGGCGATGAATGCGAGGATGAATCGCTTCATGGAACTAGCACGCAACAAGTCCGATGAGGAAAATTAATCAAACTCCTTGGCGAGGCCCTTCTTTCACGAACGTAACATGCGCGGGCGCCGCTTTGTAGAGGGCGCCGATGATTGCGCCGGCAATGGTGAATTGAATTAAGTCGCCGACGATCCAGCCCCATAGAATTTTCGTTGTCAGCGGCTGCACTGCGAACGTGATCATGTCGGCGCCGGCATATATCAGCGCTACCAGAAGTCCCAGCATCGCACACGGGCCTGCGCCGCCTGCCGGGACAAAACGCGCGCAAAGCAACGTGAGAAACAACGCCATCACGATGTGTCCGAAAACGAGGGACGAGAAGTGATTGCCAAAATCAGCTTCGGTTCGCCAAAGCGTCGGCACTTCCTGATGCGCGCCGTGCATGAGCTTTCCGTACCAAAGAAAGCCAAACAAAAAGATGAAACCGAAAGCTGCGATAAATGCGATGAAGAATTTTTTCCAATTCATAAAGTGTCTCTGTTGAGATTTTTGTTGAGTCCCGATGCGCCCTGAACCTTCATCGCAAAATGGGTAGCCGATGTCGATCCTAAATTTTTGAGCGTCAATCGCTCGCGAAAAAAATGACGAAACGCGAATGACGAATGACGAAAGAAGCCCGAATTTTCAAATGACGAAAATTGAAGCTCACTTGGTGATGTTGTGATTGTAAGCAGTAACTCCAGCAGCCTTGAGTTTTCTCGCTTCTGCTGGCCCGATCTCGCCCAGTGTGACGCATACTTCCATGCCCAGGCGGCTTACTTCCCGCACAATCTCCAGCACACGCTCAAATTTTTCCGAACCGACGTGCACACCGCGCCAGGACGTGCCCATGCAAAACCGCGTCGCGCCTTGTGAACGTGCGCGGCTGGCCGCGGCCATAACGACTTCGCGCGATAGCAAATCCTCACGCTCGACGCCGGTAGAATAATGAGCGGACTGCGCGCAGTAAGCGCAGTCCTCGCAGCATCCGCCCGTCTTGATGCTAAGCAAGGTGCACCGCTGCACCTCCTCGCCACGCCAATGCCGGAGATGAACAGCACGGCTCTGCGAAATCAAATCGAATAGCGGCTGATGATATAGCGCGCTGAGTTCGGCAAATTTCATCGCAACGCGCGATGTTCAATCGCCAATCGAAAATCGGCAATCGAAAATTAGTTAACCCACCTGCCGCCCTCGGAAACAAGGATCGGCAGTTCTTCCATCATGAATTGCGTTTTGCCGATGGCGCCAATCATGCGAGTGCCTGTGGCCGCGTACCATTTTTTCGACATTTCTTCGCCGGTGTGGCAGCCCCAGCTTTTGATGTACGCGTGGCGCGCGAAAGCCCGCCGATTAATTTTCGTCAGCTCGCTATCGTGCAGCCATGATTTACAAGCGCTGTCGATGTTGTTGCTGTAATCGAACATGAAACAGGCGCGATTGGAGTGACCGAAATATTCAAAGCCACTGACCTTTACCTGATCGCGCGGCTGACCCTTGTTTAGATAATCAATAACTTCCTGGCCTGGGCCGAACCAAACAAGATTTAGATTCAGTTTGTCGCGAACCGTACCGATGAGGCTAATCAGGTCCTGATGTTCCTGTTTGGCGCGGTCCTCGTAACCCTGCCTGTAAACGAGCCAGGTAATCTTCGCGTCCGGCCCGAGCTCGGTGCGTAATTGTTCGGTGCGCAGGCGCGCAGCGCGCACAAAGTTCGCCCACCAGTGATCGTGCGGTACAGCCTTGTACTTTTCCCACTGATACATCGACGGCCCCCCAACCAGAATGATGTATTCACCCGAGTTCGGCGGCGCCGCGCCCTGCGAGGCAAGCGCGAAAATCGAGAACAAAACGACAAGCCAGAGGCGTTTCATATCAGCGGCGAAAGGACTATTTATGCGGCGCGCGAAATTGCGCAAGTGGGAGGTCGCTGTAGCCGCGGTCGGTGACGGCGGGCGACGGCTACAACAGACTTGCTTCCACCTCTCCGCGTACCAGGTCCTCCCAAGTCTGCCGTTGTCGAATCAGCGCGAACTTGTCGCCGCGAACAAGCACTTCGGATGGCAACCGCCGCGAATTATAATTCGAAGCCATCACAAATCCGTAGGCACCAGCGCTCATGATTGCGAGCAGATCGCCCTCGTGCAGCTCTGGTATCTCCCGATCCAGCGCAAAGAAATCACCCGACTCGCATACCGGCCCGACGATATCGATCTTTTCCGTTCTAGTTTTGCTTGCGCGTTTGTTCTGACTCTCGCTCACAATTTCACCCTCACCTGGCGCTTCGCGTCCGCCTCTCCCTTCGAGGGAGAGGGTTGGGGTGAGGGTGCTCGGCTCTTTGACGGGCACAATTTCATGATAGCTGTGATACAGCGCCGGCCGAATGAGATCGTTCATTCCAGCATCCACAATGGCAAATTTCTTCGCGCCTGATTTCTTGATGCAAGAAACGCGCGCCAGCAAGACGCCTGCATTGCCGACAAGAAAACGACCAGGCTCGACAAGGATTCGAAGGTTTAGCTCTCGCAACGGCGGTACAATCGCGTCAGCGTAATCGCGAAGGCTGAAGGCCGACGTTTCGCCTCCATGATCATGCCACCATTTGCCTGATCCGCTCTCCAATGCGCGCCGGTAAATGATTCCCATGCCGCCGCCGATGCTAAAGAACTTGATCGGGTATTTTGATTTCAACTCGCGCATGATTGGCGCCAGCTTCTTAATTGCACTCGCGAACGGTGCAGCCTCAGTGATCTGCGACCCGATATGCATTTGTACGCCAATAATGTCGATGTTGCGCATTTCTGCCGCGCGCTCGTAAGCTGCGGGTAACTGGCCGAGCGCGATCCCGAACTTGTTCTCGCGCGAGCCGGTGGAGATGTACTCGTGCGTGTGCGGATCAACGTCAGGATTGGCGCGCAACGCGATCGGCGCACGTAAATTTTTCGCACCGGCGATGCGATCAATGTGTTCCAGCTCGGACTCGCTCTCGACATTGAAGCTGTAAACGCCTAGTTCGAGCGCGTATTCGATCTCCTCCGGCGATTTGCCTACCCCGGCAAAGGTGCATTTTGCGGGATCGCCGCCCGCTGCAAGCACGCGGAACAGCTCGCCGCCGGAAACGATATCGAACCCGGCGCCCGCGTCTGCGAGTAACTTCAGGATCGACCGATTCGAGTTCGCTTTAACGGCATAACAAATCAGGTGATCAAGCGTCGCGAGTGCTCCATTCAGGCGCGTCAAGTGATCGAGGATTGTTCCCGCGCTGTAAACGTACGTGGGCGTGCCAAATTTCTCCGCCACGCGGGCAAGATCGACATCTTCGCAGTGAAGCTTGCCGTCCCGATAGTGAAAAAAATGCATGTTGTAGCGGCGGTCGCCGCGGCGAAGCCGACAATCAAACTATCAGGCGCTTGGCACAAGCGCCTCTACAACTTCAACGCGCTACCCAAGCACCCTCAAACCAATATTGAGAAGCGCAATTAGCGCGACTCCTGCCGAAAAGCTCGTCAGCACAAGTTTCTTTCCGTGCTTCAACATTTCTCCAAGAAGGGCGTGCGCCGCCAGATAAATGAATCCACCGCCCACATGCGCCATGATCACACCGAGCCAAAAAGTGGAAACCTTCGTCAGGAAAAAATAGCCGATCACGCCGCCGAGCAGGGTGGTCGCTTCAACTGCGGCCACCCACCCGAGCGCCGCTGAGCGGTGCAATCCCGCTCCGATCAAAAGACTGCCAAGCGCAAGGCCTTCGGGAACCTTGTGAATGCAGAGCGCCGAGAACAGCGTCCATCTTGTGACATCCATCGCAGGAGTTTCGATCTGGATGCCCAAAGCCAGACCGTCGGTCGTGCTATGAATCGCCAAAGCGACAATTAGTGCGGTTGCGATTTCGCCGAAATGCTGCGTGGCGTCGGCGTCGAAATGGCTCGCGGCGCAGGCAGGGCAAACATGGTGGACATGTTTACTGATAAAAAAGAACAGCGCGTATCCAGTAGCTACCGCCAGCAACACTGCCCACCAAGAAGAGGCCCCGAAACTTTCCGGCAAAATCGCAAAGATTGTTACCCCGAGAAGCGTTCCAGCCGCGAAACTGATCAGTGCGCAAAGCTGCTTATGCGCCAGTTGCAGCGATGTACTAATCCATCCCCCGGCAACGGCGAAAGTATAAGCTGCAATGACTTGCCAGAAAGCGGAGACCATTTAGGGGCGGGCGCGTCCCCCAGGCGCGGGATGATCTTCGCGGCAAAGGTGCGTCTCGATGGTAACGTGAACCAGTTCGTGATAACCGCGGAGCAATGCTCGATAGGCATCACAGCTCTTCGGTTCGTGCGCCACGATAGAAATCATGGCCGCATATTTTCCGATGCCGACCTGCCAGACGTGCAGATCGGTTACCAGCGAATCTCCGTCGCTCTCGACCACGCGGCGAATTTTGTCAGGCAAATCCGACGCTGCAGGCGTGCGATCGAGCAAAATCCCGCTTGTATCGCGCAACAGTGTGTAAGCCCAGGAAAAAACAACAATGCTGCCGATAATGCCGACTACTGGATCAAGCCAGCTCCAACCAAAAAATTTGCCGCCAGTTAATGCTGTGATTGCCAGCACCGAAGTAAACGCATCGGCCAGCACGTGCAGATAGGCCGCGCGCAAATTCAAATCTTCACGATGAGAGCTGCCACCGCCGCTTCCCTGATGGCGATCGGCGAGCAGCCCTGCACAGCCGAGATTTACCAGCAACCCTACGCAAGCGATGCCGATCGCCTCGTTAAAGTGAATTTCAAGTGGAGCAAACAGCCTGTGCACGGATTCGCCCGCCATCAGGAGCGCTACGATCGAGAGCACAACGGCACTGGTGAACCCGCCAAGCACACCGACCTTTCCTGTGCCAAAGCTGAAGCGCGCGTTCCTAGCTTGCGTCCGCGCAAAATAGTAGGCCACGGCTGTAATTAAGAATGCAAGGACATGAGTGCTCATGTGCCAGCCGTCGGCCAACAACGCCATCGAGTGCGACATCAACCCGACGACGATCTCGACGACCATCATCACAGCCGTAACCCCGATTACGATGCGGGTGCGCCGTTCCGCGTGCGAAAAATCCGGAACAAAATCGTGCGCTTTGCGAAAACGCGAATGGTCAGTCCGATGCATCTCGAAGGGAAGCTATTCGCGATTAGGAAACTTTTCTCAAAAAATCAAGCGAGTGACCGTTCAACGCCAACCGATCAGGCGGTCTAGAACGTTGTGCGCAAGCCAACTGCCACGCTGCGGCGGGGCAACGGGAGCACTTCTTGCAAGAACGGCCGCCTCACGTGTTGGACAAGAAATTTCTGCCCGCGTTAGTGGTCACGAGCTTTGCCTTTGCCAGCGACTCTCGTTTGCAACGCTACATGTCCATTAGATCCGAGAGACTTTGAAGCCGCTCGAGTGCGAACGCGTTGCGCGTATTTAGTGTTTTCGAAGTACCGATCTTCATCGGAGAGGACTAGGTTCCAACGAAGATGTCCAAAATGACGCCAACAATCGAGGATCATCCCGCGATCAAACGGGTGTCCTTTCGCCGTGACCACCACACAATTGTTCTCGCGCCACGTGCCGGCGTACGATTCACCCCAGTGAAGTTCAAAAGTCTTGAGTTTGAGTGCATCGAGCGCCACAAGCAGGTCTTCCGTCCATTGGTAACAGTACCCGCGCTTCCTGAACCCGTGATAGACGAGAAAATTGTTAAAGATTGGCGTGCCAAACATTTGGTACTGGCGCCTCAGCCGATCCGCAGTCGCGTAGGCGCATTCCGCCACGAGCGTCGCTTCCTTCGGGTCCACTCTGGGTGAAAGTGCAGCGAGTTGGTTGACCAACGCTTGCGCCTTGGCTGAATCATTTTTAGGCACTTGGAATGAAAGGGATGGTTGTTGTTCGGCCGGAGTCGACGGCACACCGATCGCAAGCATCGCGAGCACAATGATAAATCGTGTGATCGGTCGAATTTCCAACGCAGCGGCGCGTGTCAAAAAGCTCATTGAGCCTGCAATCTGGCCATAAAATCTCGTGCCACAAGCGACATACTCGTTTCGTCTAATCACGACCGTATGTTTGTAATGCTGGGACCGTTTGAAATCGCGCGACGCGAACTGAGACATTTGCCTGGCCTCGATTTCCGCGTAATTCTGAGAACTTTCGTATGCCCGATCGAGCCTATCTTCATTCGATTGATCCTGAGCTTGTCCCTGGTGCGCGCAACGCGATCGATGTTTGTCTTCGATTGAAACCGGAGGAGCGGATCACGATTGTCACGGACACTCTCACGCGCGAGATAGCCGCGGCCCTGCAAAGAGAAGTAGAGCGCATTGGTTCGGACTACAGCTTGTTCGTACTCGAGCACCACGCCCGGCGGCCGCTCAAGTTCATGCCGGAAACAATCCTCGAAGATCTGGCGTGCTCGCAGGTTTCCATTCTCGCAGTGCAAGGCCAGCCGGGCGAACTCGGCGCGCGCACGGAAGTAACGGCGGTCGTGAACCATCATCGGATCCGGCACGCCCACATGGTGAACATCAATCGCCAGATCATGTTCGAAGGGATGCGCGCTGATTTTTGCGCAGTCGATGAACTTAGCCAGCGTTTGGTCGACCGCGCGCGTCAGGTAAACCGCATCACCTGCAAGACACCAATGGGTACCGAATTTGAGGCGGAACTTTCGCCAAACCTCAAATGGCTTAAGACCAGCGGGATCATTACGCCTGCCAAATGGGGCAACCTGCCCGGCGGCGAAATTTTTACTACCCCCATGAACACCAATGGCGTGTTCGTGGTAGATGGCGTCGTGGGGGATTACTTATGTGAGCGCTTCGGTGATTTGGAATCAAACCCACTCACCATTGAGGTGGAAAACAATCGGATCCGAGCGCTGCGCTCCGAGAACAAGGATTTGCGCGACGAATTTCGCGCTTACACCAGCACCGACGAAAACAGTAATCGTGTAGGCGAATTTGCCATCGGCACAAACATCGCCTGCACGCATATCATCGGCCACATTTTGCAGGACGAAAAAGTTCCCGGCGTCCACATCGCTTTTGGTCATCCTTACGCCGAACACACCGGGGCGAACTGGGCTTCCAAAACACACATCGACTGCGTGGGCCGCGATTTCGATGTCTGGTTCAATGGCGAGCAGGTGATGCGGGCGGGAAGATTTTTGATATAGTGCGATCATGATTGCTGACGTTCGCAGACGCCTTGAGCGCGTGCCATTCGTGCCATTTATCATCCGAACGTCGGACGGGCATGAGTACTCAGTGGCCACAGTCGATCATGCCAAGATTTCTCCACGTGGCCATCGCGTGGTTGTGTTCACCGACGAGGATGCAACTGCAATCCTTGGCCCCCTCCATATCAACAGCATCATCGACTCGCAGCCGGACGGCGAGTAATCCGTAGCGGATCGTTACCATGGATCCGCAACTTCGCGCCGCTTTCAACGCTGAATTTACCCCGGGAAAATACGCGGCGCTGGTGCGCTGCGTGAACGAAACGGAGAAGTGGCCGGCGGATTTCCGGATCTCAGAGACACCGATCTTCCTGACGCGCGAATTCACCGACGAAGTCACGCGCGCGGCGAACGAGATTATCGCTCTCACGCGCACGCCCGAATTTGCAAAGCACGCGACATCATCAGTTCCGAAAGGACTGGCGGTGCCGAATGAATCGGAGCATCCGAATTTTCACGTGGTCGATTTCGCAATTTGCGCCGAAGGGGACCGACTCGTCCCGCGTTTGATTGAGCTACAGGCATTTCCAAGCCTGTTTGGTTTTCAGCTCCTGCTTTTGCATTGCGTGCGCAAGGCGTATCCGGTGATCCCACGAAATTGGACGTCAGCATTCGGTGGAATCAAAGACGAAGCATATCTCAATTTATTACGGCGCACGATCATCGCCGATTCGGCTCCGGAGAATGTAATCCTTCTGGAGATCGAGCCGGAAAAACAAAAAACGCGTGTCGATTTCGCGGCGACGGAAACACTGCTTGGTATTCGCCCGGTTTGCGTGACCAAAATCAAGAGACGTGGCCGCCAATTGTTCTATGACCGCGATTGGCGCGAAGTGCGGATCGAGCGAATCTATAATCGCGTAATCTTTGACGAACTGATTCACCGGCCCGATCTGGATTTGCCGTTTCGGTTTCAAGACGATCTCGACGTCACGTGGGTCGGCCATCCGAACTGGTATTTCCGCATCAGCAAGCATTCGCTGCCGTTTCTGAAGACCGAGCACACGTCGCCGGCTTTCCTCGCCAATGAATTTCCCGCCGACGAGAACATCAACAATTATGTTTTGAAACCGCTCTATTCATTTGCCGGGCACGGTGTGGACATGGAACCGACCCGCGAGAAAATCGCCGCGTTGGAAAATCCGCACGAATGGATTTTGCAAAAGAAAATCGAGTATGCGCCGTTTGTGCCGACGGTCGATAGTCAGAAATCGAAAGCCGAAATTCGGATGATGTTTGTATGGCCGGACAACGATCCCGGTCCCACTCTGGTGAACAATGTTGTCCGGATGAGCCAGGGCAAAATGATGGGCGTCGATTTCAACATCGACAAAACCTGGGTGGGCGCAAATATCGCGCTGCACGCCTAACACGGGCAGATCGGTAGGGCGGGCAGTCCTCTGCCCGCCGCTTCGAATTCGGGACCACGGCGCGCACGGAGTGACGCGCCCTACCAATAGGGCCATGCGGCACGTTCGAGCGCGCGATTAGGCTGGTTCAGTCGAAACTGTCGCTTCGCCGGCGCATTGTTCGAACGCCTGCTCCACCGCGCGCCATGCGAGCATGGCGCACTTGACTCGCTGCGGAAATTTTCGCACACCGCTCATCACGCGAAGATCGCCGAGGGTTTTTGGTGCTTCGTTTGTTTCGCCTGTCACGAGGTCGTGGAACGCCCGCAGCATTTCGGTCACTTCGTCGCGAGCTTTGCCCTTCAATTTCATCGTCATTAACGACGCCGAGGCCTGGCTGATCGCGCAGCCGCGTCCGGTGAACTTGATGTCCTCCAAGCCTCCGTCCGGATCGAATTTTACAGCGAGATGAATTTCATCGCCGCACGCTGGATTATCGCCGTGCACCAGCACCGCCGCGTCAGGCAGCTCGCCAAAATTCCGGGGCCGCCGCGAATGATCTAGGATCACTTCCTGATAAAGCTCTTCGATTTCCATGAAAGTACCTGTTTAGCGTTTTGGATCCCCATCGCACACGCTATCTGTCATGTTGAGCGGAGCGAAACATCTCTGGCTGGCCTTTGGCGCGCTGGCCGACCGGATGATCAGAGATTCTTCGCAATGCTCAGAATGACAGCAAGGCACCGACATCATTTAAAGAAACGCGCCGCCGCGTGAAGAATTTCAATCATTCGATCGATCTCCTCCATCATGTTGTAAAAATAAAAGCTCGCGCGAGTTGTCCCCGAAACGCCAAACCGGCGCATCAGCGGCTGGTTGCAATGATGTCCGCCCCGCATGGCCAACCCGTACTGGTCCGCGAACGTCGTCAGATCGTGCGGATGCGCAGCCTCCATGACAAACCCAACCAGAGCGCCGCGCTCTTCCTTTGGACCAAACACACGAATTCCCGGCAATTCCTTGATACGCTCAGCCGCGTACCGTGCAAGCTGCGAATCGTGTTCGAAAATCGCCGGGCGCCCGATGTGCTCGATGTAATCAATCGCGGCTGCGAGTCCGATCGCGCCCGCGATGTTTGGCGTGCCAGCCTCGAACCGATGCGGGGCTTTCTTAAACGTGCTCTTTTCAAGCGCGACGCTCACAATCATTTCGCCTCCACCATGCCACGGCGGGGTGGAATCGAGGACCTCAGCGCGCCCATAGAGCACGCCGATGCCAGTCGGTCCACACATTTTGTGCCCGGAAAACGCCAGGAAATCGCATCCCAGTTCGCGCACATCGATGGGCAGATGTCCTGCGCTCTGCGCCGCGTCCACGAGTGTAAGTGCGCCGACTGCACGCGCTTTTTCACAAAGTTCGGCAACGGGATTAATTGTGCCCAGGGAGTTTGAGATGTGCGTAAAGGCAAAAAGCTTCACCTCGGGCGTGAGCAATGATGGAAGCTGATCGAGATCGAGAGTCCCATCATCTAGCACCGGCACAAAGCGAAGCCGGGCTCCTGTTCGCTCGGCCAACAATTGCCACGGCACCACATTGCTGTGGTGCTCCATAACTGTGAGAAGGATTACGTCTCCTTCGCGAATAAATTTCCCGCTCCAAGCTTGGGCGACGAGGTTAATGCTCTCGGTAGTACCGCGCGTGAAAATAATTTCCTCTGCGTTCGTGGCACCGATGTATTCCGCGACGCGCTGCCGCGCTTTTTCGTAAGCTTCAGTCGCGCGCGAGCTCAGGGTGTGCAGTCCGCGATGAACATTTGCGTTCTCGTGCTCATAGAAATTGCGAAGCGCCTCGATCACGGCACGCGGCTTTTGCGAAGTCGCAGCACTATCAAAATAAATCAGAGGATGCCCGTGCGCCTGTTCGTGAAGAATTGGGAAATCTTCGCGACGGGCGTTCCAATCGATCGTGGTGGTGGCGCTCCTGTGCACACCGTAATCTGCTCCACCCGCCGCGCCGCGCCACTTCTATTCAGACCGAGGAGAGCTCCCGCAAACGAGAGCGGGAATGGACATCCCACTCGCGCCTGGCCAGAATCTGCCAGCGTGAAATTGCCCGCAGACGCAGTGATCGCCCTTGAGAAGCTGACCAAGTATTTACTGGTCAGGCAAGCGCGCGGCGACAAGTCCGCGTTTCTCGCTCAGGCCGGTTACACCGCCGCAAATCCAGGCCAGCTTCTGCACGACCTGCGAAGGCAAGTGCTCTCAAAAGACGCTACCCTGATTAGCCGAACAAAGTTCGGCGAGCTCTATGAGATGCGCGCAGTGCTTACAGGCCCAAACAGAACTGCGCTTCCAGTTCGTTCAATCTGGATGAAGGAGCACTTGTCTGGCATAACCAAGTTCATTACCTTGGTGCCGGACAGGAAGGGGTGACATGCGATTCGAACTTTATACCGACGTGGCGTTAACGCGTGACATGCCCGAATTGGGATTGCGTCGTAACGATTTGGTCAAAGTCGTCGATCATCACGTTGCTCCTGATGGCGAAGAGGGTTACTCGATCGAGGTGTTCAATGCAGTTGGCGAGACGATCGCCGTCACCACCGTGCCCGTCAGCGCGCTCGAACCTCTGCGAGAAGACGAAGTGCTAAGCGTCCGAACCCTAGCAGGCGCAGGGTAACGGAGTGACCGTGTAGAGGCGTTTGTGCCAAACGCCTGCCTAGTTAATTCCGGTGCTTGACACAAGCACCGCTACAACATTCGACCTTCACTGATTGTTCAGCACCGTTTGCGGCGCAGGTCTGTTCAGCTCCACCTTGTCGTTCACCTTTTGAATCTGTAGCGCCTGCTCTTTCAGCTGCACCGTTAATTGTTCGATTCGCTTGTCTTGCTCTTCGATTCGTCGATGCGCTTTCAGAAACTCGTTGAGCAACATGGCGTTCACCGCTTCGTAACGCACGGTGTAAACCTTTCCCTCTACATCGCGCACGACGAGATCGGGATGTACTTTTTTCAACGTCCTCAGCTACGAGGCCGAACTGCGGGGTGCCATCGGGGTCAAGCGCTTTCTTGTAGCGGAACGTGACCGGTTTAAGCGCCAGGATCGCTTCGCTCGCTTTGTCCATTGGTGCACCTCTTGCAACGGTTGTCGCGTAGATGCGTTCTCCGGTGTTTCCGGATCGAAGTTCTCGAAAAATTCTAATCTGCGGTTTAGCGATCTTGGTTTGTACATATGGGTTTTCATAATTGGGGTAGTTTGTTCTGGGATTCATTGATCTTCTCCGAGATTTGCCGGGCGAAGTTCTCGAAAAAATTCAAATCCGCGGTTTACTGATCGTTGACGACCGTTTGCGGCGCAGGTGTTCAGTTGCACCTTGTCGCTCGCGTCAGAGCGATAATTGCCCGCGGCAAGACTAGTTCTGGGGTTCGGATGTTTTGGGGGTTGCGAAGCAAAGTTCTCGAGAAGTTCGCGAGTCTGCCAGTCCCCCCCGCGACGGTGCCAATACTAATTTTTTGAGGAAGCAGAAAAATTATTAAACCGCAGATTTCGCGTATTTCACAAATACAGCCAGATTGAGGATTCGAGACAGGGCGGTTGCGCTGCCACCGCGGACGTTTAACTTTGTGGCATGATCGATTGGACTGCATGCACAGCGGTGGAGCGTTCCGCAGATACCCTGAGCGGGGCTTGGCGATTCAAAAATACGCGGGTG
>WNFZ01002892.1_pt1 | contig 16189 bp, 16 predicted proteins | sample 5400081 | NCBI WGS metagenome assembly WNFZ01 (sample SAMN13153365, study PRJNA577476) | soil metagenome | isolation source: 80 cm soil or saprolite under grassland replicate 1 | place: USA:California | collected 2016-06-15 | reverse complement strand
GCGCCGCAACGGCGTTAATCGCTTTGACTATTCACTTGTCACCAGTCACTGTTCACTGAAGCGCACGCGGGCATAGCTTAATGGTAAAGTTCCAGCCTTCCAAGCTGGCCATGCGGGTTCGATTCCCGTTGCCCGCTATTGGTCCGGGGCAATCAGTTCGCGATTCCGCCACGCCAGGCCCAGGCCGGAGTAAACCGTTAACGCTACCGTAATCCATACCAGAACTGGACCCGCTTCGTCACGTGCCCGCAACCACCACGTCGCTGTTTCACTCGCATGATGCAACTCGGCTATGGAAAGAAGTGCGAGAAAGAAAATAACAGTGATGATTTGCCAGGACGTTTTCTGCTTACCCAACCGCTCCGCTGGAAGGACCTGGCCCCTGGCGCTGGCCATCATGCGCAAACCGGTGATCAAAAAATCGCGTGCCACGACGACCGTCGCCGCCCAGGCCGGGACGGCTTTCAAGGGCACCAGCGAAATAAACGCCGCCGCCATCATGATCTTGTCCACCAGCGGATCCATTAATTTGCCAAAATTTGTGATGACTCCGTAGCGACGCGCGATTTCTCCATCGATAAAGTCTGTCAGACCGGCGATGAGAAAAATCAGAAGGGCGCACGTGCGCGCATATTGCCAGGAGGAATTTAGCGCCAGAACAAAAAGCACCGTCAACACCAGCCGGCTTAAAGTAATTCGGTTCGCCCAATTCATTTCGCTGTAGCCGCCTCGCTCTGCGAAGCGCGGCGCAGATTCCCGACTTTGAACCGTGGTCGTTTCCAAATCGGAACCTTCTTCTTCAATTCATCCACCACCCATTGACTCGCCCGGAAGGCCTCCGCGCGATGCTGGCTCGCCACCCGCACGAAAAGCGAGGACTGCCCGACATCAATAAATCCGAGTCGATGGTGAATGATAATGAGTTTGAGCGGGAATTTTGCTATCGCCTGCTCCGCAATTCGCCTCAGCTGATGTTCGGCCATTTCTCGATGCGTTTGGTATTCTATTCCCTCGATCTCTCGCCCAGCTTCAAGCCCGCGAACGACGCCCCAAAAATCAACGACCGCGCCCGCGGCAGGATCGGCGTCATTCTCTGGCGTCTTAAGCAGCGCCTCCGTCAATAAAACTTCGCAAACGAGATTTGCCATACACTCAACGTGCTCGCTACATTGACTCACCTCTGTTTCCAGCCGTCAGGCAAGAAGATATTAAAATGACTCCGAATCAATGCGATATTGGCCTCATTGGTCTGGCTGTGATGGGCGAAAACCTCGCTCTAAACATGGAATCGAAAGCCTTTTCTGTCGCCGTTTTCAATCGGACTGTTGAAGTCACTGAGAAATTCGCCAGCGGCCGGGCCAAAGGAAAGAACATTCAGCCGACGCGCACGATGGAGGAATTCGTCGCCGCGCTCAAAAAACCGCGCAAAGCCATGATCATGGTCAAAGCGGGCGCGCCGGTTGACGCCGTTATTAATCAACTCGCCCCACTCTTGGAAAAAGGGGACGTCATCATCGATGGAGGAAATTCTCTCTTCACCGACACGCAACGGCGCGGCAAAGAATTAGAGAATAAAGGAATTCATTTTGTCGGCATGGGCGTTTCCGGAGGTGAAGAAGGCGCGCTCAAAGGTCCGTCGCTCATGCCAGGTGGCTCGCGAGAATCCTGGGAGATCATCGCGCCCATTTTTCGCAAGATTGCCGCGCAGGTGGATGGCGAACCGTGTTGTCGATACATGGGACCGGATGGCGCCGGTCATTATGTCAAGATGGTGCACAACGGCATCGAGTACGGCGACATTCAACTGATCTGCGAGGCCTACGCCATTCTCAAAGACATCGTGGAGATGGACGCTGCACAACTTGCCGAGACTTTCGCAGAATGGAACAGAGGTGAACTCGACAGCTATCTCATTGAAATTACCTCTCAGATTTTTCGAAAGATCGATCCCCAGACCGGAACGCCGCTGGTCGATGTCATCCTCGACAAAGCCGGCCAGAAAGGAACAGGCATCTGGACGCTTCAAGCCGCCATTAGACAATCTGTCGTAATTTCGACAATCAACGCCGCCGTCGAAGCGCGCGTTGTGTCATCCCGGAAAGAGGACCGTGTCGCCGCGTCGAAAATTCTTCCGCAACCGAGGGGCCGAAAGTTTAGAGGCAATCGGGCCCGCTTTGTCAACGCAGTGCGCGACGCCCTTTACGCATCCAAGATCGTTTCTTACGCGCAGGGAATGGAGCTTCTCCGGGCCGCGAGCACGGAATACAAGTGGAATCTCAACCTCAGCGACATCGCCACCATCTGGCGCGGCGGCTGCATCATCCGCGCGAAGTTTTTGAACCGGATCGTGGAGGCCTACCAGCGCGATCCAGCCCTGCACAATCTTCTGCTCGACCGTTATTTTACGAAGATCATCCGGAAGACGCAGCGCAATTGGCGCGTCGCGGTATCGACAGCCATCAAACACGGCGTAGCTGTCCCTGCGTTTTCCGCCTCACTTGCCTATTTCGACAGTTATCGTCAGGCGCGTTTGCCTGCGAATCTGTTGCAAGCGCAACGCGATTTCTTTGGCGCACATACCTACGAGCGCGTGGACAAGCCCGGCGTTTTTCACACCGAGTGGGCTGAATCAGATCAAGAGCCCTCCGAAAAGCCGACTGAAGCAAAAACGCCAGCGCCGCATCACGCGGGGGAATAATGGCTGGTGGGGCGAGACTCTGTCGAGCCGACGAAAGATTTTAATGAAAATCGTGCGACTCGCTGCCGACGAGCGCTTCGTGCATGAGCGGTCGAATGTCGCGTGTCTTAATCAAAGCCACGCCATCCGAGTTTTGCATTTCGCCTTCGATCAGCAGAAATGCTTCCTCGGTAATCGCGAGCCGGAACCGTTCGAACAAGTCAGGATCGACAATCGCATTTGAGACGCCGGTTTCGTCTTCCAAACTGATAAAAACAAACCCTTTTGCTGTGCCGGGACGCTGTCGGCAAATCACATTCCCTGCGATCCGCACAGTTGCGCCATGTCGCGCTTGCGCCAGATCGCTTGCGCGCCAAATATTCGGCAAACTTCCGCGCAACAGTTTCATCGGATGCGGTCCGGTGGTCAGGTTCATCGTTTCGTAATCGGCGCGCACGCGCTCCGGTAACGTCATCGGCGTAAGGGGAGATTTCTTTGTGTCGGGGAGCGCGAGCATTCTGCTCGCATCGTCCGGCATTTTGCCGGACGGCTCTTTTGCAGCATGAAGGGTAAATTCATTATCATTATCAGTATAAACGGACTGTGAGGTTCGCGACAGAATGCCGCGAACAACGGGCAACATGCCCGCGCTCCCCTTCAAAACGCGATCAAGCAAATCATCGTACGTCGTTTCCTCGACGCGCCAGAGCGCTGCGCGCCGATGTTCGGCAAAACAATTGAGCGCGCCTAATTCAGCCAGCGTGCGCAGTTCGTCTTTTGAAAGTGGCACACGCCGCTTGAAATCGTCCAACGACTCAAATATTCGATCACGCCGTTGCCTAATAAGTTCTTCCACGTGTTCCTCCCGCAATCCACTCACAACACAAAATCCGAGTCGCACCGTGTTGTCATCGACAACTGTGCAACGCCATTCCGATTGCGAGGCGCATACTGGTTTGATCTTCAGTCCGTGTCGCTGCGCGTCTTTGACAATCGTCGCCGGCGTATAAAAACCCATCGGCTGATTGTTCAGCAGACTCGCGTAAAATTCCGGTGCGCGATGCACTTTTAGATACGCGCTGCCATAAGCGAGAATTGCGAAACTGATCGCGTGCGATTCAGGAAATCCGTAAAGCGCAAATGACGAAATCGATTGAATGATTTTGTCGATCTTGTCCGGTGCCACTCCTTTTCGCTCCATCGCCGCGCGCAATTTTACGCTTACTTTCTGCATCCGTTCCTCCGAACGATGAAAACTGAGTGCCCGCCGCAATTCTTCAGCTTCGTTTCCGGTAAAATCCGCCATGATCATCGCGATCTTGAGCATTTGCTCTTGAAACAATGGAACACCAAGTGTGCGACCGAGCACCGGTTCAAGGCGCGGATCGAAATACGTTACCGGCTCGTGTCCTGCCTGGCGCGCTAGGTACGGATGCACCATGTCGCCCTGGATTGGACCCGGACGAATGATCGCCACTTCGATCACTACGTCGTAAAAACATTTCGGCTTCATCCGCGGCAAGGTCGCCATTTGGGCCCGACTCTCGATTTGAAACACGCCGATTGTGTCGGCCTTCTGCATAATGTCGAAAGTCGCAGAATCATCTTTTGGAATGTGAGCAAGATCGAGTGGCCGCCCGCGTTCCCGGCACAACTCAAACGCATCCTGCATCACCGACATCATCCCGAGACCGAGCAAATCGACTTTCACGATGCCCAGATCTTCGCAATCGTCCTTGTCCCATTGGGCGACAACGCGCCCCGGCATGGACGCATTTTCCAGCGGCACAAATGAGCTCAGCTTGTTTTGGCAGATAATCATTCCGCCGGAATGCTGACCAAGATGGCGCGGCAAGCCATAAATCGCCTGATACAATCTAATGAATGCCGGCATGCGCGGATGTTCCTTCGGCAAGCCAGCCTGCTCGATCTGCGATTGCAGTTCCATCGTGTGCGGGAAATCGCCGCTCGCGAACAAATGTGAAAAACGATCAATGATGCTCGGGGAAAAATTGAGCGCTTTGCCGACCTCGCGCGCGGCACTGCGCCCGCGATACGAGATCACGTTCGCGGTCATGGCAGCGCCGTGTTTGCCGTAACGTTGATAAATTTCCTGGATCACCGCCTCACGGCGGTCGCCGCTGGGAAGATCGAGATCGATATCCGGCCACCCTTTGCGGCTCTCGTTTAAAAACCGCTCGAAGACCAAATGATTACTCACCGGATCGACCGGCGTAATGCCGAGGCAATAACAAACGGCGCTGTTGGCTGCGCTGCCCCGGCCTTGCACCATGATGTTGTGTTCGCGGCAGAAATTGACAATATCCCAGACGATCAAAAAATATCCTGGGAACCCGAGCTTGCTAATGAGCGCAAGTTCTTCCTCAAGCTGCCGTTTTACTTTTGCGCTGATCGCAGCGTAACGTTGTTGCGCGCCGAACCAGACGATCGTGCGCAAAAATGAATCCATCGTGTGACCGGCCGGTACCGGATATTCCGGAAATTCATAGCCCAGATTTTCGAGGGAAAACGTGAGCCGCTTCGCGAGGCACCATGTGTTTTCAATCGCTTCTGGCAGATCGTGAAAGAGTTCGCGCATTTCGCGGTCAGCCTTCAGATGCCGTTCCGCATTTTGCGTCAGGAATTTTCCAGCAGCATCCAGATGGGTGTGCTCGCGGATGCAGGTGAAAACGTCCAGCACTTCCCGCCCGTACGGCTTTGCGTACTGCACGCCGTTCGTGGCCAGAATCGGCAATCGATTCGCGCGCGCAAGTTCCACAAGTTGCCGATTGATGCGCTCCTCTCCACGAAGTAAATGCCTCTGAATTTCAACAAAAACATTTTCGCGCCCAAAAGCATCGATCAGCAGTTTAGCGCGGTTCGCGCACGTCTGGGTAGCGCACGCGTCTCGCGTGTTGGCGAGGGCGTCCTCGCCATCGCGAACTTTTTTGGACGCACGAAATCCACGGTGAGTTGTGAATCCTTCAAAAGATTGTTTCGGCGGGACACCGAAACCAACACGCGAGACGCATGCGCTACCCAGAAACGCGACCAACCCTTCCGCAAATTTGGGCAGCTCGTTCCATTTCGCTGCGCACTTCCCTTTCTCGCTGCGCAAATGCGCTTGCGTGAGTAGTTCGCATAAATTTTTGTAGCCTGTTCGATTTTCGACCAGCACAGGCAAAACACCGCCGTCGTCCATGCTCAACTCGCAGCCAATGATCGGCCGGATATTTTGCTTGCGTGCTGCAACCGAAAAGCGTTGCCCCCCGTAAACGCCGTTCCGATCAAGCAACGCCAACGCCGGCATTGATAATTCAGCCGCGGTCTCGGCTAATTGCTCTGGAAAGGAAGCGCCGCGCAAAAAACTAAATGCGCTGCACGAACGTAACTCGATGTAGGGGGAGCGCACACGAGCCGCGTGCTGCATGCCGCGCCCTCGCGGAATGCCCAACGAGCGTCCGAGAGATTTTCGCGCCGAGGGAGTTTCCGGCGAGGGCGCCGGAAACAGCATGCGAGGTTCGTGCGCTCCCCAGATTGAACGCGATGCATTCGCCCTAATCATAAATCCCATCGAGTTCCCATTGGCTGTCGCCTTGGTGACAACGCACCACAACGCTGCTGTCGAGTTGCAGGTCCCATTCGGCGCGCGCCCAGGATGTTTGGTCCCACCAGTTTCCGGAAATCAAATAAGGGCCCCGCTGATCGACGACTTTGCCGCGAATTGTTTCACTCTGAAGATGCCAGTTTTCTGAAATGAAAACAGATGCAGGTGCAACTGGACGAAATCTTCGCAGCGCCGTTGTAGTGTGCGCTGTCCTTAGCGTATGAGGAAGCTCTCTGCTGGGGACAGCGGACTCTCCAGCATTCCACGAAAACGGTTCCATCCGAAACGTATCTGGCCGATGCGTTTCTTCCAAGACTGGCGTGCCCACTCGATCGGTCCCGAGCAGAGCAGTCAAGCGCGCGAGGGTTTCGGATAGTTGTTGGGGATTGCGCAATGTCATTTCAAATAATCCAAATTGTTGTTTTGGAGGTTTGGTTGCCTGCGCCTCTAGCGCGACAGCAACGATCGGATGTTCGGACTTAAAATTCTCCAGATGCGTATGGAGCATGCGAAAGAGAAGATCGACATCGGTGGTCGACTGCGGAATCTTGAAAACGCGTTCGTACTGCTGCTTGTTCGCAAAAGTAATGCGCAGGGTCAGTTCTTTTGCGACGAGATAGATCGCGCTCAGTCGCAAGGAAAGCTGCTCCAAAAAACGGCGGAGCATAAAGAGCAGCGGCTCGGCAATTTCAATTTCATTTTCAAATTCGAAGCTTTCCTGGAACGACTCCGGCGGCCCGACCAGTTTGAGCAGCCGATTGGACTGCCCGTTCGCCCGCTCCCACATTCGCACCGCTTCAGGACCGAGGCGCGCCCCAACCTGCTCCTTATCGAGGGCAGCGAACTGCCCGAGAGTATGAATCCCCCACTTGTGCAGAATCGCTAAAATTTGCTGAATCTCCTGCTGACGGCGCGCCCGGCGGTCCCGCCCTACCTGCTCTTTTGCTGGCGTGGAATTCGACTCTGAAGAGCGCTTCATGCGCTCAAATTAAGCTCAGCTGAGTTACATGTTCAAGTGAACGTATTAAATAATCTCCACCGGGCATTTGGGCAGCGCTTGCAGGAACGCACGCCCGTATGGCTTGGCCACGATTCGGTTATCGAGAATAACGATGATGCCGTGATCGCTTTTCGTTCGGATTAAGCGGCCTACGCCTTGTCGCAGTTTCAGAATCGCTTCTGGCAACGAATATTCGGTGAACGGATCGCCGCCGCGTTCCTCCACCAGTTCAAGTTTCGCTTCAATCAGCGGATGATCCGGCACCGCAAACGGCAGCCGGGTGATGATCACATTGGACAGCGCCTCGCCCGGAACATCCACCCCCATCCAAAAGCTGTCCGTGCCAAAGAGGACGCTGCGCGGTGTTGCCTTGAATTGCTCGAGCAAACGGCCTCGTGGGGCGCCGCCTCCTTGTACCAGCAGATTGAATTTCTTTCGTGCAAAAAATTCCTTCATCTGATCGGCCACCTGATGCATGCCGCGATAATTCGTGAAGAGGACAAACGCGCGTCCGTCCGTTTCCTCGACAAAATGCGCGATCCAATGCTCGAGCGCCTTCTCGTAACCCGCATCCCGCGGGTCGGGCATTTTCTGCACAACGAACAGCTTCATCTGGGAGCGAAAATCAAATGGGCCCCCGAGTAGCAATGGTTCGGCTTCATCTGCTCCGATGCGCCGGCGGAAATATACCAGATCAGGACGACCAACTGAGAGCGTCGCGCTTGTCATTACACACGAGCAATCCTCGCGAAAAATCATCCGGCGTAACACTGGCGCGATGTCGATTGGCGCCGCATTGAGTGAGAGGAATTGCGCTGTCTTGCCGGTACGCTCGACCCAGTAAACGTATTCGCGAGCGCATTGCTCAAGAAAGATGGCAATGCCGTCGCGCGCATCGCGAATGCGCCGGCCAAGCTCCTGCAGCTCGGCCTTCAGAAATTCGTCGTCGGCGCGTCTGGCGACTTCGGCGATGCGCGCCTGCAACGCGGTCAGCCGTCCCGTAATCGTGTCGGGAACAATATCCGGCGCGCGGACACGAAATTCGCGGCCCTTTCGGAAATCGCAGGATGATTCGACCGCGGCGAAGAATTTGTCCACTTCATCGACAAGGTCCGCCGCCAATCGCACACCGGCGGCGTTGCGCATCACAGTGAAGAGCCCCTTGCGGGTGCGCGGATTGTAGAGCCGCTGGACTGTCGATCGCAGCCCATATTGCGAAATACCGATGCCGATCTGCCGGGAAGCGACTTGCTCGACCGTGTGGGCCTCATCAAAAATGATGAAGTCGTTTGGGAAAAGATAGCCGCTTTCGCGTTCTCCCTGTTGGTCGGGACTTCCCAGAAGCATGAAGAGCAACGTGTGATTGATTACGATCACATCCGACGAGAGAAGCCGTTTGCGGGCTTGCTGATAAAAGCACCCTGGACCCTGCCCGCACGTTTTTCCCGTGCAGATGTGCGACTCGCTGCAGACCTGGACCCAAACCTTTGGGTCGGGCTCGATCGAGAGGTCGCTGAGCGAGCCGTCGCGAGTCGTGCGCGCCCATTCCGCGAGCCTCTTCAGCTCGTTTTGCTCCGGCCCGGTGAACAGCTCGTTGGATTGTTGCAGCGCACGTTCCAATCGCCGCGGGCAAAGATAATTTTGCCGCCCTTTCATGAGGGCTGCTTCGAACTCCACCGGCAAAATCTTCTTTAAGATGGGGACATCTTTGTAAAGAAGCTGCTCCTGAAGATTGATTGTGTGGGTGGAAACGATTGCCCTTTTGTGTTGCTCGAGCGCAAACAAAATTGCCGGAGTGAGGTAAGCCAGCGATTTGCCCACACCGGTGCCCGCTTCGACCACCAGATGGCGCTCTTCCTCCAATGCCTTCGCCACCGCCGTCGCCATTTCCTGCTGTTGCAGGCGGAACTCAAAATTCTTCGCCTTCGAGAGAGGCCCGTTCTCGGAGAAGAATACGCGAACGCGTTCGACAAATTCGGTGCCGATAGAGTCTTTTAGCGCGATCATAACGGCCAACAACAAATGTCAAAGCACGAATGTCGAATGACGAAAGAAGCACGAAACTCGAATGACGAAGAAACGACATCGCAATCGTTTGGCATTTGATTATTGGTCATTCCTTCGAGCTTCGTCATTCGGATTTTCTCATTCTTTCTCTTGCTTCGTATTTCGAGATTCGAATTTCGAATTTTGCTTTATATTTTGGGGCTTTGCGAATGCGCGCTCAATTTGACTACGCTAATTAGGACAGGATTATCTGAATCGCAATGAGACTGCTCGATCGTTACGTCGTTCGCAATTTTTTGCAGGTCTATTTGTACTGCATCGCTGGTTTTATCTCTATCTGGTTGATCTTTGATATCAGCGACAACATTTCGAGCTTTATTGAGGAACAGATCGGCCTCCGCCTCGTCGCCCAATACTATGCCACCCAGGTCCCACAGATTTTCATCATTCTCCTGCCGGTTTCTCTCTTGCTCGCGCTCCTTTTTACCCTCGGTCGAATGTCGCGGGCGAACGAGATCGTGTCGATGCTGACCGCGGGCATAAGTCTGCCGCGCGTTCTTTTTCCATTGATAGGCATCGGTCTGCTCACCGTCGGAGTCAGCATGGCGTTAAACTACTCGCTCGCGCCGCACGCGGAGCTGGCGCGCAAAGCGCTCCTTTCACAAGCGCGCGGCCGTCCCGACACCTCTATTGAGGGACAAATTTTTCGGAATCGAACCGACTTGCGCACGTGGTTTATTCAAAATTTTCGCCTGGGCAGCAATGCGTTCAACACCGTGCAAGTGCTCCAACAGGACGCGGACGACAACATCGTTACGAATTATATCGCAACGCGCGCTTTCTATCGTCCCGAAACAAAAACCTGGGATCTGGAGAATGCGAAAGTCGTTCATTACGATCCTGCGGGAAACATCGTTGACGAACAGATTTATCCTTCGCTCAAGGTCGAGCATTGGAGCGAGACCCCTTTCCGCCTGGGCAGCGCGAACGTGCGCGCGGAATTCCTAAGCTTGCCGGAGTTACGGGAGTATCTGCGTTTCAATTCGGATTTTCCCGCTACTTTGCTTGCGCCGTTCCGTACTCATCTTCAATATCGTCTCGCCCTGCCGTGGACGTGCCTGGTAGTGGTTTGTATCGCGGCCCCGCTCGGAATCGGATACTCGCGCCGGGGCGTGCTCTCGAGCGTTGCGGCCGCGGTGGTCCTCGTTTTCTCGATGAACTTCCTCGTCCAGCTTTTTCTCGCGCTCGGCGAAGGTGACCGCGTCTCTCCCTGGATCGCGGCCTGGACGCCAAATCTCCTTTTCACTGCAATTGGCCTTTATCTGTTCTATCTTCGCGCTTCCAACCGCGAAGCTCCCGGCTTTCATCTTTTCACTGCGCGACGTATAGTTGCGCAATGAATCCGTTGCCAGAGGAATGGGCGATCAAGCATCGGGCGAACGCCTGTGCCGTGACCCATCGGCCGTTCGCAACCGGTGAATATTTCTACACCCTGCTTTTTCACGACGCCGATGGTTATCGACGCGAAGATTTGAGCGAAGAGGCGTGGCGCAATCGAAACGAGAATATTCAACCGTTTTCCTTTTGGAGATCGCGCTATGAACCTCTGCCGGCGCCGCCGGCTGAACCTCTGCCAAAAGAAAATGCCGAACAGCTCTTCCGCCGTTTGATTGCATCGGAAAATCCTCCGGCGAATGCGTGCTACGTCCTCGCTGCCATGCTTGAGCGCAAGCGGATACTGAAACAGATAAAGACCGAGGAAACTGCGAACCGGCGTGTTTTAATTTACGAACACGGCGGGACTGGCGATGTTTTCATCGTACCGGACCCACGATTGCGGCTCGACGAACTGGAAACCGTGCAAAACGAAGTCGCGCAATTGCTCCATACAGCGGAGTGAGATGACTATCGAATCCCAGGCAATCAATTACAAGATCGGCAACGAGCGCCTGATCAGCGTTACCGAGAAAGCCGCGCGCAAACTGGCGTCGTTGCTTGAAGAAAAAGGCAAGCCAGAGGGTGCGTTGCGCCTCGCGGTTATTGGCGGCGGCTGCTCCGGCCTGCAATACGTCATGGATCTGGTAGATGGCCCCAAAGAGAAGGATATCCTCGTGCCGACCTCCAACGTCCGACTGGTTGTCGATCCTAAGAGCGCGCTATTCGTCAGCGGCTCGGTGCTCGATTACAGCGAAGATTTGCAGAAAGGCGGCTTCAAAGTCACGAATCCAAACGCCGTTGCCCATTGCTCCTGCGGCGAAAGTTTCGCAGTTTGACTTTCATTCGCACGCGCGAACCTGACGGACTTTCTCGTGTCCTCCATCGTATTCGAAATGACGGTTCCGGTCCTCCCGGGCGATATCGATGAACAGAATCACGTGAACAACGCTGTTTACCTGCGCTGGGTTCAGGATGTCGCCACCGCGCATTGGCAAGCGATCGCCAGCTCGGTAGCTCAGGAGGCGATCGGGTGGGTCGTTGTGCGACATGAGATCGATTATAAAACGCCGGCCACGCTTGGTGACGAAATCGTGCTTCGCACCTGGGTCGGCAAAGCTACCCGGCTCACGTTTGAACGCTTCACCGAAATCCGGCGCAAGAGTGACCGCCAGCTTTTATCTACGGCTCGGACGTTGTGGTGTCCGATAAACACCCAAACGGGCCGGCCTATTCGCGTGTCGGCCGAAGTACGCGCGCAATTCTCCACCTGAGTCTGGGCTCTCCCTGATCTCTCAACCTCAACTGCGATCCAATCACGCGCCCGCGAACGAAACACGCCGGTTTGAGGTTGGCCGATGGCCACTTACCGGAAATGCACCTTGAAGTAAGGATGTGGCTGAGAAAACTGGAGATCTGATGGCTTAAGCAGAAACGATAAAGCATCATCTGCATCTTGCTTCCGAATCGGACGGCTATGCCGAAGAAAACCAAAACTCCAAAGCCAGCCGGACGGATTGCGGTTGGCGAGTCAAGCGTGCACGGCCGCGGCGTTTACGCCACGCAGTTCATCCCGAAGGGCACCCGCGTCATCGAATACACTGGCCAACGCATCTCCTGGGAGAGCGCTCCCGATGACGAGAGCAATCCGCACACATTCAATTTTGGACTGGAAAGCGGCGAAGTGATCAACCCCGAGATTGGCGGCAACGAAGCGCGCTGGATCAACCATTGTTGCGATCCGAATTGCGAAGCGATCGAGGAAGACGGTCGCATTTTTATCTACGCGATACGCGACATCGAACCTGGCCAGGAACTCTTTTACGATTACGCAATGGAAATCGACGAACCGATCACCGAAGAAACCAAAAGGAAATTCGCATGCCACTGCGGTAGTTCAAACTGCCGCGGCACAATGCTTGCGCTGTAGCGCCAGCCGCACTGACAGCTGAACCTGCCTCCCCTCTCTCCCTTTACCTAACTGCCGCGTGCGCGCAATTGGTCTTCACCAGTTCTGATTCTTCATTTTGTCCTTCTAAATTTCTCTTTCATCCTTCAGCATTCCCTGCTTATGAAAATCCTTCTTGCCGGTATTCTCGGTGGCATCGCCATGTTTATCTGGACGTCGATTGCGCACATGTTCCTGCCGCTTGGCGAAGCAGGCATCAGCGAAATTCCTAATGAGCAAGCTGTCCTCTCCGCCATGCAATCGAACATCACAGAAAAGTCGGGCCTTTACTTTTTCCCAGGCCTCGGTGTCGGACCGAACGCAACTCGGCAGGAAAAGAACGAAGCGATGAAACAAGGCGCAGCTAAGATGGCTAGCGGTCCATCGGGTCTCTTGATTTACAATTATGCGCGGCCGTTCGCATTCGCAAAAGCGCTGACCATTGAATTCGCGACCGAACTAGTCGAATCGATCCTCGTCGTTTTCCTCCTCGCTCAGACCGTCATAGCAAGTTTCGCCGGCCGAGTCGGCTTTGTTCTGGTTGCTGGAATTCTTGCCGCCATTGCCACCAACATTTCCTATTGGAACTGGTATGGCTTTCCCTGCGTTTACACCGCCAGCTACATGTTCATTCAGATTATCGGCTTCTTGTGCGTTGGTGTTGTCGCAGCGTTCGTGTTGCCGAAGCGCGCTCCGGCAGTCTGACGTCTAGCGGCCCGCGCCAAGGTTATCGCCTGGTATCCAGCTCCCGCACTGTGAGTGTCGGCCGGCTATCCATGGTTGCATACGTTGCCGCGGCCTTGCCATCGCTGCGTTTGAATCGACGTTCTTTTCCCTTATTTCCCGGCGACCAGGTCGCGCCGGCGGCATTGGCCTTCAGGAATCTTGCGATCTCTTTTTCGGAAAGATCAGTTCCCTTAACGTGTGAATATCTTTCCAAAATGCTCCGGCGATTGGCGAAAATTACGAAGTAAAGATATCGATCCTTATGGTAAAGGACGCTGACCGTTCCATCATCGAGTAAATGTCGCTCGATCAGGTTGCCATACGAATCGTCAATTCTGTCGTCGCCGTCGCCCAGGTTAGCCCGGATGGAACTCAAACTTGTAAGGACTGTCAGAACAACCACGAGAAATTGCTTCATAAAAGCTATATTTCCGGCATTGCAACGATTTGCTAGCTCAGCATTCCCATATCGATCACAAACCTTGGATTCTCCGACGGCGGTAGGCTGAATGCAGCGGCACAAGAATCGCCATTGAGAAGTAAACCCAACCGCTCCACGCGATTTGCTCAATCGGCAGGGTCAGCGCCAGAACAAGCGAAATAATTCCTACACCGACCGGGACGCTCCATCCCGTTACCTCGTGGAAGGTGATCGATTTTTCCCGTGCGTTCAACCGTAACGGCTCACGCAACCCCCACGCCTGCAAATTCAACAGCACTACTTCCAATGCAATGGCAGTAAACCCCAGCGCGAAGACCGCAAAAACAGCGCGCACTTGCAATTCGGAATGAGCCCCGAGTCTGTGTCCCACTGCCCCGCCGCTGAGCAGAAACCACATGGAACTAAAAATCGCTTTCAGCGGATACATATAGATCAGGATGGTGACGATCATCGCCCAGCTAATGAGGATCGAGATGCCGTCTTCGAGGCCGTAACGCCGGCTCCATAACCAATGTCCGCGCCAAAAAATTCCGAGCACGATGATGCTCGCGATAAAGGCCGGCACATTTTTGAAAGCGGCCAGGAGCGTTTCGATATCGTCCGGGATGCGCTCCGCCGCGATCACCAGCATTGTGATCGCGAAGGCGAACGCGGCGTCGATAAAAGTTTCCAGCCGCGTCATCTCAATCCCGCGCAACCGAAATCCGCCGAGCCGCGGCAGCCTATCCAAGTCCGACGGCAAGCCAGATGCGATTTCTCGTTCGCGCTCGTTCATCCAGCTAACGATGCTACTGCATTACCGGCCCACACTTATAGAGCAAATTTTCACCAGCGTAATCTGGATCGCGATCTGGCGAAAATCTACGGCGCTCGCACATTCCGCTTCCTGAAGCGATCAAAGCCAATCGACTCCTTTTGCCCTTTTTATGCCTGCTATTGCTTTTGATTGTTACTTTTCCTTTCGCCTCCTTCCTAATTTTTCCTTCCCATCTACTTCTTACTTCTCACTTTGCGTCACCAGCACGATTTTTCCAAACGCTCCGGGCTCCATGACTGCGCGATGCGCCTGGGGCGCTTTGGCTAGCGAAAATTCTTTGCCGATCACCGGACGCAACGTTCCGTTTTCCAAACCGGCCACGAGCGCAGCGTGAATGCTTGCCAAGTCTGCTGATGGCGTGTTCGGCATCACCATTCCGCGAAGATCGACATCGCGTTGCATCGCGTCGCGCGGATCGATCTCCACGCGGCCGCGGCTTCCGATAATCGCAACACGACCGCCTTTCGCGAGAATGGTCAGATCTTTCCCGAGATTCACGTTCGCAAGCAACTCCACGATCACATCAACACCGCGCCCGGACGTTGCGTTCATGATCTGCTCGAATTGATCAGGCGCGCAATGATCGAACACTTCGTGCGCGCCTTGTTCACGCGCGAGCTTGCGTCCCTTGTCATTACCTGCCGTGCCGAGCACGCGCAGACCGCGAGCCAGCGCCAGTTGGACCGCCGCCGTCCCGACACCGCCGCTGGCGCCGTGAACGAGCACTGTTTCACCCGGCTTCGCTTGCGCGCGCTGAAACAATCCGCGATACGCCGTCGCGTACGGCGTGCCCATGGCGGCGCCTTGCGCGAAGGAAACATTCGCCGGCAACGGATGCACTTGCTCTGTCTTGCACAACGCAAACTCGGCATACGTCCCGCTCAACGATCCCGCCATGTAAACTCGATCGCCCGGTTCAAATTCATTTACATCCGCGCCCACCTGCTCGACCACGCCCGCACCGTCATTACCTGGCGTGTAAGGCAAGTCCGGTTTCCGTGGATAGGTCCCCGCACGAATGTAAGTCTCGACCGGATTAACGCCGATCGCGCGCATCCGTACCAACACCTGACCAGGACCAGGCTGCGGCTTTGGCACTTCTTCGAGCCGCAAAACTTCTGCATTCCCAAACTCGTGCACCCGAATTGCCTTCATCGCACTGTACTTCGCAACTGCCTTGGCGTTCGCTTTCTTAACTCTTATTCCAAACTCCTTCCTCTGAGGCTACCCGCGGCCCGGCACCACAGATCTTAAGCCAAAAACGACGGCCAGATCGGCTTTAAACGCGTCGTTCATCGCTTCAATCACAAGCGAGTTTAGACCCGCGTCGATGTTAGCAGCTTGTGCGGCGGTGACATTGTCCTTGTGGTTCGCTATGATCTTTTGGATAGCATCAGTCTTTTCCTGCGTTGTCATGAGAGAACAGATACGACTCGTCTCCGGTGACGACAACACCGCCTTCACCCTCCCTCGGTACGCCATGGCGAATGTTGAGCGGTAGCGCGGGATAAATCCCCAGAACTGCGGTGTT
>WNFZ01007781.1_pt1 | contig 16192 bp, 17 predicted proteins | sample 5400081 | NCBI WGS metagenome assembly WNFZ01 (sample SAMN13153365, study PRJNA577476) | soil metagenome | isolation source: 80 cm soil or saprolite under grassland replicate 1 | place: USA:California | collected 2016-06-15 | reverse complement strand
CCTGCCTTTAAAAAGGAAGGCGGGACGGTCACAGCGGGCAATTCATCTGGATTGAATGATGGCGCGGCGGCGTTATTAATCATGAGCGCAGAAAAAGCCAGTACATTGAATCTCAAGCCGTTGGCGCGTATCGTCACTTCTGCCTCGGCGGGAGTTCCACCGCGCGTGATGGGATATGGTCCGGTGCCGGCGACGAAGAAAGCTCTTCAACGCGTGGGCTTGCAAATGAAGGATATCGGACTCGTTGAACTGAACGAAGCTTTTGCAGTTCAATCTCTTGCAGTGATGGAAGATTTGGATGTTGATCCTGAGACTGTCAATGTCAACGGTGGTGCGATCGCGATTGGACATCCGCTCGGTTGCTCCGGCGCGCGGCTGATGACAACTCTTGTCCACGAGATGCGCTTGCGCGGCAATGTAAAGTATGGACTCGCGACGTTGTGCGTCGGTGTCGGCCAAGGCGAAGCGACGATTGTTGAATGGATTCGCTTTTTTATCGTTTGTATCTCTTGAAAAGGAGACATCTTGAAATTGCGATATATCTTGATTGCTTTTGCATTCATACTTGCTGGCTGTAACATTTCGATCACTTCATTTCCACCCTCTTCTCAACAACCTGTTGAACCACCCACTGAACTTCCTCCAACACCCTATCCTGATACTCCCGCGCCAGCTACGATCAACGCGCCGCTGGTTGAATCTCCTGCATTAGTTGAAATTCAATTCCTCAATGAACTTGATGGTTGGGGTGTGACTGAGACTCAGATCGTCCGCACGAATGATGGCGGAGTTACCTGGTATAACGTCACACCGCCTGATGTAGCTGAGACAGGTTCTACCGTTCAAACTTTTATCCTGGATAAGGATCATGTTTGGGTCCAAAAGCCTGATTTCAATAATTTCCCGAATAATGGATTGCTGTACCGCACAACGGATGGCGGCCTCACCTGGACAATCTCTTCCACTCCATTTAGTGGTGGTGATTTAAGTTTCATCGATGTGAATCATGGCTGGGTGCTCGCTGATCTTGGCGTGGGCGCCGGCTCGAATGCTGTCGCTGTTTTTCAAACAACAGATGGTGGAGCAACGTGGACTCAAACGTATAGCAATGATCCCAATACACCAGGAGCAGGTAACTCTCTTCCATTGGGTGGAATCAAATCTGATCTTATCCCACTCAATATGCAGACCGCCTGGGTGAGTGGCGTGACATATTCTTCCGGTACAGTTTATCTTTTTCGCACGGATGATGGCGGGCATAATTGGACTCAAGTAACTCTCGAATTACCTGCTGGAGCAGAGAACTTTGAACTCGATATCGATAAGGATCAGATGCAATTCGTCTCAGCGACTGACGGTTTTCTTGTGATTCGGATGGCAGGTAATGCAACGCAGACTGCAGTTTACACCACCAATGATGGGGGCAATACATGGACTCTCACGCCCAAATTGATTCTCAACGCGGGCGAGTCTGATTTTCTTTCGGCGCAGGAGGCAGTCGTTTATAACGGTGAACAGTTTTATGTCACGCACGACGCGGCGCGTACGTGGACGACCGTCTCGCCCAATATTGTCTTTGGCGATTCGTTCGCTCATATGGATTTTGCAAATCCAAATACTGGCTGGGTGATCACTTTTGATCCTACGAATCATCGTTCGCTTAATCAGACCCATGATGGAGGCGCCACATGGTCTCCCGTTATTCCCTGATATGTCATTGCGAGTCTTCGAGAAGCAATCTTAAATTGCTTTTGTTGTTCTCGCTACTTTTATTTGGATGCAGGCCTGCTACACCTCCACCATCCCTTTCCGATCAAACTGAGACTACACCTGATTCCGTCATCGAATCGACATCTGTCTCTGCAACGCCAACGACAGTTCCTGATGAGGTGACAGAAATCCGTAATTCGCAATATCAACTCGGCGCGACGGATGCTTTACAGGTTGTGCAATTAACCGATGGAAAATTTGAGCAAGGGAATACGAGCGGCTCTGATTTCATCTCAATCGCTATGACTGATTTTGTTGCAGTAGGTAACCTAAATTCGGATGGTGGGAAAGAAGTGGCGGCCTTGGTCTCAGAAAATTATGGCGGTTCGGGTGTCTTTGTCTTTCTCGCGGTGTATGTAAATGTAAATGGGAAACTTATCTTCCAAACCTCCACGATGGTAGATGATCGGCCGCAGTTAAATGAGCTGTCCATTGAGAATGGAGAAATATTATTAGACGCTGTGATTCATGGACCTGATGACCCCATGTGTTGTCCAACGTTGAGGACAACGCGGCATTACCGCCTCGTGGACAATCAATTGGATATGGCGGATTACACAACGTTCACACTTGATGGTAAGCCGCGCACGATTACGATTGAATCTCCTGCAAATGGAACTGAAATATTTAGTTCTGTTCCGATTAAGGGTAGTGTTGCAATTGCGCCATTCGAGAATAACCTTGCTTATCATATTTATGATGTGAGTGGTATTGAACTTTCTGCGGGCCCCCTTTCTGTGACCGCATCTGATCCAGGTGCGCCAGGTACGTTCGACGCAGTGATTCCACTGGGAAAAGTTTTGTCTGGCGCGGTGATACGAATCGAGGTGCAGGATGTCAGCGCGGCAGATGGTTCATTGTTGGCAATGGATTCGGTTGAATTGGTTGTAAAATAAATATAGGTAGAGGTGGACAGCCGTCCACCCCTACGGAGATATTTATCTCAGAGGAGGAACCTATGCCCAACACAGTTCGTGATTGGATGTCGAGACCTGTTGTTGTTGTTGACCCCGATTCAAGTGTTAAATACGCCCTCACACTCATGCGCCGCCGCAAAATTCATAGTGTTATCGTTTCCATGTCAGAGAAGAATCCAACATATGGTATTGTGACCTCAACCGATATCCGCGACAAGATTGTCGCGGCGGGTCGTAACCCGGCTGAAATGACTGTGCGCGAGATCATGTCCGGTCCCATCATTACCGGCAACCCTGATTGGACATTGATGGAATGTTCACAAGTGATGCAGGAACATCACATTCATCATCTACCGATTGCAGACGAAAGCGGAACCTTGATCGGTTTGATTTCTGCTACAGATATTTTTATGGCGGTGGAAGAAGCTGGTTGGCAGGAGAAAGAAGAATAATAGTAGGGAATGGCGGCTGCCATTCCACTCTAAGGGGACGGCAGCCGCCGTCCCGTACAGATTTGGATCATGTCGAAGCAAAAATATTACGTTGTTTGGCAAGGACGCAAACCTGGAATTTACACGTCATGGGCGGAATGTGAAAAACAGGTGAAGGGATTTGCCGCGGCACAATACAAAGCGTTCGATTCACTCAAAGAAGCGGAATCAGCCTACCGGTCCAAGTATGACGCGTTTAGAGGCAAACCGTCCTCCCAGGGAAAATGGGGAGAGGCGAGCATCAAGCCTATCCTTCCATCCATTTGCGTAGATGCAGCTTGTAATGGGTCACCGGGCAAGCTTGAGTATCGCGGTGTTTTCACCGAATCACAAGAAGAGATTTTCCGCGTGGGTCCCTTTCCGGATGGCACAAATAATGTCGGTGAGTTTCTCGCCATTGTCCATGCGTTGACATGGTTGGCGAAACATGAAAAACAAATGCCTATCTATTCTGATTCCGAAAACGGGATTGCATGGATTTATACCGGTATGTGTAGAACGAGACTTAAGCATACCGTCCGCAACACGCCGCTCTTTGTCATGATCCACAGTGCAGAGAACTGGCTCGCTGAAAATGAATTGGTTGACGATGCGGTCTTGAAATGGGATACAGAACTCTGGGGGGAGAACCCAGCTGACTTTGGGAGGAAGTAAATAAGTAAACATGTACACACGGAAAAAAGTAAACATGTCTACCTGTATACTTGTTTCCTTGTATACCTTACCAGCCTACCCATTTTTCCAGTGTACAAACCAGTCGTTTCGGTGATGCGCACTAAGAGCGTCAGAATTATACTGATCACCAATATATAAGGAGAACTTCTATGAGCCAAAATGTATTGGTAGAACTTTCTGACGCATTAGCGGATGCTGCTGAAAAAGCAGGCAAAGCGACCGTTCTGGTGAACGCGCGGCGCCGCATACCTGCCAGTGGAATCGCTTATGCATCGGACCTTGTGCTAACAGCCGACCATATCGTGGAACGCGAAGAAGATATTACTGTTATTCTCGCAGATGGAACGGAAATCCCGGCGAAGGTCGCGGGTCGCGATGCCGGCTCAGATTTAGCCGTGCTCAAACTCGAACGCGGTGCGGGAACCGTTGCTGAGGCGACAAAGAGTTCCGCGCGTCTTGGACAGATTGCATTGGTATTGGGTCGTCCATCTCGCGACGGAATCGAAGCTAGTCTTGGAACTGTCAGCGCGATCGGCGGTCCGATTCGAACCGGGCGCGGTGGTATGTTGGAACGCTATATTCGCACTGACAGCATTTCCTATCCCGGCTTCTCCGGCGGTCCGCTCGTCGCGGCAGATGGAACAGTATTAGGTGTCAATACTTCGGGTTTAGCGCGCGGCACGGCGATCACTGTCCCGGCTGACATTGCCTGGAATATTGCTGAGACACTTGTCAAGCATGGTCACATCAAGCGCGGCTATCTTGGCATCCGCAGTCAAACCGTTGAGATCCCAGATGCTTCGCAAAAGTCCCTCAAACGTGAGCAGGCGACAGGTCTTCTGATCCTCGGTGTTGAAAATAATAGTCCTGCATCGAAAAGTGGATTCATCGTCGGCGATATTCTCGTTGCAGTTGCGGGTACACCCGTCCTTCACCACGATGAACTTTTTGCACGTCTCAATGGTGATGTGGCAGGCAAGTCCACGCCGATTGAAATTCTGCGCGGCGGACAGCCTCAAACATTGAACGTATTGATCGGTGAGAGATAAAATGAACTTCAATGGTACTTTCACACAAGTGATACATGAACTCGTCCAGCAGGTGATGCCTGCGTTGGTCGTTGTGCGCGGTCACCGCTTCGGCGCGGGCGCAGGGATTGTGTGGGATACGAATGGACTCATCCTCACAAACAATCACGTAGTCGGCCGTCATACTCCCATTGTCCTTTTGCAAGATGACGGTGAGTATGAATCGCGGCTTATCGCGCGTGACCCGGACGTGGATTTGGCATTACTTTCTATTGACGCGACGAATCTGACTCCCCTCAAGCCTGCTTCTGTTTCACCGCGCGTCGGGGAGATGGTCTTTGCCTTTGGTCATCCGTGGGGACAGCGCAACACAGTAACGCGCGGAATTGTCAGCGCGTTGGTCACTGCACAAAATAGACGCGGCGACAAACTGCCTGTTGTCCGTTCTGACGCGCCTCTCGCGCCCGGTAACTCCGGCGGACCACTGGTCAATGCAAAGGGCGAAGTCGTTGGCATCAATGCGATGATCATCGGTGGCGATCAGAGTGTTTCGATTGCCGCTTCGGTTGCAAGTGATTTTGTTAAGAGAGCCATCTCAAAGGGAACCTCTGAGAACAAAAGAGTTCAACCTACCCCAAATGATGTGATTTGACCTTTTAGAAAAAGGGGGTATCGGAGTCAACGTTTCCAGTCGTTGCCATCGTGGCACCAACGTCTGGAGACGTTGACTCCGTTTTTGCTGTATTCGGCTATACTTTGAGATATGACAATGAAAACAACTCTTCTCATCATTGACATTCAAAATGACTATTTCCCCGGCGGCAAGTATCCGCTTGTCAAGCCATTGGAAGCCGCGCAGAATGCTTACATGATCTTGCAGTGCTTTCGTGAAAGTGGCACTCATCATGTTCACATTCAACATATTTCCAACGAGCCGGATGCGACATTTTTCATCTCAGGGGATCGCGGCACTGACATTCATGATTCTGTCGCACATTTTGAAGGCGAGCCAATTGTTTATAAACATGAGCCAAATTCATTTCTGAACACGAATCTGCTTGAACTTTTGAAAAGCTGGGAGATCGAACGTGTCATCATCACTGGTATGATGACGCATATGTGCGTGGACGCCACTGCCCGCGCTGCCTCTGACCTCGGCTTTCAAGTCATTATTGCTGAAGATGCTTGTGCTACACGTGATCTAAAATATGGTGAAACAACCATCCCAGCGGAACAGGTCCATAAGGCATTTCTCGCCGCGCTCAAGTCCTATTGTAAGGTAATGAAATCAGATGAGATCATTGCACTTCTTGCCGCGGAGATGGTGAAATAGCTTCGCGCCGAGCGGACCGACGAACGTTCTTTGAGGAGCGCAGACGAAGCGCGGTTGGTCTCGATATGCCCGGCGAACACGGGCTACTCGACCGGCGCCTGCCCTGCTCAGCACGGTTAACAACCGTAAATCTAAAATCGTAAATCGGAAATCAAAATGACAGTTCTTGATCCTGAACGACAAAAGCAAGCCAAAGAATATGCCCGCATCCGTCGCCGCTTATGGCTGGTGGACACTATCTTTGGCGCGATCTATGCCATTGCGTGGTTATCCTTCGGTTGGACAATTGGGCTTCGCAACTGGCTGATGACCTTTACAAATAACCAGTGGTTGCTGGTCGCGCTATTTGTTGCTATCTTTGGCGGTATCTATTCCATTATCAATCTTCCCCTCGGCTACTACAGCGGATTTGTCCTGCCACATCGCTTTGGTCAATCGAATCAGACCTTGAGGGATTGGATCATCGATCAAATCAAAGGATTGGCAGTTGGCGCGCCCCTTGGCTTGCTCCTGCTCGAATTGCTTTATCTTGCTCTACGCGTGACGGGCAGTCTGTGGTGGTTGTGGGCTGCAATTGGAATGCTGATTTTTAGTGTGTTGCTTTCTAACCTTGCGCCGATTCTTATCATGCCGCTATTCAATAAGTATGTTCCGCTTGGGGATGAGCATAAAGAACTTGCCGAGCGTTTGCTAGATCTGGCAAGGCGCGCCAACACAAAAGTAAAGGGCGTCTTCAAGTTTGATATGTCGAAGCGAACGAAGGCTGCCAACGCCGCGCTAACGGGCATCGGGAATACACGTCGCATTGTGTTAGGGGATACTCTTATCAACGAGTTTTCAACTGATGAAATTGAAACTGTGCTTGCACATGAACTGGGACATCACGTTCATCGTGACATTCCGTTTTTGATTACTTTTGGTGCGCTCTCAACGACCCTCAGCCTATTTCTTGCCTCATTAGCTTTGAATTGGGCGATCCGCTATTTTGGTTTCAGCGGCCCCGCCGATGTTGCTGCATTCCCCGCGCTGGGACTCATCCTGGGCGCATACGGTCTCATCACTATGCCAATCGACAACGCGGTATCCCGCCGGAGGGAGTCAATGGCTGACGATTATGCGTTGCAATCTACAGGGAAGAAAGAAGCGTTCGCGTCCGCGTTTACGCGATTGGCAAATCAGAATCTTGGGGAAGTTGATCCCGAAAAATGGGTGGTCTTCATGTTCTATTCACATCCCCCACTCGGAGAACGGATTGTAAAAGCAAATCACTGGAAAGGGATTTAACTGTTCGTCTCCATCCAGGTTTTTCTTTGCAGTAGGATGGGGATAATGATGATCAACGCGATGATAATTCCCATTGCGATAATTCCATCCGTGGAGCCAATCACAGAATTATCTTTCGGTTGAGGAGTCGTTGTAGGCTGAAGGAAAAGAGCGGCAGCGCCAAAATTTCCCTGCATGACAGGCTGTGTAGAATAGGTTAATGCTGCGCTAAACAATGCCAGGACGAATCCAAGTCCGATTGTAATGATGGGACGCATGAAATTTTTCATAAGCTTTTTGAGTACTCATGTCACACACCGTCCCGAAGGTTTAGGTTTAAGTGCATCAGCAATACTTTCGCTAGGAAAACCTTCGGGACGTTTTGTATGAGGTAAGTTAAGTATATCATGCAGCTATTCTACTGAATTCTATCCTCTATATGTACTTACCTATGCTTTTGCAGTATAATGCCCGCGTCGCTGACACGTCAGCTCGAGAGGAGAATGAGTTTAAGTAAGCCCCTGACTTAACACTTATTGAGCAATTACTCGTCCCATCACATCAAACTGATAGGGGCGAGTCTTGTGTTAGGACAGAAATAAATTCCTGTTGTCAGTTGAAATCATGTGAAATTACCTTTTATTAGTTGTTGAGAACGCCGAAAGTTCACTAATAAAATTTAATTCATTTAGCATCACGCAATTCTTCAAGAACAAATCTTGTTACAGGAGCATGCATGATCAGGAATTTTTTTGAATGGCTAAGACAGCCAATGGGGATGATAGCCGTGCTTATTGCGGCGTTATCTTTGTTCAGTCTTGCAGCATTTGGAATTTTTTATACCCAACAATCACCCGCACAACCAATTCAATTTACGCATAAGTTACATGTTGGTCTTGGCGTTCAATGTTTGTATTGTCACCCCGGTGCACTACGCGGACCTTCACCCGGATTGCCCACGCTCACCAAATGCTGGGGATGTCATCAGCAGATCGCAAAAACAAATACAAGCCCAAAATTAGCGGTATTAAAAGATTATGTTTTGAATCATAAGGAGATTGCCTGGGTGCCGGTCGCGCAGGTACCAGATTTTGTCCATTTTATTCATCGTCCACATATCGCGGCCGGATTGAATTGTGAAACCTGTCATGGCGATATGACCCAAGTGGAAATTGCCAGAAACCCACAGGTCATGAATATGGGTTGGTGTTTGAACTGTCACAGAACGAGATTTGCCAATAATCCGGAGAAACTGACCAAGCTCACGGATTGTGGCACTTGCCATTATTAAACCGGGTAATAAGGAATAAACTATGAGTGAAAAAATCTCCCGGCGTGATTTTCTCAAGCTTGCCAGTGTAGGCGCAGCGACCACCGCAGTATTAACCGGCTGCGGCCCTGCCTCGCGTTACGTCCAACGCGAGCCATACACGAAGATGCCAGAGTATTACTACAATGGTTTGAGTACTTATTACGCCACCACCTGCCGCGAATGCGCGGCTGGCTGCGGGCTGATCGTCCGCACCATGCAAGGGCGCGCGCTTAAAGTGGAAGGCAATCCGAATCATCCTGTGAATCTTGGGAAGACTTGTCCACGCGGTCAAACAACGTTGCAGGGTTTGTATAATCCAAACCGTGTTCGAGGTCCCATTAAACACAAACGCGGGGATGCCATTTACGATGCCGATTTTCAAAATATTGAACCGAATCTAAGTTGGGACGATGCTATTCAAGTTGTCGCAGATGCACTCAAGGATTCTGCTGGAGTTGCCTTCCTCATGGGAACAACCTCCGATCATCTCTTTGACCTTGTGTCCGACCTTGCTACCGTGATCGGCGCGCCTGCTCCAATTCGATTTGGCGTGGGAACCATGTTTGAAGCGCGTGCCACATTGAGCAAGGCGGCCGAAGATCTCTTTGGTCAAGCCGCGCTGCCGTTCTTCGATATTGGCAATGCTGATCTTCTCCTTTCGTTCGGTGCCAATTTCCTTGAGACCTGGCTTTCTCCTGTTGCCTACACGCGCGAATTTGCAAAGATGCGCCGCGGGAACCCGAAGGTACGTGGTTACTTCATTCAATTTGAATCACGGATCTCTTCAACCGCAGCCAAAGCAGATGAGTGGATCCCGATTCGGCCTGGGACCGAAGGTTTGGTCGCGCTTGCAATTGGCCGACTCGTAGCTGAAGCAAAAGGTGGTGCGGTACCAGAAGTCTTTGCATCTGTTGATTTGAAAGGTGTAGCCTCCGATGCAGACGTGCCATTGGAAACGTTGGAGCATATTGCGCAATTAGTTGCAGAAGCTCAAAGTCCAATCGCTATTCCCGGTGGCTCTGCCTTAGGCTTGAGCAACGGTTTACAAACTGCAGAAGCTGTTCTTACCCTTAATGCCTTGACTGAATATCATCGCTCCGCAAGCATGCAGGAAATGTCTGATTTCGTCGCGAAGATGAAAACCGGTGGGATTAAGACTTTGTTTGTGCATGGAGTGAACCCGGTCTTTGAACTTCCCAAGTCTCTTGGGTTTTCTAAAGCGCTGGCAAAAATGGGAAAGGTCATTTCATTTTCCACCTTTGCTGATGAAACGGCTGTTGCCTCCGATTATATTTTTCCAGATCGCCACGGACTTGAGTCATGGGGTTATCAGCGTGTTGCAACCGGTACGAATCAGTCTGTACTTTCAGGCTTGCAACCTGTGGTTTCAGGAGTGTATGAAAAAGATACACCCAAAATTCTTTATGATGCACGTGGAACTGCTGATGTGTTGATTGAAGCGGCAAAATCGGCTGGTGACAAGGCTGCACAAGCTATGCCTTTCAATGATGAAGTTGAATTCATTCAAAGTAAATTGACCAGCCTCATTGGTCAACCGATGGCTCATTTACTGCTCCTGAGATCAATTCGTTCACTGCATACTTCCAGCAATATGGGGGCTGGTGGAAGAATACTGAACTGGCTGCTCCTCCCCCGGCTGCAAGTGTGCTTGGCAAGAGTATCCAAGTTGCAGCATCGGAGTTTGCCGGTGAAGGTGAATTTTTCTTCAAGCTATTCCTTTCACCTACATTAGCTGAAGCGGGTGCAAACATACCCTGGTTGCAGGAACTCGCAGACCCCACGACGACAGTGATGTGGAATACATGGGTTGAGATCAATCCGAAGACTGCCGAAGAATTGGGTATCGAGGATGATGATGTTGTGCGTGTTGTGAGCCAGGCTAAACCAGAAGGAATAGAAGCATCTGTTTACCGGTACCCGGGCATACGTCCCGATACGATCGCTATGCCATTTGGTCAGGGTCACACTGCTTATGGAATCTATGCTCAAGGGCGTGGAGTGAATCCAGCGGATCTCCTTGGTGTACATCTCAATGAAGCAGGTGATCTCGCATTTATGGGAATGAAGGTCAAGCTTGAAAAGACGGGCAAGAAACGCGAGTTATCGCGGATGGAAGGCAAGCTGGGCGTCTATGGGTTTACCAAGGAAAAATAGGAGAGCTTTATGGCTACTGAATTAGAAATGTCTGGATTTACGAATCAATCTGAACAGGAGTTGGGTGGGCGTTGGGGCATGGTGATCGACCAGGACCTCTGCACCGGTTGTCAAGCTTGTGTGGCTGCTTGTTCGATGGAAAATAATGTTCCAATTGTCGGTGAGGAGGATGCAGGCTACGGCCGCTACATGCACTGGATCCGGATCGAGCGCTTATGGGAAAATATGGATTATCCTGAAGTCAAAATGACTGATTTTCAGCCAGTACTCTGTCAACAATGTCATAATGCGCCATGTGAACCAGTTTGCCCAGTGTTTGCCGCGGTGCATAGTGCATCGGAGGATCTCAATTTGCAGGTCTACAACCGCTGTGTAGGCACACGTTACTGCGCGAACAACTGTCCGTATCAGGTACGCGCGTTCAACTGGCGTGATTACAATGATGAACGTGTCCACCCTGAATTGAACACATTGCATAATCAGATGAATCCCGATGTGACGGTACGCCGGCGTGGTGTGATGGAGAAGTGTACTTTCTGTATCCAACGCATTCATAAGGCAGAGGACAAAGCGAAATCTGAGGGTCGCGATGTTCGGGATGGTGAATTTACTACGGCTTGTGCACAGGCTTGCCCGGCGAATGCAATCACCTTTGGTCGCCTAGATAATCCAGAGTCGGAGATTAACAAAATTGCTGCTGCTAACCCCAGCCGCGCTGGTCACTTACTTGAAGAACTGACAACGATGCCGCGTATCACCTATCTGGCGGGAGGAGTCTAAATGGCAACCTATGCCCAACCGCTCGCTCAACCTCATGCTGAAGAACATGAAGACCCGCGCAAACAATTGATGTTTGATCCACTGCCGCGCGGTGAAATGAACGCGATGGTCATGGAGTCGATGTATGCCACCAGTTGGAAGTTTTGGGCGGTCGTTGCGTTCTTAACTGTTGTCGTTATCGGTGGCTTGGGAGTTGCCTGGTACTATTTGATTATGGTCGGTCAGGGACTTGCAGGTGTCACACGCCCAGATTACTGGGGTGTATTCTTAGTCAATACGGTTTTTTGGATCGGTATCAGTCACGCGGGCACATTCATCTCGGCGATTCTGCGAGTGATGAAAATTGAAACCCGCCGTCCGTTCACGCGCGCGGCCGAATTGATGACAACCTTCGGTCTCGTTCAAGCTGGTCTCAGTATCTTTATGCATTTGGGACGCGTTTGGCTTGCGTATTGGTTATTCCCACTTCCAAATGAACGGCGCATCTGGCCAGACTTTCACTCGCCATTGATGTGGGATCTCTTAGCAATTACCACATATGTTTTGTGCAGTACGATGTACCTGTTCCTTCCGTTGATTCCTGATTTGGCGATGGCACGCGATCGCACGGAAGGTGGCTGGCGCAAGATTTTTTATCGCATAATAGCTCTGGGCTTTCGTGGCACAGAAGGCGAGTGGAAAAATTTGACGACTGCGATGAACATCTTTGCGTTTGCGATCATTCCGGTGATGTTCTCGGTGCATACCATCGTGTCCTGGGACTTCGCCATGGCAACTCGCCCAGGCTGGAATTCGACGGTCTTCGGGCCCTACTTCGTCATTGGCGCTCTCCATTCTGGGATGGCGGCAGTAGCGATTGTATTGTTCATTCTTCGATCCACGATGTTGCATTATAAATATTTCATCCGGTCCGAGCACTTTAATACCATTGGCATGTTGATGTTGCTTGTCTCCATGGCATGGGCGTACTTCTATTTCAATGATTACCTGGCTCCGTGGTATGGCGGTGATCGGTGGGATAAGCTCGTCCAGGAGTTTACAGAGAAAGGTCCGGTAGCATACCTCTGGTATACCATGTTGATCTGTAACATCGCGGTACCCTGGTTGACCCTGTGGAATAGAAGATGGCGTCAAACCCCGTGGTTGTTAGCGAGCGTTGGTCTTTTGATCAATGTTGGCATGTGGCTTGAACGCTATATCATTATCCCAGTGGGTGTGACCATTAATCGCATGCCGTTCACCTGGCGCTTGTATGAACCTCGCATCGAAATTCCTATGACGATCGGTACCTTTGCTTTATTCCTGCTTTTATATATGCTCGCCTCTCGATTGATTCCGTTGGTGCCGGTCTGGGAAGTGCAGGAAGGCCAGGAAAATCATACCTTGCGTCAAATCGGAAAAGCAAGTATTCCCTCAATCAGTGAACTTGAATGAGGAGAAGATTGAGATATGGCTGATTCAACTACACTCTTGGCTGTTTTTGAAGGTATCGAACCTGCAACTCAGGCAGTTGAAAAGTTGCATGAGTTGGGCGTGCAGGATCATCAGATGAATGTTATCTCCGGTGTTCCGATTCCGGGGCGCGTTCTGGGTCGTCCGAGCGCTCTGACGAATGTCTCACGCATCGCATTGGTCGGAGCGATCCTCGGGATGGGTTTTGGAATAGCCCTGATCTATGGCACTCCTTATCTATATCCTTTGCACGTGGGAGGGCAACCTGTGTTTCCGGTTCCCATGGGCTGGATCGTTACTTTCGAGATGACCATGTTAGGCTTGATGGGTTTTGCTTTTATCGGTCTGTTTGTTGACAGCGGCTTTCCCTCTTATACGCCTATGCACTATATGCCTGAAATTAGCGATGGCAAGATCGCAGTGTTGTTCAGTTGCCAGAGCCAGGACCAGAGTAAATTTGTGGATGAGTTGACGAAACTCGGCGCAGAATCAGTTGCCCCCGCGGAGGCGCGTCAATTATGAGCACAAGTTTGAGTGTCATTCTAAGACGATTTTTCATGATCTTTGCAGTGGTGGGAGTTCTCTTGGGGATTCTGATGCTTTTTACTTACGACATCATAAAGATCGATTGGCCTTCTTTTATGGAAATCCAACCCTCCTATCGCCAGATGGAAAACCCGCTTCCTCCTGCCGAACGCTCGATCCCAATTGAGGGACCGATTGCTATCCCAGGTATGGGCGCCCCGGAGAATCCCACCACCGCTGATGATGCGTCGATTGCGCGCGGCAATGAACTTTTTCGGATCAATTGTCAGATGTGCCACGGACAAACTGCTGAGGGGAATGGTCCGATCGCTCCATTCCTTGCCAATAAACCTGCAAATCTAACCTCTCCAGTAGTGCAATCCAAGAGCGATGGTTCGATTTTCCTCGCTATCACAAATGGCGTGGAAGGGAAAATGCCGGCTCTCAATGAGAATTTTACTGTCCCTGAACGCTGGGACCTGGTCAACTATATTCGCACGTTGAAACCAAAGGAATAAGGGAGGAGCAGTACATGAATGACGATGCTCGCAGACTAATTTATGGAACAATCGTTGCGTTCCTTCTGTTTATCGTATTCTGGCTCAGCGTTGTTTATATTTCGGCTTGTGGCTTTACATTGACATGTATTCAAGGCGCCCCTTTAGTAGAACGGACGCCGATTCCGACTTTAATTCCTGTTAAGGGAGCGCAGAAGTCCCCAGCAACCGCTGTTGAATTTAATCATCAATGTAAGGTCGCCGCGACAGATTTGATTGGCGCATGGATTTCAGCCGGGCATCCGGAAACAGAGTCATTTCCATTCACCGATTTGAATGGCCAAGATTGCCAAGGAACATTTGCAGATATTCAGCCTCTCTTTGTGGAAAATAGTATCTGGTTCCCTGGTTCTCTTGGATGTTCTTCCTGCCATAACGCTGATCTGACAGATCGAAGCAAAGGCTTGGATTTGAGTTCTTATCAAGCCATCTCGTTAGGCACGCGTCGTGTCGCGGGGGCCTCGTCACCGGGCACCGATATCTTTGGCGGTGGAGATTTGGAAAAATCTTTGCTTTATCAAGTCTTGACCAAGCAAGGCTTGACGGTGAAAGGTCACTCGCCGGATGTTCCACCGAACCAGGCAATCATCTATGCGGGTCAAGTCGTTTCTGAAGGTGAAGTGACTGCGACACCCACACCATAATCAAGGACAAAAATCTCCCTCATGATGGGAGATTTTTTGTTATCTATTATAGATTTCTTTGTTTTCCGCCAATCGCCACTCTAATGCCGTGAAGCGCTGTGCCACTTTGTTATTTCTCACCGCCATCCCAATCGCGCGACGACTGCCCGCTAAGACACATAATTTGCTGGCACGAGTAATGGCCGTATAAAGCAGATTGCGTTGAAGCATCGTATAGTGTTGGGTCACGATGGGCATCACTACCACTGGGAATTCCGATCCCTGTGCTTTATGCACGGAAACAACATACGCCAGAGTCAATTCATCCATGTCGCTCCAATCATAAGTCACTGAGCGCCCATAGAAATCCACAGTCAGCCTTTGTTCGATCACATCGATTGAGTGGATGAAACCAATGTCGCCATTGTAGACATCTTTGTCATAGTTGTTCTGGGTTTGCATCACCTTATCGCCCAGGCGGAAGATGGTTCCGAAAAGCTTGCGTTCAGATTTGCTCGTCGCAGGAGGATTGAGCTTGTCCTGTAAGCGCTCATTGAGCGCGATCACACCAGCAGGGCCACGGTAGATGGGAGCCAGCACCTGAATATCTCGGACCGGATCGAAACCAAATTTCTGAGGGATTCGTTCGGCAACGATATCGATGATCCAGTCCGCGGCACCAACTGCATCATCGGCGGGGAACAGGAAGAAATCACCATTCCCTTGAGAAAAGGTTGGAAACTTGCCTTGATTGATGAGATGGGCATTGGTGATGATCTTGGAATCCGCTGCTTGACGGAAGATGGTGTTCAGGCGCGTGATCGGCGTGATGCCGCTGCTGATCAGATCCCGGAGCACATCGCCTGCTCCCACTGAAGGAAGTTGATCCACATCTCCAACGAATAGTACATGTGTGCCTGGACGCACAGCCTTCAACAGATTATTCATTAATAGCAGATCGAGCATGGAGGCTTCATCTACCACCAAAAAATCCAGATCGAGCGGATTTTCATTGTTATGTTTGAAGCCGTCTACTGGAGAATATTCCAATAGACGGTGAATGGTACTGGCGGGATGTCCTGTCGCTTCGGAGAGTCGTTTTGCGGCTCGCCCCGTTGGAGACGCCAGTGCGAAATGTTTATGCTGGGCTGCGAGCGTGGCGATCAATGCTTTCAGGCAAGTCGTCTTTCCTGTTCCGGGACCGCCGGTCAGGATGCTGACTGGATGAGTCAATGCCATTTCGACGGCTGCCTGCTGCTCCTCAGATAAGTTCCCGGAAGGAAATGTAGCT